>Ga0070712_100003063_pt1 | contig 10341 bp, 7 predicted proteins | sample LARL81metaG_FD_71396 | JGI IMG/M metagenome (GOLD analysis project Ga0070712, IMG submission 71396) | Corn, switchgrass and miscanthus rhizosphere microbial communities from Kellogg Biological Station, Michigan, USA - LAR L8-1 metaG | ecosystem: Host-associated > Plants > Roots > Rhizosphere ...
TTCCAGACCACGGGCTGCTCGCTCACGCCCTTGGCGCGAGCGGTGCGGATGTAGTCCTGCCCGAGCACTTCGAGCATGCCGGAGCGCGTAAGGCGGGTGATGCGCGCGGTGGTGAAGAGCCCGAGGGTGATGGCGGGCAGGACGAGGTGCTGCAGATCGCCGCGCCCCGACGAGGGCAGCCAGTTGAGCCGCACGGAAAAGACGAGGATCAGCATGATGCCGAGCCAGAAGGTCGGCATGGCCTGGCCGAGCAACGCCACCACGGTGGAGAAGTAGTCGATCACGGTGTTTCGCTTTACCGCGGAGATAATGCCCGCGGGAATGGCCAGGCACAACGCGAGGAGCAGCCCCGCGCCAGCCAGCTGGAAGGTCGCGGGCAGGCGCTCCACCACCAGGTGCATGGCCGGCTCGCCGTGGCGAAGCGACTCGCCGAAATTCCCCTGGATTGCGCCCTTGAGAAAACGTAGGTACTGGATGATCCACGGATCGTCGAAGCCCATGGCCGTGCGAAAGCGCGCCACGTCCTCCGCCGTCGCGTCCGGGGGCAGGAGGAGCGCGGCCGGGTCACCGGTCAGGTGGAGGATCATGAAGACGACGAACGAGACTCCGAAGAGAACGAGCACGGCCTGCCACAGCCGGCGGAGCATGTAGGATTTCATTTAACTGCGGGGGCCTCGAAATGGCCCCCGCACTCCCCCATTCTTGCGTTCGCGCGCCCTCGGCGGGCGCGCACCGCTCCGGTAGGCGTGGTCAAGCCCTCATTCACCGCACCGGCCTCGAAATGGCGCCCCACGCGCGCTCAGTTTTGCGTTCGCGCCCTGGGCGGCACGCACTACTCCGATAGGCGTGGTCAGGCCCTCACTCACCACACTGGCCTCGAGATGGCGGCAGGACACTGGGTGTCATGCTTTGGTTTCGGTAGTCAGGGCGAGGCGGGCGACAGCTTCGATGTGGGGCGTGTGGGGGAACATGTCGACGGGCTGCACCCACTCCACACGATAGCCGCCGCGCACGAGCTCGCCGAGATCGCGCGCCAGCGTGGCGGGATTGCACGACACGTAGACGATGCGCTTCGGGGCGAGCTGGGCGAGCGCCCGCAGCGCTTTCGGATGGAAGCCCGCGCGGGGAGGATCCGCCACCACCACCTGGGCGCTCACGCCCTGGGCGATGAGCTGGGGGAGCACGAAGCGGACTTCCCCGGCGAGGAACGTGCAGTTGGCGATGCCGTTGGCGGCGGCGTTCCGGGCGGCGTCGGCCACTGCGGCCGGGGCCAGCTCGACGCCGTAGACATGGCGGCAGCGCCGGGCGAGTTGCAGGCTGATGGCGCCTGTGCCCGCGTAGAGGTCGAAGACGGTCTCCTCGCCCGAGAGGCCGGCCGAGTCGAGCACGAGGGCGAAGAGCCGCTCGGCCTGCGCGGTGTTCGTCTGGAAGAAGGAGTTGGCGGAGACCTGAAACTCGATGCCGCCCAGCGATTCCCGGATGTGATCGCGGCCACCAAGCAGATGCTCCTCGACGCCCACAGCCACGCTCGCCTTCTTGGGATTGACGTTCAGCACCACGCTCGTGGTGCGCGGAACCAGCGTGCCGAGCCGCTCGGCAAGAGGGGCCAGCTCCGAAACCGCGGGAGAGGAGGCCACGACATTGACCATGGTCTCGCCGGTGCGATAGCCCTCGCGGAGCATGAGGAAGCGGAGGAGCCCTTCATTCGAGTCCTGATCCCACGCGGTCAATCCGCTCTGCGCGAAGAAACGGCGCGCCTCGTCGAGCTGGGCGTTCATGCGATCCGACTGGAGGAGGCAACGCTCGACGTCCAGCACGGAGTCGTACCGCTCCGCCTCGTGCAGACCTACGGTGAGGCTGTCGCGTCCTCTCGTCCGGGCCACCGTGAACTCCATCTTGTTCCGGTAGCCGTAGGTTTGCTCGGCGGGGACGATGGGTCGCACCTCGACGGTTTCCAGACCGCCGATACGCTCGAGCGAGTCGACGACCTGCTTGGACTTGAACGCGAGCTGGGCCCGGTAGTCCACGTGCTGGAGCTTGCAGCCGCCACAGCGCCCAAAATACGGGCACGGCGCCTCGACCCGGTGGGGCGACGCCTCCTCGATCGCCTCGATGATGCCCCGCCCGAAGCGGGAACGGGCCTGATCGAGCCGGACGCGTAGACGGTCCCCGGGAATTCCCCCTCGAACGAAGACCACATAGCCGTCAACGCGGCCCACGCCCTCACCCCCGAACGCGAGGTCGTCGATGGTGACGGACAGGCTCTGACCACGCTGAGGGCGCGCCATGGCAGCGCCATGATAAGGGCCGCTCCGGGGGGAGTCAATTTGGCGCCTATTTACCCCTCCGGTATCCGTGTGGCGAGGGCGGGTCGCCTCAAGTATGATGTCCTTTACGATGGGCACGCGGAGCGGCGGCCGTAGTCCTGTGCGAGTCGGCAACCTCCTGACCCGAGCTGTACCCGCCTTGGCCGAGCGGCTCCTCGAAGAATCGATCCGTCGGGAGTGGGCGCAGACCGTGGGTCCCGATGCCGCGCGGCGGTCCCGTCCCATCTCCCTGCGTCAGGGCACCCTGCAGGTCAGCGTGGACAATTCCCCGTGGCTTCAGGAGTTGACTCTCCGCTCGGCCGCCATCAGCAGCGCGCTCCACGAGCGGCATGGGGCGGCGGTGGACGGCGTGCGATTCGTCCTGGCGACGGCGGCGCCGAGCGCGGCCCCGGTCGCCCCTGCTCAATCACGGACTACTGTCCCCTCGCGACAGCTCAGCGCCGAGGAGGCGCGACAGGTGGACGACGCGGCCCGACGGCTCGCCGATCACGGGCTCGCCGCGTCGTTCAGACGCCTTCTGACCAAGGACTTGCTGGCGCGTGGGGAGCGTGGCTCTTCCGCCGCTTCGGAGCGCACATGAGCCGTGCTTGGATAGTCCTCGCCGCCGCCGTCACGTTGTCGGGCTGCGTCTCGATGGAGCCTCAGACCGCCGCCGATTCCTCCGAGCCGACGACGGAAGCGGTGGTCGCGCCGATTCGCGATCCGCGCGCCGCCGCCTACTACTACTACTCCATCGCCCAGATGAACGCGCGCGCGGGGCGGAACCAGGAGGCCATCGCCGCCCTCCGCCAAGCCATCGACCGCGACCGCGACACGGCGGCCCTCTGGGTGCAGCTCGCCCAGTGGCTGGCTCGGGCCAACGAGCCGGCGAAGGCGGTGGAGGCAGCCCAGAAGGCCATCTCGCTGGAGCCGACCAACGCGGCGCCCCACCTCACCCTCGCGGACATCTTCCGGCGCCAGCGCCGCTTCGCCGACGCCGAGGGCGAGCTCGAGAAGGCGATACAGCTCGCGCCCAAGTCGTCGGAGGCGTACATCTCGCTCGCCCAGCAGTACATCGAGCAGCGCCAGTACGACAAGGCGCGCGCCGTCCTGCTGCGCCTCGTCGCCGTCCAGCCCAACTCGGCGCAGGCCCAGCATCTCCTGGGTCGCGTGGCCATCGACAGCGAGCAGTGGGACGAGGCGATCACCCGGCTGAAGCGGGCCGTCGAGCTCGACACTGACATGGATGCCGCGTGGATGGCCCTGGGGTTCGTGTACGAGACGCGGCAGCAGCCGGAGGAGGCGCTCAAGGTCTACCGCCAGGCCCTCCAGGCGAATCCAGACAACATCGCGTTCGTGGAGCGGCTGGGTGACGTGCTGGTGCGGCTCGGCCGCTTCAAGGAAGCGCAGCAGGAGGTGGAGGCGCTCGCGGAATCCGCGCCGCGGGACCCGCGCATCTGGATCAAGCTCGGCGCCATCTACTACGAGCAGAAGCAGTGGGACCGCGCGGTGTCCGCCTTCCAGAACGCGGTGGGCATCGAGCCCACCAATCTCCGGGCGCGCTACTTCCTCGCCACCGCTCTCATGGACGCCAACCGGGACGCCGAGGCGACGGTGGAGCTGGAGAAGATCCTCGCCGCCGATCCCCGCGCGGTGGATGCCCGGGTGCAGCTGTCCTTCCTCCTCGGACGCGCCAAGCGCCACGACGAGGCAATCCGGCTCCTCCAGGAGGCGGTGAATCTCGAGCCGAAGCGGGCCGAGCTCTTCCTCTACCTGGGCACCGCTTACTTCCGCGCCCAGCAGTACGATCGCGCCCTCGCCGCTCTCCAGGAAGGGCTGAGCCTCGACGACAAGAACAAGGACCTCGTCTTCCAGACGGGCGTCGTGTACGAGAAGCAGGGGCGCTTCGACGACTCGGTGACCGCCTTCCGTCGCGTGCTCGTCCTCGATCCGAAGCACGCGGAGTCGTACAACTACATCGGCTACATGTACGCGGAGCGCGGCCAGAACCTCACCGAGGCGGTGCAGCTCATCAAGCGCGCCCTCGATCTGGATCCCCAGAACGGCTACTTCGTCGATAGCCTGGGCTGGGCGTACTACCAACAGGGACGGTACGCGGAAGCGCTCAACGAGCTCCAGCGCGCGGTCAGCCTCGCCAAGGAAGATCCGGTCATCCTCGACCACCTGGGGGACGCCTACATCAAGACCGGCCGCACCGACGACGCCATCGCCACGTGGGAGCGAGCCCTCAAGGTGGACAAGCCGGATACCGAAGCCACCGTGTACGACTCCGTCAAGAAGAAGCTCGGCGAGGCGCAGGAGAAGCTCCGGCGGTCCAAGGGCGGTGACCGTCCCAAGGCCGAGCAGAAGTAAGCTCGCCGGACTGCTGCTGGGCGCGCTTCTCCTCTCGGGCGGGTGCGCCTCGCTTCCGCCGCGCCAGCCGCTGCCCCCGGAAGTTCACACCCTTCGCGCCGAGCTCGAGGCCCGCTGGCGCGAGTTCCGCGACCTGCGCTCCCTCACCGACATCACGATTCGTCGCGCGGGTCGCGTCGATCGGCTCTCCGGCGTCCTCTTGCTGCGCGCCCCCGCCTCTCTCCGCTTCGAGGCGCTGGCGCCTTTTGGCCCGCCCCTGCTCGTCGTCGCCTCGGATGCCGAGACCCTCACGCTCTGGGAGGTCGCCCAGGAGCGCGCCTTCGTCGCGCGGGCCACGCCCGACGCGAACCGGCGCTGGCTGGGGTTGGCCCTGGAATCGGAGGATCTGGTCGCCCTCCTCGCGGGCTATGCCCTCGCCCCTCGCGATCCCCTCTCCGGGGCCATGCTGCCCCCGGACAACATCGGGCCCTCGGTGGTGTTCGAGACCGCCGACGGCCGCCAGCGCATCTGGCTCGATCCGATATCGGGCGACTCGCGCCAGGTCGAGTGGACGGGCGGCTCCCAGCCCGCCCGTGCCGTCTTAGGCGAGAACGGCGTGCAGTTGGCCACCCTCGACGGCAAGCTTGACGTGTCCGTGTCCTATCGCGACCCGCAGCGAAACGCCGGCTTCGATCGCGAGCTTCTCAAGCTGACTGTGCCGCAAGGTGTGAGAATCCTAGACTTCCGTTGACCATTTCCTCCGGAGGGTGGTAAGGTTTATCGCTTTGTCGAAGCGGTCGAGGAGACCCTTGGTGCTGCGAGCCTCGGCCAAGGTCAACCTGGTCCTGGAGGTCCTGGGCAAGCGTCCCGACGGCTACCACGAGCTGTCCACTGTGATGCAGGCGGTGGATCTGTTTGATCGTTTGACGGTGGAGGCGGCGGCGACCATCACGCTCGAGACAAGCGAGCCCGCCCTGCCCACCGATGATCGCAACCTGGTCGTGCGTGCGGCCCGCTTGCTGCAGGAGGCGGCGGGCATCAAGGCGGGGGCGCGGATCGTGCTCGACAAGCGTATCCCGCTCGCGGCAGGGTTGGGCGGCGGATCGAGTGACGCCGCGGCGACCCTGTTGGGTCTCAACAGGCTCTGGGGGCTCCGCTGGCGCCGCGAAAGGCTCGTGGAGCTGGCGGTGAAGCTCGGCATGGACGTGCCGTTCTTCCTGGGACGCGGGCGGGCCCTGGGAACGTCGCGAGGTGAGGTATTGTCGGCGCTGCCGGGCGTCGGTGGCTATGCCCTGGTGCTCGTCAATCCGGGGATTGGGCTGTCGACGCAAGAGGTGTACGGACGCGTGCCCCCGGGGTGGCGAGCCGAGTCGGACGGCACCAAGCGGATGCTGGATGCGCTCAAGAAGCGGAACGTCGTCCGCGTGGCGGGAGCGTTGACGAATCACTTGGAGCACTGGGTTGAGCCGGCCATGCCGGTGATCGGCAGGATGAAAGCGGCGCTCTTCGCCGCCGGGGCCCTCGGCGCGGCCATGTCGGGCAGCGGGCCGACCGTGTTCGGTCTTGCCCGATCGCTGGACCAGGCAAGACAGATCCAGCGTCGCGTGAATCGCGGCGGGTGGTCGGCATGGGCGGTGAGAACGAACTCGGGCGCGGCCATTCGCATGGTATAGAGCAAGTCTGAGATCCGAGCTGACTAAGAGGTTCCCTGTCGAGATGTGTACGAGCCGAGGCGGGTACGAGTCGAGGTGTCAAGCCAATGATGCTAAAACGCGCCCGATGAGGGCGCGCTAAAGCAAAAATGGGGGAGTGCGGGGGCCATGTCGAGGCACCCGCAGATAAATTGGGGCGTCGTCCAGCGGTAGGACTCGGGGCTTTGGACCCCGCAACGGAGGTTCGATCCCTCCCGCCCCAGCCAACACGCGGGGTGGTGCGAAGAAGGATCCTACGGAGAGAGGCAAGATGAGCTACGGGCTCAAGCTGTTCTCGGGGAACGCGAACCGTCCCCTGGCCGAGGAGATCGCCAAGACGCTCCAGCTCCCGCTGGGCGATGCCGACGTCTCGCACTTCTCGGACGGCGAGGTGTACGTACAGATCAACGAGAACGTCCGCGGCCAGGACGTGTTCGTGATCCAGCCCACGTGCCCGCCCGTGAACGACCATCTGATGGAGCTCCTGGTGATGCTGGACGCCTTCAAGCGCGCGTCGGCCGGCCGCATCACTGCCGTCCTCCCTTACTACGGATACGGGCGCCAGGACCGCAAGGTGATGGGGCGGGTACCCATCACGGCCAAGCTCGTGGCGGACCTCATCACCGCCGCGGGCTGCCACCGGGTGCTCGCGGTGGATCTCCACGCCGGGCAGATCCAGGGCTTCTTCAACATGCCGGTGGACCACCTCTTCGCCGCGCCCCCCGTCATCGTCGACTATCTGGCGAAGCGGGACCTCCGGGATCCCGTCCTCGTCTCTCCCGACGCAGGCGGGGTGGAGCGGGCCCGCGCCATCGCCAAGCGCCTCAACGCGGGACTGGCCATCATCGACAAGCGCCGCGACGGTCCGAACGTCGCCGTCTTCATGAACCTGATCGGCGACGTCCGAGGCAAGGACGTGGTGATCATCGACGACATGATCGACACGGCGGGGACGCTCATCCAGGCCGTGGAGGCCGTCAAGCGGGAGGGCGCGCGCCGCATCCTCGCCGCGGCCGTCCACGGCGTGCTCTCCGGCCCCGCCATCGAGCGCATCGAGAAATCGGATATCGAAGAGGTCATCATCACCAACACGGTGCCCCTGACGCCGGAGAAGGCCAACCGGAAATTCCACGTGCTGTCGGTGGCGCCGCTGGTTGCGGAAGCCATCCGCCGCATCCACGATGAGGAGTCGGTGTCGACTCTCTTCGTGTAACTCAAGAGTGAAGGAGCGAAACGCATCATGGAAATTCGTGAGCTGACCGTGGCGCCCCGCGAGGGCGTGGGCAAGGGCGTGGCCAAGCGGCTGCGCCGCTCGGGCAAGACTCCGGGCATCCTCTACGGGGGCACCATCCCCGTCAATATCGTCGTAGACGCGCGGGAAGTCTTCCGCGTCATTCACGGCCACGAAGGCAGCACCCAGCTGCTGAAAGTGTCCTTCGCCGAGACGAGCGAGTCGCGGATGGCCATTATCCGCGACATGCAGTTCGACCCCGTCTCGGACAATCTCGTGCACCTCGATCTCCAGGAAGTCGCCATGGACAAGCCCATCCAGGTGACGGTGGCCCTTCACCATGTGGGCGAGCCCATCGGGGTGCGCGACACCCAGGGCATCCTCGAAATGGTGCTGCGCGAGATCCAGGTCTCGACGTTACCCGGCAACATTCCCGAGGACATCAAGGCCGACGTGTCGGGCCTCGCCATCGGCGACGTGCTCACCGTGGGCGACCTCGTGGTGCCCGAAGGCGTGCGCGTCCTCACCGACCGCGCCCAGGCCGTGGCCACGGTCGCCCCGCCCGCGGCCGAGGAAGTTGCCGCACCGGTGGTGGTGGCAGCGGGAGTGGCAGCGGCGCCCGCCGAGCCGGAAGTACTCACCGAGCGCAAGCCGAAGGAAGAAGCGGAGGCCGACGACAAGAAGGGAAAGAAGTAGACGCAGGTGGCTCAGGCCATCATCGGGCTCGGCAATCCCGGGCTCGAGTACCGCGACACGCGTCACAACATGGGCGCCCGCGTGCTGGATGCGTTGGCGAGGAAGCTCCGGGTACGCTTTCAGCGCTCGGGCGGGCACCTGGTCGGCCAGACGAAGTGGCGCGGCCAGGTGCTCTACCTCATCAAGCCCCAGTGCTTCATGAACGTAACGGGGCCGCCCGTGACGCGAGTCACCCGAAAGCTCAAGCTCCTTCCCGCCGATCTGGTTTTCATCTTCGACGACCTCGACCTGCCGCTGGGAAAGGTTCGCGTGCGCCTGAGGGGCAGCGCGGGAGGCCATAACGGCGTGCGGTCGCTCATCGCCAATCTGGGGACGGATCAGCTGCGCCGGGTCAAGGTGGGCATCGGCCGGCCCGCCTCACCCGATCGGGCTCGAGAAGAAGTGGTGGATCACGTGCTGTCGGCCTTCGAACCCGACGAGCTTCCCGTCGTGGAGAAGGCCTGCGTCGAGGCGGCCTCCCAGGCGCTCAAACAAGTCGAATCCCACGGCGCGCGCCGCTTCTAGCAGAAGCTCCGCGTGTCGCTTCCCGTCCTCGCTCCCACTCTTGGTGTCGTCGGGCTCCTGATCGCCTTCGTGCTGTACCGCTACGTGGTGGCCCAGCCTCCCGGCTCGGGGGCCATGATCGAGATCGCGGGCGCCATCCACACGGGAGCGATGGCCTTCCTCCGCCGGGAGTACTCGATCCTCGTAGGGTTCATCGTGGTGGTGGCCGTCCTCCTGTCGATCGCCATCGGCCCGCGGACGGCCCTCGCCTTCGTGTCGGGCGCACTGTGCTCGATGCTCGCCGGCTTCATCGGCATGAAGGCCGCTACCAAGGCCAACGTGCGCACGGCGGAGGCCGCGCGGAGCAAGGGCCGCGACAAGGCGCTGGCCATCGCCTTCTTCGGCGGCTCGGTCATGGGGCTCACCATCGCCGCCCTGGGCATCCTGGGCCTGGGGCTCTTCTTCCTTCGCTGGCCGGAGCCGCTCGTCATCAACGGCTTCGCCATGGGCGCGTCGTCCATCGCGCTCTTCGCGAGGGTGGGCGGAGGCATCTTCACCAAGTCCGCCGACGTGGGCGCGGATCTCGTGGGCAAGATCGAGGCGGGCATCCCGGAAGACGACCCGCGCAACCCCGCAGTCATTGCCGACAATGTCGGCGACAACGTGGGCGACGTCGCGGGCATGGGCGCCGATCTGTTCGAGTCGTACGTCGGCTCCATCGTGGCCGCCATCGCCATCGGCTCCACGCTGCCCAACCCCGTCACCATGATGCTCCTGCCCATCGTCATCGTGATGGCGGGGCTGGCCTCCTCGGTGCTGGGCGTGCTCTCCATGGGCTTTCTCCAGCGCATGGATCCCCAGGCGGCGCTCCGCAACGCGACCCTCATCGCCGCGGCCATCCTCGTGGTCCTGAGCGGAGTGGTCGTCCGCGTGCTCGAGGTCGGCTGGGCTCCCTTTCTCGCGGTGATCGCGGGTCTCCTCGCCGGCGCGGCCATCGGCTATCTCACGGAGATCTACACCTCGGGCCGGCGGGTCCGCGAGATCGCCGGGAGCTCGACCACGGGCGCGGCGACCAACATCATCACGGGCATCGCGGTGGGATTCGAGTCCACCGCGCTGCCCGTGGCGGCCATCTGCGCGGCGATCTTCGTCTCACACTACGCCTACGGCCTCTACGGCATCGCGCTGGCCGGCGTGGGCATGCTCGCGACGATTGGCATCACCATGAGCGTGGATGCCTATGGCCCTGTCGCGGACAACGCGGGCGGCATCGCCCAGATGGCCAAGCTCGGCTCCGAGACGCGCACCATAACAGACCAACTCGATGCGCTCGGCAACACCACCGCGGCCATCGGCAAGGGCTTCGCCATCGGCTCGGCCGCCCTCACCGCTCTCGCCCTGTACGCCGCCTATACCGAGGCGGTGGGGCTCAAGAGCATCGACCTCACCAGCGCCAGAGTGATGATTGGCCTCTTCCTCGGTGGCATCATGCCCATGATGATCGCCGCGCTGACCATGCGCG
>Ga0070712_100003068_pt1 | contig 10329 bp, 10 predicted proteins | sample LARL81metaG_FD_71396 | JGI IMG/M metagenome (GOLD analysis project Ga0070712, IMG submission 71396) | Corn, switchgrass and miscanthus rhizosphere microbial communities from Kellogg Biological Station, Michigan, USA - LAR L8-1 metaG | ecosystem: Host-associated > Plants > Roots > Rhizosphere ...
GGGTGTAGACGGGGAAGTGCTCGAGCAAGAGCAGCACGTCGGGCACCTCCTCGCGCTGACGGGCCGCGCAGATCCGCTCCTGCAGCGCGAGCCCGTCGCGGTAGTCGACCATCCCCAGGTGGCAGACCCAGAGCTCCGGCGTCACCCGCCGACCGCCCCCTCGAGGTGCCGCTTGACCGTCGCCAGGAACTGGGCCGAGAGCGCGCCGTCCAAAGCGCGGTGATCCCAGCTCAGACCGAGGATCGTGATCGGCCGGATCGCGATCGAGTCGTTGCCCTCGGCGTCGGTGACCACCACCGGGCGCTTCACGACAGCCTCGAAGTCAAGGATCGCGACCTGCGGCTGGTTGATGATCGGCGTGGCCATGATCGACCCGTACTGGCCGGGGTTGGTGATCGTGAACGTGCCGCCGTGGACTTCGTCGGGCTTGAGCTCGCGGGAGCGGGCGCGCCGCGCCACGTCTTTGATACGCGCCCCGAGGCCCTCGACCGACAGCTCGTGCGCGCCGTGGATCACGGGCACGATCAGGCCGTCGTCGCCGAGCGACACCGCGATTCCCAGGTTCACGTCGTGATGGACCGCGTACTGCTCGCCTTCCATCGTGGCGTTCAACGCCGGGTGCTCGCGCAGTGCGTCGATGACGGCCCGTGACACGAACGCCAGCCCGGTCACGCCGAGCCGTTTGCGAGCCGCCTCGACGCGCGACATGTCGACCTCGATCCAGGTCGTGCAGGTCGCGGCGGTCTCGAGCGAGCGCTTCATGTGCTCGCCGATCTGGCGGCGCATCCGCGAGAGCTGTCCACTGCCGCCGGAACCGGCCACAACCGCCGGCGCCGCCGTAGCCGCCGGAACCGGGTCCGGGCGGTACGGGCTCTCGATGTGCAGGGGCGGCTCCGCTACGGCGCCGCCGTCCGTGACGAGCGCGAGCACGTCCTGCTTGCGCACGCGCCCGCCGCGCCCGGTGCCCTGCACCTGCGAGAGGTCGATGCCGTGCTCGGCAGCGATGCGCTGCACGACCGGGGAGTAGCGGCGCAGGTCGCCCGCGGCCGGCGGGGTGCCGGCGGCACCGTTGCCCGCCCCGTTGGAGGGGACAGCCTGTGGCTCAGCGGATGGCTCGGGCGTAGCCGGCGGCGCGTCCGGCGCCGCTCCGGAGCCAGCAGTCGCGATCCGCGCCAGCACCGTCCCGACCGCGACGGTTTCGTCCACCGCCACCAGGATCTCCGCAACGACGCCGTCGACGGGTGCCGGGACCTCGGTGTCGATCTTGTCGGTCGTGATGTCGCAGATCGCCTGATCGGCACCGATCCGGTCGCCGACCTCGACCCGCCAGCCGACGATGGTGCCCTCGGCCACCGACACCCCCATCTGGGGCATCGTCACATCGACCAAGACAGTGTCAGTACGCGAGGAGGTCACGGCACGCCTCCTTTACGCGCTCGACGGACGGAAGCACCGCCTGCTCCAGCGGCGGCGAGAACGGAATCGGCACGTCGGGCGTGGCGACCCGGACGACGGGGCCATCGAGATCCTCGAAGCCCTTCTCGGCGATCAGAGCTGCGACCTGGGCGCCCGCAGCGCACATCTGGTTGGCCTCGTCGACGATGACCACCTTCGAGCACCGGGCAACCGAATCGAGGATCGCGTCCGAATCCAACGGAACCAGCGAACGCAGGTCGAGCACCTCGATCGAGGCGCCGTCGATGTCCTCGGTCGCCTCCAGCGCGGTGTGCACCATCGCGCCGTACGCGATCACGACCAGATCTTCTCCGCGGCGGGCCACTCGAGCCTTCATCGGAGTCTCGAACACACCCTCGGGCACCTCGCCCTTGATACGCCGGTACAGGTGCTTGTGCTCCATGAAGCACACCGGGTTTGGATCGCGCACAGCCGCGTGCAGCAAGCCCTTCGCATCCTCCGCCGTCGACGGGGCGACGACCTTGATCCCGGGGGAGTGCATGAACCATGCTTCCGGGTTCTGGGAGTGGAACGGTCCGCCGGAGAAGCCTCCGCCGGACGGCAGGCGCACCGTGATCGGCACGGCCAGGCCCTGGCGGTAGTGCATCTTGCCGGCCACGTTGACGAGCTGATCGAAGCCGCACGAAATGAAGTCGGCGAACTGCATCTCGCACACCGGCCGCATGCCGACCACGGCCGCGCCGATTGCGGTGCCGATGATCCCCGACTCCGCCAGCGGGGTGTCCATGACGCGGTCGGGACCGAACTCGTCGATGAATCCATCAGTGACCTTGAAGGCCCCGCCGAACACGCCGATGTCCTCGCCCATCAGGAGCACACGCTCGTCGGCACGGAGCTCGTCGCGCAGCGCCGCGGAGATCGCCTGCAGGTAGGTCAGCGTGGCCATCACGCCACCGCCTTTGAAGCAAACCCACTCCAACGAGCTACGCCGTCGCCCAATGGCTCGGCCTCGCCGCGGCAGAACACGCCCTCGACAACATCAGCCGGGTCCGGCATAGGGCCCGAAAGCGCCGTCTCGGCTGCCGCATCGATCGAGGCTCGAACCTCGGCGCGAAGCGCCTCGACGTCGAAGCCCAGATCACTCAGGCGCTTCTCCTGGCGATCGACGGGATCGCGCTTGCGCCACTCCTCGACCTGCTCCTTGGGCACGTACTTCATGTCGTCGTGGGCGGCATGGCCGTGCATGCGCATCGTCACCGCCTCGATCAGCGTCGGGCCGCCGCCGCCAACCGCCCGTTCACGTGCCTCCCGCGTAGCTTCGAACATGGCCTCGGCGTCGTTGCCGTCGACGGTCACGCCCGCGAACCCGTAGGCGGCCGCGCGCTCGACCGGGTCGACCGCAAACTGCTTGTCCAGCGGCGTCGAGTACGCGTACTGGTTGTTCTCCAGCACGAACACGACCGGAAGCTTCTGCACGCCGGCCCAGTTCATCGCCTCGTGGAAGTCGCCGCGGGATGTCGAACCGTCGCCGAACCAGGTCAGTGCGCAGCGCGGCTCGCCGCGCAGCTTGAACGCCATCGCCATGCCGGTGGCGATCAACATCATGTCGGGCAGCATCGAGACCATGCCGACGCAGCCGAGGTTGCGGTCGCCGAAGTGCACGTTGCCGTCGCGCCCGGCGGTGATGCCGGCGGCGCGGCCCATGTACTGGGCGAGGATCCGCTCCGGCGTTACGCCGCGGATGATGTGAGCGGCGAGATCGCGATGCAGGATGCACAGCCGGTCCTCGGGAGCCATCGCGAACGCGGCACCGGCCGACACCGCCTCCTGTCCGTATCCGTCGTAAAAAGAGCCGGGAACTTTGCCCTGTCGGTACAGGGTCATCGCCCGTTCTTCGAGCCCGCGCATCAGCAGCATTGCGCGCAGCAGCCAAACCCGGTCCTCGAGCGTCAGATGCTCGGTTGTGGCTTCGGTTCCGCCTGCCGCAGGCTCGGCCATGTGGGTTGCCATCTAGGTGCTTCCCTTTCGTTCGTGGGCCGGCCCGGGATCTCCGTCCGACCCTCTCCTAAAGCCGCACCGGGATCTCCGGCTCGGCCCCTCGATCGGGCTGCGTCTAGCTTAGTCCAACACCCGCTCGTAACGACCGCACCAACAGGCCGGGTTTACCCTTATTTCATGGACGGAGCGTCGCTGCACCGGCTTCGCTGGCGGCTTCGCGGGGCGTGGCTCTGGCCCGCGTTTGTCGCGCTGACAATCGCCGACGCGGTCGTCGGGCACATGCTGCCCCCGGTCGGCGACGGGCAGACGGTCATCAGCGCCGGACTGGTGGCGCTCATGCTGAACCTGATCGCGGTGATCCTGCTCTCGCGTCCGCTCGGCGCCGCGCTGAGGCGCGCTCGCGGCGATCTCCCTGGGATCGTCGCGCGCGACTACGCGGGCACGACGGTCATCGTGGTGATCGCGCTCGCGCTGCTGACCGCCGGCCTGATGCACCGCTCAACACTGCAGGCGCAGCGCAACACGATGTACGACGCGATCAAGCGCGCGCAGGCGTACATCGGCGACCGCGCGCCGGCCGAGTTCCGGCGCAACGTAGCGCTCGTCGACACATTCGTGATTCAGCAGGGCAGCATCTACCGCACCTGCGTCCCCAGCGATGACCGCAAGCGCACCTATTGCGTGATCGTCAAGGACAAGCTTCCATTCGCGAACAGCGTCAGCTTCAGTGGGTATGAGCCCAACGAGGTCATGAGCGCCGGGACTCGCTAGGACCATGCAGACGACATTCACAGCGGTCGTGACCGGGGCCTCGAGCGGGATCGGCGAGGCGACCGCCCGCAGGCTCGCCAAGGAACCGGGCGCTCGCCTGGTGCTCGTCGCGCGGCGCGAGCAACAGCTGAAAGCCCTCGCCGAAGAACTGGGCGGAGCCACCGTGATCGCCGCGGATCTCACGGATCCGGACACGCGCGACCAGATCAGGGCGACCCTGGAGCGCGAGCACGGCGGCGAGCTCCACATGCTCGTCAACAACGCCGGGGCCGCGTGGCGCGGACGCTTCGGCGACGAGGGCTGGGAGAACGTCGAGCGCCACATGAAGCTCAACTTCGAAGCGCCCGTGCGGCTGACCGAGGCGTTGCTGCCGCTCCTGCGCGCCACGGCCGCGCGCGACGGCGCCCGGCGCGTGAGCGTCGTCAACGTCGCCAGCACGGCCTCGCGGGTCTCAAGGCCCAACTCGGGGGCTTACTCGGCGAGCAAGTTCGCGCTCGTGGGCTGGAACGACGCGCTGCATGCAGAAGAACGTCCCAACGGCGTGCACGTCGGCGTCGTGCTGCCCGGGTTCGTCCCCACGGAGGGCTTTCCGGCGGCGGAACTGAAGGCCAAGGCGGCCACCCGGTGGATCCTCGCCAAGCCCGAGACGGTCGCCGAGGCGATCTTCAAGGCCGGCCCCGGCGGCAAGGCCGAGCGCTACGTGCCGCGCGCGTACTGGCTCGCGGCCGCCGCGCGGCTGCTGGCGCCGGCAGTCGTCCGGCGAGCCACATCAGGTGGTGCTTTCACGACCGCGACCGGGTATGACCGGACCGCGACGAGTTCAGACCCCGCTCCCTAAGCTACACCACTGTAACTAAGCGATTAGGAGCAGTTTGAAATGAACTCAAGCGTCCGCCGTGTCGCTGTGCTCGGCGGCATCCGGATTCCGTTTGCGCGCCAGAACGGGCCGTATGCGCAGGCCTCCAACCAGGACATGCTGACCACCACGCTCGACGCGCTGGCCGACAACTTCCGGCTGCGCGGAGCGACGCTCGGCGAAGTCGCCGCGGGCGCCGTGCTGAAGCACAGCCGCGACTTCAACTTGACGCGCGAGAGCGTGCTGGGCTCAAAGCTCGCCCCTGAAACACCCGCCTACGACGTCCAGCAGGCATGCGGCACCGGGCTGGAGGCGGCGATCCTGGTCGCCAACAAGATCGCGCTCGGGCAGATCGACTCCGGCATCGCGGGCGGCGTCGACACCACGTCCGACGCGCCGCTTGCCCTCAACGAGAACCTGCGGACCACGTTGCTGTCGGTCAACCGGGCCAAGTCGCCCGTGCAGCGCGCCAAGGCGCTGACGAGGATCCGCCCGCAGCACGTCGTGCCCGAGATCCCGCGCAACGCCGAGCCGCGCACCGGCCTGTCGATGGGCGAGCACGCGGCGATCATGGCGCAGGAGTGGGAGATCACGCGCGAGGATCAGGACGAGCTTGCGGTGCAGAGCCACCGCAAGCTCGCGGCCGCCTACGAGAAGGGCTTTCTCGACGACCTCGTCAAGCCGTACCTGGGACTCGAGCGCGACCAGAACCTGCGGCCCGATTCGAGTACGGAGAAGCTCGCCAAGCTCAAGCCGGTGTTCGGCGGCGAGGACGGCACGATGACCGCCGGCAACTCAACGCCGCTGTCAGACGGCGCCTCTGCCGTACTGCTGGCGAGCGAGGAGTGGGCCGCCGAACGCGAGCTGCCGGTGCAGGCGTACATCACGCACGCCCAGACCGCGGCCGTCGACCACGTGCATAAGCGCGAGGGCTTGCTGATGGCGCCGACCTACGCGATGCCACGGATGCTCGACAGGGCCGGGCTCGGACTCGGAGACTTCGACTTCTACGAGATTCACGAGGCGTTCGCGGCGCAGGTGCTGTGCACCCTGAAGGCCTGGGAGGACGAGGAGTACTGCCGCGACCGGCTGGGACTCCAGAGCCCGCTGGGCTCGATTGACCGGGACAGGCTGAACGTCCACGGCGGCTCGCTCGGCGCCGGTCATCCGTTCGGTGCGACGGGCGGGCGGATCGTCGCCGGCCTGGCGAAGATGCTTCAGCAGAAGGGATCGGGTCGGGGCGTGATCTCGATCTGCGCCGCCGGCGGCCTCGGGGTCACCGCGATCATGGAGGCGGCGGCATGAGCGACCGCTACCAGCAACTCGTCAACACGCCGGTCGGAAAGATGGTCTCCAAGCAGATCGGCCTCCCGGCCCCCGTCAAGCTCGAGCGCTACGAGCCCGGGCAGGCGGTGATTACGGGGCCGGTGCTGCTGGGTGGCGGCGGTCGGCTGACCGGGCCGATCGCGGAGGTGCTCACGACGCTCGGCGCCGAAGTGTGGGCGCCCAAGACCGGCCCGACCGACCTCACGTTCAAGGCGCTCGTGCTCGACGCGACCGGGATCGACTCCACGGAGAAGCTCCACGAGGCGTACGCGTTCTTTCACCCCGTGATCCGCAAGCTGCGTGCCTGCGGGCGCGTGATCGTGCTCGGCACCCCGCCCGAGAGTTGCGACAAGCCGCCCGGGGCAGTCGCTCAGCGAGCGCTCGAAGGTCTGACCCGTTCGATCGGCAAGGAGGTCCGCCGCGGCTCGACGGCCCAGCTCGTGTACGTCGAGCCCGGCGCCGAGGACCAGATCGAGTCGACGCTGCGCTTCCTGCTGTCGCCGAAGTCGGCGTACGTCTCCGGGCAGGTGGTGAGGATCGGCCCGGGAGCGGCGGCTTCGACCCCGATCGACTGGGAGCGCCCGCTCGACGGAAAGACGGCGCTCGTCACCGGCGCCGCCAGAGGCATCGGCAAGTCGATCGCCACCGTGCTCGCGCGCGACGGCGCCCACGTGGTGTGCCTCGACATCCCCAACGCCGAGAGCCATCTCGACCGCGTCAGCCAGGAGATCGGCGGTTCGTCGCTCGCCGTCGACATCACCGACGAGGACGGGCCTGCGATCATCGCCTCGCACCTGCTCGACGCGCACGGCGGCGTCGACGTCGTCGTGCACAACGCCGGCGTGACGCGCGACAAGACCTTGGGCGGCATGGACGACGACCGCTGGGACACGGTCATCGGGATCAACCTGCTGGCTCCGCAGCGAATCGATCGCGAGCTGTTCGAGCGCCGGGCGGTGCGCGAGAACGGCCGGATCGTGTGCGTCTCCTCGATCAGCGGAATCGCGGGCAACGCCGGGCAGACGAACTACTCGACGTCGAAGGCCGGAGTAATCGGGGTCGTGCAATCGTGGGCGCCCGCGCTCGCCAAGCGCGGCGTGACGATCAACGCTGTGGCGCCCGGGTTCATCGAGACGCAGATGACGGCGGCGATGCCGCTGGCCACGCGCGAGGCGGGCCGCAGGATGAACAGCCTCGCGCAGGGCGGCCTGCCCGTCGACGTCGCGGAGACGATCGCGTGGTTCGCCAGCCCCGGCTCGGCCGGAGTGACCGGGAACGTCGTCCGCGTGTGCGGCCAGAGCCTGTTGGGAGCCTGAGCCCCATGAGCGAACGCCAACTCAGCGGCTCCCCGAGCATGACCGCGCTGTTCGCACGCGCGGGAGTCGCCGCCATCCCGGGCGCGGGAAAGCTCCCGTTCGTTTCGGGCGGCGGCGAGGTCCCCGATATCGCGTTGGTGCTCGACGACATCCAGATCGATCCCGACCGGCTGGCGGCGTTCGATCGCGTCTGCGGGTACTCGCTCAGCGACTCCATCCCGGCCGTCTACATCCACATCCTCGCGTTCCCGCTCCAGCTCACGCTGATGACTGACGGCGGCTTTCCGCTGCCGGCGATCGGGCTCGTGCACATCGCCAACAAGATCACCCAGCACCGGCCCGTCGCCATCGGCGAGCGGCTATCGCTTCGGGTTTGGGCAACCGAGCTCGAGCCGCATCCTCGCGGCACCCAGTTCACGCTGCGATCCCAAGCGCGCGTTGGCGACGAGCTCGTGTGGGAGGAGTGGTCGACAAACCTCCGACGCGGCGCCACCAACGGCAAGGGCGGCAAGGCGCCCGACGTCGCCTCGACGGAGGACGTGCCCGCCATGGCCACCTGGAAGCTGCCGGGCGACCTCGGCCGCCAGTACGCGGGTGTGTCGGGGGACCGCAACCCGATCCACGTCCACCCGCTCAGCGCGAAGCTGTTCGGCTTTCCGACGGCGATCGCGCACGGGATGTGGACGAAGGCGCGCTGCCTGGCCGCGCTAGGGCCCCGGCTCGACGAAACGTTCACGGCCGACGTGGCATTCCGCAAGCCGATCCTGCTGCCGGCGACCGTGAAGTTCGCCGAAGAGCTCAGCGACGGCGCGATTCGCTTTGGCGTTCGCGACGCTCGCAAGGGCACGCCGCACCTGGACGGCTTGGTCAGCTTGAGTTGATCGCCTAACAAACCGGCCGTTTCGGCCGATAACCCGGGGACGTATGGACGGAAACCGCCCGTCACCGGAGATGGCGACCTATCAGACCGCCCGCCTCGGCCCTGGCCGCCACGACGGCCCGGGTGCGATCGTCTGCATCATGGAGCTCGCAGCGATGCTGTCCGGTGAGCGCTTCTCAGACCACCCCGTGTCGGTGTGCCCGGTGATCGGCTCTCTGCTGAGGGCCTACAACGACAATCTCGACGATCGCCGCCGCCAGGACCTGTACCGCTACGCCGCCGAAGCGGTGTTTACGCGCGCAGACTTCCCGCTCCAGCGCCGCCGGGCGCAGATCGCGATCGAGTGGGCGCGCGCCCGTTATGCCGCACGCGGCGGTGTGCTGCGCCGCACCCCGTCGACGCCGAGCCCCGACAACGGCCCGCAGGAGATCGCCTGGTACGTGATGGGCTCGCTGGGGCACCGCCGCCGCATCCGCAGCCGTCCCGGCTGGTGGTCAGACGAGGCCCACGTCAGCCTGCTGGCGATGGTCGACGAGATGGTCGCGCTCGGCCACGAGCCCGTCCCGACCGCCGAGACCGCGACGCCGGCGCAGCCGCTACGCGACGCGCTCGTCGTCGACGACTCGCTCCGCGGCGAGCTCGTCGAACAGCCCGCGTAGGCGGTCGAGCACATCGGCGGCCGCGAGCAGGTCACGCTCGCTGACGTCCTGGAGAGCCGCAAGCCAGCGCGGCTCGTACCGCGCCCGGCGCTCCTCCACGAGCTCGCGCCCGCGCTCGGTCAGCGACGTCAGCACGACGCGGCGATCCTGTTCTGAGCGGACCCGTGTAACCAGGCCCGCTCCCGCCAGGGAGTCGAGCATCTCGGTCGTGCTCGCGGGGCTGAGGTCGGCAGCCAGCGCGAGCTCGCTGCTACGGACGGCGTCGGACTCGCGCAGGCCGAACAGGAGGCTGTACTGCGCATCGGACAGCTCGCCAGGCCGGTGGGACTCACGGCCGCGCAGGCGCCGGACCGCGGCCATGGACCCCTTGAAAGAACGGGCCAACTGCTCGGCCGCCTGCCGGCGGTCGGGCTCGCTGACCGCCGTCACCTTCGAACCGCGCGAAGCGCTCATGCCGCGATCGCCTCGGCCATCGCCTCGGCGTCCGGAGCCGCAACCGCGCCCTGGGCCGCGCGAGCGGCGCGCTCGGCGCGCAGGAGGATGATGCACGGGATGATTGCCAGCGCGGTCATCCCCGCCGACACCCAGAACGCCGTTCCATAAGCGTCGGCCTGAGCGCTGAGTGTGTGCGCGCCGATCAACGCCCGCTGGAGCACTACGGCGAGGACCGCGGTGCCGATCGAGCCGCCCACTCGCTGAAGCATGTTCATCTGCGGGGTGGCATGAGAAAGCTCGGATCGGTCGAGCGCCGCGAACGCGGCGGCCATCGCGGGCATGAACGCAAACCCGATGCCGATGCCGCGGATGAACATCGCAACCGACAGCCCGAGGATCGACGAGTCGGCGCTGATCAGGCCGAACGGGATCGTCGCCAGAGTCGTGACGATCACGCCGAACAGGGCCAGCGGCCCGCCCCCGAGACGGTCTGACAGCTTGCCGGCGAGCGGCATCACGAGCGCCATTCCGAGTCCTTGAGGAGCGGTCAGCAGGCCGGTCTTGACGACATCCTCGTGGCGGATCCCCTGCCAGTAGAGCGGCAGCAGGATCATGCCGCCGAACAACGCGGCGCCGAGGCAGAACATCGCAAACGAGGCCGACGAGAAGGTG
>Ga0070712_100003074_pt1 | contig 10322 bp, 9 predicted proteins | sample LARL81metaG_FD_71396 | JGI IMG/M metagenome (GOLD analysis project Ga0070712, IMG submission 71396) | Corn, switchgrass and miscanthus rhizosphere microbial communities from Kellogg Biological Station, Michigan, USA - LAR L8-1 metaG | ecosystem: Host-associated > Plants > Roots > Rhizosphere ...
ACCGGATTGCTTGGGCCAACCGGCATGCGCGGACGAACGGGCCCTGCCGGCAGGGCGGGATTGGCGTCGGCATTAACAGGTATGACAGGGAAGGGAGGGCCAACGGGGGCGGATGGTTATCCAGGGCCGGCCGGGCCGACCGGACCTTTCGAGTTCATTCCCGAAGGCCGCTTTCAGTATTACGAAAACATAGTCGGATTCACGTTGACGACGTCCGGGGCTTCGGTCGGCTGCAGGTTTTATTATCAGCCCAAGCGCCCGGCGTGCATTTTGTTTGTGATGTTTACCGGGCTTGCTGAACCGACGGGTACGTCTGTGTTCAAAATTGGTATTTCCTCAAATACAGGTCCGGCACCGGGAGGCGGTGAGTTTTCCGGTTATGGGGATGCGATCGAAATTGGCGATGACGGATCCGGGTTCTCGATCCCGTTCACGACGACGTATGTGCTTAATTATAGGGATTCGGGGGATTCGGTTAATATTCCACCGATGCGATGGTTCGATCTGGCAACCTATAATGGCGGCGCTAACGTCCGGAATATCAACTGCATTGTGCTAGAGTTTTGACATGCCAGTAGAGTCAGCCATTCGTGCGCAAATCCTGGCTCAGCCGGTCGTGGTGGTCGGCGGGCCGACGGGGCCGTCTGGCGGGCCTACAGGGCCGACCGGACCGCAGGGCAGCGTATCGGTCACAGGACCAACCGGCCCGAGAGGGGAGACCGGGCCGACCGGGGAAAGGGGAGTCACAGGGACGCCGGGTCTGGATGGCACGCTAACCGGACCGACCGGGCCGACCGGACCGGGGGGTACCGTTGCCGAAATGGGACCTACGGGGCCGACCGGGCCGCCGGCGATCGATCTTTCCAATGGGCCGGATATAAATTTTCCACGGGTGTATTCCTATCATGATCCGACCGACAATGACTTCATTGCAGGAGTCGATACGCTCGAGGTGATGGTCGGTGCTGGTTTTGGCTTTGCGCCGATGACGAGTGGTCGTGTGCTGGTGATTATTACTGCGGTGGCCGAGAACACCGGTGGTGGCGGTACCACAGTTACCGGTCGTTACGGTACTGAAAGCATTTTCCCGGATCAGGGCGATCCGGTGACGGGGACGGCCATCGGGATACCGCAGGAAGTCTACGCGCCCGACATGACGATCCCGCTGACGATCATGAGTCTCGTTGAGCTGGAGGTTCGTCCATCATTCCAATATCCGTATTTTAATTCGTACTGGTTCGATCTGTCGTTGAAGTCGACGATCGGGTCGGGTGCTGGCGTACACAGTATCACTTACACCTTCATGGAGCTGTGAGATGGCCAGTATTTTGCCAGCAGCTCGGATTGCAGCGTTTCCGGTGGTGATTGCCGGACACACCGGTCCTCCGGGTATTCCCGGAGGTCCGACGGGAGGCACTGGGCCGTCGGGACCTACCGGACCGCTGGGCGGGCCGACCGGAAATACCGGACCGACCGGAGCTACCGGACCCGGCAATACGGGTCCGACCGGACCGCTGGGGACCGGTCCGACTGGTCCGACCGGACGCGATGGTCCGTTGGGTCCGACCGGCATCAGCCTGACCGGACCGACCGGCCCGGTCGGGGCAGCGGCGACGGGACCGACCGGTTCGACGGGCATCGTCGGTCCGACCGGCGCAGGGGCGACCGGACCGACCGGAGCAGGGGCCTTCACCGGACCGACGGGTCCTGTAGGTCAGGACGGACCGATCGGTGTTGGCGTGCCGGGAGCGACCGGACCGACCGGTGCTTTCGGCCATACCGGACCGTTGGGTCCTCCAGGTCCGACCGGCGCGGTGGGCACGGCAGGTGGGTTTGGACCGACCGGTCCGACCGGACCGCTGGGCACGGGCCCGACCGGGACGCCCGGAGCGCCGGGTGTAGGATCTACCGGTCCGACCGGACCTGCAGGCAGCGGGTCGGGGACCGGTACGGAAGGCCCGACCGGTCCGGCTGGCGCGGCCGGTGCTACCGGACCAGCGGGTGGGATTGGTCCCGCCGGCGCCACCGGTCCCGCCGGAACTGCTGGAACGGCTGGTCCTACCGGTCCCGCCGGATCGCAGGGTATTCAAGGTATTCAGGGCATTCAGGGCACGGCAGGTCCGACCGGAGCCCAAGGCGCGGCAGGGACGCCCGGCGGTGCTGGTCCTACTGGACCTGCTGGATTGGACGGTACTCCCGGTACACCCGGTACGGCTGGTCCTACCGGACCGGCTGGCGTTCAGGGCTCTGCCGGTACCCCCGGTACCCCCGGTCCCACTGGAGCCACCGGTTTTGGCGCCACCGGTCCGATTGGGCCGGTTGGGCCCGGTGGAGGCGATACTGGACCGACCGGACCGATCGGGCCGGGTGGTGGGGCTACCGGTCCCACGGGTGCGCAAGGGACGGCCGGGACGCCCGGCACTCCGGGCGGTGTAGGCGCTACCGGACCTGCAGGCAGTCAGGGCACACCCGGCGTTACCGGTCCTGCTGGGACTCAGGGCATTCAGGGCGTAGCCGGACCTCCGGGGGTTACCGGACCGGCCGGCTCGCAGGGTATTCAGGGTATTCAGGGTATTCAGGGCGTTCAGGGACCGACCGGAAGCGCCGGGACACAAGGCATTCCCGGCTCTGTCGGCGCCACCGGACCGAAGGGCGATGCAGGTACTGCTGGCATCGACGGTGTAACCGGACCGAAGGGCGATACCGGTACCGCCGGTACTCCGGGTGGCGTCGGCGCCACTGGACCGAAGGGCGATACCGGTACTGCAGGTACTCCGGGTGGTGTAGGTGCGACCGGACCGGCGGGTAGTCAGGGAATCCCGGGTACTCCGGGTGGTGTCGGCGCCACCGGTCCCGCCGGATCGCAAGGCATAGCTGGACCTACCGGTGCTGCCGGATCGCAAGGTCTTCAAGGCGTAACCGGACCGGCGGGGAGTCAGGGAATTCCGGGTACTCCGGGTACAGCTGGTGCTGATGGTGCAACCGGACCCAAGGGCGATACCGGTACCGCAGGGAGTGCTGGCGTAACCGGACCGGCAGGCGACGTAGGACCTACAGGAGCAACAGGACCAGCACCTGATCCAAGTGCGTTTGTTTTGAAGGCCGGCGACACCATGACCGGGGCGTTGGCGCTGCCGGTCGGTACTGCGGCAGCTCCGTCGCTCAACTTCGGCAACAATAGCGGGCTGTGGTACTCGACCGTGAGCGGCAACCAAGTTGTTGTCTCTGTCGGTGGCGTCAACCGAATCTCGATCGGCGGCACCATCACCACGGCACTGTCGATCAAGGGAGTCGACGGTCTGCTGAGTTCGCCGGCGTTTTCATTCTCGGCCGAGACTGGCAGTGGTCTGTTCCGCAAAGCCTCCGGCGTCGTGGCGATGTCGCTGGGCGGCAACGAGGTGATGAACTGGACTCAGACTGGCAAGGTCACCAATGCCGCCGGACCGATCACGGTGCCAGCCGATCCGACTACGGCGTTGCAATTAGCCACCAAGCAATATGTCGATAGCAAAACTGGAGGTGCCACGCAGGCTTACGTCGATGCCCAGGATGCGCTGCGGGTAGCCAAGGCCGGCGATACCATGTCCGGCGATCTCACTATCACCAAGTCGGCGCCGACGGTTGTCCTGAACAAGACCGATCCGGGCTCGAGTTCGAATTCGATTGTCACCCAGACCAACGGCAGCAGGACGTGGTCGTTCGGCGCCGACCAGTCTGATTTTTTTGTCGTCAATCGTTACGTCGCCAACGTCTTGCAGGATACGCCGCTTTCTGTTGATGGTGCCGGGCACGTGTCGGTGCAATACGATCCAACTAATGCCTTCAATGTTGCGACCAAGCAGTACGTCGATAACAAGGCAGGGGTGCCGGGACCGACAGGTCCAACTGGATCTACAGGCAGTGCTGGACCGACGGGAGCAACAGGAGCAACGGGAACGGCTCCGACTTTCATGGCGTCGGATACGCCTCCGGTTGGTGCACCCAATAACTCCGTCTGGTACGAGACTGACACAGGCATACTTTTTTTCCGTTATTTTGACGGTAATTCCAGCCAGTGGGTGGCGATTCCCGGTGGGGTGCAGGCTGGCGGTGTGGTGCGCTACGATCAGGCGCAGGCGTTGTCCACGCCACAACAGGCACAGGCCCGCAACAATATCGGCGTGCCGAAAAAGAATTACCTTATTAACAGTGCGATGATGATTTCGCAGGAGAACGGCACGACGGTGCTCAATGCGTTGGTTGCGGCTGCCTTTCCAGTCGATATGTTTCTCGTTACTGGTAGCAACACAGGCGCGGTGAGTACGTATCAGTGGGCATCGCCAACGCCGTCTGGTTCGCCATATCGCTTGCAAGTTAGATGCTTGGGCAACGATTCCGTCGTCAGTAGTGCGAAATACCTGTATATCAAGCATTTCTTTGAAGGGTTTCGTGTTGTCGATCTGCAATGCGGCAAGTCCACTGCGAAAACGGTGACCTTGCAGTTTGGCGTCAACGCACCGGCCGGGACATATTGCGTGAGCTTTAATAACGCCGCGCTCAATCGAAACTATATCGCTGAATATACGATCGCGGCAGGCGAAGCCCTTACCGACGTCGTCAAGACTATCACGGTTACGTTGGATACCACGGGCACATGGGCAGTCGATAACACGACCGGATTGGAAATACGTTGGGCACTGATGTGCGGTTTGCCTGCTGCGGCCAACGTATGGGCTGCGACTTCAGGCTATTGCACCAGCAATCAAGTCAACTTCTGTAATGTTGCCCCGAGCAACTTCCAACTATTCGATGTGTCGTTGACCGAGGGTACGGTTGCGCCGCTATTCGCGTTGCCGGACTATCCGAGTGAGTTGCTGGCGTGCCAGCGTTACTGGTGGTGCAGTAATCCAGCAACGCCGAAGGGTAGCTCTGCTAGTGGTTCGTTAGCTGGTTATAGTCTTGTCGCCAATTACCTTGGATTGGCCAGCTGGCGATTTACCGTACCGATGCGGGCCGTCCCAACGATTACGCTCTGGGCCAACGGTGTGCAAAACCAATGCCGCAATACTACCAGTGGCGCGTATTTAGCCACGGGTGCTGTTTCTGGGCAGGGGGCCATATTTTCGGGAGGCGGTAACTGTATTTCGCTCACCAGTGGACCGGCGGCTGGTATCTGGTGTGATTTCGATCTGCAGGCCAATGCGAGGTTGTCATAATGGCATTCGATTTCCCCAACGCTCCTACCGTCGGCCAAGTCTACCAAGGTTACACCTGGGATGGTGAAAAGTGGGGGCAGAACCAGCTGCTGGCACCACTATTGATCGTGTTTCCACTGCCAAGCAAGCCGGCGGCCGGTGCCGCCACCATCGTGCCGATCGCGATGCCGCTGAATATCCCCGCCGGATTGGTCGGCACCGTGGGTTATGCCAGTGTGGCAGCGACAGCTGCGGCAACGTTCACACTCAATAAGATCAGCGGCGGCAACACCACGGCGATCGGCACCATCGTGGCGACGGCAGGATCCAGGACCGTGTTTACGTTGTCAGGGAGCGGCGGTGCACTGGCCGTGGGTGACACTTTGCAACTGGTCGCGCCGTCCACCCAGGATGCGACTTTGGCCGATCTCGGTATCACCATTTTGGCGACGAGGGCATGATGAGCAATTTCATCGGCGTGATTCGCAATGCGCAGACCAAGGAGGTCTACGCCACCATCTATCCGGGCCTCGACAGCGAGCTGGACAATCCATGCTGGCTGTTGCTGAAGCGCGGTGGCGAGACGGTCGAACTGATCAAGCTGCAACGCGATGTGCCGACGGAACAGGTCACGCCAACGCAAATTTTCCTGATTGCGAAAGATACGCCATTCACCTTCCCCGATCCAGGCAACTGGGATCCAACCAACAACACTGTCGAATGCATCGGCAGTGGTGGTTATGGTACCAGTCAGGGCGTTTCGCCATAGGAGCACAGCATGGCATTTGGTGGATGCGGTGGCGGTGGTGGCGCTTACGCCAAGGGCACCAATTTGAACCCGACCTTTCCAGTGTCGTGTTACATTCCAGGTCCCGGTCAAATTGCCGGAGCCAGTACTGCTACCAACTTTGGCTCAACAAGTAGCCCCATTGCCAGCGGGCCGAACATAGTCTCGGCGGAAGCTGGAAATAGCCCTGGAGGTACGGTCGCCCAAGTCGCCGGAAGGGGTGGCTACAGATTTTATCCCACCGGTTTTGCGGGCGGTGACGGCGGTACTGCACCTTATCAGGTCGGCGTTAACGGTGCTGGCGGTGGCGGTGCGGCAGGTCCGCATGGTGCTGGTCAAGTGGGTGGCAACAGTGCCGCTGGCGGTCCTCCGACTGGTGCGGCTTATGGTGGTGCGGCGGACAGTGGCGGCACAGGTCAAGCCAACGAAACCGCTAACGGCAATAACGGTACACAGTGGGACGCTACCCATGGCTGCGGCAGCGGCGGGGGCGGTGGACGCAGTGGAAAGGGCGGTAATGGCGGCAGATACGGTGGCGGTGGCGGCGGTGCTGGGACGGTTTCTGGGACTACGCAAGGTAACGGTATTGGCGGTGACGGAGTGATCATTATCACCTACACTCCGAAAGCTTGGCTGCCGGCGACCGCTGTTGGGATGATCATAGGGTGAATCGGATGGACGACAACATCATTGTCGTACCGGAGGAAGATCGGCTTCTGGTCGTACCCAAGGAATCCCGGACGATCGAGGTCCCGGCGGAAATTCGTGTAATCGAGGTGACGGACATGCCTCTTCTAGCCAGCAAGCCACACACCGAAGGCGACACCAAGGTTTGGACTGTCACCTACGATAATTGGTTGGCCAATACCGCCACTATCGAGCACATCGACATCGCTTCGTCGTCTTCGATTTATACCGTCGGCACTCCGGAAATTCTTGGCAACGACGTCGTGTTTCCTCTGGTTGGGGGTGCCGTCAACGAACGCACCAAACTGACGCTGACGATGACCGACAGCCTCGGTAACATCAAGCACGACACCGTCATTTTCAGCGGTGTGGCACAATAGGAGAGCCTGATGACTGTTAAGAAAGAGTTCGATTCGACTACCCAGCGTGAAGCTGACAAGGCCAAGATCCGCAATGAAAATCTCGAGCGTCAGAAGGATATCGAGGCCGAGGATGCCCGTCAGGCCGAAAACCAGGAAATCGCTAATTTCCACGGCCTGCCGAAGGCTAACGAGACTCGCGAGCAATTGCTCGACCGTATCAGACAGATGCGGGAAGAGAGCGAGAAGCTAAAGACAAAAGAGACGGCGGATCCGATCGTCAGAACCGAGGGTCTGCAGAAGCAGTTCGAGGCCGAACAGGAGGCCGGCAGGGCTGCGGTGGCCAAGGCCCAGGCCGAGATGGAACGTAATCAGGCCATTGCTGCGCAAGCCGCACGCGAGGCGGCGGGGGAAAAAAAGGCGGGGTGATATCGGCTACATGGTCCCCTGGACCGTCGATCCGGTTTATTATCCCAACCCCGGCATGAACGAGGTATTCCCGGTTTCGAAGGCGACCTTCAAATGACCGCACTCAAACTGGACAAATTTGGCGGTCAGCTCCCTGCCTGGGATACCCGTCTGCTGCCGGAAGGGCAGGCGGACTACTCGATCAACTGCTATCTCTACGCCGGCGTCCTCACCGGTTGGCGACAGCCTAAGTTGCTGCGGGCATTGAAGGATACGACCGCCAAGTACGCCTATAGGATCCCCAACAACGTCACCCGTAATACCTTGATCACGGCAGATGACTGTTACTGGCTCGAGTTTCCGGATCCCGACACCACGGTGATGCACTCTCCGGTGGTGCAGGATCAGTTCCAGCGGTATTACTTCGCCTCCCCGACCGACGTGCCAAAATACAACACCTATCAGCGGATCGCCGACGGCCAGCATGCCTGGAACTTGGGGGTGCCGTCGTCGGGTTGTACGCCGGGTGTCACGGTGGCCGGGGGCGGTGACACCATCCCGGTCGGGTTCCCTAATCTCGATGTATCCAATATTGGCAATCAGTACGTTCCCGGTCACCACATCACCCTGGTGCCGATCGTACCGTCGGGGTCGATGATCATCGAGAGTATTTCTTTCAATCCGCAGGCCAGCGGCGGTCTCAATTTCATGGGGGTGGTCTACAGCGATCTCAATGGCAAGCCCTACGAGATGTTGGGTGCTACGGCAGCAACAGCAGCGGATTTGTCGTTAACGACCCAAACGGCAGTTTTTACAAATGGGGTGTCGGTGATTTCCAACACCACCTATTGGCTTGGGATTATGACCGATGCGTCGTTCTATCTGCCGACGGCTAACAACGCCACGCAAGGCATGGGTTATCCGGCGACTTTTTCCAACGGCGCGCCGGATCCGCTCAATGCCGGATCCGTGGCAACGACGCCGACGTTCCAGATTTGGGGTAATCTGGTCGGGGCCTCGATCTTTGAAGCCCGTGGCTATGTCTATACTTGGGTTACCGAGTATGACGAGGAAGGTCCGCCTAGCGATCCCGTGGTGGTGAATGGCTGGTCCAACGCCGTCTGGACCATCACGCTGTTCCAGCCGGAGCCGGAGAATCTCGGCAACGATTATGTCGACCCGGCCGATGGGCTGGTCAAGCAGGCCAAGCGCAACATCACCAAGACCAGGATTTACCGCACCATCTCCAATCAGGCTGGCATGGGGACCTATTTTCTGGTTGCCGAGATTCCGGTCAGCCAAGGGGTCTATGTCGATACCAACCCGGATGATCAGGTGGCGCTCAACGAGCAGATGGTCTCGCTATACTGGTTCCCGCCGCCGGAGGATTTGCAGGAGATCTTGGCTTTCCCTAACGGCATTGCGGTAGGCTTCCGCTCCAACGAAATCTGGTTCTCAGAAGCTTATCGACCGCATGCTTGGCCTCCGGGCTACGTCATTACAACGGAGTTTCCCATTGTCGGTCTCGGTGTGGCCGCGCAGTCGATTGTGGCTTGTACTCAGGGAACGCCGTACTTGGTCAACGGCATCAACCCGGCGTCGATGGCGCTGACCAAGATCAATTTGACGGAGCCCTGCCTACACCGGGGGTCGATCGTCGCCACCGACACCGCAGTGCTCTATATTTCTCAGAATGGCTTGATTCAGATCAGTCAGTCCGGTGCCGGCCTGAACACCACCGAGGGCTGGATCACCCGAGAGAAATGGCAAAAGCTGACGCCGCATTACAAGGTGCGGGCGATCAAACACGCTTCGTCTTATTTCGCTTTTGGTTCGATTGATGGTGGTGCAATCCGGGATGGGTTCACGGTCGAGCTGTCGACTGAGGACAAGACCTCTTTCACCATCTGGCCGCAGGCCGGCGGCCACCGGTTGGGCTTCAATATCCTCACTTCACCGAACGGGTTCAATATCGAGAACGTTCTGATCGATGTCTGGACTGGCATCGGGATGCTGATCCAGAACGGCGGCATTTATCAGTATGATTTCACTGACCAGAATCCGGTGATTGTGCCGTATCTCTGGCGATCCAAGACTTACCAGCAGCAGGCCAGACGCAATTTCGAGGCATTAAGGATCTGGTTCGAGGTGCCCGGCACCACGCCGCCTCAGTTACCGACGCGGGACACTACTTTTCCGCAGCTGGTATTAGGGAGCAACCAATATGGGATCGTTCGTATTTATGTCGACGGCGACATCTGGACCACTCGCGAGATTCGAACTAGCGGGGAGCTGCTTCGGATCTTCAGCGGCATCAAAGCCGAATCTTGGCAGTTCGAGCTGGAGGGGCGGGTAGTGATCTCCAATATGCAGGTGGCAACGAGCGTGAAGGAGCTGTCGCAAGTATGACCGAAGTCGCACCCTTTTGTCCCGTCAGTTATGGTCAGCCGATTCCCGGTGCCCGAGTGCTGCTCAAGGGCGATCCGTGGCATCGTCCCAAGACCGTGCTCGAGCTGCCGCCACGTGCCACTGATCTGCGGTCGGCGATCAACGCCCTCAACATCATGTCCCACATGGTCTCGGACATCATGCGTACATCGACCGTCAACAATAACAAGACTTCGACATCGACCTCGATATCCGAGACCGATAACGGGCAGGACTATAACCCTAATTATGACCATACCGACTGGCTCGAGGAGAGCCGGGTTTATGCGACCCGAAGCATTATCAATCCTGACGATCCAGGGCAATCCATCGAGGTCAAGGTGCTGACATCGGTCACTTTTTACAATGCTAATACGGCCTATCGTTTGCGCTATGGAGATTGACGGTGCCGATTTATTTTTCAGATGTCGCGCCGACTTGTCCGGTTTCACATGATGAGCCGTCAGGACCGCAGTCGCC
>Ga0070712_100003076_pt1 | contig 10315 bp, 4 predicted proteins | sample LARL81metaG_FD_71396 | JGI IMG/M metagenome (GOLD analysis project Ga0070712, IMG submission 71396) | Corn, switchgrass and miscanthus rhizosphere microbial communities from Kellogg Biological Station, Michigan, USA - LAR L8-1 metaG | ecosystem: Host-associated > Plants > Roots > Rhizosphere ...
GAGCCGTTGAAGGCCGGCGACCACAGTTTTGCGTCTCGCGGCGCGCCGTCGGTCACATAGATTACGATTGGATGATTGCTGCGAGACAACAACACTGACGAACCTATGGCTTCATCGTCCGGATGAGCAGCCAGCACCGCAATTCGCGGAGAAAGACTAGTTGATCCCGCGAGCAGGCACGAGAGACTCTCTCGGCACCGGTTTTGATCAGCTCGCGAGTTCATGCGGAGTCGCCTGATTCGAAAGCACGCGCACCGCCTCGCGGTAGCCGTGCAGCGTGCCGACGTCGACGTATACGTCTCCACGTTTGATACCGTAAGCACCGCCGCCGGCGGCGAGGTAAGCATTTACCAATGTTCCAAGGTATTCATCGGACCGCTCGCGTTCGAGCCAAAGCCGGTGCAAAGCTGCCAGGTGCGCGCCGGTCAGTTTGAACGCTCCCCAAATCCATTCGGACGCGGCGTTCTGCTGTTTCACCTGGATCTGTTCCACCCGGCCCTCGTGGTCAGTGAGAACGGAGTCGAAGAGTTCGGGGCGTTGCACCGGGAACAGCAGAAATGACAGCTCGCTATCGGGTAAGAAATCATATCCCTCGATAGGAAACCAGACGGTATCAGGAAGCCCCACATAGACTTGGTCGTCTGGCGCGATGAATGGAAGCGCGCTGAACAGAGCGTCGCAAAGGCCGCTGGGGTTCTGTTGCACTGCATAGCAGATCGAAGCGGGGCCGATCTGGCCGCCGAAATAAGTGACAATGTCCGTCTTCGCAGGCGAAATCACAAAACAGACTCGATCCACTCTCGCGGCCAGCATGCGCTCCAACAAGTATTCGGACACCGCGCGAGGCCGTTCGATATTGCCGTCGCGGCGGGTTCCAACTGGAAGCAGTTCTTTCGAGAACGCAAGCGGCTGAATTCGTGTTCCCAATCCCGCGGCAGGAATGATTCCCCAACGATGGCTCACGAGGCTGCCTCCAGGTGCGAAATCAGCTCGCGGCTTCGATGTTGCGCTGTATGCGCAGAGAGCACGCGTTCCCGCGCTGCCTTGCCGATGCGGTGCAGTTCTTCAGTGCTTCGCGACAACGCTTCGACTACTTCTTCAGCGGATTCCGCCGTCAGCAACTCTCGTCCGGGTTCAAAGAATTCGTCCAGACCCTCCCATGAATCGGTCACAATTGGCGCCTCACAGGCGGCAGCCTCGAACAGCCGGCCAGAGGGACAAAACCCAACATTAGCCATCGCGGCGCGAGTCACGTTAAGCGTGGCGCGGGAAGAACAATAAAACTCAGGATGATCCTGCGGAGGCACGTGACGCACGAACCAAACATTGTCGTTCCACGGGAAGTCCGGGGGATACTGCGCGCCGCCGACCAGAAACTTTTTGTTGGGCAACCGATGCGCTGGTTTCAAAAACAGTTCGGCAAGCGTCTGCTGACGGTCTGCAGCGTAAGTCCCGAGATACGAGAGATCGGCCTCATAGCGTTGCGACTTCGGAACGGGCTGATGCAGTTCAGGATCGACGCTTCCATAAAGCGGTAGGACTTTCCCTGCCCCGAGCAGCTCCTGCAGTTCCTTCAATGCTTTCCCACCGACATAGCTCAGCACCAAATCAAAGCCACTTAGCCCCCGGCTCGGAACATAGTCCACTCGACCTTCCAAACGGAGCTTGTCGAGCGTCACTGGAGTATCAAGGTCGTAGTAGACCTTAACCACAGGCGAATCCAGCACCAGATCCGACGCTTCTTGCGCGTCTGGACAATAGGAGGTCACAACTGCTGCGTCTGAATCGCCAACTTGCTGCTCGGCTTCTTTGTGGATCTGTTGCCAACCTGAGTACAACTTCAGCGCGTAACCTGGCGGGTCAACCAGATCGCGATGCCCGGCATAGTAGGGAACGTCGCGCTCGAAAAACGTAACCTGGTGCCCTTGTCGCGCCAGGTATTTGCACAAGCCTCGCCAGAGGGTCGCGTGGCCATTTCCCCATGAGGAACTGACAGTCAGCCCAAATATCACCAGCCTCATCCGATTTCCTTGGTTACCTCCGCGCGGAATCCCGCCGGAGCACACGTTCTCTGGTTTCGGAAGCTTCGATGCCACAGCGTTGCTCGGCGCTGTATTCGGGCCCTACCCTCGGAGCAGTCAAAGCAGCAGGTCTGGGCGCACTCACTTCTTATTGAAGGACATCTTACGATTTCAGCAGCGCATCAGAGCTTGGTTGCCGGGATACGGCGAAGAGGTAGGAGTTCCTCGCGCACTTCCATTACCTGCCCTCCTGTACCGCGATCGACAGCCACTGCCATGCGCCGAATCGTTTCCAGCCTGATGTTGCTTCTCCTTTCGGCGACGGTCTGGGCGCAAACCAAATCGAGTGTTGAGAAGCGGCCATCCTACGAAGGACAAAAAGTCGGTTCCATCGAGATTGGCGCCAATCCGCGAGTGAACCCGGACCAGTATCGGCCCCTGATCGTTCAAAAACCGGGAGAGCCCTATTCCGAGAAGAACATCCAGGCCAGCATTCAAGCATTACAGGAGACAAATGCGTTTGCTAAGGTGGACCTCAAGGTCGTCACCGATCCCGCTGGGCTGAAGTTGACCTTTGTGCTCGAGCCGGCATACTACGTTGGGCTGATTCAGTTTCCAGGAGCACTCGAGCGCTTCACCTACGCCCGACTGTTGCAGGCAGTTGACCTACCCGACCAAACTCTTTATCAGCAGAGCCAAGTTCCAAAGGCTGAAGCGTCCCTCCACAGGCTTTTTGAGGATTACGGCTACTTTCAAGCCACGGTGCAGACTGAAATACAAAATGACGACGAGAACCAACTGGCGAACCTGACCTTTCACATTCAGCTTGGCGAGCATGCGCGCGTCGGCAAGGTTGAGATCACCGGACCGCCTGAGGCCGACGATCGGCGCCTGCAACACGCAATTCAATCTTGGCGAGCTCGATTTACCGGAGCGCTACTGAAGCCTGGCAAGTCCTACAGCCCAACGCGAATCAAATCAGCTGTGTCGCTGATGAAGAAAGAACTCGGCAAGGAGCACCATCCGGCAAGCACCGTAAAAGTAAACCTGCCGACGTATCATCCGGAAACCAATAAAGCCGACATTTCGATCTCGGTCGATATCGGCCCCGAAGTGGACATTCGAGTTGTCGGCGCAAAGCTCTCCTGGATTCCCTTTCTGGCTGGCCGGCGACAGAAACAGCTAATTCCAATTTATGAGGAGAACTCAGTTGATCCTGACCTGGTAACTGAGGGGCAGCGCAATCTGGCGAACTACTTCCAACAGAAGGGTTACTTCGACGTTAAGGTACACACCAACTTCCAACAGCAAAACGGAAAGATTTTGCTGGTCTATCAGGTCGATAGAGGAAAGAAACACACCGTCGCCGACCTTTCGTTTCGCGGGAACCACCATATCGATACGGGCGACCTGAAAGCCTTGGTAACCGTGAAACAACATCGTTTACTCATTCTTCGCGGAAAGTTCAGCCAGAAGCTGCTGCGAGAGAGTGTCAACGGTATTGAGGGCCTCTACAAGGAGCACGGATTTGAGGACGTAAAGGTCACTCCCGACGTTGTGGATCGCGAGCCGAAACTGTTCATCACCTTCAACGTCGCCGAAGGAGACCGCACAATTGTCAGTTCTCTTAAGGTCGAAGGCAACAAAAGCATCTCGCTGAAACAGCTACGCCCCGAGAAAGGTTTCGCTCTGGAAGAAGGCAAGCCGTTTTCACCGAAGAATCTCTCCGACGATCGCAATAACATTGCCGCCAAGTACCTCGATCGCGGCTACCTGAATTCCGATGTAAAGACAATTGTGTCACGACATCCGGACGACCCACACCAAGTGGACGTCACGTATCAGATCACCGAAGACCAGCAAGTCCGGATCAGCAAGGTCCTCTACCTTGGACGGAAGCGCACCAAGCTGGATCTCATCCGTATCAGCACCAACCTCGGAGCGGAACAACCTTTGAGCGAGGGCAAACTGCTGAAAGCCGAGAGCGAGCTTTACGACTTGGGAATCTTCGATTGGACGAGTGTGGGGCCGCGCCGCCAGATCACTAACCAACCCCAGGAACAGGCTCTCGTAAAAGTGCACGAGGCCAAGCGCAACACGATTACTTACGGGTTTGGCATGGAAATCTCACGACGCGGGGGCAACACTCCGAGCGGAACAGTCGCCGTCCCCGGACTGCCAACCGTAAATACAAGAGGCACGAATGTTTTTCCCAGCGAGCAAACGTTCGTCAGTCCGCGCGGCTCGATTGAGTTTACTCGCCGGAACATGCGCGGCGAGGGAGAAACGGCATCGATTTCCCTGCTGGCAGCTCGTCTCGACCAAAAATTCCTTTTGACCTACATGGACCCGCATTTCCGGCGCTCCAGCTGGCAGGCTCTGACCAGTATCTCGGCGGAACGTAATACTGAGAACCCGCTGTTTGCCGCTGAACTGGAGGATGCTTCGCTTCAATTCGAGCGCTACCTCGACCGTCTCCGGACGCTCCAGATCCAGCTTCGCTACGATTTCAACCATACGCTGCTGAACGACCTCCTAGTGCCCCAGCTTGTGCTTCCTGCGGACCGCAACGTGAAGCTGTCATACGTGTCCGGTACTATCATTCGCGATACTCGCGACAAGCCGCTGGACGCGCACCGCGGTATTTTCCAGACTCTTGATCTGCGCCTCGTGCCCACTGCTTTCGGCTCGAGCGCAAACTTTACTCGCCTGCTCACGCAGAACGCTTATTACCAGCCACTGCCCGCCGGGTTAGTGTTCGCCAACAGCATTCGGCTGGGATTGGCCGATCGCTTCGCCAACAGCAATGTGCCAACCAGCGAGCGTTTCTTTGCCGGAGGCGGGACCACTCTGCGTGGTTTCCCCATTAACCAGGCCGGCCCAATCCGCTATGTTCCATTCTGTTCTCCCGGGCAGAGCACAGGTTGCCCACAGGTCCCCGTTCCGGTTGGTGGTAATGAGTTGTTCATCTTCAACTCAGAGCTGCGGTTTCCCATTCCAATTGTCAGCAACTTGGGCGGCGTGGTCTTTTACGACGGGGGAAACGTTTACCGGACAATCAACTTCGCTGATTTTACGCGCAACTACACCAACACCGTCGGGATCGGCCTGCGCTATTCGACTCCTATTGGGCCGGTTCGCATCGATTTCGGCCACAATCTGAATCCAGCCGCTGGCATCAGCGCGAACCAATTCTTCATCACACTGGGGCAAGCATTCTAGGTTGGGACAGGTTCGCTATGGCGCGATGGGGAAAAGTCGTTGGGTGGACCGCAATCAGCCTGGGAGCATTGCTGCTGCTGGCGATCATTGGAGCAGCGTTGCTGCTGAAAAGCGCCGCTTTCCATCGATACGTCTTGGCAAAGATCGTTCAGAGTGCCAGCGAATCCACCGGCGCGCGGGTGGAACTACAGAATTTTGACTTCCATGTGAAAACGCTCACCGCAGATATTTATGGCTTGACCATCCACGGCACGGAATCTTCAGATGACAAGCCGCTGCTGACGATTGAAAAAGCCGCCGCAAGCGTCCGTATCATTTCGCTCCTGCATATGAAGGTTAATCTGAGCGAACTGATTGTAAATAAGCCAATAGTCAACCTGACCGTCGATAAGCAGGGTCGCTCGAATCTTCCGCAGCCGCCGCCTTCGAACAAGAAATCCAATGACAATGTTTTCGATCTGGCTGTCGGTCACGTGCTGCTCACAGATGGCGCAATCTACCTACGCAACCAGAAGATGCCGGTCTACGCCAATCTTTTCGGGTTGCAGACCGAAGTTCACTTCTCGCAACTCCAACAGAAGTACACGGGAAGCCTAAGCTACAAGAACGGCACGGTCGATTACGGGACCGTCAAGCCCCTACCACACGCTTTGGATGCCAAGTTCGACGCCACGCCATCGGAACTCAATCTGAATCCTCTGGTGCTGCGGTTAGGCGGATCACGTGTCGCGATTTCGGCGAATGTTCGCGATTACAGCAATGCTCCGGTTGCGACAGGCAAATATGACGTTGTGCTTCACACGCAGGCTTTTGCCGGTTTGTCATCCGCGAGCACGTCAGGCGACGTGAGACTTGTAGGAACGCTTGACTATCATGATGTCGCTGGTCAGTCGATGCTGCGCAATGCCAAGCTGAACGGCAGGGTCGACAGCAATGGCCTTGCGCTTCTCACCGATCAAGCTGCGATCAAGATTCAGAAACTCTCAGGACGCTATCAACTCGCAAACGGCAACTTTCAAGCTGAGGGTTTCGCATTCAACTTACTGAACGGCACCCTGAAGGCGGACGGCGAGGTCCTGCACCTCGACTCGACCCCTCAATCGAAGTTCCGTCTCGCCTTAGCTGACATTTCGCTGGAGGCGTTGAAAGCTTCGCTTCGTGGCCACTCCGACCAGTCGATGCCTGTGACTGGCAACATCAATGTCCAGGCCGATGCTCAGTGGACTGGAAGCGTAGCTAACGTGAAAGCTACGTCGAGCATACAGATGCGTGGAGCGGTGGTCGCTGCCAACAAAGTACACACTGAGAACTTCCCGCTAAACGCCGACGTGCGCGTGAACTACAATGGGCCAAAAAATGTGATCGCTGTCCGATCGGGTAACATTCAACTCCCGGCAACCACAATTACTGCCCAGGGAGAGATCAGTAACAACTCGAATCTTGCCTTTAAGGCAGTCAGCACGAATCTGCACCAACTGATGCTGATCGTCTCGGGGATGCAACCCTCTTCTGGCGGTCAGCAGTCGAATTCATCCATGCTTGCGAGCCTGCAGGGCGCACTTACGGTGAACGGACTTGTTCAGGGCACAATGAAAGACCCGCGCGTCACGGCGCAAATCTCAGCAACAAAGCTGCAGGTTAATCAGGGGCAGTTCAGCTCGCTGCAGTTAGCTCTGGTTGCCAGTCCATCCGGAATCTCAATCCAGAACGGATCGTTAAATGCCCTGCCTCGTGGACAAGTTCAATTCAGCGCACATGCGGGACTCAAGCACTGGTCCTATGAGCCAAGCGAACCCATCAATGCATCGCTCCAGATTCGACAGATGCCGCTGGGAGTCGTCGACCAACTGGTGACGAAGTCCTATCCGATCACCGGAGCTCTCGACGGCAATGTCCAGTTACAAGGATCGGGGCTGAATCCGGTGGGACAGGGCAAACTGCAGCTCACCAAGGCGAAAGTGCAGGACGAGCCGATCCAGACTGTCACCCTGCAGTTCACTGCGTCGGGTGGAACCATTCGCTCGCAATTGAGTGAGGCTTCCAACAAAGCAACTCTCAACTACACACCGAAGAGTAAAGTTTACGAATTGACACTAGAAGTTCCGCCGCAGGAAGTGAGCAGACTCCGTGCGGTTCAGGCAAAGAATCTACCCGTGAAAGGCAAGCTGTCTATAACTGCCAAAGGTTCCGGGACAATCGACAATCCCCAACTGACTGCAGCGATCCAGATGGACGAAATGCAATTGCGCGGCACGTCGATTTCTCTAGTCCGCACCGATCTGAACGTGGCCAATCATCTGGCGAAGATCACGCTCAATTCGACCGGCGGACCAGCCACCCTCAAGGGCAACGCAACTGTTCGTTTGTCACCTGGCTATTACACCGAAGCGTCAATCGATACCAGCCGGATTCCATTTGAGCCGCTGCTCGCTATGTACTACCCTTCCCGCCCGCAAGGACTGACCGGCGAAACTGAGCTGCATGCCACCGTACGCGGGCCTTTGGCGGACATGAACAAAGTCGAGGCGCACCTCACGATTCCCACGCTGCGGGCGAATTATCAGCAATTGGAAATTGGCAACACAGAGCCCCTTCGCATCGACTACGCGAACTCGGTCGTGACTCTTCAGCCCGCGGCATTGAAAGGGACAGACACTTCTCTGCAGATACAGGGCCGGGTTCCGTTGCGCGGGCCGGAAAGGATGAACCTCTCCGCCCGCGGTTCCATCGACATGCGTCTTGCTCAGATGTTCGATCCCGACCTGCAAACGGGCGGCAAAATTGTGCTGGACGTGGGCGCCGCGGGAACCGTTAAGAGCCCAGGGATGCATGGCCAGATCGCGCTTCAGGGCGTCACGGTCGCTTCGCAGGCTCTACCCGTTGGCATCGACAATCTCAACGCGAAAATGCAGGTCAGCGACACCGGGGTGCAGATCACGGATGCCGTCGGGCATATGGGAGGCGGCGAGATTAAGTTTGGCGGTTCCGTCATCTATCGTCCGGCACTTCAGGCGAATGTCAGCGTGAGTGCCAGATCGGTTCGATTGCGTTATCCGGATGGCGTGCGGAGTGTTTTCGACAGCGACCTTGTGCTAAACGGTGATGCTCAGTCATCCACCCTGCAAGGTCGCGTGCTTATTGACTCCGTATCGTTTACGTCGGATTTTGATCTCACTAGTTTCATGGGCCAGTTCACCGGGGTGAGCTCCCCTCCAACCGGAGAGAGTCTCGCGGACAAACTGAAGCTCCAGATTGTCGTGCAGTCGAGCAGCCAGTTAAATGCCGGAACTGCGCAACTCGGACTCGAAGGCTCAGCCAACCTTCGCGTCATCGGAACGGCTGCGAATCCCGTTGTTGTGGGTCGCACCGATATCACTTCTGCTGATCTGTTTTTCAGCAAGCGCCAATATCACTTGTCTCAGGGCGTCATAAACTTTGTTAATCCGAACAAGACCGATCCGGTGCTGAACATGCTGATCACGACCACCATCAATCAGTACAACCTGAGCGTTAGGCTACAAGGGCCAATCGAGAAACTGCAGACCAGCTACATTTCGGATCCGCCCTTACCGCCCATCGACATCATTAATCTGATTGCCCGCGGCACGACCACAGAAGGCGCTCCGCAGAGCTTCGGCGCAAGTACCGTTCTCGCTCAAGGGTTGAGCCAGGTGGAGAGCACGGTGGGAAACAACATCAGTAAGCTCACCGGAATCTCAGGGTTGCAGATCGATCCCATGATTGGCGGCAATAACAGCAATCCCTCCGCGCGCATTGGCATGCAGAAACGCGTTACCAAGAACTTTATCTTTTCCTTTTCCACAGATGTGACCCAACCCCAGACCGAAATCGTCCAAGGTGAATACCAACTCAATAAGCGCTGGTCGGTGAGCGTGGTGAGAGACGAGAATGGAGGGTTTTCGGTAGATGGCCGCTTCCACACCAATTTCTGATCGTATTTCGACTGAAACCGTTCCCGAAGTGAGTTCACCCGCTCAATCTGCGTCACTTCCCAGTGCAGCCCAGAACGATCTTTGGATCTTCCGCGACGGCAAAAGGACGGTTTCTGGATCCAGCCTTGTGAGTAATCTGCGACGGAGAATCGACGGCTGCATCCGCGATCGCAATGGCGTTCTCGATGCGTTAATCGAAGCGGGAACACTGGAAACCGCTTTGGCTGACGCTGGCTCCGCCAGTGCAACAACTTTCGCGAGCATAACCAACGTCCTGGCTGAAACACTCTGCACCGGCAATCCGGCTTCGGTAGAAGCAGCCGCTAAGATTCTCGACAGCCTCGACATTCCTGAAACGCTCAGCATTTCACCCCCCGAGGGATTCACGTACTACGCGCTCCATCCTTTGGACTTCGCCAATGTACTGTCGCGAATCCCCGAACAACCAAGACATTGTGCAGTGATTGGCATTCGCAGTATCGGTACAACGCTGAGCGCGGTTGTGCTCGCCGCCTTGAGTGCGACAGGAGGCGCTGCAAGCCGGATAACGGTGAGACCGTCCGGACACCCCTATTCCCGCAGAACAGAATTCAGCCCTGATGAAATGCGCTGGATTCAGCAGAACATTGCTGCACAATTTCTTGTGGTTGACGAAGGACCGGGACGCAGTGGCTCAACCTTCCTTTCCGTTGCCGAAGCGCTAGTGCGCACCGGAGTTCCGCGACAGAACATCTCTCTTCTAGGGAGCCGCGACCCGGACGTCACTTCACTGTGTGCTGATAACGTCATCACGCGCTGGCAGGCATTTCCCTTCATCGCTACATCGCCGTCGGTGAATGGACGCTTCGAAGGCTGGATCTACGCCGGTGGAGGACATTGGCGGCACCTGCTTCTTCCAGAAGGCGAACCTTGGCCGGAGAGCTGGACGCAGATGGAGAGACTGAAGTTCATCTCTCCGGACAGACAGAGTCTTTACAAATTTGAGGGCATGGGACCGATCGGCGCCGACGTATGCGACCGGGCATCTGCACTCGCCAATGCTGGTTTCGGCCCAAAGGCCTGCGATGCCGGCGACGGGTTTCTCTCCTATGAGCTTCTACGGGGCCCACACCTGCGCAC
>Ga0070712_100003077_pt1 | contig 10311 bp, 12 predicted proteins | sample LARL81metaG_FD_71396 | JGI IMG/M metagenome (GOLD analysis project Ga0070712, IMG submission 71396) | Corn, switchgrass and miscanthus rhizosphere microbial communities from Kellogg Biological Station, Michigan, USA - LAR L8-1 metaG | ecosystem: Host-associated > Plants > Roots > Rhizosphere ...
TTCCTGGCCCTGGGAAGTAGCCCCGATCAGATCCGGCTGGAGAAGGCCATCATCGACGGCGCGGTGCAAGCCGGACTACCACACTTGGTCAAGTTGTCGAGCATCGCAACCAGCCACGACTCCGCCCTGTTTTGTAGGGCGCTTGCACGCCGAGATCCAGGATCACCTCGCCGCGTCGGGGTTGTCCTACACGCTGCTGCATCCCGCGAGCTTCGCTAACAATTTGTTCTACAAAGCTGAGTCGGTTGCAGTCGAGCACATCTTGCCTGCCGCCGCGCCGACGGGTCGGGTGGCCTACATCGATATCCGCGACCTGTCCGAGGCGGCTGCGCTGGTGCTCCGCGATCCAACGCTGCACGGCAAGACCTACGACTTGTCCGGCCCCGATGCGTACACCTTCCCCGAGATCGCGGAGTTGCCGGGCACGATCCTGGGTCATGAGATCAAATACGTCCCGGTATCACCGAATGACCGTCGTTCGGCGCTGCTCGAGAACGGAATCTCGCCATGGTTCGCCGAACTCCTCCTCAGCCTGGAAACCAGCGCTGAAGCCGGCCAGATCGGTACCGTCACCACAACGTTGAAGGAACTGCTCGGCCGTGAGCCGCGGACCATCGAGAACTTCCTCGTCGAGAACGCGAGCCGATTCAGGAGTTGATCCCGTTCGCCTTCCCGCGCCGTCAGTCCGCCGGTACGGACTGCCAGCAAAGTCGGAATCCATCGAGATCGCCCTCAGGCAAAAGGGACGACAGCGTCCAGGAAGAGTTCTACATGACTCACGAACAGTTCCGAATACTGAAAACGTGAGGCGTGGCCGGAGTCGGGTAGACGATCAGCTGGGCAGTCGGGATGTGTTGGGTCAAATGGTAGGAGTTGATCGTCGGAACCATGATGTCGCGGCGGCCATTGACCACCAGGGTCGGCTGAGTGATCGTCTTCAATTCCGCGAACGGCTCACCATGTGGCTGCTTCCAGTCGACGATCGCGGCTGCCCGGGCCTACATCGACTGCTTGGATGTGGGCGGACCCACGTCCATCGTCCGTTGATGGCGGCGCTCCCAGAATCGTTCACCTGCGGCTTGGCTGGTCTGCGACGGTACGAAGAATAGGAAACGGAAGTCCTCGAGAGAGAGCACTTCGTTTCGGGTAGCAACGTAGTTGACATCGGGGTGCCGATCTCTGTCGTCGCCCGCACGGGGCTTGGTGCCGACAAGAACGAGCCTGCGTACGAGTTCGGGGTGGCGGAGCGCAAGGGCCTGCGCGACGTATCCGCCGGTCGAGAAACCGAGGACATCGACGTGTGTAAGTCCCAGTGCATGGATGAATGCGGCTGCGTTGTCAGCCTGCGCCTCGACCGTATCCGTGGTCTGACCGCTGGAGCCGGCAACGCCAGTATTGTCCAACAGAATGACCGGACGATTCGCGGCCAGTCCATCAGTGAGTGCTGGATCCCAGTGGTCCATGCCGCCGCCCCGGGAAATGCTGCAGGAATAACGGTGGCGTGCCGGTGACGGTGCCGAAGCGTCGATACGCGTATTGAACCCCGTTCGCAGCGACGAATTGTGTCGGGACCGTCGCGTGGGAATGCCGGGGCGGACTGGCCGGGTCGATCGTCAAAGCCGGCTCCATCGTCTCTGTCATGTCTACCCCTCTGACACCTGCGTTCGTTGCTGGTGAGCTAGGCGGGACCGGCTCCGTCGCCTACTGCCCGGTCGCGGGCCAGGAAACGATTGATCTCCTCGGCTACGGCGACTGGACGTTCGACGTGTGGCCAGTGGCTGGAGTGATCGATCTCGATCACTGTCGATATTGCCGAATCGAATCGTGCTGCGACTGCCGAAGCGACAACCGCCGGGGTAATGAATTGATCGTCGGCGCCTGAGAGGATCAGTACAGGGCCTGCGAATTCGCTGAGCCGCTCGCCAGCGGGATGGCCGAGGTTCCACATGTCCGCCGCGGCCCGCAGGAACTCTGGCCGGCGCTTCGAAGCGGCCGCCGCGATTCTGTCGAGTTCGGCGGCGGGGGTCAACGGTGCGGCCTGGCGACGGGTTGTCAGGTACGTCTCCACTGATCCAAACACTTCCATGAACTCGTCGGGGAGATGGGCTCCGGCCATAGGGATTGGAGCTACAAGCACCAAGCCCTGCGCTCGTGCAGGGCGTGCCGACGCGACCAGCTCGACGATCGGCGCCGCCATGCTGTGGCCGACGAGCACGAATGGCTTGTCGACTGCATCGACAACAGCAGCCAGGTCGCCGGCGAAGAGGTCGAAGTTGATCGGCCCACTCGGCTCGGCGCGGTCTCCGAAGCCGGCCTGATCAAATTGGATGGTCTCGAACGCAGGCGCTGACAGGTCGGCGAGGACCGGATTCCACGCGTACTGATCATCGAGAAAGCCGTGCACGAACACGACGGCGTTGTCGCCGTGGCCGCTTCGGCGAAGCACGATGTCACTGTTCGGAATCGTTGCTGAGGCGACCATCTTGACTCCTTGTATGTGGTGCCGATACCGACTTTGGTTACCTCGTTGACCGCGTAGGTCTAACCCAACTCGCTGGTCGTCCAACCGGGCTGGTACCGACTTAGCGTGTTGGCCCGGCTGTGACATAACCGTACGACTAATGCTCATGTCAATCAAGCCTCGGTCAGCGTTCGGGGCGAACGCGCAACCGACCGGCGCGAGCTTGAAGAGAGCACGAGCATAACGAGTATGCTTCTGTCACAGCTGACGGTCGGCTACGATGGACTTGTGTCTGACCCTGCCAGCGAGCGCTACGCAGCGGCCCTGGCCCCAGAGTCGTTGCAGCGCGTGCAGTCCTTCCTGAACACCCGCGCGTCCGGCCGACCCGCCGAGCCCGACCTGTTGGCCAGACCGACGTCGGCGAATAGTTGGTTGCGCACACTCGACTGGCCCACCAAGCCCAGATTGAGCACTGATGACCTGGCCCCGCTAAGGGAGCTGCGACAAGCCCTCCAATCCGAGGTTGAAGCCGGCCCGTACACATCGGAGCAGGTTCGCCTGTCGGACTTACCTCGCCAACTCGCGAAGCTCGGTTGGAAGCTGAGGCTCAAGGAGGGCCAGCTCGCTCTCGCTGTCGAGGGCGGCGGCTGGCGGCAGGTCGCCGGCACGGTGCTGAGCGACATCCTGGTCGCCCAGCAGCACGAGCACGTGTGGCCTCGGCTCAAAGCGTGCCGGAATCCACTCTGCACAGTGGTCTTCTACGACAGCTCCAAGAACCAGTCCCGGGTCTGGCACAACACCGGAGACTGCGGAAACCTCATCAACCTGCGCGCCTCCCGAGCCCGACGACGTGCCCAGCCTTCGTAACCGTCGCACGGCCGCGGCGTCGAGGCCGACCTAGGCAGTCCGTGTACTTGAACGTTTCACACCCACATCTACGGTGTGGTTTCCGGCGTCCCGTGCTGTTTCGTGCTACCTGAGAACGGCTCGCGCCGGCAGTCAGTCGTCATTTCGGGGTCAGACCCCGAGGCGCGAGAGCTGAAGATGAACGAAGGCCCCGAGATATGGGACGTCTGAGTGGAGCTGCTGCGCCTCTACTTGAACTCCCATTTCGCCCTAAGCCGGACACCCCAGCTGCTTGTCGAGGCCCGGCAGCACCGACGACGCTCCCCCGCCACAGCGCCAGCTCCAGCATCGCCTGACCGAGACGGAGCGAGACCAGCTCCGGGCCGACTACGCAGCCGGCGGCACCATCCGCGGCCTCGCCCGCACCTGGCACCTCCACCGCGAGACGATCCGGCGTGTGCTGCGGGGATAGCGACAGCGGCTTATGGTCACGCTGCGCTTGCTCCCTGCGCGTATTCCTGGTCGGTAACGCGCTCGCCCCACTTGGTCTCGGGGTCATCGGCACGCGTTGGCGCCTCCCAGACCGCGAGATGCACCATGAAGCTGTCGGACGTCGCGCCGTGCCAGTGCTCAAGTCCCGGCGGTGTGTAGATCGTCTGACCAGGCATCAGAACAACGACCTCACCGCCGCGCTCCTGCACGAGCGCAGTCCCTTCAACAATGTGTAGGTATTGGCCGACGGCGTGGGAGTGCCAAGCAGTGCGAGCTCCGGGCGAGAAGTGGACCGAGCCCAGGCGCACCCGAGACGGCTCCTCGCCGGATAACAAGATCGTTGGGTAGACGTCGCCGGTGAACCACTCGGCCGGCCCTTTGGAAGTCTTCGGCTTGATCTGTTTCATTCGAACCTCCTTTCCTACGGCTTGATGAGGACCTTGATATCGCGACGCTCGTCCATGTCGGCGTAGCCCTTCGCGATCTCTGATAGCGGGATTGTTTCGGTGAAGATGCCGGACACGTCGAGCTTGCCGTCGAGGACGTCCTTCATCAGCTCAGGGATGTGATGTCGAGCCGAGGCACCGCTGCCCTTGAGCCCGACGTTTGAGCCGAATAGCTTGGAGACTGGAATGTCCGCCACGTCGTGCGGGACTCCTACAAAGCCGATGTTGCCGCCGATGCGGACTGCTCCGAAAGCCGTCTCCCACGCGTCGGGGGTACCGACGCATTCAAGCGCAGAATCCACGCCCAGATCGCCGGTCGCAGTCTTGATCTGCTTCACGGCCTCGTCGCCCCGGGCGTTGATGATGTCGGTCGCACCAAACTGTGTACCGAGATTGGCCCGGTCCTGGTGGGTGCTGACCAAGAAGATTCGGGGTGCCCCCAGGCGCTTGCTCGCGGCGACCGCGCAAAGACCCACTGCGCCGTCTCCGATCACGGCCACGGTCGTACCGGGTCCCACGTGGGCGTCGATGGCAGCATGATGGCCGGTCGAGAGAACGTCGGTCAGCGGGAGTAGGGCACGCAGCTTGTCGTCGCCGAGATCCTTACCGCCAGGAACGACAACGAGGGTGCCGTCCGCGAACGGTAGCTTCACTTTTTCGCTTTGACCGGCGTCGTATCCGTTCGTTCCGAAAAACATGCCGTGCCGGCAGAAGCGGGTCTCACCTGCCTTGCACTCTGGGCAGGTGCCATCAGAGATGACGAAAGGAGCGATGACGAAGTCGCCGACCTTGATGTCCTTGACCTCGTCGCCAACCGCCTCGACGATGCCCATGAACTCATGGCCGATGCGCTCGCCTTGCGGCGACAAGCCTCGATAGAACCAAAGGTCTGAACCGCAGATGGCACTGTGCGTGACCCTGACGATCGCCTCGTGGGCCTTCTTAATCTCGGGGTCGGGCACTTCCTTGACAGCTACTTTGCCCTTGCCTTCGAAGATTGCTGCTTTCATGTAGTTCCTCCTACTTAGAGGCATCTTCAGACTCCAAGCACTCGAAGTCAACGGACGCCGTGACGACCACACCCGAAAGCCCGCGACAAGATCGACCTACGTTAGGCGAGTTGAACCCCAAATAGCAGCGGCACAAGGCCCTAAACGGCAAAGAAAAGCGCTTATGGTAGCGGAAACTGTTTAAGCGCTTTTCTTGGCTTAAGATAGTTGAAAGTTCAATAATGGTGGAGCTGAGGAGACTTGAACCTCAGACCCCTCGGTAAGTTCGCGATGGGCGGTTTGACGAGCTTGCTTGCAGGAGAATGTCAGGGTTCTGCGGCGCCGATCGCCGATATGCGTTCACGGCAGTGGCTCGCGGGTTGCCCGATTGGAAGGGGGTCTCGATTGGTCCTCGGATTGATCAGCGCCGGTGCATCACCTGTCCCGCCCCCGACACGAGCGGGCCCAGCTGGCTGCCGCTGGCGGACGCAATGAGCAGCGATCCGCCTTCGCTCAACGCGTGCACGCTGCCGACGACGTAGTCGGGCGACGCGGCATGTCCCGTCGTTGTCAGGGCTGCTCCTGCCATCCCCGGCGTCTCACGGATCAGGCTGCCCCAGCTTCAACCGGCCTGCTGCGACAGCCCGGCGGTGAAGGTCTCCGGCCCCACGACGCGCACACCGGGCGGATGGTGCGCGGCCCGCAGGGCGTGTTCGCGAAGGTGCCCGGGTTGGATGCCGCTTACCGGGCGCTGACCAGGGTTCTGCCGTTGCGTCGCGGCCACGTCCTTGAGCGGGACGGTCGCCTATTCGTGCGCTAAGCGCCGGCCTGGCCGGATGCCGAAATCGCGACCGATCGGCTGCCGTCGAGGGCACGACCAGCACCCGGTTTCCTGGTCTCCTGTCGTCCCGGTCCGCAATGGCGGAGTTCGTTCGGATCGCCGGACGCTCGCGTGACGACGGCCGAGAAATCTCCCGCGCCCGCCACAGAGTCAGGGCACCGTCAGGATCGGGGTGCCAGTTTCGGTTTCGACCCCGGAGGGAGCTCACTCGATGAATGCCAGTGCCCTGTTCGTCGCGTTTGATGGGCTGAGCAGGCGGCCCTGCATGGCACCCATGACCTTCCGTGGCTGCGCGGTGGCGGTGCCGAGATGATGATTTCCACGGACTGGCGCGCATAAGGTCCGCGCCGAGTACCTGAATGACCAATTTGTAGCGTGAATTAGCTGCAAATAGCGTTGTCTGGAAACCTGGAGCAGCCCAGTCGGGTCAGCTTGTCGTTCCTCGTACAGCGGCGATTAGTCCCTGGAAGTCTTCGCCGCAAGGCCCGCACGCCGCTAGGTGGGCGGTGACTCCCGGGAACCGTTCTGCAGCGCGAGCGTCGCTGACGACGAGCTCGACGTAGATGTGTAGGACTTCCATGGCCTTATCGCAACCAACGTCCTGAGGGTCGGTTCGAAGGAAGGTGTCCAACTCGGGAAGGTTGTTCATGTGCGTCTCCGATCGTCGTCGTCGTTGTCATCCAGGTATCCGCCGGCGACGAGGGCGGCTCTCAATTTACGTCTCGCGTCAAACATCGTTTTGTAGATCGCATTACGGTTCGTGTGGTACTCAATGACCAGCGTGTCCAGGGGCACTCCGTTGAGCACCAGGGCGACGAACAGCCGGCGTTGCCGCTCCGTCAATTGCTCGTCCACAGCGCGGCGCAGAGCAGCCACCAGGTCACGCGTCTCGGCCTCCAGATCCGGCCGGATGCAGAAGGCGTCGGGTAACCGGTCCCAGTTCTCGGCGTCGAATGGGATCTCGGGATGCTGCCAGAAGTGTCGGCCGAGCTTGTTCGACACCTCCCGCACCACGATCATGTACGCCCAGGTGGTGAACCGGCTCTCGCCTCGGAAGGCGGCGAGTTTGCCGTTGATAGCGGTCACCGCATCGCCCGCCGCCTGAAAGGCAAGGTCGTCCAGTTCGGGACCGGTGATCCTCAGCAACGTATTGCGGCGCTGCAGCTCGCTGCGCGCGACTCGGAGTAGCAGTTCATGTAGGCGGGTCAGGGCCTCGTGGCGCTCACGGCCGCCATGACCTAACTTTCGCAGCCACTCTGCGGACTCTGGATCGCGGTGCTCCATCCGAAGGTCGTCGCTCGCACGCCGTTCGGCAGCCATGACAGCGAGCTTACGTCTCAGCAGATTCGACCTGTGTAGGTAAGAAGTCGCTGCGAAGCCGCCTCAAACAGTTCTGGACAAGCAACGATGCCGGCCCGCAAACGAGGAGGTTTGACATGCCCGTAATCAATCCAGGCGATCTGTTTCGTCCCCACGGTCACCCTGCCCGCAGGCTTGCTGGTGAACCTCCCGAGGCACGGAGCGGCAACTATCGGGTCGTACTTTCGATCGCGGCTCGTGGTGCCCCTACTGCGTCGCACAACTCCGCGTGTTCCAGCATGCCGAGGCGAGGCTCGCCCGAGGATGGCATCCGGGTTGTGGCGCTTCGCTCGACGAGACGAGCACGCGAAGGTTCATCAGCAGGCACAGGTCGACCTTCCCGGTGGGCCCCAGCGCCGACGGTCCGCACGTGCGGGAATTGACAGGTGCGTTCGTCGACCCAGAGCCCGAGTCCATTCAGGAGAGGCCTCCGCAGGATTGAGCTCCCCGCGGCCGGCCGGTACGCCTGTTGTCATCGCCGACGGATACCCGCCGTAGTCGGCTGACCGCTGGACGATCAGCCGTGCCGACTCCAATTCGAATTCTCCACACGGACGTTCTTGTCCTCGTCCGCGCGGCACTGCACACGAAAGGAGAACCACAATGAAAAGGATTCTGTCGAAGAGACGGTGGCTGCTCGCGGCCACCGCCCTCCTCGCGGCCTCAACGGCCGTAGCCAGCATCCAGACGTTTGCCCACGCCACTGACGCACCCGGAGCGGCAACCGGTCTCGGCCCGTTGTCCGGCCTTCTGTCGCGTAACCATCTCACGGTGGAGAGTGCGATTCAGGTCGATCTCAGCACGGAGACCGTGCGGCTGCCGCTGTACAAGGGCAAGGCCAACGGCCAGACCGTCTGGTATGTCCTGCTGGATTCCTCCGACCCCGGCCTGGCGCACGACCTCGGCGTCAACTACGCGCCGAAACTGGCCAACATCGCAATCAACTGCGCCGAGTGCGTCCAGACGGTGACGACCGAGTCGCCCACCCCCGCGCAGAATCCGTTCGGGCCCGCAGTTGTGGACTTCCAGGGCGCACCAGACTTCAGTCCCACTCGCATCGCAGTGCCCGGCCCCAACGGGTTCCCGCTTGCCACATTCCAGCCCGGAGCAGTGGCCGGACCGGGCTACAGCCCGTTCATCAAGATCGCCGGGTCGAATGTCGTGTACAGCGCGCCGATTGTCGCCACCGGAGATGGGCCGTTTGACGTCGTGCACCACACCAACACAGGCGACCGCGTCCTCGGCATTCACATCGCAGGGCCCTCCGCCCCCGGGCAGTTCGCCGAATCCTGGGTTGACCTGCTCTTCGTGAAGGGCTTCGACGCCGGCCAGCCGATCATCTACATCAGCACCGACGCCGGCCAGCCACTCACCGCTGTTCTCGAGCGGTCAACCTACGTGCCCGCATTGGACCGGGCAAGCTACAACGGCGGCGACGACTTCCTCGGCTCCGCCCGCGAACGGCTATTCGGCTTCATCAACGGCCAGACCGGCCCTGACAACAAGAACGCCCAAGGGTTCGTCAACCTGATCAAGGACGGACACGGCTCCGAAGATGCCAGCGCCGCCAACACCGCCCTCATCAACGCCCTGCGCACTGGCGGTGACCTGCTCAACGTGTTCGGCGACTTCCCAACACTCGCCGATCCTCGGCACGCCCAGGCATACAGCCCGCTTTGGGACGCTCAGCTTGGTCAATGGACCGACAAGGCGATCAAAGAAGGCTTGAACACTAGACAGATCGACGAAGTTCAGGTGTTCAACCTCGCAGCAACCCGACCTGACCTCATCACCGGTCCCGGGGGCGCGCCGTACGGAGCCGCCGGCGTCGACATCAACTGCGCGGTCATCGGCTTCACCGATAAGGCACCGACGGCAAACCTCGCCCAGCCGGTTCCTGGATCACAATTCCCACCCCGATAAGCCGAGACACCCTTTCAGCGGCGGACCACCCAGGTCCGCCGCTCAAAGACGTCCACAAGATGGTCCACCCTTCCTGACGATTTCGAGCCTTCTGCTGCGGACTCCAAACCGCCTTGACGGCGCGCTGGTCATTCCTTTAGTCACGTGCTCCGTTGGTGAGCCAGGATTAGGAGAACCTTCGGGGCAGTTCGGCGACATCTTCCGGAGGCTCTAGCGGTCCCGTCGTGGCGCTTTACCTCTGCCGTCATCGCCGTCCGGCGAACGGACACCTCGCGATGCAAGGACCTTCGTATGCTGCGTCGACATTTGACAATCACGGGCACCCTAGATCTGCCCCGCTCTGAATCTCTCTCGGGTTGAGACCGCGGACGTCTTGAACGTCTAACCGCTACTCTGCGTATTAGCAGGCATCGACATCGGGCCTGCTTAGCCGCGCAACGGCCCGGCGACATCGACATGCGGGCGCCCTGCGGTGACCATCACCCGCCAGTTGAGACGCGTGGCGGGAGTCGGTTTCATGTTGGTGCTTCTGGCCGGGCAACTCAGTCGTCGCCCCTCGGTCCTGTCGCCCGCGGGTGAGATGACCCCCAGCCGCCGGCGAACTGGTTCAGTCCCTTGCCGTTCACGTCGGGCTGTCGAGAACTCGACTGCAGCGAGGCGGCCAACGTCGCGGGACAGGTGATCGGCCACGCCATGTGTGCCGCCGCCAGCCATTGGTGGCAACCGCAGCCAATGACACCTTCACGTACTCGCCGGCCTGGATGCGCGCCCCGATGGGCCACCTCACCCAGGCACGTTTCCGTCCGATTCGAAGAGAGTTGACCGCGGCGAGTACGCGATCGTCTGGGGCTGAGTGCTGGCAGTCGGCGGACTTTGCGCCCGCCTGGGGGCGCGACCGTACCAAGCCGAGGATTCGACTTGGTGTGCTCGCCCGGCTTCCGTCGCGCCATCCTG
>Ga0070712_100003079_pt1 | contig 10307 bp, 7 predicted proteins | sample LARL81metaG_FD_71396 | JGI IMG/M metagenome (GOLD analysis project Ga0070712, IMG submission 71396) | Corn, switchgrass and miscanthus rhizosphere microbial communities from Kellogg Biological Station, Michigan, USA - LAR L8-1 metaG | ecosystem: Host-associated > Plants > Roots > Rhizosphere ...
GGCGCGGTGGGCCTCGTCACGGGCGCCGTCCCAACAGGTCGCCCAGCCGATGACGTCGAGCTGATGGTCATCGCCCGCACCGATGACATCGGTGCCCGCGTCGACAAGTCGGCGCACGACGTCGATGTGACCGCTCGCCGCCGCCCAGTGCAGCGCATAGGTATTGTCGCCGCGCTCGCGCGTGTTCGGGTCGAGCCCCCGGCGTAAAAGCAGGTCCACGGCGGCGAGATGCCCCTTTTGCGCCGCCACGTGCAGTAGGGTCCACTCATACGGGGGCTTCCGAACGGCGAGTTTTTCCGGGTGGGCGTCGAGCAGCGCCTTCAGCGCGTCGACCTCACCTCGCTCCGCGGCAGTGAAGAGCTGGCCGTCGATCGTCAGCGCCTCGATGTGCGACTTGAGGGCCCGCCAACTCGCGAAGCCATGTTCTTTAGCAAGTTCAAATTGCGCCGCGGCGAGCTGCGCGTCGGGATCAGTCACCTGGAGCCTTGCCAACCGTTGCTTCGCCTGCTTGCGCAGCCACTCGAGGCTCGGAGCGTCAGGGAGTTGCGCGCGCGCGGGGGCGGACCCGGACGTCTCGTCGGACATTGTTCACCTTCCTCCCGTGGAAAGGCAGCGCCTTTCGCGACGCCCTGGTCCGCATCGAGGGCAAGGGACAGAAGGTTGTGTGAAAACTGTCAGGGGTGGGTTGAACCCTTTACGCGGACCGTCGGCCGCCCTCGCGGCGCTAAGTTGTCATGGTACGGCATAATACTGCCGGCAGCAAGGAAGGTGAGCCTGTGAGTCGATTGTTGCTGGATCCACTTCCGGAGAGCTGCGGTCTACTCGCTGAGCCGCCGCATCTTCCACCCACCGCGGTCGGCGCCGCGACGACGCCTCCACCGGACCGATATTCGCGCCGCCTCGGCCCCACTCGTCGGATTGCACTGGCCCTCCTGGCGGTCGTGTTGGCGATGACGACGTTGCCGTTCGTAGCGTCCCCGAGCGCAACGCGCACGACAGTTGCGGCCACTCTGGCCGCGGCGAGTCTCGACGCAGGGCTCCAGGCCGCCACCGCGACCGCACATCCCTGGCGCGAGGTCGTCGCGCCCGCAACGCTTCGCGTCCTTCAGAACGCGGCGGCGCTCCCGCAAACGCTCAAGCGCACGACGGTCCACCGCCGCCGCGGAGCTCGCGGAGGTACGCGCCGGCTGACTTGATAGGACGATCGGGCGCCTAACGGGGTGGCCGAGGATGACTATGGATCGCCCGCCGATGCGACCCTCGGCAGCCCCTGACGTTCTACGTCACCTGACGTATTACCCCTTTGTGCTGGCTGGACGATCATCATACGACATCGTTCCGCCGGACTGGAATCCGGCAGGAGGCGCCATGTTCGTCTTGCTGCTCATCGTGACGTTCACGCTCGCTGTCGCCGCCTCGTTCGTCGTCGCTCGCATGTTCAACCAGCCGCTTGCTGGCATCATCGCGCGCCTCATACCGGATGAGCTCTCGCTCGCGTGGCATCGCTATATCCTGTTCGGGCTGTATCTCGTTGGCGTCAACGGTGGCGTGCGGATCTGGGAGTTCGAGAAGTACGTGCTTCCCATCGGCGCGACGCATGACACGCTCGTACTCACACCAGATCGCTGGGCGCTCGAGGTTTATCGAACGCTGATGGGTACGCTCCAGAGTGATGCCGGCGTTCTGCTGTTGTTGTTCGTCATGGCACTCTTCGGCTATCTCATTGTCCGCGCGAAAGAGCGTGCGGCCAGCCGAACGGCGGTGAATGCCGCGCCAGCTCACATGGCCGCGGCACACGCGCGCTAGGCTTCCCTCTCGTGTCGCCTCGTGCCCGCGCGCGTCCACGCGGCATGCTCCTCGATTACGGCGGCACGCTCGTCGAGGAGGTCGCGTACGATGTGCGCGCGGGTATGGATCTCTTGCTCTCGCACGTCGCCTCCCCACACTCAGCCATACCGATCGAACCATTGATCGCACGGATCGACCGCGTGACGCGCGAGGTGGCCAATCGACGTGACGAGTTCAATGTCGAGACGCCGTGGCCGGCGCTGACGCGGCTGATATATGAGCCGTTCGGCATTTGCTTCACGCGATCACTGGCGGATCTCGAGCTGGCTTTCTGGAACGCGTCTGTCACTACGAGGCCGATGCCTGGCGCGCTGGACACCTTGCTCGCACTGCGCAAGTTGAACATCCCGCTCGGCGTGGTGAGCAACAGCTCATTTCGCGCCGAGGTGATTCGTCACGAGCTTGCGAAGCACGGGATGGCCGACGTGATATCCCTGTTTGTTGTGTCGGCGGAGTACGCGGTACGCAAGCCGAACCCGCTCCTCTTCGAGACAGCGGCCGCGCGGCTCGGCGTTCCCTCATCGGATGTGTGGTTCGTCGGCGACCGGCTCGACACGGACGTGGCCGGCGCGCGTGCCGCCGGTATGGTGGCTGTCTGGTACGCGCCGGACCAGGCTCGCATCGAGGAGGGCGGGGCAGACCTGGTCGTAGCCACATGGAGGGATCTGCTCGAGGCGGTTCGCGCTGCGGACAGGTTCCGTGAAGGTTGATTGTCTTTACGCGAGTCGAGTAATTAGTTGGGCCATTTGGGCATCCTTTGACTGGTGCGAACAGTGAGTGCGACAGAGATAATCGCCAAGATGGGCCCCTTCCGATTCGTCGCTGCCCTGCTCTGGCTCACAGCCTGCGGTGGCGAGGCAAGAGACGATACGACCGACTACTCACACGTCCTCGCGTTCGACACGGCGCGTGTTAGGCTCACGACGGCGCAGGATACCACTCACGTGATGGCCGAGCTCGCGGAATCCGAGGAGCAGCGGACGATGGGACTGATGGAGCGCCACTCCCTGGCGCCTAACGCTGGAATGCTCTTTTTCTACTCGACGACGCAGCCCGATACTTCGGCCTTCTGGATGTTCCGAACGCGTATTCCCCTCGACATCGCCTTCGCTGACAGCGCCGGCATCATTCGCTCGATCCAGACGATGCAGCCATGTCAGAGCACGCTCGCGCAGGGGTGTCCGGTATACCCGGCGCGCGCCCCCTTCCGCGTCGCGCTCGAGGTGAACGCCGGCTACTTCGGTCGACACAACGTCAGAGTCGGAGACCGTCTCTTTCTTCAGGACACGATCAACCGTCGAAGGGCGACCTCGGCCACCGTGCCGAAATAATCACTCCGATCGCAGGACCTGCATCGGATCGACGGTGCTCGCCCTCCACGCCGGCACGTACGCGGCAATGGCGCCGGTGATCACCAGCAGCACTACAGCTACGGCGAAAACGATAGGGTCGTCAGGCGCGAGACCGAACAGCAGCGACGCCAGCACTCGCGTCGCCATCAGCGCTACTGCGGTGCCGGCAACGATTCCGAGCCCGACAATGACCGCCGCGTGACGGGCGACAATCCATTGCACTTGCGCCGGCCGCGCGCCGAGGGCGATCCGAATGCCCATTTCCCGCGCGCGCCCTCGGGCGAGCTGCGCGAGCACGCCATACAGCCCGACCGCGGCGAGCAACAGCCCAATCGCGGCAAAGCCGAACAGCAAGGAAGCAAAGAAGCGGGTCCGCGCCATCTCCTCGTCACGCAATACGTCCAGCGGCTGCACCCGACCGAGCGTGATCTGCGGATCCATGTCGCGAACGATCCGCCGCAATTCGGCTGTGATCGCGGTCGGATCACCCTGAGATCGAACGAGCAGCGTCGGTGCTCCGAAGGCGGTGAACTGGTCGACCACGACCGGTCCCGGAGGCTCCATGAGCGACGTTTCGCGGACGTCGCCAATGACGCCGATGATCGTGTACAGCGGCGGACCGTATTCGCGCTTCGTGAAGGCGATGTGCTGGCCGATCGGGTCCTCGCCTGGGAAGAACATTCGCGCGAAGGTCTCGTTCACAACAATCCGCGATTCGTCCCGCCGATCATCATCGGTGTAGAATCGGCCGGCGCGGAGCGGAATGCCTAACGTGGCCAGCCAATCCGGCGAGCCGTACATTCGCGCCGGTTCGACCGAGGGCGGTGATGGTCGTCCGTGAATCACGACACCGCTTCGGAAGAGATTGGGCTCGAGCGGCGTCGAGCCGAACGCGGCGTGCGTCACTCCGGGAAGCCGCCGAACGCGGGTTAGAACCTCATCGTGAAATGTCTGGCGATGCGTCGCGGAATCGTATGCGTGCGAGTACAGCGCGTAGCCCGTCATCAACACACCGCGGGAGTCGAATCCCGGATCGACACTGGCAAGACGCCGTGCACTTCCCACGAGTAGTGCGGCACCCACGCTCATCAGCAGCGCCAGGCCAACTTCGGCGACGGCGAGTAGATCGGCGAAGCGGCGAGAGCCGCGGCTCGCGGTGCCCGACCGCGCGGTCTCCTTGAGCACCTCGGCGGCATTGCGTCGTTGTATCCACAGTAACGGTGCGACGCCGAAGAGCAGTCCCGTGGCGCCTGCCACAAGGGCAACCAAAAAGGCGACTTCAGCGTCGATGCCGAATGATTCGATGTGCAGCAGCCCGGAGGGCAGAAGCCGCAGCAGTATGCGTGCTCCGCTCCAACCCAGCGCCAAGCCACATATCGCACCAATCGCCGACAGCAGCAGGCTTTCGGTCATCGACTGTCTCACCAGCCTTCGGCGATTTGCGCCAAGCGCGAGTCGCAAAACGATCTCGCGTTGACGCTCCGACGCTTGCACGAGCAACAGGTTCGCAACGTTGGCGCAGGCGATGAGAAGCAACACGGCCACGGCGCCGAGGAGGACGAGGAGCGGCGTGCGGACGTCTCGGACGAGATAGTCGTGGAGCGGCGTGATGCTCGCGCCGGCGCGGGTGTTCGTCACCGGAAAGTCGTGCGCGAGACGCGACGCCACGGCCTCCAGTTGTGCCGATGCCAGAGTCGGCGAAGCCCCCGCGCGCAGCCGTCCGACGACTCGGAGCCAGCGTTCGCGGCGCCACATCTCTTTGGACCGCACGGACGGGTCCCAGCGGAACGACACCCAGCCATCCACTTGCTCATAAGGAAATGCGAAAGATCGCGGCATCACGCCGACGATCTGATAGCTCTCACCGTCGAGCGTGATTCGCCGACCGATTACCGAGGGATCGCGCCCGAACTCGCGCGTCCACATCGCGTCGCTGAGCACGAGCGTCGCCGGCGCGCTCTTCCACGTCTCCGCATCCTCGAGTGTACGGCCGATCTGGACGCGCGCGCCGAGTGTCGCGAACAAATTCCCCGTCGCCTCGACGACATGGATGCGACGACTGTCACCCAGCCCCGAAAGCGTTTCGCTCGTCGCGCTGTAATCGTAGGCGGCGATGTTCTCGAAGGCAGTGACGCCGTCGCGCCAATCGAGATAGTTCGCCGTCGACACCATTCCCCGATGCCATCCGCGCTCCGGATTCTCTTCCGCCAGGAGATACAGCTGCTCGGGATGCGGATACGGCAGCGGCCGGAGAATGACGGCATTGACCGCCGAAAAGATCGCCGTGTTCGCACCGATCGCCAGCGCGATCGTGATGATCGCTGCCGCCGTCCTCAGCGGCGCGCGCCGGAACAGTCTCAGCGCAAAGCGAAGGTCCTTCTCTGTGTCGGAAAGCCAACCGTCGCGCATGGTGATGAAATAAGGTGAGGAAAGTCCCTCCGCAATCAAGACTGACCAGGCCGGCAGGCCGACGGAGCTTTTTACTTTGTCTCGCGCCGTGCAGTCTCTACCCGGAGCGGCAAGAGCTGTGCTGGCCGTTCCCTCGTGGCTCGTGTCACCGGAGAGAGTGTGTCATCGGATTCATTCCGCCTGAACGAAGCTGCCTCATTGCTCGAACGCGACGTCGTCCGTACCGTCGGCGCGCGCTATCGCGGCATCGTTCCCGACACGGCGGCGAATGTCGCAACGCTCGGCATCGCCACCCGTGTTGAGAAACTTGTGAATGATGTTCAGCAGTATCTCAACGATGCGCTCGTGGATGCGACGTGGCCGCCGTGCCCCCGGCATCCGGCGCACGCGCTCTCGTATCGAGACGGGGCCTGGTGGTGCGACCGAGATGCCGTTCCCGTCGCCGCGCTGGGTGATCTGCCGCCGACGAGCTGACCATGGAGAACGGTCGATGAGCGGGACGTTGTCCTAACACATCGATGCGCCAGGGCGAGTAGGCCCAAGCCACCTGCGGGCTGGCAAAAGGGCACGACCACATGCAAACTGTGGCCTCCGAGTTTCGGGGATCCCGCCGTCGCGGCATCGTCTTGTAAACCGCCGATAGGGAAACGTCATGCAACCGGTCCCGATCCACCCGCTGCCGTTCGCGCTGGCTGTGCTCGTAAAAATCATCGTCGGCGCGCTGTGGTACTCGCCAATGCTCTTCCTCAAGCAGTGGCAACGACTCGGCGGAGTGTCCGACGAGACGATGCGTGGCGGCATGGCCAAGGGCATGGCGACATGGGTCCTCGGCGCCTTGCTCATGGCCTTCGTCCTCGCTCACGCGGTTTACTATGCGGGCGCTCGCACCGTGGGCACGGGCGCCGCCGTCGGCTTCTTTAACTGGCTCGGATTCATCCTCGTCGTGCAGCTCGACGATTGGGCCGCGGCCAAGCGCCCGCTCGGGTTTCTCGCGATCAATGCCGGCGCGAATCTCGTGAGCCTCGTGATGATGGGCGCGATCTTCGGCGCGAGTTATTGAACGTGCGCTCGACAACGCGCCTGCTCGGTCGGATTATCACGTACGGGCTAGGTCTCGCGTTGACTGGGATCGGTCGGGAAGGCGGCGCTCAAGACCACCGATCGAGTCTTCGAACGACCTGGCCGGACTCGGCATGGCGGATGATCGGCCCGGGCGCGTTCGGCGGCCGCGTCGACGATATCGAGGCGGTACCCAGCGACCCGCGCATCATCTTCGTGGGCACCGCGTCCGGCGGCGTGTTTCGCAGCGTGAACAACGGCACGACGTGGGAGCCGGTCTTTGACGCGCAGCGCGCGCTGAGCATTGGCGACATCGCGATCGCGCCGAGCGACCCCAGAGTCGTGTGGGTCGGTACCGGCGAGGCAAATAATCGCCAGAGCTCAACGTGGGGCGACGGCGTCTACCGCTCGACGGACGGTGGCACCACCTGGCGCAACATGGGCCTGCGCGAGACGCAGAGCATCGGACGGATCGTCATCGACCCGCACGATCCGAGTACGGTGTTCGTCGCCGCGGTCGGCCATCTGTTCGGGCCTAACGAGGATCGTGGCCTGTACCGCACGCATGACGCCGGCTCGAGCTGGCAGAGAGTGCTCGCGGTCGACGCGAACACCGGCGTCACCGACGTCGCGATCATGCCCGACGGTCGCACGCTCCTCGCCGCGACGTATCTGCGGCGACGCCGCGCCTGGGGCTTCGTCGGCGGTGGTCGGACCAGCGGTCTCTGGCGCTCGACCGACGGCGGCGACCGCTGGCAGCGCCTAACGAATGGTCTCCCCGCTGGCGAGGCCGGACGCATCGCGATCGATGTCGCCAAGAGCGATCCGAACATCGTCTACGCGTCGATCGAGGCGAAGGAGGGCGGCATCTTTCGCTCGGACGATGGTGGCATCACCTGGAGCAGGCGAAGCCCGTATCAGGAGCGGCCGAGTTACTTCAGCCAGATTCGAATCGATCCGAAGAATCCCGACCACGTCTGGTGGCTGACGACGACGCTGTATCAGTCGCGCGATGGCGGCAAGACATTCACGGTCGATTCGTCGGCCGTGCACGTGCACCCCGACCATCACGCCATGTGGATCGATCCGGTCGATCCACGGCATATCATGCTCGGCAACGATGGGGGCGTGTACTTCACCTACGACGAAGGAAAGCAGTGGGATTACATCGCGAACCTGCCCATCGGTCAGTTCTACGACGTCGCTGTCGACGGGCGCGAACCGTACTGGATCTACGGAGGAACGCAGGACAATGGAACCTATGCGCTCCCGAGCGGCACCTACTCGCGCGGACCGCTGACGGACGATCAGGTGATGCACATCGGCTACGGCGACGGCTTCCAGGTGGCCGTCGACCCGACGAACTCGCGTCTCGTCTACACGAACTCGCAGAATGGACGCGGCTACGTGACCGATCTCGTCACGCGTGAGGAGAGGCGCATCACGCCCGTGCCGCCGACGCGCGCCGAGCGTTACCGGTTCAACTGGAATACCGCGATCCTCATCTCGCCTAACGATCCACATGTGTACTATTACGGCGCGAACAAGCTATTACGCACTGCCGACTACGGCACGACATGGCAGGCGATCAGTCCCGACCTGACGCGCGCGCAGGATTGGCGACGGCTGCCGCTCGGCGATGGAATCCCGGCGCGCGACCGGAACACGCTCTCGGTTGACGATGGGACGAGCGCGTACGGCAACATCACGACGATCAGCGAATCTCCGCGCGCGACGGGGACGATCTATGTCGGTACCGACGACGGCAACGTCCAGCTCACCACCGATGCCGGCGCGCATTGGGTCAACCTGACGAGCCGGTTTGGCCTGACGATGCCACATACGGTGAGCTGCGTGCTCGCATCTCGCTTCGACGCACGGACGGCTTACGTTGCCTTCGATGGCCACACCGACGACGACGCGTCTCCGTATCTCTTTCGCACCACCGATGGCGGCGTGACGTGGAACTCGATCGTCGCGGACCTGCCGAACGGGCCGATCAAAGCCATCAGCGAAGATCCGCGGAATCCACGCCTGCTTTTCGTTGGCACGGAGTTCGGACTCTACTGGAGCCTGGATGCCGGCTCACACTGGAGCTTCCCCTCTGGCACGCTACCGCACGTGATGGTGGATCGCGTCGTTGTCAACGGGCGCACGAACGATCTGATCCTCGCGACACACGGTCGCGGAATTATCATTCTCGATGACATCACACCGCTCGAGCAGTGGGACCCGCGGTCGTCGCCAGACGCTCAGCTCTTTCCCTTGCGCGACGCCACCGAGGTATATCAGTGGCGCGATCTGCCCCTGCCTGGCGCGCGCACCTTCATGGCGCCGAACGCGCCGGTGGGGGCCCTTCTCGGCTACGCCCTTCAGGGGACGGATACGGCGTCGCGCGTGCGCATTCGCATTCACTCGCCTAACGGCGAAGTCGTCCGTGAGCTCACCGGACCGGCCGATGCCGGCATGCACCGCGTGCTCTGGGACCTGCGGATGCAGTTTGCCATGGTTCCACCGGCATCGGACTCCGGATTCTATGGGCCACCCCGCGCGCCCTACGTCCTGCCGGGCGATTACACCGTGGAGCTCGTCACTCGCGGGAAGAGCCTGACGCAAATGGTGCACGTTCGCGGCGATTCACACGACGTCGACACCAGCGAAGCGCTGCGCGCCCGATGGTCGATGATGATAGAGATCGACTCAGTCGATCGCGTCTTCGCTGGCGAGCGCGCAACGTTCGTCGCCGCTGACAGTGAGCGCGCGCGGCGCAGTGCGTCACTCGGCAACCGGCGCAGTGCGTCGCAAGACATTCTCGTGAGGAGCGTCGATTCCGCGTTCGCCGCACTCCGGCCGCGCTTCGGCATGAGCTACTCGACGCCGTTCGGGCAGATGTTTGATCTGCTCGGCGGACTCGAGTCGTCATCTTTCCCGCCAACGGAGTCAGAGCGGCGCACGCTCGATAACGCTGAAGCCGACCTGCGCGAAGTGTTCGCGCAATGGCATGCGCTGAATGTGGGCGACATGCAGAAGCTGCGCGCAGCGTGGCCTCGGTAGTGGCGGCCGCCGAGCTGGTGACGCACAGCGCCGCATTTCGCGCCTAGCGTCGGGGCAGCGGCCGGTTCGTCACTCCTATCTGGCAGAATGGCGGACCGCTTTGCAAACTCCGTGGCCCGCTGATACCGGCACCCTCACCCAACCCGACATGCTCCGCCGCCTCACCATCGCCACCCTGGCGATCACCCTCGGCACAACCGCACTCGGTGCACAAGATTCCACGCGTCGCCTCACCGCGCGCAAACCCGACCTCGAGCTTGTCCCCGGACGAAGCGTCGATCTCGATACCGACGAGGGCACCTGGATCTCCCTCGACGTCTCGCCCGATGGCCGGACGATCGTTTTCGACCTTCTCGGCGATCTCTACACCATGCCGAGCACGGGAGGCACGGCAACGGCCCTAACGAGTGGCCTGCCGTATGACGCCCAGCCGCGCTTCTCACCGGATGGCAAGTCGATCGTCTTCACCTCGGATCGCGACGGCGGCGATAACGTCTGGGTGATGGACCTCGCGACGAAACAGACGAAAGTCGTCACCAAGGGAAAGACGAGCCGCTATCGCTCGCCCGCGTGGACGCCCGACGG
>Ga0070712_100003082_pt1 | contig 10296 bp, 12 predicted proteins | sample LARL81metaG_FD_71396 | JGI IMG/M metagenome (GOLD analysis project Ga0070712, IMG submission 71396) | Corn, switchgrass and miscanthus rhizosphere microbial communities from Kellogg Biological Station, Michigan, USA - LAR L8-1 metaG | ecosystem: Host-associated > Plants > Roots > Rhizosphere ...
CAGTCACCGGCCGTGCTGGTCGGCGCCACCGTCAAGGCCGGAAACGGCGGCGCCGGCGGCGCTGGGCGCAACGGGGGCCCGGGCGGCACCGGAGGCGCGGGAGGCGCAGGCGCCGTCTGCAGCGACGCCGGCGACGGAGGACCGGGCGGGTACGGAGGTACAGGCGGCTACGGCGGCGCCGGCGGCGGCGGGTCGGGCGGGCCGAGCATCGCGCTCTTCCGCGGAGGCGGGTCGCAGGCGATCGTCAAGGACTCGACGACGACTCCCGGGCAGGCCGGCGCGGGCGGCCCGGGCGGCACGCTCGGTGCCAACGGCCAGAGCGGCCCCGTGCTCTCGAGCTAGAGCTCGCGACCGACACACTGAAAGTCGCAGGGTTGTCGCGACTCGGGATTCCTAGGAGAGTCCCTCCATCCACGTTCGCGATCTCAACTGGATGCAGCTGGAGCAGTACCTGACGGGCGACGACCGTATCGTCCTGCCCGTCGGGTCGACCGAGCAACACGCCTATCTCTCGCTCGAGACCGACAACATCATCGCCGAGCGGCTCGCCGTCGAGGCGGCCGACCCGCTTGGCGTGCCGGTGCTGCCGGTGCTCGCGTACGGCGTCACCGGATTCGTCGCCTATCCCGGCAGCCCGTCGTTGTCGCCGGAGACGTTCGCGAGCGTCGTGCGCGACATCGTCGACTCACTTTGCCGCCAGGGCTTTCGGCGCGTTCTCGTCGCCAATGCCCACAGCGGGAACAAGCCTGACCATCCGGCGATCCGGAACTGGGTCGCATCGCACGAGGACATCGAACTGCTGTGGCACGAGGTCTGGGACGGCCGACCTGACGAGCTCGCCGCCGAGATCGACGCCGACTTCGATCACGCGTCGTGGTCCGAGAACTTCCCCTGGACGCGGCTGCCAGGCGTCCAGGTCCCGAGCACACGCAAGCCACCAATGCAGCCGCCGACCGTCGAGACTCCGGAGACGTGGCGAGAGGCGCTCGGCGACGGCTCGTTCGGAGGCCTTTACCAGCGGGCCGACACGGAGGTGCTCCGGGTGTGGGACGCCGCCGTCGAGCAGCTCCGCGAACGGCTCGAGAAGGGCTGGTCGAGAATCACTCGAACCCTGTCATGACTGTGAGGTGGAAATGAGCACCGACGTGCGTTTCGCCGCCAACCCTGGCTCGCGCGGTCATCGCCGCGGGGTCGGGCTCGGGATTCTCCTGTTCGTCATCACGTTCGGCTTCTACGGCTGGTACTGGGTCTACAAGACGCAAGAGGAAATGAAGCAACACACGGGAGAGGGCCTCGGCGGAGTCCTGGGACTCGTGATCTGGATCCTGATCTCGCCCGTCAGCGCGTTCGTGATCCCGTCGGAAGTCGGGAGGATGTACACGAGGGACGGTCAGTCGCCGCCGGTGACCGGCTGGACAGGCCTGTGGCTGTTCCCGTTCGGCTTCCTCGTGATCCCCGCGATCGTCTGGTTCGTGAAGGTGCAGGGGTCGCTCAATCGATACTGGACGAGCTGACTCGGCCGGGTGAAGCCTCAGGGCTCGAGGTCGTACGGGTACCGCGTGAGGTTCTCGGCGCCGTTCTCGGTCACGAGCACGAGGTCCTCGAGCCGCACGCCGCCGTAGCCCTGGCGGTAGCAGCCCGGCTCGACGGTGACCACGTCGCCCGCCTTCAGCGCAGGCCCCGACGCACGGCCCAGGCCGGGCTCCTCGTGGACCTCCAGACCGACGCCGTGGCCGAGCCCGTGGAAGAAGCCGTCGGCCAGCGAGACGCCCGGTTCCTTCGTGCGCTGCGTCGGCTCGCCCGACGCCTCGAAGATGTCGCAGGTCCCGTCGAACACCTTTCGGCCGTCGACGCCGTCGGCGATCTCGCCGATCGCGCGGTCGAGGGCTTCCTTGCACAGCCCGTGCCACCTGCGGACGTCATCCGGCACCTCGCCGACGACGAACGTGCGGGTCATGTCGCAGAACATGAACGACTCCGTGTCGCGCGGCCAGATGTCGACGACGATCGGAACGCCGGCGTGAATCGGGCCGGAGCCCATGTCATGCCCGACGGCGCCCTGTGCTCCTGGCGCGACGATGAAGTCGTCGGCGCTCGTTCCGTGTGCCGCGAAGGTGATGCTCATCGCAGACTTCACCCGCTCGACGGTCAGCTGCTCGCCGTCGAGCACGAGCGCCGCGTCGGCGCCGTTCGGCTCGGCTCGGCGCAGCAGCTCGCGAACGGTGTCCATCCCCGCTTCCGCCGCCCGCTGAGCGCGGCGAATCCCCGCCAGCTCGGCCTCGGTCTTCACCCGCCGCCGCTCGTCGAACAATCCCCCGTCGACAGTCAGCTCGATGCCTTCCGCGCGCAGCCGGTCGGCGAGCCAGACCGGGAACGTGACGGGCACCGAGGCCGCGGTCAGCCCCACGGCCTGAACCGCGCGCACGGCGAGGTGCCCGCGCCGGTCGATCGCGGAGAGGCCGGCTGCGACGAGCTCGTCGACTCCGAGCGCCTCCGACGGGTGCACCTCGTAGAGCCCGAGCGCCCTCAGCCGCTGCGCCTCGAGCGAGTCGACGAAGACGTGCTTGACCCCGTCCTTCTCCAGGTACAAGAACGGATCGGGAACGCCGATCGGCACCTCGTGCCGGAGCTCAGGTGAGCGGAACGTGTCCGCGTAGATCAGGACGTCGGGCACGCCGGCGGACGATACGCGAACCGAGTCTTCGGCTGGAGCCCCTTCTCTAGACTCAAGTCGCATGGACGCGCGCGCACGGGCGCTCGAGCTGTTGGACCGCTGGAAGGACGAGCTCGGCCTGCTGCTTCCCGCAGGCGCCGGCATCTTCGACGCCCATCTGCATCTCGGTCACGACATCGACGGCATGGTCGGGGACTACGACCTGCTCGAGACGGTGATGGCGGACTACGGCATGACGCGCGCATTTATGTTCTGCCTCGACGAGCCCGATCGACATCCATCGTTCAGCGCGGCGAACGACCGCACGCTCGCCTTCGCCGAGCGCAGCAGCGGTCGGCTCATTCCGTTCGTGCGGCTCGACCTCAACGAATCCCCGATCGAGGAGGCGACGCGCTGCCTGGACGCAGGCGCCCGCGGGATCAAGCTCCATCCACGCGCGCAGAAATTCACAGCGACAGACGAACGCCTCGGGCCGGTCTTCGAGCTCAGCGCCGAGCGCCGCGTGCCGATCCTGATCCACGGCGGGCGCGGGCTGCCCCCGATCGCGGAAGGCCTGCGCGCGCTCGTCGACCGGTACCCGGAGTCGACCCTGATCATCGCGCATGCCGGGATCGCGGACCTCGCTGCGCTTTCACGCTGCATGGCCGGCCGCAAGGGCGTGTTCTTCGACACGTCGACCTGGAGCCCGATCGACCTGCTCGACTTCTACCGTCAGGTGCCACCGGAACAGGTCCTCTACGCAAGCGACTTCCCGTACGGCCAGCAACCGGGCTCGCTGCTGATCGCCGTCAAGACGGCGCTGCGCGCCGGCTACTCGGAGGAGCAGCTCCGACGGATGCTGGCCGGCAACGCCGAGGCGATTGCGGACGGCGGCGAGCTGCCCGAGCCTTCGACACCGCGGGGTGGCTCGATGCTCGAGCAGCCGATGCAGCTGGCACGCATCCACCAGTACCTGTCGATGGCGACGCCGCTCCTCTGGTCCCGGCAGCCGGACACGATCGGCGTGCTCGGGCTTGCGATCAACACGTGCGCCGAGCGGAACGGCTACGCCGAGTCGGTCGACCGGATCCGCGAGCTGCTCGAGGCGGCACGCGACCTCTGGGCGGTGATCCCCGGGATCGAGGACGAGCTCGAGGCGCTTCAGACGATGCGGCTGACGCACCGTCTCGTGCACATCGCCGACATCGAAGCGGTGACGGCGGCCTGATGCACCTGTCGGTCAACGGTCACGACTACGAGGTCGCAGGCGAGGTCGGGACGACGCTCGCCGAGGCGCTGCGCGACGACCTCGCCCTGACGGGCACCAAGATCGCCTGCGGCGAGGGCCACTGCGGCGCCTGCACCGTGCTCGTCGACGGCGCGCCGATCCTGTCGTGCATCACGCTGTTGCACTCCCTCGACGGCGCTCGCGTGACCACGATCGAGGGCCTGCGTGACCACGCCATGATCGATTCCTTCGTCCGCAGCGACGCACTTCAGTGCGGCTTCTGCACGCCGGGCCAGATCGTGAGCGCCGTCGCGCTCGTCGAGTCGACGCCGAGCCCGACCCGCGAGCAGATCCGCCACGCCATGGCGGGCAATCTCTGTCGCTGCGGCGCGTACCCGAAGATCGAGGAGGCGATTCGCACGTGGCGAGACTGATCCGCACCGAGAAAGAGGTCGAGGGCCGGTACGAAGAGGTCTGGCTCGTCGTCGACGAGGACGCACTCGAACAGTGGCCCGCGGGGCCGCGCGAGATCGTCGGCCGCCCCGCGCCGCGCGTCGACGGACGTGAGCGCGCGACCGGCCAGGCGGTCTACACCGCCGACCTCCAGCTGCCGGGGATGCTCCACGCGGCCGTTCTCCGCTCGCCGCACCCGCGCGCCCGCGTGGCGCGGCTCGACCTCTCGCCGGCGCTCGCGTCGCCCGGCGTGCACGCCGCGATCGGCCCCGACGACATCCCGCAGCTGACCGCCGACTGCAACTACCAGGGCGAGGCGGTCGCGGCCGTGTGCGCCGACACGCTCGCCCAGGCGCGCGACGCGGTCGCCGCGATCGACTGCGAGTTCGAGGTGCTCGAGCCGTTGATCGACCCGGACGAGGCCGTGCGTCGCGGGGAGCTGCTGGGCGGGGAGCCGCGCACGCGCGAGCGGGGTGACTACGAGCGCGGCCTCGCGGAGGCCGACGTCGTCGTCGAGGGCGAGTACCGCACGCAGGTCGTCCTGCACAACTCGATGGAGACCCACCAGGCCGTCGTCGAATGGGTCGGCGACGGCGTCGAAGTCCACATCTCCACGCAGTACATCTGGGGCATCCGCGCCGCGGTCGCCGAGGGCCTCGGCCTTCCCGGCGACAAGGTGCGGGTGATCTGCCACTACATGGGCGGCGGGTTCGGGTCGAAGAACAGCCCCGACGACTACACGCTGATCGCGGCCGAGCTCGCCAAGCGGACCGCACGCCCCGTCAAGTGCGCGCTCACGCGGCGCGAGGAGAACACGGCCGCCGGGAACCGCAACGCCACCATCCAGCGCCTGACGGTCGGCGCGCGGAGCGACGGCACGCTCACCGCCCTCGGCGGGGAGTTCGTGAACGCGGTCGGGTGGGGCGGCTGGTCGTCGGGCACCGAAGGGCCGATGCAGATGCTCTACACCTGCCCGAACGTGCGCACGACGACCTACGGCGCGAAGCTCAACCTGCCGCCGATGAAGGCGTTCCGTGCGCCCGGGTTCGTCGAGGGAACGTTCGGCCTCGAGGCGCTGCTCGACGAGCTCGCCGCGAAGCTCGACCTCGATCCGCTCGAGCTTCGCCGCCGCAACCACGCGGCCGAGGACGAGGTGGACGGCCGGCCGTACAGCAGCAAGAACCTGCTCGAGTGCTACCGCCGCGCCCAGCCCCACTGGGATCGGCGGCACGAGGTGCGCGCACGCTCCACGGACGTCGTCAAGCGCGGTGTCGGGATGGCGTCGCAGATCTGGTACGGCGGCGGCGGCCCACCGAGCTATGCCTGGGTGCGGGTCGGCTCCGACGGCCGGGCGACCGTGGTCACCGCGATGCAGGACATCGGCACCGGGACGAAGACCGCAATGGCGCAGATCGCCGCGGAGGAGCTCGGCATCCCGCTCGAGCACGTGACGGTCTCGGTCGGCGATTCGGCGCGCGGTCCGTACGCCGCGATCAGCGCCGGCTCCTCGACGACGCCGTCGATGGGCCCCGCGGTTCGCGCAGCGGCCGCGGACGCGCGGCGGCAGATCGAGGAGATCGCGGAGCAGCGTGGCACTCCCGATGCGCCGCCGGAGGAGATCGTGGGGCTGCTGGAGTCCGCGCAGATCCTCGGCAAAGGAGCACGCGGGCCGAACCCGACCGGCATGCAGGTGCTTACGTTCGGCGTCCAGGTGGCCGAGGTCGCGGTCGACGTCGAGACGGGCGAGGTGTGGGTCGAGCGGATCGCGGCGATCCACGACGTCGGCCGGGTCATCAACCCGCTCGGCGCCTCCAGCCAGGTCGAGGGCGGGATCATCCAGGGCATCGGGCACACGTTGTCGGAGCAGCGCCTGCACGATCCTGCAACCGGGCGCCTCCTCACGACGACGCTCGACGCGTACAAGCTGCCGACGATCGCGGACGTGCCCGAGATCGTGAGCGAGCTGATCGACGTGCCGGACGAGCACCTGACGAACCTCGGGTCGAAGGGGCTCGGCGAGCCGCCGATCATCCCCGTCGCCGCGGCGATCGCCAACGCGATCCGCGACGCCACCGGCGCAGACGTGCGAGAGCTGCCGATCTCGCGTGAAGAGATGCTGCGCGCGCTGCGCGAGGCCGCGGCCCGCGAGAAGGGGAAGGTTGGAGCTCAGGCGGGCGTCTAGCCTCGAGCTCGACGGCGGCACGCCGGTGCACGGCGGCACCGAGGTGGTGCCGTTGCTGCGCGCGGGACTGTTGCAGACGGAGACGCTCGTCGACATCCGCGGCGTCGTCCCGCGCGGGATCGACGGCGACCGAATCGGAGCGGGCGTGCCGCTCGCCGACCTCGAGTGCGACCCGACGATCCCCGCCGCGCTTCGAGAGGCCTGCCGGCTCGCGGCCAGCCCTCAGCTCCGGACGATGGGCTCGCTCGGCGGCAATCTCCTGCAGGCGACCCGCTGCTGGTACTGGCGCTTGAACTGGCCCTGCCGCCTCCACGGCGGTGACGAATGCTTCGCGCACGAAGGTGAGCACCGCGAGCACGCGATCTTCGCCAACGACTTCTGCGCCTCGGCGCATCCGTCGGACGTCGCGGCGGCGCTGCTCGCGCTCGACGCGACCGTCCGCACCAGCCGGCGGGAGCTGCCCCTCGCCGACCTGTACCGGCTGCCGACCGACGACGACCCGAGCACGACAACGCTCGAGCGCGGGGAGGTGCTGCTGGAGGTCGAGGTCCCGCAGGCTGACGCATCCGTCTACCTGAAGGCGATGGAGCGAAAGCGGTGGGCGTTCCCCATCGTCGGCGTGGCGGCGGCGCGCCGCGACGGGGCGACGCGGGTCGCGCTGGCCGGAGTCGCGCCGATCCCGTGGCTTCTGACGGACGGGCTCGAGTCGGCGACGCCGTTGCCCCGCAACGCGTACAAGGTCGACGTCGCCAAGGCGCTCGTCAAGCGGGCACGCGCAGCGATCGACACGTGAAGCGGCTGCTTCTCCTGGGCGCGATCCTCGTGCTCGTCGCCTGCGGCGGGAAGAAGGCCGCATCGCCGACGACGGCGACCGCGCCGCCGGCGGACTCGAGCGGCTGCACGACGGTCGACCAACCGAAGCCCGAGGACCGGACGGGGCCGAAGTCGTACCCGCTCCTCGACCCGGCCAAGACCTATGACGTGGTGCTGAAGACGAACTGCGGGACCTTCACGATCAGGCTCGCGGTCAAGACGTCGCCGAAGACGACCGCGTCCTTCGCGAGTCTCGTGCAGCACGGCTACTTCGACGCGACGATCTTCCATCGGATCGTTCCGGGCTTCGTCATCCAGGGCGGCGACCCGACCGCGTCCGGCACGGGCGGCCCCGGCTACTCCACGGTCGACCGGCCGCCCGCGTCGACGAAGTACACGTTCGGGCTCGTCGCGATGGCGAAGACCCAGTCCGAGCCGGCGGGCACGTCGGGCAGCCAGTTCTTCGTCGTCACCGGCAAGGACATCGGCCTGCCGCCGATCTACGCCGTCCTGGGGCAGGTGACGCCGCCCGGGCTCTCCGTCGTGAAGCGGATCGGCCTGCTCGGCGACGCGTCGGAGCAGCCGACGCGCGTCGTGGAGATCGAGAAGGCGACGCTCCACGTCCACTGAAGCCGCTGCGGTCGTTCTTGCCGCCGGAGCCTCGAGCCGCTACGGCGGCGTGAAACAGCACGACCTGCTGCCGGCCGTGCTGGCCGCGCTCCGGGCTTCGTCGATCCGCGAGGTGGTCGTCGTGGCGGGCGCGCACCCACTTCGCGTCGAGTCGACACAAGCTCGGGTAGTGCAGTGCGCCGACTGGGAGCGGGGACCCGGCGCGTCGCTGCGCTGCGGGCTCGCGGCGCTCGGGCCGGACGTCGCGCGGGCGGTGATCGTTCTCGCCGACGGGCCCGAGCTCGACCCGCGCGCGGTCGACCGGCTGGCGGCGCACCCCGCCTCGTTCGCCGCAGCCTCCTACGACGGCAACCGGAACCACCCGGTGGCGATCGCCCGGACACTCTGGGACGCGATCCCCGACGAGGGGCTGCGCGCGCTCGAGCCGGAGCTCGTCGACTGCTCGGACCTGCGCCCGCCGGGTGACGTGGACGTCCGCTAGGCGACCACGGCGGGCGCTTCGATCGTCTCGCGACGTCTCAGCAGCACCACCCCCAGGCTCGCGGTGAAGATGAAGAAGGCGAAGAAGCCGATCGTGCTCAGCGCGTCGAAGAAGCTCGACACCGGGGTGAGCAGCCCGAGCCACCCGGCGAAGATCGCCGCGACGAGGCCGACCCACCCGACCCACTTCGGAGCCAGCTTCGTGTTCAGGATCGCAAACGCGTAGAGCGGCGTCGTCACGCCCCAGATGAGGATGTCGCCGAAGTAGTTCATCAGCAGGCAGAAGCGCGCGAGCGTGTCGAACGTCGCCTCGAGGGACTCCTTCGATGCGCCCGTGGCTTCGGTCACCCTCGGCGCGAGGTCGAGCGCCAGTGCGATCGGCGTCGCGTGTGAGATCGTGACCAGCACCATCCCCGCCGCGCCGGCGACCGGCGCGATGATCATCAGCGGCCCGGCCTGCCGCAACGCGTCGTAGAAGCCAAGGAACGCCACCAGGCCGAAGAGCCCTGCGAAGACGACGATCGCGGCGCCCGCGACGAACGTGTTCCCCGCGTCCTGGGCGTCCGCGATCCAGTCGAGCCCCTCCTTCCCCGTCTCGGGAATGAGCACCTGGACGCCGCTCGACGCCATCAGCGCGATGCCGACGATGAACCCGACCACCGCAAGCACCGCGCAGGCAGCGCCGACCGTGGTCAGGCCGATGTTGAGTCTCACCACTGCCTCCCTGGTTCGACCCCGCCTGTCTCACCGCCGATCATCGCTCAACCAGAGAAGGCCAGCAACCTGTTTCCGCCGTTCGGCGGGCAAGCCGAGTTATGCGTCGAGCGGGGTGCGCAGAGCGGCGAGCCGCGCCTTCAGATCCGGCGACATCGGCTCGCTGACGGCGATGCGCACGTAGTGCCGGAGCCGTTCCTCGAAGTGGTACCGCTTCGCGCACCAGCTGCACTCGTCGAGATGCCGCTGAGCGGTCGCGACCTCGTCGTCGGAGAGCGTGCCGTCCAGGAACGGCTGCATGAGCTCCTCGCATTTCTCGCACCAATCCATCAGCCGGTCACAGCTCCATCCGCGAGGTTCTTCTTCAGGATACGCCTGCCACGATGCAGGCGCGACATGACGGTGCCGATCGGGATGTCGAGGATCTGCGCGGCGTCGGCATACGAGAACTCGCCGATGTCCACGAGCACGATCACGTCGCGAAAGTCGTGGGGGACGTCGGCGAGCGCCTCCACGATCGAGTCCTGGCTCAGCCGCTCGAGGACACGCTCCTCGTCGGGGTTCTCGTCGGGCACCTGCGACTCGAGCTTGTTGTAGAGGAAGTAGTCGCCGGCCTCGTTCGAGTCGATCGACGTCGTCTGCGGCGTTCGCTGCTGCCGCCGACCGCGGTCGATGTTCAGGTTCGTGAGGATGCGCAAGAGCCACGCGCGCAGGTTCGTCCCCGGCGTGTACTGACGCCACGACCGGAAGGCGCGCTCGTAGGTCTGCTGGACGAGATCCTCCGCCTCCTCGCGGGAACCGACGAGCCTCCGCGCAACGCGGTACACCTGGTCGCTCAACTCGAGCGCCTCCTCTTCGAAGCGGACACGATCCCTCGCATCCTGGGCGAGCTTTCTTGCGTCGGCCGTCGTCGGGGCGGTGTCGCTCATCAGACGGTTCACGTTAGCAACGTGTTCAACGACGTTCGGCCCCGGCGCATTCCGGGAAGAGGGACGGGCAGCGACCGAGGAGGGTTCCTATGGAAGGCCGGGACGTCGTCTCGAGCGACGATCACAAGATCGGAACGATCGTGGCCGAACAAGACGGCTATGCGATCGTCGAGATGGGGCACGTGTTCAAGACGAAGCACGCGATTCCGACGGA
>Ga0070712_100003085_pt1 | contig 10292 bp, 10 predicted proteins | sample LARL81metaG_FD_71396 | JGI IMG/M metagenome (GOLD analysis project Ga0070712, IMG submission 71396) | Corn, switchgrass and miscanthus rhizosphere microbial communities from Kellogg Biological Station, Michigan, USA - LAR L8-1 metaG | ecosystem: Host-associated > Plants > Roots > Rhizosphere ...
CGGCTCGCTGTGCGGCTGCACAGTGACTGCGGGTTGCGCCGCAGCAAGGGGAAAATCCGCAAGCCCGAGCTGGTCGCCCTCGCTCATGACCACCGCGCGATAGACTGCGTTCTCGAGCTGACGGATGTTTCCCGGCCATTCGAGCTGCGCCAGATGCGCCATTGCCTCGCCGCTGATGCCGTTGATCGTTCGGTTTTCCTCGGCGCCGAAGCGGGCGAGGAAATGCCGCAGGAGATGGGGAATGTCTTCGCGGCGCGCGCGCAACGGCGGGACCGTCAGCGGCAACACATGCAGGCGGTAGAACAGATCCTCGCGGAAATGTCCGCGTTTGACGTGATCGAGCAGATTGCGGTTCGTGGCCGAAATGATGCGGACGTCGACCTTCACCGGCTTGCGTCCGCCGACGGCTTCCACCGCGCCCTCTTGCAGCGCACGCAGCAGCTTCACCTGGGCGGTCAAAGGCAGCTCGCTGATCTCGTCGAGGAACAGCGTGCCGCCGGAGGCCTCGACGAACTTGCCGGTGTGCCGTTCGGTCGCGCCGGTGAAGGCCCCTCTTTCATGACCGAACAGGATCGATTCCACGAGATTGTCCGGAATCGCGCCGCAATTGACCGCCACGAACGGCTTCGACTTCCGTTCGCTGCTGCCATGGATGGCGCGGGCGAACAGTTCCTTGCCGACACCCGACTCGCCTTCGATCAGCACCGGAATGCCGGACGTTGCGGCCTTCTGCGCCGTGCGCAGAACCGCGGTCATCGTCTCGCTGCGGGTGATGATGTCGGCAAAGGTCAGCCGGCCATCGCGGCTGTGGCGGATGCGCTGCAGTTCGCCCTTCAGCGCCGATGCGTTGAGCGCGTTGCGCAGTGACACCTGCAACCGTTCCATGCCGACCGGCTTGACCACGAAATCATGGGCGCCCGCCCGCATCGCCGATACGACATTGTCGATGCCGCCATGGGCGGTCTGCACGATCACGGGAATATTGAGCGCGGCCTCGCGGATCTTGTCCAGCACGCCCATGCCATCGAGCCCGGGCATTACGAGATCGAGCACGACGGCGTCGATTGCTGCGGAGTCCGGAGCGGTGAGCATCGCGATGGCGGCATCACCGCTATCGGCGACGACCGCTTCGTAGCCGCATTTTTGCACCATGTTCTCGACGAGACGACGCTGTACTGGATCGTCGTCAACGATCAAAATGGTGGCAGCCATGGCTTTCTCCCCGCACTAATACTATCTGTTTCGAATCGGGGCACTCTCGCTGATGCCGATTAACGCCCTCTTAAACCTTGCCACCTCGCTGTTATTCCCTTTCGTGTGAACACAGGGTTCCGAACGCAATGAAGTCCCGCTCTACACCCGCGCGTAAGCCGAACGCGACGAAATCGGCCGCCAAAACCAAGGCTTTGGGCAAGGCGTCAGGCAACAAGGCGTCAGGCAACAAGGCCTCAGGCGACAAGGCCTCGGGCAGCAAGGCCTCAGGAAAGGTGTCGTCCGGCAAAGGTTCTGACAAGGGCTCGGGGAAGGCCGTCAAGCTCCCGGAATGGAATCTTGCTGATCTCTATGCCGGTGTCGACGCGCCGGAAGTCGCGCGCGATCTGCAGACGATGGATGCCGACTGCGTTGCGTTCGAGACGGACTACAAGGGCAAGCTCGCGGAGCACGTGGCGCGCGACGATGGCGGCGCCTGGCTTGCCGAGGCGGTGAAGCGCTATGAGGCGATCGACGACCTTGCCGGGCGCCTCGGATCGTTCGCCGGCCTCATTCACGCAGGCGACAGCGTCGATCCCAAGATTTCTAAGTTCTATGGCGACGTTTCCGAACGGCTGACGGCAGCGTCGATACATCTTCTGTTTTTTCCGCTCGAACTCAACCGCATCGACGATGAGGTGATCGAGCGCGCGATGCAGACCGCCGAACTCGGCCATTATCGGCCGTGGATCGAGGACCTGCGCAAGGACAAGCCGTATCAGCTCGAGGATCGCGTCGAGCAGGTGTTCCACGAGAAATCCCAGACCGGCTATTCGGCCTGGAACCGGCTGTTCGACCAGACCATCTCCAGCCTTCGCTTCAAGGTTGCGGCTAAGGAGCTGGCCATCGAGCCGACGCTGAACCTGCTGCAGGATCGCGACGGCAAGAAGCGGAAGGCCGCGGCTGATGCGCTCGCGAAGACCTTCAAAGCCAATGAGCGGACCTTTGCGCTGGTCACCAACACGCTCGCCAAGGACAAGGAGATTTCCGACCGTTGGCGCGGCTTTGCCGATGTCGCGGATTCCCGCCATCTGAACAACCGCGTCGAGCGCGAGGTGGTGGATGCGCTGGTGTCATCGGTGCGCGCCGCTTACCCGAAGCTGTCGCATCGCTATTACGCGCTGAAGGCGGGCTGGTTCAAAAAGAAGAAGCTGCCGCATTGGGACCGCAACGCGCCGCTGCCGTTCTCGGCGACCGGCACCATCGCCTGGCCCGAGGCGAAGAACATGGTGCTGACGGCCTATCGCGGCTTCTCCGGCGAGATGGCCGATATCGCCGAGCGTTTTTTCTCTGACCGCTGGATCGACGCGCCGGTGCGGCCCGGCAAGGCGCCGGGCGCCTTCTCGCATCCGACCACGCCGTCGGCTCACCCCTATGTCTTGATGAATTATCAGGGCAAGCCGCGCGACGTGATGACGCTCGCCCATGAGCTCGGCCACGGCGTGCACCAGGTGCTCGCGGCCAGGAATGGCGCGCTGATGGCGCCGACGCCGCTGACCTTGGCGGAGACCGCGAGCGTGTTCGGCGAGATGCTGACTTTCAAGCGGCTGCTCGCGCAGACCAAGAACGGCAAGCAGCGCCAGGCGCTGCTCGCCGGCAAGGTCGAAGACATGATCAACACCGTGGTGCGGCAGATCGCGTTCTATTCGTTCGAGCGCGCCGTCCATACCGAGCGCAGGAACGGTGAACTGACGGCCGAGCGGATCGGCCGGATCTGGCTCGGCGTGCAGACCGAGAGCCTGGGACCCGCAATCGATATCAAGCCGGGATATGAGAATTTCTGGATGTATATCCCGCACTTCATCCATTCGCCGTTCTACGTCTACGCCTATGCCTTCGGCGATTGTCTGGTGAACTCGCTCTACGCGGTCTACGAACATGCCGCCGAGGGATTCGCCGACCGCTATCTGGCGATGCTGTCGGCCGGCGGCACCAAGCACTATTCGGAACTGTTGAAACCGTTCGGCCTCGACGCCAAGGACCCGAAATTCTGGGACGGCGGCCTGTCGGTCATTTCCGGCATGATTAACGAGCTGGAATCGATGGGCTGAGGAATTTGACGTAAAACATTTGTTGAACAGGCGCGAGGATTCTGTTATACAGTCCGTATAACGGAGTTTCCCGGCATGAACGAAAATCCAAAGGGCGTTCGACCCGAAGGCGGCGTTCTTCAGGTTCGAAAGATTGGCAATTCCATCGGGCTCATCCTGCCGAAGGAGATGGTCGCGCGGCTCAACCTGAAGGAAGGCGACAAGCTTTTTCCTGTTGAGCAGCCGGGGGGCGGGGTCATGCTAACGCCATTCGATCCGGACTTTGAAAAAGCGATGACTGTCGCGCGACGCGGCATGAAGCGGTACCACAACGCCTTGGCTGAGCTTGCAAAGTGACCGAGCCGTTTTGGCTCACCCGCCAAATGATCGTTGCAATTCACGACGAACAACTTGCGATCCATGGCGGCGCAGGCGGCCTGCGCGATGAAGGCATGCTTGAGTCCGCGCTCGATCGTCCGAAAAACAAATGGTCTTATGAAGGTGCGGCACTCGCAGAACTTGCGGCTGCCTACGCATTCGGCATTGCCCGCAATCATCGGTTTGTCGACGGTAATAAGCGAACGTCGTTTCTCGCGCTCTATACCTTCCTCGGCGTGAACGGTGTGGATTTCGACGTGCCGGAAGCGGAAGCGGCGGCCATCATCCTCTCCCTCGCCGCCGGCGAAGTCAGTGAGGAGAGCCTGACGCGCTGGATCAGGGACAATTGGCCCCCCCAATGACCCGATAGGTAAGGCATGCGACTCGTGCGCCGTTGCCCTGTCTTCGACTTTGCGCTAATTCGACGCGGGAAACGACCATCGACTGGGGACACCAATGGCAGACCATAGCGAAGTGGCCTACACGACTGCTGACGGCAACGACTATCTGGCCCACGAGCAGACCTATGAGGGCTTCATCAAGCTCGTGAAGTATGGCACCGTGACGGTTGCCCTGATCCTCATCCTGATGGCGATCTTCCTGGTCTGACATCGCTGCCGCGGCGCTCTTGAACGGGCGTCCTGCGCCGATGAAGAGAACTTCCGACACGTCACACTAGGTATTTTGCGTGCGCCTACCGCGCCGCCGGAGGCTTCATGAAGATTGCCGTCGCCAAGGAAATCGATCCGTCCGAGTCGCGGGTCGCGGCTTCGCCCGATACGATCAAGAAGTTCAAGGCGCTCGGCGTCGATATCGCGGTCGAACCTGGCGCGGGGCTGAAGTCGGGCCTGCCGGATTCCGAATTTGCCGCGGTCGGCGCGACGGTCAGCGCCGATGCGGTGAAGGATGCCGATGTCGTCATCAAGGTGAAGCGGCCCGAGGCTTCAGAGCTTGCCAAGTACAAGCGCGGCGCGCTGGTCATCGCCATCATGGACCCCTACGGCAATGACGCCGCGCTGAAGGCGATGGCGGATGCCGGCGTGTCGGCGTTCGCGATGGAATTGATGCCCCGCATCACCCGCGCCCAGGTGATGGATGTGCTGTCGAGCCAGGCCAATCTCGCCGGCTACCGCGCCGTCATCGAGGCGGCGGAAGCTTTCGGCCGTGCCTTTCCGATGATGATGACCGCGGCCGGCACGGTGCCGGCCGCCAAGGTATTCGTGATGGGCGTCGGCGTCGCCGGCCTGCAGGCGATCGCGACCGCGCGCCGTCTGGGCGCGATCGTCACCGCGACCGACGTGCGGCCCGCGGTGAAGGAGCAGGTTGAGAGCCTCGGCGCCAAATTCCTCGCGGTCGAGGACGAGGAATTCAAGCAGGCCGAGACCGCCGGCGGCTACGCCAAGGAAATGTCGAAGGAGTATCAGGCCAAGCAGGCGGCGCTGACGGCCGAGCACATCAAGAAGCAGGACGTCATCATCACCACCGCCCTGATCCCGGGCCGGCCGGCGCCGCGTCTCGTGACGCGCGACGTGGTCAAGACCATGAAGCCGGGTTCAGTGCTGGTCGATCTCGCGGTCGAGCGTGGCGGCAATGTCGAAGGGGTCAAGAGCGGCGAGACCGTCGAGGTCGACGGCGTCAAGATCGTCGGCATCCCCAATCTCGCGGGCCGCGTCGCGGCCTCCGCTTCCAGCCTCTACGCGCGCAACCTGCTGTCGTTCATCGAAACCATGGTCGACAAGCAGACCAAGGCGCTCGCCGTCAATTGGGACGACGAACTGGTCAAGGCCACGGCGCTGACCAAGGACGGCGCCATCATTCATCCGAACTTCCAACCGAAAGCCTAGAGCAAGGAGAGAAGCCATGGAGCATGTCGCCCAAGTCGTCGATCCCTTCGTGTTTCGGCTGTCGATCTTCGTTCTCGCGGTGTTCGTCGGCTATTTCGTGGTGTGGTCGGTGACGCCTGCGCTGCACACGCCGCTGATGTCGGTCACGAATGCGATCTCATCGGTGATCGTGGTCGGTGCACTGCTTGCGGTCGGCGTCGGATTGGTTTCGAGCGGCAGCACCTGGGCGCGCGGCTTCGGCTTCGTCGCGCTGGTCTTCGCCTGCGTGAACATTTTCGGCGGCTTCCTTGTCACCCAGCGCATGCTGGCGATGTACAAGAAGAAGGCCAAATGAGCCGGATCCAGTGACCGTCGCAAGCAAGCGCCTCAGGGTGATGGGGACAAGTGGGGACCTGAGATGAACGCCAATCTGTCTGCTCTGCTTTATCTCGTGGCAGGTGTGCTGTTCATCCTGTCGTTGCGTGGATTATCGAGTCCGGCCTCCAGCCGCCGCGGCAATTTCCTCGGCATGGCCGGCATGGTGATCGCGATCGGCACCACGCTCGCCAACCATCCGCCGGCCGACGGGCTTGCCTGGCTCCTCGTCATACTCGGCATTGCGATCGGCGGCAGTATCGGCGCGGTCATCGCCCGCCGCGTGCCGATGACGTCGATGCCCGAACTCGTTGCCGCGTTCCACTCGCTGGTCGGCATGGCCGCCGTGCTGGTCGCGGCCGGCGCGTTCTACGCGCCCGAAGCTTTCGACATCGGCACGCCCGGCAACATCCATCCGCAGAGCCTGGTCGAAATGTCGCTCGGCGTCGCCATCGGCGCGTTGACCTTCACCGGCTCGGTGATCGCATTCCTGAAGCTGTCCGCGCGCATGAGCGGCGCGCCGATCATCCTGCCTGCGCGACATGTCATCAACATCGTGCTCGCTATTGCACTGGTGGTGTTCATCGTCGGTCTGGTGATGAGCGGCAGCGCGCTGGACTTCTGGCTGATCACGATCATCGCGCTGACGCTCGGCGTCCTGATGATCATTCCGATCGGCGGCGCCGACATGCCGGTCGTGATCTCGATGCTCAACTCCTATTCCGGCTGGGCCGCGGCCGGCATCGGCTTCACGCTCGGCAACTCGGCGCTGATCATCACCGGCGCGCTGGTCGGTTCTTCCGGCGCGATCCTGTCCTACATCATGTGTCACGCGATGAACCGCTCGTTCATCTCGGTGATCCTCGGCGGCTTCGGCGGTGAGACCGCGGCTGTGGGTGGGGCGGGCGGCGAACAGAAGCCGGCCAAGCTGGGCTCCGCCGATGACGCCGCCTTCATCATGAAGAACGCCTCCAAGGTCATCATCGTGCCCGGCTACGGCATGGCGGTGGCGCAGGCGCAGCATGCGCTGCGCGAGATGGCCGATACTCTGAAGAAGGAAGGCGTCGAGGTGAAATACGCCATTCACCCGGTCGCCGGCCGCATGCCCGGCCACATGAACGTGCTGCTCGCCGAAGCCAATGTTCCTTACGACGAGGTGTTCGAACTTGAGGACATCAATTCTGAATTCGCTCAGGCCGACGTCGCCTTCGTGATCGGCGCCAATGACGTGACCAACCCGGCGGCGGAAGATGACAAGACCTCGCCGATCTACGGCATGCCTGTTCTGCAGGTCTGGAAGGCCGGCACCGTGATGTTCATCAAGCGCTCGCTGGCGTCCGGGTATGCCGGCATCGACAATCCCTTGTTCTATCGCGACAACACCATGATGCTGCTCGGCGATGCCAAGAAGATGACCGAGAACATCGTCAAGGGGATGTGAGGCAACTGCCGTGGCGCTGAACAAGGCATGGCATCGCTTGCATCCCATGCCGCCCAGGGCCACGCGGGAGCAGCGGATCAGATGGCACGTCGCGCACGCAACCGCCTGCGGCTGCCGTGCCGTTCCCGAAAGCATCAGACAGGACGTTGAGAAGCGGCTAAAGTCGCCTCGCAAAGAGGCATAGCGTCTGTGGTTCAAAGTATGCTGCCCCGCGTGATGTGCGATGTCATGTCGTCGAGCGTGCTGCAATGTCGGTGGTCGTCGATCGAACCCATTAGGGCAGCGTCAGGCGACGTAGATTGATGACCGTGCTGAAATGGCTCTTGATCACCGTCTTCGTCTGTTATGTCGGCGGGCTCGTCGTGCTGTTCTTTGCGCAACGCTCGATGCTGTTTCCGATTCCGCCGGTCGGACGCACCGCGCCTGCCGATGCAGGCTTGCCGCAGGCCGAGGAACACGTGCTGACCACGGCGGATGGCGAGAAGGTCATTGTCTGGCATGTGCCGGCGCAGGCGGGGCGTCCGGTGATCCTGTTTTTTCCGGGCAATGGCGATTTTCTCGCCGGGCGTGTCAGCCGCTTCAAGGGCGTGACGGCGGATGGCACCGGGCTTGTCGCGCTGTCTTATCGTGGCTATGCCGGATCGAGCGGCGCGCCGAGCGAACGCGGGTTGCTGCAGGATGCAGAGGCGGCCTACGCGTTTACGTCGGCGCGCTATGGCGTTGACCGGATCGTCGTCTGGGGCTTTTCGCTCGGCACGGGTGTTGCGGTTGCGCTTGCGGCGGAGCATCCGGTCAGCAAATTGATCCTGGAGGCGCCTTATACATCTACGGTGGCTGTCGCGGGCGCGATGCTTCGGATCGCGCCGGTCAGCCTGTTGATGCGCGACCAGTTCCATTCCGATCGGCGTATCGCCAAGGTCACCGCGCCGCTTCTCATCATGCACGGCACGAACGATCCGGCCATTCCGATCGCATTCGGCGAGCGCCTGTTCGCGCTGGCTCATGAGCCGAAGCAGTTCGTGCGTTTTCCCGGGGGAGGGCACGACAATCTCGATAATTTCGGCGCGCTCGACGCGGCGCGGCAATTCATCGACGGCGGGAAGGGCTGACGACCGCCATTTCGTGGCGCATATTGTCCGGCAGGATTTCAGGGGTATCGATTGAATGAGCGCGCACGCTCCAATGCCGCGGTCGGCGTGGGTCTTTCCCGCATTGGCCGTTCTTCTGTTCGCCGGCGTCACCGTGACCGGCTACGAATTCACGCTGTCGCCGGCCGGGCTGGTCTTTGCCGCGGTGCTGCTGGTCATTCTGTTCGGCACCGTGTTCGCGGCCGTGCACCACGCCGAGGTGATCGCCCATCGGATCGGCGAGCCGTTCGGCACGCTGTTGCTGACGCTCGCGGTCACCATCATCGAGGTCGCGCTGATCGCAACCATCATGCTCGGCGACAAGGCTGTGCCGGCGCTCGCGCGCGACACCGTGTTCGCGGTGGTGATGATCGTCTGCAATGGTCTCGTCGGCGTCTGCATCTTCATCGGCGGGCTGCGCTACCGCGAGCAGGACTTCCAGGTCACCGGTGCCAATCTCTATCTCAGCGTGCTGTTCATGCTGGCGACGATCACGCTGGTGCTGCCGAACTACACGCTGACCACGCCGGGGCCGGCGTATTCGGCCGCCCAGCTCGAGTTCGTCAGCGTCGTGACGATCCTGCTCTACGGTGTGTTTCTGTATACGCAGACCATTCGGCATCGTGACTATTTCGTCGGCGATACCGAGGACGCCGAGCACGGCGCGGCGATTCCTGGCCGCGTGCTGGGCCTCAGCGTCACGTTGCTCCTGGTCTCGCTGCTGGCCGTTGTGCTGCTCGCGAAGAAGTTCTCTCTGGTGGTCGACGCGGGGATCGCGCAGGTCGGCGCGCCGCCGGCGCTGGCCGGCGTGCTGGTCGCGCTGCTGATCCTGTTGCCGGAGAGCGTGGCGGCGGTCGCGGCCGCGCGAAACAATCACCTGCAGAAGAGCATCAATCTCGCGCTTGGCTCCTCCCTTGCGACCATCGGGCTGACCATCCCGGCGGTTGCGGCGGCTGCTCAAACCTTGGGCAAGGAACTCGTGCTTGGGCTGGATGCACAGGGGATGGTGTTGCTGTTTTTGACGTTCATCCTGAGCATGCTGACTTTCGGCACCGGCCGGACCAACATCCTGTTCGGGCTGGTCCATATGTTGGTGTTCGCGGTCTTCGTCTTCATGGTATTCGTTCCCTGATGATGAATGGAGACGAGTTTCGATGATCAGCGCCAAGTCCGAAGTCCAGGTCGATACCGCCGAGGTCCGCGTCACCGAGTGGCGGCTGGCGCCGGGCAGCGCGACGGGACATCACATTCACGAGATGGACTACGTCATTGTTCCCGTGACCCCGGGGGAAATGACGATCGTGGCGCCCAACGGCGAACGCTCGAAGGCGCAGCTCGGGGCTGGAAAATCCTATTTTCGCAAGGCCGGCGTGGAGCATGACGTGCTCAATGAAACGGCTAAGGAAATCGTGTTCCTGGAAGTTGAGTTGAAACCCGACGGGCGTTAATCTGGCGTTTACCGATTTGCCATCTATCTGACGTAGTTGATCCCTTAATGTGCCTCAAAGTTCCCGCATGAGAGCCACGGGGAGTTTGGCCTACATGCTGAAATACCTGACGAAATTCGCGATGGACGTGTTGCCCTCGGTGGTCGCAACCATCCTCGGCGCCTACATCGTCAACCACTATATCAACGCAAAGACGGACACCAATGCGCCGGCAACGGCTGTCATGGCGCCCGCCGATTCCAAGGCCGACGCGACGCTGCCCGAGGCGGCCAAGATTCCCGGGCCCGGCGTCAAGGCGAAGGGCATCTCCGAACGCGCGATGATCGAGAAGTCGGCGTCCGAGGGAGTGGCTGAAGTGAAGCCTGAGGCGAAGGCTTCTGAGGTAAAGGCCTCTGAGGTAAAGCCCGCCGACGTGAAGC
>Ga0070712_100003087_pt1 | contig 10283 bp, 7 predicted proteins | sample LARL81metaG_FD_71396 | JGI IMG/M metagenome (GOLD analysis project Ga0070712, IMG submission 71396) | Corn, switchgrass and miscanthus rhizosphere microbial communities from Kellogg Biological Station, Michigan, USA - LAR L8-1 metaG | ecosystem: Host-associated > Plants > Roots > Rhizosphere ...
ATAGACAGGCACGTCAAAGCTGTTTTCGATCTCGACGAAGGCAATACTGGGGAAAGAACCGCAACACCGGCCGAAATTCGTAATACCTTCGATGAGGGGCTTTTTTACGATAATCGACCTCACATTTCCGACCCCTTTTCGCTTTTGAGCCAGACGATGCTGATCCGCGACGAATCAATCGTCAGGTTTAGCACCGATCTTCCTGAGGCAGATCGCTTTGAGTTTTTCTACCGGGCTATTGGCTTGACCGATCTTGTGAAGATCGAGACACGGGCCAATACTCTAATCCAACACCTGAAACGCAGGTCCGACGATTTAGAGAAGGAGTATCGGTTACACCGGGAAACTGTTGCGCAGGTCATTTCTGAGATCAGCGAGGCCAGGACAAAAGCTGCACACGCGGCTACGGCTGACGGAGCCGCGATCCAACAACGGCTGACAATCCTTACTGGACTTCCGCAGGAGACGCCTTTAAGGCAGTTGGTGACCAATGTCAATCGAACATTGACAGAACAAAAGGTCAAAATTCAGCAGTTGGAGCGGCTCAACGCAGACTTAACCCAATCCCGTTCATGGCTTGAGGAATTACGGAGGCTAGAGGATGTGCGCGACAGAGTCAAGGCTAGCGTAGATGTTGCTGAGTTGGCGTTAAAAGCGGCAGCAGACTCTCGTATCGCTGCGGGTAACGCGCTCACAAAAGCCCAAGCTCGTAACATAAAGCTTGGCGCTCTCGCGCAATTAAGAGAACAGGGAATCCGAATTGGCTTGCAGGACAATCACTGTCCATTATGTGGGTCCTTAATCAGCTCAACCGACTTTGAGGGGCATCTGAAAGAGATTCAAGACCTAATAAATGCCGAGAATCGGGCTCTGACGGAATTGACGACGCAAGAAGCGAGTCGACGGGCAGAGTACGAGCAGCGCAGAAATGAATATCAATCACGATCTATCGAATACAGCCGCGCTTTGTCTGACTGCGAAACCCTTAAGGCGGCGATGGCGCAGTTGCAAAATGAGGCGGCAGTTCTAGGTGTCAAACTGGAACCTGCCAGCATTGAAGCTGAATTGGTCGAAACCAGAAAGAGGGTTACAGAACTTCAATCCGGATTGACGCAACTAGAGGGGTCAAGCGCGTTCGATAGGATTGCTGAACTGGAGAAACAGCGTGCCCTCGCGCAAGCCGAAGTTGAGCGCGTTGCAAGGCAGATTGACTTGCTCTCGAAGGCTACTCAAAACGCAAGGAGCGCGGCGGACGCTACGAAACGCGTTTCTTGGGAGTCCGTTGATGATTGCTTGGCGGCACTCTCGCCCCTGCTCTCTGAGTTGTTCTTGCGACTGAAGCCACATATTGACTATTCGGAAGTACGCTACCACATGCGAGGCGATGTTAAGCGGTTTCTCAGCTTTGAAATTGGGCGGGGGATCAATCCCCGTTTCACGTTTAGCAGTGGACAGAGAAGGGCTCTAGGAATTGCTTTTCTATTAGCTGTCCACCTTTCGCGCCCGTGGTGCAAGCTCCGTACATTGGTGCTAGATGACCCAATCCAGCATATCGACGATTATAGAGCCTTGCACTTTGCTGAGGTGCTCTCGTCGATCCGACAAATGGGCCATCAAATCGTCTGCACTGTTCAAGATTCGGCATTAGCCGATTTGCTGTGTAGGCGATTCAGGAGCGCTAGTCTCGGTGACGGACTGCGGATCGAAATGGAGTACGAACCGGGAGCGGGCGCGAAAGTAAAGGCCGTTCAAGAAATCGGACCGCTGCCCGAGAGAGTATTGATTTCAGCATGACGGCAATGTCGTCGAGAGAAGTCATGTCTCACATGATGTTTGGTCTTGGATCGTTCGTCGCGACATTTCGGACTGATGTCATCTGGGACGCCGAGCCTCTGGCCGCGCACACTCATTGGAGACCGCACACAAAACGCACACAAGATTTGCAATGTGAGAGGATTCTGCGGATTCTGCGAATCGTGTATTCAGCAACTTACTGATAACAAGGCAGGCAGAATGGTTCAACTCCGTCCCTGGCCACCATATCTTTCAATCACTTAGCAGTTCCGCCCAAAATTTCACACCTGTGATTTCACACCTGTGCCTGTTCATTTAAGCTCCTGGGCGAACAAAACGAACGATGGTACACGGCGCGCCAGCCACGAAATTCCCGGAGTACGCGGTTCCCACCCCTGCATTAGCTCACCAATAGAGAAAGTGGGCGGGAGCTTGCTTCCGCCCCCTCTTACTGCGATAGAAAGAATTCAAAGGAGTATCGAATGAAGACCTGGTTTATCACCGATGCGTCGCGTGGATTCGGCGCTCTATTTGTGAAAGAAGCGTTGGATCGAGGCGACAATGTTGTCGCGGCAGCGCGCAATCCCCAAATCATCGCAGACAAATTCGGTGCGCGTTCCAACCTCCTTGCGATCAAGCTAGACGTTACGAATGAGGAACAGGCTCGTGAAGCCACGAGGCAGACGGTTGAGCGATTCGGGCGTATTGACGTGCTGATCAATAATGCAGGATTTGGCGTGCTCGGTGCGGTCGAGGAAATCTCAGGTGCAGAAGTAGAAGCCGTTTATCGGACGAACGTCTTCGGTCTGCTCTCGGTCACGCGCGCTGCTTTGCCGCAATTACGCCGTCAGGGTTCGGGACATATCATCAATATCTCTGCGGTCGCCGGATATCAAAGTTGGCCTGGCTGGGCCGTCTATGCCTCGACGAAGTTCGCGGTTGAGGGCATCTCCGAAGGATTGGCTATGGAAGTTAAGCCTTTGGGCATCAAGGTGACAATCGTCGAACCTGGCTTTTTCCGTACTGATTTTCTGGATGGTCAATCACTAACTATTTGCCCGACTGTCATCGGAGACTATGCCGAAACGACCGGAGCAATGCGTCAGGCTGCAGTGTCGTCGAATCACAAGCAACCCGGTGACCCGGCACGGATGGCAAAAGCCCTCCTGAAGATCGTAGACGACTCGAATCCGCCGTTGCGGATGCCTTTCGGCTCTGACACCGTCGCCACGATTGAGGCAAAGAATGCCTTCGTTGCGGGAGAATTGAACAACTGGCGCACACTGGCTATGTCAACCGACTTCGCGAAGTGAAAACGAAGAGATACGTGCGAACGTTGCTGATTTTCGTAGTCATGTTTTCTTGCAGGTTCGCCTTTGATCGAGGCTCTCGATTTGTCAGGTAGGCAGGTTCAGCTTCTTCAAGAACGCGGCGAATCGCGGGTCGTTGTGCAAGCTCTTCAGTAGGGGTTCTATTTTCGTAGACATCAGACTGGGATCACGTTGGGCATAAGCTCGGTCCAGCCACTCGAACGCTTCGTCGGTCTGGTTCCGGAAAGCGTAAACCTGGGCGATCTCGAACGCATTACTTGCATGGTATTTCGTAATCAACTCACTCAATGCGGCGTCCGACTCCTTTTTCCGACCAAGCGCGTAATACGTAAGCGCATGCAGATGCGCACGGAAGGGAGCGTAGTGTACGTGCTCGATTTCAGGCAAAGCATCTTGCGGCCGCCCCTGCAGCAGATAGATTAGGCTCAAATAGATCCTGCTCCAATGATCGGGGTCCACTTCAAGAGCCTTCCTGCTATCCGCTGCGGACTGGTCTAGCTGCCCCATATAACGCTCGGTCTCTGCAATGTGCCCCCAACTACCTGCATTGAGCGGATCCAAGTCAATGGCTTGCCGGTCCAATCGAAGGGCTTCGTCAAAGCGGCCGAAGCAGGTTGCCGGGAGAGCCGCCAAACTTAGATGTTCGGGATTTCCCGGTTCGAGAGCGACCGCCCGCTGGTAGGAAGCATTCGCTCCAGCCCAATCGTAGTCGACCTGTTGCTTGAGCCGTCCCATTTGGGCATGGGCCTCTGCCAGGTTCGGGTTCAGCGATAACGCTCGTTCCACTGCTTCCCGCGCAAGCCGCCGACCCTCTTCCATAGGGATTAGACCCTCGTCGGCCTGCCAGTTGCGCGCCCGAGACAGCCATGCCCAAGCCAATGCATAGGAGGGATCAAGCTGGGTTGCTCGTTCGAAATACTTTGCAGCCGTGTCCGCATCGTTGTCCGTGCTCCCCTGAAAGAAGTGGTACCCCTGCAAGAAGGCATCGAAGGCTTCCGGACTCACTGGGTGCGATCGTGCCAAGTCTTCTTGTTGCTGCGAAGTCAAACGCACCCGAATCTCCCGGGCTACAGCCTTGGCTACCTCGTCTTCAACATTAAGAATGTCTTTCGCCGCATAGTCGTAATCCTGTGACCACAGGTGAGTCTGGTCCTTCACCTGAATCAGCTGAGCGGTAAGACGTAGGTGATCTCCGCTTTCGCGGAGGCTGTTTTCCAGCACATACTGCACAGAAAGATCGTGTCCAATCTGGTCCAGGCGTAGGTCCTTGTGCTTGTATCCCATCACGGATGTTCTTGCGATCACACCCAACTGTTCCGGGTTAAGCCGGCCTAACTGTGAAATCGTTTCCTCGGTCAGCCCGTCCGCAAGATATTCCTTATTGGGATCGCCGGTGAGATTCGCAAACGGAAGCACGGCCAGCATAAATTTTTCCGATCTTTGCGGTCCTGTCGCCCGAAAGTGCCACCAAGATATATAGCCCGCTCCCAAAATGACAACAGATACAAGCGCGACCGCTGCCTTCCACCAGCGAGGCTTCATCTGCCGCTGAACTTTCGCCGTGTTGAGGCTTATCTCGGCGGCGGACTGCTCACGCTGCTCACGGTCTTTCTCCAAAGCGGGTTCCGGCGCCGCCTCCAGATGTTCGATGGCTGGCATCAATCGATAGCCACGCCGCGCCAAGGTCTCGATATACCGAGGATCGTCGGCGGAATCCCCTAAGGCGCGGCGTAGGGTCCCGATCGTTGCATTGATGCTATGGTCGAAATCCACGACCGTATCGTTCGCCCACAGCCTGCTCTTGATTTCCTCCCGGGTGACAATCTTGCCCTCACGTTCAAGGAGCATACGCAGAATCTGAAACACCTGTTCTCTAAGGATGACCTTATTGTTAGGATCGGGCGCCTCAATGGATCGTAGTTCGCCAGTGCTGAGGTCGAGCTCAAAGGCTCCGAACAGGACGCGGCCTGAGGGAAGTGTGTGCATGGGAAGCGCACATAAAAAAAGAAAGAAACGTACCAATGCGACTCGAAATTGTCGAAATCAAGCTGAGACTAGCATCAAAGCTGTTCGGCGCGTCCCCTTAAGAATCAATGCCTTACTGAATTGACTCCTATTTTATCGCAAAATGACCGCTGTTCCATTTTAAACGGGTGTACTGTGGTGCCGTTTTCGAGCCCAAAAAGGAAATTCTGGGTAAGAGGACTCGGGATTTTAATGGTGTCGACGTACTGTTTAATGGCTACGAATTTGAGAGTGTTGATCGCTTTGTTAATTGCAGCGACATTGGGCGCTTGCCACCAGTCCGCGCCAGAGCCGGTGAGCCTTAATTACCTTCGCCTTGGCTGGATTCCGCCGTCCGAGTTATCCGAGACGGAGGCTTTATCGCGCAAGTTCACACGCGAAACGGGTATAGGCCTCAGACATTTTCGGGGAGTTCAGGGAGAGACGCTTGACCAGTTGACTCTAACCCGCAAGCTCTTGCAGGAGGCCGGATCCGGCCCGGATGTCTTGCAAATCGATGTAACTTGGCTGGGGGTGCTGCAGGGGGACTTAACCGACCTGCGACCCTATTTTGCGGGTGAAAGTTCGTCTATGGGCCCGGGCGTGGCGTCTAGCTACGTAGTTGGCGGCAAGGTTGTGGCGATTCCCTATCAGAATCACGTGGGCGTTCTGGAGTATCGAGCTGACCTTCTCCGTGAATATGGCTATGACCACCCTCCACGGACTTGGGATGAGCTTGAGAGGATGGCTGCGCGAATCCAAACAAGCGAACGCGCAAAAGGCAACCAAGACTTTTGGGGTTACGTCTGGCCGGGAGCTGCTGCCGAATCTTTGTCTTGCAATGCCTTGGAATGGCAGGTCGCCGAAGGAGGAGGACGGATTATCGAGAACGACGGCACAATAAGTGTGAACAATGCTGCAGCGATTCGGGCGTGGCAACGGGCCAGGCGTTGGATCGGCTGGATATCGCCACCCAGCAGCGTGGAGTACAGGGAGTTTGATGCCACCAACGTTTTTGATTCAGGAAGAGCTGCGTTTGCCCGTGACTGGGGAGCCGAGTACGAAGGCGGCGGTCAACCAATCTCGGGTGCTCCTGGTGTTATCCCAGAGCCTATGCCCAGGGGGTTCTCAACAAACCGCGAGCAATTGCGCCTCATCCATGGGGGAGGCAAGCTCCCAGTCGGTAAGGTTGGCTATACAACTCTTCCCAGCGGTTCCACGGCGAGCGCCGGCACTTTGGGCGGTTTGGGCCTGGCGGTTTCTAAGCATTCACTTCACCCTCGAGAAGACGCGGCTCTTATCCGGTTTCTGCTCCGCGAACAAATTGAATCGATCGAGAAGGGCGCCGTTCCCAATCTCTCTACTCAGGTCGTTGTTTACGATGTCGCGCCGATCGTCGACTCGCACGACAATCCGGAGAAATCAGGCCCATTAAAAGCTATTGTGATTAGTCGGCCTTCGAGCGTGGCCGCGAGCTCGTATGAACAAGTTACCAGAGCTTATTTTGGAGCCGTGCATTCGGTGTTGACTGGACAAAGACACGCACCAGAGAGTGCGGCCGAATTGGAAAAAGATCTAGTCAAAATCACGGGTTTCCGTACGGGTCCGCCCGCGAAGAACTAAATGAGGTTAGAACGGACAGGTGGGATCCTCGTTGATACCACTATTGACACGGACAAATAGCGATCTCGAGATGAAGTCAATAGGCGCTAAATATTTTAACCTGGGTCCGCGTTTGACGTTGACATTTGCTCTTCTAGTCGCATTGATTTTAGGTGGGAATGGGCTGCTTATTTGGCAATTCCGTATCGCGCGGCTTCAGGCAGGTCGCCTCTCGGGCGTGAGTGAGCAAATGATTTCAGTTCTGCGTCTTCAAGGGAGGCTTCTGTTCTTTCACCAGAGATTGGATGAACTGGCACAGTCAAGGAATGCATACGCTTTGACCACGGAGTCCGAGTCCTTGCAAAACACTCTACTTGAGCAAATTCAACAAACAAGGGAGGCACTCACTGGTTTGCCGTCTCGGACCCCGGTAAATCCACTCTTTCTACCAACTCTCGAAGCGATTGAAATTAGCCTACCCACTCAGCTCGATACCATAACTGCCCTGGCTTCATCCGGCGACTGGGAGGCGGTTCACTTTCGGGTCGCCGACGGATTGAAGCCGGTCGAAATCCAGGCTTCAGCACTAGTGAAAATCGTCGATCAGGAGTTCGTCAGAGAGCGCTCATTGTCCGAGGCCAACATGAGAACTGTGCAGAGCAGAATCCTTGTTCTCGTACCGGCGATGGCGGCATCTACTTTCTCCATCGCCACGTTCTTTGCTTGGGCGATAGCGCGGAAAATCATGGAACTTCGTCTCGAGGAACGGGTTGGCGAGCGCATACGGATTGCGCGAGACCTTCACGATACGCTTCTACAAAATTTGCATGGGCTCATGCTTCAATTTCAGGCGGCTCGCAACCTGCTCCACAAGCTCCGCCCTGAAAAGGCAATGCAAACGCTGGATAACGCGATCACCGGCACGGAGCAGGCAATCACCGACAGCCAGAATGCAATTGAAGATCTGCGTTCGGAACCTATCCCTCACAACGACCTTGCACAGGCATTGACGGCGATCGCTAATGAACTTACGTGCTCACAGGACGGGACCGGTAGTTCGCCCGTCCTGGGCATAACTGTGGAGGGCGAACGGCGAAATTTATCCTCGGCGATACAAGTCGAAGTTTATCGCATTGCGCGTGAGGTTTTACGCAATGCTTTTCGCTACGCAGAGGCACATCAGATCGAAGCTGAGATTCGAAACGACGATCAGGAGTTTCGATTACGAATTCGTGACGATGGAAAGGGCATTGACCCGGAAATTCTTGAAAAAGGGAGGCGCGCCGGACACTGGGGGTTACCCGGCGTCAGGGAACGCGCACAGCGAATCGGAGGGCAATTGGACTTATGGAGCAAACCAGGAGCCGGCACGGAAGTTCAGTTAACTGTTCCTGCTGCCGTTGCTTACGAGAAGAGTAATAGCTCCGGTTACAGGCTATTTCGCAAAGCGAGAATTCATGACCAGCGATCTTAGGTTAATTCGAATCCTCACCGTCGACGACCATCCTCTCCTTCGTCAGGGGATCGCTACGCTGGTTAATGCTGAATCTGACATGAAATTAGTAGCGGAAGCATCGAACGGACAGGAGGCCATTGAACAATTCCGAATGCATCGTCCCGATATTACGTTAATGGATCTTCAGATGCCTGATTTGAATGGCATCGAGGCAATTGGCCGAATTCGTAGCGAGTTTCCGGACGCTCGCATTATTGTGCTCACGACGTACACGGGGGATGTTCAAGTGTTGCGAGCGCTCAAAGCCGGTGCGCGCTGCTACATATTGAAGAGGCAGTTACACCGAGAACTGCTGGACAGCATCCGTGCTGCCTGCTCCGGGCAAAAGCAAATACCTTCGGAGATTGCCGCAGATCTGGTGGAACATGCCAAGGATGAACTAACGCCGCGCGAAGTTGATGTGTTGCGGTTGATAGCAGCCGGAAACGCGAACAAACGAATTGCGGATCAGCTCTCCATCGGGGAAGCGAGCGTCAAGAGCCATGTAGCGAACATACTCTCAAAGCTTGGCGCTAACGATCGGACACACGCGGTCACGATCGGCTTAAGGCGTGGAATTATCGAACTAGAGCTCCCCTAAAAGGAGGAGGGCGAGCCATCCGTTTGGCCGTTTCGAGACTGTTGCGAAGGCCGTACTCTGCAGTAGGACGGTGGGTTTTGCAGCGGCTTTTCTCGACATTCGCAAACGGTTGGCCCGGAATAGGACTTCTGCTCCAACGCCTGCTAATCGCTGCCGCACTTCTTCATTTTGGGATGTCCCACCTTAATGGAACATCTGATCTTGCATCAATCGTCATTTCGCTGATTGGAGCCGCCGCAGGGATACTGCTCCTCATCGGTTTGTGGACCCCATTTGTGGGAAGCTTGATTGCCGCCGTTCAAATGTGGATCGCTTTCTCGTACGCCGGTGATCCTTGGACCTCCATCATGTTGGCAATCCTTGCTGCCACGTTAGCAATAATCGGTCCCGGTGCCTGGTCGATCGATGCTCGACTCTTCGGCAGGGTGCACATCGAGATTGGTGGACACTAACCGCCACTATATCCCCAAAAAGTGTTAGCTCGGCATCAACGATATAGCGAGAACAAAACTGCCGTTTTGAGGTTGTCCGTTACACCCCTTTGCGGCTACGGTAAACAGACAACATGCGCCGGACGGATCAAACGACGTGCAGTTTTTCGGGGCATGCCCTAGGCCAAACGTCCGAGTTGATTGCCGTCATCGATGACGATGAATCGATCTGTGACTCGCTACTGGACTTATTCGAGTCGGCTGGGCTCGTGGCGCGGTGCTTTGGATCCGCGGAAGAATTCCTCGAATCCGGTTTGCACCGTCAAGCCGCGTGCCTGATAACTGACATCCTTATGCCGAAGATGTCAGGTCTGGAATTGCAAACCAGGCTGAAAGATGAGGAATGCGATATTCCGATCATCTTCATCACTGCTTACGGAGACGCCCCGATGCGGATTCAAGCGATGAGAGAGGGCGCGGTCGAGTTCCTTGCGAAACCGTTCGATCATCAATTGATGCTCAAAACGGTCCGTGCAGCACTTGATTTGTGAGCGAACGGCCAAACACTCGGATCGAATGATAGGAGCTTTCCAATGCCAGAGTATGCAACCGTCACGTACCCAGAGGGAGACCGACCTGATCGAAGATTCGAGCGGATCATCGGCAAGAGCGCTGCCTTGGAATCTGTTCTCGAACAAGTAAAACAGGTGGCTTCCACTGATTCGACTGTCCTCATCGAGGGGGAAACCGGCACGGGAAAAGAACTCGTCGCGCATGCCATTCACAACACCAGTCAGCGCGTCGGGCGCGCTTTCATAAAACTCAATTGCGCGGCCATTCCGCTGGATCTTCTGGAAAGCGAACTGTTTGGTCACGAGAAGGGTGCCTTTACCGGAGCCATCGCCCAGAAGATCGGGCGCTTCGAAATGGCCGATAAAGGCACGCTGTTTCTCGACGAAGTGGGCGACATCCCCTCGGCGCTGCAGCCGAAATTGCTGCGTGTGTTGCAAGAGCAGGAATTCGAG
>Ga0070712_100003089_pt1 | contig 10281 bp, 10 predicted proteins | sample LARL81metaG_FD_71396 | JGI IMG/M metagenome (GOLD analysis project Ga0070712, IMG submission 71396) | Corn, switchgrass and miscanthus rhizosphere microbial communities from Kellogg Biological Station, Michigan, USA - LAR L8-1 metaG | ecosystem: Host-associated > Plants > Roots > Rhizosphere ...
GAGCCGACAGAGCGGCCCTGGTGCATCACAACAAGATCATGGAGTTTCGCGGTTTCGCGCAAGACAGCGTCCCCAGCCTCATGTCCAACATCAGAATGCCCAGATGTTGCTCAGAACGGATCGCGCGGCGAATCTCGCGATCGAGCATTTCTTCCAGATAGCGACGGTTATAAAGGCCGGTGAGTGGATCCTTGGTGGACTGTGCGCGCAGGGCGTCGCGCAGACGGATATTTGCAACCGAGAGGCCGACTTGTGAAGCGAAAGTTGTCTTGAAGGACATGTGGGCTTCGTCGAGATTTGGGTCCGTGTCGGTGGCCGGATATGCAGGATGCCGAGAGCCTCGCCTTGCGCAAGGATTGGAATGCAGACATAAGTGCTGGTTACGCCAGAGGCGTGGCCGCAACACGCGGTGGTATCTCCAGCGCGAACGAGATGAGGATGCCCTGTGCGCAGCGCCCAGCAGGATTCGGCCTCAAAGGCGTTCGCCGGGAGTTGGCAATCGTTCCAATTGCCGGCGACTTCGACGAGATTGCGTGCGGAATTGAAGAGAACGATGGCGCCGCGGCGATTGGGAAAGATTCTGGGAGCAAATCCGAGCGCAGCGGTGAACACTTCCTCGCGCGTAAGGCAGCTTTGCAGAAGCTCGCCCATTTCGGCCAGGAGCGTAGCACGTTGAGTCCGTTTTTTGAGGGCAGTCATCATTTTTTCATTCTGCTCGTCGAGCGTCTTGCGGGCGAGATCGCGCTCCCACATCTCGTGCTGGAGGCGGGTATTCGCGTCGGCCAGTTCCTCGGTGCGTTCCTTGATCTGCTGCTCGAGAGTTTGTTGGTACAATTTCTGTTCTTCGATGTCGGTACAGGTTCCGAACCATTGATGGATGACGCCATGCTCGTCGCGTAAGGGAACAGCGCGATCGAGATACCAGCGATAGCCCTTTGCAGCGTCGTGCAGACGGTATTCGATCTCGAAGGTTTCGCCGGTGCGCATGCATCCTTGCCATTTTTCGTCGAGCGGGCCACGGTCATCGGGGTGGACGGCTTCGATCCAGCCGTCGCCGAACTCTTCGTCTTCCGATGTTCCGGTCATCTGGTACCAGCGCTTGTTGATGTAAGTGGTCTTTCCGGTGGAATCGGCGATCCAGATGATCTGAGGTATGGCCTCGGCCAGAGCTTCAAAGCGAGCTTGATTGCGGCGGGCGATGCGTTGGCGCCCGAGTGTTGTGAGAAGAATCGTACCGGCGATCGATGACGCAAGAGTGACCAGAGTGAAGGCGGAGGAGTGGCAGGGAATCCTGAGTTTCACTGTGTGTTCCGCAGGCAGTAGAACAAAAGAGTCGCGCCCATGGGCAGAGCAACCAGAAGCAGCCAATACCTGCGGCCGCTGTGCTCCGCCCGGCTGAACCGGCAAAGAGCACTGGTCGCGTAAGCAGCGGAGACTGCAAGTGCGACAGCCAGAGCGACTAATCCACCGTCGTAGGTAGCGTGAACCAGCAGTAAGGCGGCCGTACACCCTCCTTTCAGACGCACGTAAGCGCGGCTACTGAGGAAGCTATCGGCGAGGCCAGTGTGAGGCTTCCGTTAGAAATACCTTAGGAGCGGAGAGTGTGATTTGGAGAACAAAAAAACGCGGCCCGAAGGCCGCGTTATGTGTGATGAGATTCCGTCTATGGATTCGTGGTGACCGTTTTGACCGTCGCTTCATCGGAGGGCGTTCCGTGTCCGGCGACGAAAAAATTGTGGTCGTACATGTTGCGATACATGCGCCCGGCAATCTCGGCAGCCTTGGGGCCGAAGGTGGGGCGTCCGCCCTGCAGGAAAACCACGACTACAACGCGACCGACGCTGGTGTTGGCATAAGAAGCGAACCACCCGTAGCGGGTTCCTTCGTGCGAACAGGTTCCGGTTTTGCCGAGAATTTCCTGTTCGTTGAAGTTCAGCCGAAGGCTGCGGGCGGTGCCGTACTGCACGGCTCCAGCCATGCCGTCTGAGAGTTCAGGAATGATGGGGGCGATGTCGAGTTGCCGCTTGACGCGCGGCTGAAAGCTGGCTACTTCTTCCGCAGTGGTGGGGTGCTGCATGTAGTAGAGTGTTCCGCCATTGGCGATCGCTGAGACCATGGCGCCAAGCTGGAGCGGGGTCATCGTCACGCCTTCCCCGAAAGAACACATTTTTCCAACACCACCGAGCCGTTCAGGAATGACGGCGTCGGGATATTCACCGACCTGTTCTCCGGGAATACCATAGCCGGCGAGTTCGCCTAAACCGTATTCGTGAGCGTAGTAGGCAACCTTCTCAAAGCCGAGCTTGCGTCCGAGGGCTTCGAAGTATGCATTGTTCGACTTAGCCAGCGCCGTCGTGAGATTCATACGATAGCGCCCGCCGAGGGAAATCGGAGTCTCTTTGGAAATCAAGCCTTCACTCAGTGCGGCCAGCGCGACGGACAGCTTGATCGTGGAGCAGGGCTGGGCGCCGCTGGAGAGAGCCAATTTCTGGTTGACCATCGCCAGCACGCGTCCGCTGGTTGGTTCGATGGCGACGACAGTGCCATTCATATTTCCGAGAGCATCGATCGCGGCCTGGCGGACAATCGGGTCTTCCCCGGTCGTGATATCGCCGGCGGTGAGATCCTCGGCGAATGAGCTCATGTGAAAACGCTCGTAATAGTGGCGCCGGCGTTTTGTCGTTATCGATACCCGCTTCACGGTGGTGCGACTCTTGGCCAGATGATGCATCCGGCGACGGGTACGCGTGGTCTCACTAACTTTCTTGGAATTGGATTTCGTGGGGGTGTGCGTGTTAATGTGCGCGGCCCAGCTCAGGCCAGCCAGTGGCAGACATGTGCAAAGGGTCAAAACGAGACGAAGAAGCCTTCCCCTGAACATCGTGGTCAAATTTACTCCCCAGGAATCTATGTACTGTGTTGCACGCAGCGTACCAGCGAGAGGTAATCTCACTGCTTCGGCCAACTGCGCTGATATTACGAGACTTACCACTTTTCCACAACTGTAAATTTTTACGGCGCTGAAACTGTGTTTCTGATCTAAGTTACTCCAAAACAGCGACATACGAGGAGATTACCGGGGTTCGCGCCTTTCGGTAATGGGTTACCTAGTTACTAGAAAGGCACGGAGTCGTGTGCAATTGTTTTCACCGCGCAAACACAGAGGCAGGGGGAACGAAAACAGGATTTCTCCGTGACTCGGTGTCTGCGCGGTGATAGCCCTTCCCTTACATCACCTCACTGCGTTTGCGCAGGAATGCCGGCACATCGAGGTCATCCTGCTCAAAATTTGCGGCCATATTGGTCAGCACGCCTGAACGCATGGAATCGAGCGAGATGACCTCGCCGGAAGCTTGTTCCGAGGCGTGCGATACCGCGGTCGTGGGCTCTTCCATGAACGGGCGGTTCCCAGACATTTGTTCGTGGGACCTATCTGGCTCAGACATGATGTGCTTTGGCGGTTCAGGCATCGGATCCCGAGGGCCGACGGCTTCGGGAAAATCCATGGCGTCGTCGTGAGCGGCGGCAAAAGATTTGTGCGTTTCCTGAAGGCGATGTCGTGTGTCGGAAACCTCGCGGAAACCGGTGGCTATGACCGTGATCTTCACGGCGTCCTTCATTTTTTCGTCCATCACGGCGCCGAAGATGATGTTGGCATCTTCATGTGCGGCGTTCTGAATGATCGAGCAGGCCTGTTGCACTTCGGCAAGCTTGAGCGATGTCGAACCGGTGATGTTGATGAGAATGCCCCGAGCGCCGTCGATCGCTCCGGCTTCGAGCAGCGGCGACGCGATAGCGCGTTGGGCGGCTTCGATGGTGCGCTTTGCGCCGCAGGCAGTCGCGGTTCCCATCACCGCGTATCCCATGCTCGACATGATGGTCTTCACGTCAGCGAAATCGCGGTTGATGATACCGGGGATGGTGATGATGTCCGAAATCCCCTGCACGCCTTGGCGGAGAATGTCGTCCGCAACGCGGAATGATTCGAAGAAGCCGGCATCTTCGGCGACGGCAAGCAGTTTCTCGTTGGGAATGACAATCGTGGTGTCGACTGATTCCATCAGTTCGGAGATTCCACGCTCGGCTTGCTGCATGCGGCGCTTGCCTTCGAACGAAAATGGTTTGGTTACGACCGCGACAGTGAGCGCGCCCATTTCGCTGGCGAGCGAGGCGATGATCGGAGCTGCGCCGGTGCCGGTGCCTCCGCCGAGTCCAGTGGTGACGAAGACCATGTCGGCGCCTTCTAGGGCTTCGATAATCTTGTCGGAATCTTCGAGGGCGGCTTTGCGTCCAACTTCAGGATTGGCGCCTGCCCCCAGGCCGTTGGTGAGTTTCACGCCGAGTTGGAGCTTCACGGGAGCATGCGACATGCGCAGCGCCTGCAGGTCGGTGTTGGCAACGATGAACTCGATGCCCTCCACGCCGGCGTCAATCATGCGGTTGACGGCATTGCCTCCGCCTCCGCCGACTCCGATGACTTTGATTTTGGCGTCGTTCCGGGCTTCCTCATTAAAACTGATGCGAATGTCGTTTGCCATTTCGTTACTCCTGGTTGAGTTCGTCGTTTTAACTGCAATCGTGCTCGTGTTTAGAAGGGATCAGGGGTTAGAGGCGAGTAAAAACCCGTGACCTCTTACTAGCCGCTAGTCCCTAGTCCCTAGCCCCTGCTTACGCTCCCTTGCCTACCAACATTGCTTTCAATCTCGATCCCAGGCCGCCCTCTTGAAAGCCGCGGGCTAAGCGCGCTCGTTGGCCGTAATTCACCATGCCTAGCACCGTCGCGAACTCTGGTTCGGATAACGTCGACGGCATCTTAGCCAGCGGCATCGGCCACGAGAGACGCACCGAGCGGCGAAGCACGGATTCGGCTACGTCGAAGATTCCGGGCAGGCGCGAGGCGCCACCGGTCAGCACGATTCCGGCGATACACATATCGAACATGCCGCATTGGCGGAGCGCGTCGCGCATCATCTCGAAGAGTTCGCGGGCGCGAGGCTCGAGAATTTCGGCGATCAAGCGTTGGGGTAGAAGGCGTGACGGGCGATCTCCGACCGAGGGAACTTCGACTTCGTTGCCTTCGGGAATCAGCGTGACGATTGCATTGCCAAAGATTTTCTTGAGCTTTTCCGCTTCAGAGAGTGGCGTGCAGAGTCCGACCGAAAGATCGCTGGTGAAGTGGTCGCCGCCGACCGGGATCACGCCGGTCCAGGCAACGGCTCCCTGCTGAAAGATGATGAGATCAGTGGAACCTGCGCCAATGTCAGCGAGACAGACGCCGAGTTCACGCTCATCGGAACGAAGAATAGAGTCGGCTGCAGCCAGAGGCTCGAACACAGTATCGTCGACGTGAACTCCCGCTTTGTTCACGGCGGTGATTACATTTTGGGTCGCGCTGGTCGCAGCGGTCACCATGTGGACGCGGACTTCGAGCCGGGCGGCCATCATACCGAGCGGGTCGTGGACGCCGGCCTGATCGTCAAGAATGAACTCCTGCGGCAAGAGATGAAGGATTTCGCGATCCGCGGGCAGCGGGATGGCGCGGGCACGTTCGACAGCTTGCTTGATTTCGTCGCGGCCGATCTCGCGGGGGCGCGTGCCGAGACTGATGCCTCCGTGAGTATTCACGCCACGGACGTGAGCTCCACCGATACCGATGATGGCGTGCTCCACGGGAGCACCGGCAGTGTCTTCCGCGGCTTCGACGGCTTTTTGGATTGACGAAACCGCTTTGTCAAGTTCGACGATGACGCCTTTGCGCGACCCGCGCGAATCGGCGATACCGTGTCCGCGGTAGCGCAGGCCGGCGTCGGTGAGCTCAGCCATAAGGGCAACGGTTTTGGCGCTGCCAACATCAATTGCGGTAAGAAAACTTCCCTGCTGGTTTGCCATTCTTCGAACGCTTACCTCAGCGGCTAAGCCGCATCGTTTTGTGGTCTTGCTTTGCGCGGCTCGAGCCGCACACTTTCAAAATCTTCAGGCCTCTAGTTCTGTCCTGCCGAGGGCTTGGGAACCGTGGCACTCGGCTTCGGATGCGCTGTATTCGCGGCAAACGCGGTCGCGGGCTTCTTTGCTTCCGCTTTTCCAGGCGACGGATGCGCTGGCACTGAATGCTTCGCAGTTTCCTTTTTCGGGCTCGCCTTCGCGACCACTTTTTTCGCCTTCGGTTTGGCCGGCTTCTTCACCGCGCCTTTAGGCTCAAGACTCTTTTCGTGCAGCTCGAACGCTGGCTTCGGAAGTGACTTGTCATGCGGATTAATGCGCGTGGTCAACGCGGCGGATTTCACTCCTGCCGCGGCCGCTGCCTTGGCGGCCGATGCGCTCAGCGCGGGCTGTTTCGGCTTGCCCTCCATATCAGGATTGACAATCACCTGGTTGTCGTAACGGAGGTTCACCGATTCCAGCTTCTGGAATTGCTGGCGCCACTCCTGCACGTGGCTGACGTAGGTGTGATAGCGCTTCAGATAATCGCCGGAGCCGAGTTCGACGAGAACATCGCCTTGGGAATCATTGACCCGGACCTTGAGATTCTCGAGATCGGATAGATCGACTTCACTCAGCTCCTGCGAGTAACGTGCCCCGCCGGAATCCAGTTGCTGCATGAGTTCATTGAAGGCGCGCATGCGCGGCACACGCGTGGAGAGCGGCTCTCCGGGATACATGCCGAGAATCACCGGGAATGAATACTTGTGTTTCTGCGGCAACTCCATAAGCGTGCCGCCTGCGTCGATAAGAAAGATGCGCGGGCCCACGCGAGCGAAGGCGACGGGAGTGCGCTCGTGAATTTCAATTTTCAGACGGTTGGGTACGAATCGCATGACGCTGGCTGATTCGACCCATGGAATCTGTTCGAGCTTGGCTTTCTGTTCTTTCAGAGGCACGGAGAAGATGTTGCGCTGGATGTCTTCTCCCATGACCTCCATGATCTGTTTCCTGGTGACGTTCTCGATGCCGTTGACTTCAATGTTATCGCTCGAGTCGAGCCGGAAACGCCACGAGTGTTCGCCGTAATGCTGAAGAACGACGACTCCCAGAGCAGCCATGCCTAGAATTCCAACGGCAACGCATCCCCAGAGCAGCAGATTGACAGTCTTTTTGGGAAGCGAACTCCGGCGAGCCGAGACGCGTTTTTGTGCCCGCAGAAATGGTGATTCTTCGGCTACATCGAGGTCGACCAGACGCGCATCATCCAGCTCTTCGCGCGTCGAATTGGGATGGGAATTCCCGGCGTATGGCGGGTACAACTCTTCCTGCAAGATGGTGGAACCAGACTTCCGCGCCATCAGTTCAGGTCAGTTGTCGCCAGGAATCGCTGAGCTTTTTCACTATAGCGGTAAATCTCGAAATGAGATATGGGAAAAATTGAGAGATTTGCACAGGTGGAAACTGCTTGGGCACGAGGGGGTAGGAATTGGCGAAATGGTGCTCAGCCGTCAGTTGTCAGTAAAAAAATCGGGCGCGGGGTGTTTTCCGCGCCCGGGCTTCCAGTAGGAGGTTAAGGATGCGAAGTTGCTAGACCGGACCGGGACCGGAGTACTCAACCTGGACTTCCGGCGACGGAACTTTGACTCTTGGCGTGCGCTGCACGTGCACATGCACTCGCGGGCAATCGATTTCGGGTACGCGAACTTCGGGTATGCGAACAACGACTGGCGCGAAAACGGCTTCGGGAATCCGGATGTGCGCGAGCTTCGCGCGCACCTGGTTTTCGATCCGTACCCGCTTTTCCAGGCGGGCTTGTTCGCGGTCGGATAGCGCCTGGAAGCGTTCGAATTTGGATTGGAATTGCTCTTGAGACTGATCGAACGAATTCTGCAGGTCTGACGTCGTCCTTGAAAAGGGGCACTGGGGCGCTTCGGTATTCATTGCGCTCTCGATGGTGCGATCGGCATTCAGCATCCGTGCCTCGGCCAGGAACTGATCGGCCCGGCCAGTGGCCAGCGCCAACACAGCACCCGTGCTATGTTCGACGCGGTCCGCGACTTCGTGGGCCCACTGAAGGCCGCCGTTGTGGTAGCTGGAATTCAATGCAGCCGCCAGAACCGCCGCCGTCAGCCATCCCCATGCTTTTGTTTTCATTGCCTTTAACCCCTTCTGGCTGAATAGACGAACCCCATAACAATTGGTTAGCAAGAGAAGATACGGAGCGGGAAGGCGGAACGTTTCCTCGGCTGGGGATTGAGCGCAAGAATTACTGCAAATTGTCAGGCTTTCAGGCTCTGTTGTGGAGCTGAATCTCTAGTCTCTTTCGATCCGCCCTGCATCAGCTCGACGATCATCGAAAACAGTTGATTCCGGGTCTCGACCCGTACTCCGGCACGAGTGATATAGCGAATGACGATATCCACGCTCGCTCCCGCTGGCCTGAGATTCACAGATGGCATGGCGCTGAACTGTGGCGTGCCTTGCTCGTGGGTCACACGCATCCACTCGGCCTCTGCCATTTTTGCATCTGCCTCGGTTATCTTCACCGTCGCATCGTAAATGCCTTTCAGCAGGGGATGAACACTCGTGCCCGGAGGAACGCTAACCTTGATCTCGTCCCACATCCACTGTCCTACCGTGGAGAAGTTGAAATACTTCCCGCGGATGGCATAGCCATTCAAGAACGAGACCCTTCTGCCCGTAGGATGCCCATGGGCAGTCCAGTTCCCTGTCTCGAGCAGCCAGGTGCGGAACAGCCCGAGCTGCACTACTTCGCCTCCCACGCCGTCAATCTCCACCCAGTCGCGGACCCTCACTCCGTTGGGGCCCATCAAAACAAACCAACCGCAAAATGCCAGGATAAAATCCTGAAACACGACCGTCAGTCCCGCAGTCACCAAGCCCAGGATCGTCGGCATCTGGCTTGGCACACCGAAAATGATGAGCAGAACAAGTAAGAGGCCGACCAGCTGCGTTCCCAGATTCAGAATTGTTTTTAAGGTCTGCTTTTGGCGAGGATCGTGAACCATCCTCTCCAGGCCCAGCTGCAGACCCCATCCTGCCAGGACTACCAGGATGCAGATCGCGGCGAGCCATGCGAGGGACTGCAATATCAGGTGAATTACGATTTTCTGTTGCAACTCGACTTGATCGCCCCAGCGAAGGTAGAGATCCACAAGCTGTTGGTGCGCTCCGAGCCGATCATGGAGAATGCCCAGGATGTTTTGTTGAGCACTGAGCCGTTGCAGGCGGTCCATTCGTTCCGATGACGACTCTGCAGTTGGTTGGGTTTCGAGAGCTTTCGCCTCCGCCTTCATTCTTTCTTCATCGCCACTGAGTGCGGCGACGTCGGCTCGTGCCAATTGCTCAGCCTGCGCGACCAACTCCTTCCTCTCGCGAAGAGAGCGCCATGTGGATAGCTGCTGGGCAAATGTGGTGTACTGCTCGGCAGTGGCGACGGCAGTCTGGCCGTCGTCTTTGGAGGCGTTGTCCCGATAACGCTGCATGGCAGCTTGACGGGAAGCTAGTTCCTGCTGAAGCTTGACTCTCTGATCGCCGCTTTCACGAGCAAAGTCTTCCATCGAGTCCGCCAACTCGGCCTGGTCGAGACCGAGTTGGGCCTTGGCAATCTCCAGATCGCCGGCATTGGAAGCTGCACCAGTTGCAGATTTCGTGCCCGAGCCCGCGCTGAGTGAAGCGATTCGAGCCTGATCATTTTTGATCGTGTCCTGAAGCTCGTTGACTCTTCGCTGCAAGGCCAGTGCCTTATCGCTCAAAGTTGGCTTGGCCAGGGCTGCCTGTCGGAGGGACTGCGAAAACGCCTGATCGACTTCGTGATCGGCAAGGCGCTCAGCCTCGCGGGCGATTTTCTTTTCCTCTGCCGACTGAGCCAAAGCCGCCAGAGCGGCTGCGGTCTGCCAAGGCCGTTGATCCACAATTCCCAGCGGCACGTAGGCTCCCGTCCAGCTTCCCTTTCTGGCTTGCAGGAAGGGGAGGTATGCCATCACACCGCGAGTAAGAAACGCGCCGGCTAATGTGACCGCCAGCACGAGCAGCATGATCAGCACGATCACCCTGCGGGATCGATTCATTCGGACGCCCCTGCTTCGAAGATCTACTGACTTTATCGCAAACCCGGAGTAAACGGCGCACGACAGGGCATGGAGAGAGGAGGATTTAGGATGTGTGGAGTGTGTCGAAACGGACCTCACTCACTCGTCAGAATGGCGAGTGAGTGAAGTCCTTGGCGAGCTGACTAGATGATGTGGTCTCTGCGCAGCCTGTCGAGTTCTGAGCGGACTCCGGCGAGGCCCTGGCTGCTGTAGAGCATGAGGATGTGCTCTGCTGTCAGGAAGCTGA
>Ga0070712_100003090_pt1 | contig 10277 bp, 9 predicted proteins | sample LARL81metaG_FD_71396 | JGI IMG/M metagenome (GOLD analysis project Ga0070712, IMG submission 71396) | Corn, switchgrass and miscanthus rhizosphere microbial communities from Kellogg Biological Station, Michigan, USA - LAR L8-1 metaG | ecosystem: Host-associated > Plants > Roots > Rhizosphere ...
GCGTCCCCGTCGCAGGTGTCGCTGTTGTTCACCAGCTACATGGCGGTGATGGGCGTGGCCATGCTCATCACCGGTGTAGTGGCCAGCCGGATCGGCCCCAAACGCACGCTGCTGCTCGGCCTGCTGATCATCATCGCCGGCGCCGGGCTGGCAGGCATGTCCGACACGGTGCTGGAAATGGTTGGCTGGCGGGCACTCTGGGGCCTGGGCAACGCGCTGTTCATCGCCACCGCGCTGGCCACCATCGTCGGCTCCGCGCGTGGGTCCGTGGCCCAGGCGATCATCCTCTATGAGGCGGCACTCGGCCTCGGCATCGCGGTCGGCCCGCTCGTCGGCGGCGTCCTCGGCTCGATCTCGTGGCGCGGTCCGTTCTTCGGGGTGTCGGCGCTGATGGCGCTGGCGCTCGTCGTCACCGCGTTCCTGCTGCCGACCACACCGCGCGCTGAACACGCCACCACCCTGCTCGACCCGTTCCGCGCGTTGCGCCACCGCGGCCTGCTCGGCGTCGCAATCACCGCGCTGCTGTACAACTTTGGCTTCTTCACGCTGCTGGCGTTCACGCCGTTCCCGCTCGACATGAGTGCGCATCAGATCGGGCTGATCTTCTTCGGCTGGGGCCTGGCACTGGCGTTCACGTCTGTGGTCGTCGCGCCTCGGCTGCAGCACCGGTTCGGCACCGTGCCCGTCCTTGTGGCCAACCTCCTGGCGATGACGGCGACGCTGGTCGTGATGGCCGTCGGCACCGACAACAAGGCCGTGCTGGCGACGTGTGTGGTTGTCGCGGGCCTGTTCATCGGCATCAACAACACGTTGATCACCGAGACCGTCATGAAGGCAGCGCCCGTCGAGCGCGGGGTGGCCTCTGCCGCCTACAGTTTCGTCCGCTTCTCGGGCGCCGCGCTGGCGCCCTGGCTGGCCGGTGTGCTCGGTGAGCAGATCAGCGTTCATCTGCCGTTCTGGGTCGGCGCAGCCGCGGTCCTGCTCGGCGCGGGCGTGCTTTTCGTCACACGAAAGCACCTGGTCGGCATCGACGTCGAGGAGTCCGAGCTCGATGAGATGGCCGAGCAAGCGACGGCGATCACCGTCGGCAGCGACAGCTGACCTCAGATGACCGTTCCGACGAGGTGGCCTACGGCATACGTTGCCGCGATCGCGATCGTCCCGAACAGCAACTGACGCAAGGCCGCAAACCACACAGGCTTCTTCGTGAACGTTGCGGCCACTCCCCCGGCGATCAACAGCCCGACGCCGCCGAACAGCAGGCCTAACCACAGGGACTGGAAACCGAACAGATACGGGATCAGCGGGACGACGGCGCCGATCGCGAACATGACGAAGCTGGACACGGCTGCCACATACGGCGATGGCTTGTCCTCCGGGTCGACGCCGAGCTCTTGGGTCAGATGGAAATTCACTGCGCGGCCCTCGTCGCGGTGCAGCTCGTCGCTGGCCTTGGCCGCCGTCTCCGGCGACAGGCCGATGGTGACGAACATGTCGACGAGCTCGGCCTGTTCGGCCTGGGGATGCAAGCGGAACGCACGCTTCTCGACGCTCACTTCGGACTCGATCTGTTCGTTGGACGTCGTCACCGACGCGAACTCGCCCAGCGCCATCGAGAACGCGCCCGCTACCAGTCCGGCGAAACCGCTGATCACCACCGTGTGCGCATCGGCCGCCGCACCGACACCCGCGATCAGCGCCGTGTTACTGACGAGGCCGTCCATCGCGCCGAACGTCGCGGCGCGTAACCAGCCGCCGCTGACGTCTCCGTGTCGATGATCGAACTCGTGCGGCCGCCACGACTCGGGTGTCGATGAGGTCGACTGTGATTCGGTCATGTGTCGATTCAACGTCACGGAAATCCGCTGGTCTAGCTAGGTTTGCCTACGTTTGGCTGCGTTTGGCACATCACAGTTTTGGCTGGCGCTGGAAGGGCTACCGTCTCGGTATGACCACCACTGCGGAGCATGTACGCAACACGTTGGACGGCCGTTTTCGCGACGTAAAGAAACGGATGCGCGAGGAACTCTCCAACGAGATCTTCCGCCCGCATTACACCCCGAACACCGTCATCGCACGCACCAAGGTGATGGAGCAGATGAAGATCATGGCGGCCCATGGCGCCGCCGAGGACGGGTTCAAGAAAGAACACGGCGGCAACGGCGACGTCGGCGCGGCGGTCACCCGGATCGAGATGTTGGCGATGTCCGACCTGTCGCTGATGGTCAAGGCCGGTGTGCAGTGGGGCCTTTTCGGCGGCGCCATCGAAAACCTCGGCACCGAACGCCATCACAAGGCATACGTGCCGCGGATCATCAGCCTCGACCTGCTGGGCTGCTTCGCGATGACCGAGACCGGTCACGGCAGCGATGTGCAGTCGTTGGAGACCACCGCCACGTACGATCCGTCCACCCAAGAGTTCATCATCGACTCCCCCACTCGCACCGCGCGCAAGGACTACATCGGCGGTGCCGCCGAAACGGCCAACGTCGCAGCGGTATTCGCTCAGCTGATCACGCCTGACGGGAAGGGCCACGGGGTGCACTGCTTCGTGGTGCCGATCCGTGACGACGACGGCAACGACCTGCCAGGAGTGACGACAGGAGACTGCCACTACAAGGGCGGCCTGCCCGGTGTGGACAACGGTCGCATCCAGTTCGACGACGTCCACGTTCCGCGTGAGAACCTGCTCAACAAGTACGCGGACGTGGCGGAGGACGGCACCTACAGTTCGCCGATCGAGAACCCGAACCGCCGCTTCTTCACGATGCTCGGCACGCTGATCCGCGGCCGGGTGACCGTCGGCGGCAGCGCAGGCGCCGCGGCGCGCGTGGCGCTCGACATCGCGACCCGATATGCGTTGCAGCGCACGCAGTTCAAGGCCCCCGACGACGACCACGAAGTGCTGCTGATGGACTACTTGGTGCACCAGCGACGGTTGTTCCCGCTCATCGCGCGGTCCTATGCGCTGCAGTTCGCGCAGAACGAATTGGTCGCAAAGACGCACGATCTGCAGTCGGCCGACGATCCCGACCCCGAGGAGCAGCGGGAGCTGGAGTCGCGGGCCGCGGGCTTGAAGGCCGCCAACACCTGGCACGCAACTCGCACCATCCAGGAGGCGCGCGAAGCCTGTGGCGGCGCAGGCTATCTCGCCGAGAACAGGCTGATCGCGCTGAAGGCCGACACCGACGTGTTCACCACCTTCGAGGGCGACAACCACGTGCTGGTCCAACTCGTCGCCAAGGAACTGCTCACCGCCTACGCCGACGACATCAAGGGCATGAGCCCCGTGGACTGGGTGCGGTTCGCCGCTAACTTCGCCGGCGAGCGGGTGCTGAAACGCACTGCGGCGGAGACGATCATCCAGACGATCCTCGATACCCGGCAGGACAACGAGGAAGAGGGCAGCCTCTTCAACCGCGGTACCCAGCTCAAGATGTTCGAGGACCGCGAGGAGTACATGATCTCCACGGTCGCCCGTCGGCTGCAGGGCAAGTCGAAGGAGATGTCGGCATTCGACGCATTCAACGCGGTCCAGGACCACGTCTTGCATGCCGCGCGAGCGCACATCGAGCGGATCATCCTGGAGGCATTCGTCGCAGGCATCGATTCTTGCGAGGACGACGAGGCCCGAAAGATTCTGAACCTGCTGTGCGACCTGTACGCACTGTCGGTGATGGAGGAGGACAGGGCGTGGTTCGTCGAACACCGCTTCTTGTCCACCGAGCGTGCCAAAGCGGTGACGCGCGGCGTCAACGAACGGTGCCGCAATTTGCGGCCGTACGCCGAGCTGCTCGTGGACGGGTTCGGAATCCCCGAGCAGTTGCGTTACGCCGAGATGCTCCACCCGGAGAACATCGTCGACACATAGAAGGTCGGTGTCGGTGGCGGGTGCCAGACTCGCATCATGGCTGACATTGACGAGTTCTCCGGCCGGTCCGCGCTGATCACGGGTGGCACCCGTGGCATCGGCAAGGGCATCGCAGACCGACTGCGTGCCTGTGGCGCGCGGGTCGTAGTCGCTGCGAGGTCGGTGCCGCACGAAACATCGGACGACATCATCGCCGCAGACGTCAGCACTGCCGACGGCGTTGCCACGCTGGGCGCAGAGGCGCTCGACCGGCTCGGAAGCGTCGACATCCTCGTGCACAACGTCGGGGGATCCGGGCAGTATGACGGCGGCGCTGCCGCGCTCACCGACGACGACTGGCAGTCGGCGTTGAACGCGAACCTGTTGGCGGCCGTCCGGCTCGACAGGGCGATCATCCCGGGAATGGTGACGCGGGGTTCGGGGGCCATCGTGCACATCACGTCGATCCAGCGCCGTGCGCCGCTGCCCACCTCCATCCCCTACGCGGCGGCGAAGGCCGCGTTGACCAACTACAGCAAGGCACTATCGAATGAGTTAGCCCCCAAGGGGATTCGCGTCAACGCCGTGTGCCCGGGTTACATCGAGACGGAGTCGGCGTATCGGATGGCCGAGGAGATCGGACAGATCAACAACATCAGCATCGACGAGGCCCGCACCCGGATCATGGAATCGATCGGTGGCATTCCGCTGGGTGCGCCGGGTCGGCCTGCCGATGTCGGCGAGTTGGTTGCGTTCCTCGTCTCCGATCGTGCCGCGTACATCACCGGCGGCGAGTACGTGATCGACGGCGGCAGCGTGCGCGGCGTGTAGTTATGCGTTGGGAATGGGATCGAGCGCCTTGAGCTTGCCGTCCTCGATCTTGAACCGGACCGTGGCGACGCCCGTCGGGCAGCACGCCGGCTCTTGACCCTGACGCCACTGGTACTGCACCGCCGCGGTGTTGTTGCCGATGGCGTTGATCGTGATGTAGGGCCGGGGATCCGGGGTCGGTGGGCCGATCGGCGACTTGCGGTCGAAGAACAGCACCTGTCCCGGGCTGTCGGACGCATCGCCCGAGGTGACGACGACCCAGTGCAGACTGCAATCGGCGGTGTGCCCGCTGACTATCTCGCTCCACTGCGCCGCGGGCAGCTTGGCGATCTCAGCGGCGACGGTATCTGCACTCGGCCCGTCGGCCTGAGTGCAGGCGGCCGACGTCGTCGGCGGTGCAGCCGGCGGCTTGAACCCGCAGCCGGCTGCGGTCAGGCCCAGGACAAGCACAACAGTCATCAACCGGGAAGGTCGCATGGCCCCGAGCTTACGGGTACCTGTGAGCCCTCCGGCTCAAAGGGGTTGCCGGACGCCGTTATCCAGCGGCGAGCTGTTTCTTGCCGTAAACGCGCTCAATCAACGCGGTGTCGCCGTGCACCTCCATGCGGACGGTCTTGCCATTGCGGATGGTGAATACGTCGGCGTCCTCGCCGGTTTCGCCGCCAGCGCTCACGTCAGTGATCGCGACGACCGTATCGCCCTCGGCGATAAGTCGTTTGATGTTCACCGTCGGCGACTTCTCGGCCAATCGTCCAAGGTGCTCCATGACTTCGGTCTTGCCGTGGAAGGTGCCGCTGACAGCACTGTCGCCTGGTTGCACCCACTCGATGTCATCGTCGAACAGGCTCATCACCGTTTCGATATCACGCGCGGCAAAGGCTTCGTAACCCCGCTTGATGAGGTCTTTGTTGTCGTCCTGCTCTGACATTTCGATCCCCCTTTTGTGTGCATTCGATACTTCGGCCGCGAGAGGTGTGGCCGGTCTGGGGAGCCGCAGCTCCCGGACCAGTCAAACCGTTCGCCGCCGGGTCGATTATCGAGCCAGGTTGATCATCGACACGGGCGATCGACACAAATAAATCGGCGCTGTTGCAGATGCAAGGACGCGAGCATGGTCCGAGCTCCGAATGATGGCGCTAAAACGCAGGCCAGCAAGGACATTGGCGCATTGCACGAACTCATCCGCAACGGCTGATTGTGCGCAATCGTAGCTACCGGTGCCGACGTCTCCGTCAGAAAAGGCCGCCGGAGAGGGCGCCGGCGATCTTCGAGAGCAAGCCGCCCTGCTTACCGCCGAGGAACGGAACCTCGGGTCCGATGCCAAGCCCCGGAATACCGCCGTTTTCCAGGACGAGCTGCTTAATCGTCAGGCCGGGGCCGTTCGCAGAGTCGTCGGCGTTGTCATTGTCGCCGACAGCGGGCGAGGCGGCCCTACTGACAACGGAGTCATTGGTGCTTTCGAACGATGACGATGGTGCTCCGGAACGGATGGTGGTCGCTCTGACGACCGTGCGGATGGAGGTCTGCGGTCCGTGGTTGGACCGCGAAACGCTTGACCCGCTGCCGGTGTCGGCCTGAGCGACCCCCGCCCCAGTGGTCAGCGCGGCACCGAGGCCCAGCGCGACGGCGCCGGCACCGAGCCACACCGATGCCTCAGAGTGGCGAGGCAGAGCACGATGTCGTCCACTCGGGCCGGACGACAAACCACTCGTCGATGGACTCGTTGCACTGTGCTTACCGGCCATGAGGATCCCCTGTCGTAACCGACGAATTTCACGCGCAGTATTGCAGAGAAGTCGCCGACGCGCCTGTTGACCAACACACAAATGGGACCTGGTCAACGATCACGACGTACGAGCCCGTCTGAGCGAGTGGTGGACGCCTATCGCGAAGCGGCACTGACGCTGTCGGCGGCTGGACTGACACCGGCGCCGTTCCTGCCAGAGATGCGGGACACGTGGAGCCGTGGCGGTACGGATCGGGATCTCGTGCGGGCCATCGCATCGAAGTGGGCGGCGGCGTGACCACCGATCAGCTGGTCGACCACGGCAAAGCGATTGCCGAACGGTTGCGGGAGGAACTGGAAGCGGATGTAGCACATGCGATTTGAGCCGCCGCGGGAATTCGTACCCGGCCTCATCACGGAAGGCGCCGGGATGCTGGTCGGCGTAGCTACTGCACGACCAGCAGGCATGGCCACGAAACCTGACCCTGCACATAGAAATCGAGCACGGAATGGTGATCGCCACCCTGCAAGAGTGGTACGCCCAACACCACCCCCGGGTCCCTCGTCATCCTGGACACGCTGTCGAAGAACCGTTCGCAGCGCCGTGTCGGCGCTGACACGCGGGACTGAAAAAGGCCCGACTGCGCGAACGGGTTAGGTACTCGCGTCCTCTCCGAATGGTCGAGCAAGTAGTCGAGCACCTATGCGCCGCGGGAATTCGCGTGGTCGACCACTTATCTGCTGCGGGTCCGACGGGCTGACGCTGATGTTGTGACTGGTCTCAAGGCCAGAGAACGAGCAGGGGAGGCAACATCATGAACACCACACACAGCACCAAGAAAAAGCTACTTGCCCAGGCGTTGGGGATAACCGCTGCTGCGGTTCTCGGTGTGCTTGCCAATGGGGGCACCGCCGCTGCCGACGGACACAATGTTGTCGACCCGGAGGCGACCTGGGGGGCAGCCGACGGCGCCGAACAGCGTGGAGTAGACATCGTGCCCGCCGTCCAGTCGAACGACACATCGTCTACGGTGCCGGGGTACAACACTCCGGTCACGTCGTACCCGGCGGGCCCGTCCAACTTTCCGGTCTCGTCGTACCCGGCGGACCCGTCTTGGCCGGGGAGCGGATGGGGCGTTGCGGACGGCTGACGGTCGCTACGGGAGTAGACGGCGCGAAACTAGATACTGGCTTTTACCTACGCGAATGTCTGTTCCCCCGGCTGGACTCGGCTCTTAAACGTCGTAACGTCTCTCAAGTCGAAGTGGACATCCGCTGCTGCCGCGGGCCCTTCAAGGCTGAATGTGCGCCACGTCTATGCCGCCGACGCAGACGACGCGCTCCAAACCCATGCGTTGCATTACCCCGGTGAACACATCGTGAGCATGCAGCGCGGGGATGGGCTGAGCTGACGCTCGAAGAAGCCGGGTAAGCCGCGAAGGGGTGGTCACCTACGAGGCTACCGCTGGCTCACCCCGCGCTGATTTTCTGGTCCAACGGCACCACGACGCTCGCCTCCGGCGAATTTTTCTCTGCTTCCTGGTATGCCGACTCAAGAGTGGCCGGAACCGCTTCTAGGTCGCGGTATACGCCCATCAGTTGCTCCAGCACCTTAATTCGTTGCTGACTCGCCTCGTCCACCGCCCGCCGGGCCTGCTCACGATAATAATCAGCCTCCTGCTTTGCGTCGGCGAGGAGCTGCTCACGCCCCTGCTGGGCGTCCTGCCACGCCTCATCGATCTCCGATTGGTTTTCAGCGCGCATCCTGGCCAATTCGGCGTCGAGCTTTTTCTTGGTTTCCTCATACTCGGCTTCTAGGGCGTTTCGCTTTGCGGCCATGTCCGCCAACAGCTCTTTGTGCTTCCGCTGCTCGGCCTCGGCTTCGGCCTTGGTCGCCGCGATCAGCGCCTCTGCCTCGGCCCGCGCCTCGGCCTGCATCTCGGAAATCTCGTCGACCGCACGCCGCAGCATCTTCGCCATCCGGTGTTGCATCGCGTGGGGCGAGGGTGAGGTGTCCCTTAGGGCATCGACCTCCTTCCGCAGCGCGGCTGCTTCATCGTCGCGTTCCTTCAGACGGGCCCTTAGCCTGAAACCGTGGATGGGCGATTTTCGTGTTTCCGTTGACGCGGTTGTTCTGAAATGCGGCCGAGTGTGGCGCGGGGGCATGCGTGATCCGCTGGCCTGTACCAGCTTTTCCTTGTTGTGGCAGTCCTCGGGTCGGGCCGGGAATGGCGGGGTGGACAGGGGCTGGCGGCTCGGTTCAGGCGGCTCGTGGCTGGATGGTGGGGTAGCTGATGACGTTGTCCCACAGGGTTTTCCATCCGGTTTGCCAGGGCCAGTGGGCTGGCAGGTGCAGCATGGGTTTGCGGGCCGGGGCGGCGAAGCGGGCGGGCACGTTGACCAGGTCGCGGCGCAGGGTGGCGCCGCGGGCCACGGCGTGGTGACCGCCGGCGAGAGTGCCCGCTGCGCGCAGCAGGTTATGGGTGATCACCGCGCAGGCTAGCCAGACACAATTGGCGGCAAACAGTCCTGAGGGGATATGAGCCAGTGGGCCGTCGATCAAATCAGCGAAGGTGGTTTCGATGATGGCGTGGCGGCGGTGGGTGATATCGGCCTCGGCGACCGGCAGCGCGGAGTTGGTCATAAACGGGTGATAGCGCCACACCGGGAACAACGCATCGGTGTAGCGGGCGTCTTTGACCCGGCGCACCACCAACCGCACGGCCAGTGTTCGGCCCCGGCCCAGGCGCAGGGTGTAGGAGGTTTCGGCGACCTGGGCATCAGAGATCAGCTGGCCGGTGTCGGGGTCTTGCACCGCGCCCGGGTAGTGCACCGGGGTGTAGGTGGCTTCGTCGATGGCCTCGATCGCGGCGGTGATGGGTTTGTTGCGGCTCACCGACAAGGAGAACTGCACGCCTTCGGCCACGCAGGTGGTGATCACCTTTTTCGTGCCGAACATCGAGTCGCCACGCACCATGATCGTCGCGTCCGGGTTGATCGCTTTCGCGGTGGTGATGGCCTGCTTGACTTGGCGGGCGCCACCACGGCCGGAGGCAGCCTTGCCGCTGCGCAGCTGCGCCTCGGCGATCACCGGCGGGGCACTGGCCGTGGAGATGGTGGTGATCTGCGGGGACAGGCCCAGCCGCAGCAGCGCGCGGCTGGCGATCTTGGCATGCCCGAACGAGGCGCCCTGCTTGGCCTTGCCATAGACCGGGCGCAGCAGCGAGTCGATGTCCAAGAACATCCGCTCTTCTGCCCCGGCCAGCAGCGGGGTGCGTGCGGCCAGCGCCACCAGATGCGCACGGGCCACCGCGGCGAGTTGCTTACTGTGCCCGAAAGTGAACTCACGCAAGAAGATCCCCAACGTCGACGGGGCATACACCTCGTTGAACACCCGGGGTGTGCCGCCCGCGCGCAGCACGCCCGCATCATCGATGCTGTCCGCCCCGCAGGCCATCGCGGCCACGATCGAGGTCAGCTTGCCGGCCGGGTTGACCGCCCCGGACTTCACCCGCGTCGACGGCAGCACCACATGCTCCCCGATCAGTCGCGAAAGACCGGACTGCTCAGCCAGTTCCAGCACCGGCACCAACCCAGACGCCGACACCAAATTCTGCTCGTCGAACACCGCCGACCCGGCGGTGAACGTATACGATGAATGCATCGAAAGTGCCTTCTCGGACCGTGGACAAATACGACCTTAGCACTCGTATTATCCCAGGCCAGAAGGCATTTTCGCTATTCACACGCCGATCAAATCACCGGCCCATCCACGGATCAGGCTTAGCCTGAATCCGTGTTGCGTCCTGCAAGTTGGACTGGACTAGCGGGTGGAAGTCCCGTCCCGGTAAGCACCGGAGCGCCGGGTAG
>Ga0070712_100003091_pt1 | contig 10273 bp, 10 predicted proteins | sample LARL81metaG_FD_71396 | JGI IMG/M metagenome (GOLD analysis project Ga0070712, IMG submission 71396) | Corn, switchgrass and miscanthus rhizosphere microbial communities from Kellogg Biological Station, Michigan, USA - LAR L8-1 metaG | ecosystem: Host-associated > Plants > Roots > Rhizosphere ...
CATGACTGGTAGCTCTGGCCGGCGGGCATCGTCTCGGTCACCGCGACCACCGGGATCCCGGAGCGGCGGGCGAGTCCGACGACCTGTTGGGTGATCGGCGAGGTGGTCTGACGGTTCTCGAGCAGCACCCGCACGTGGCGTCCCTGGAGCAGCGCATTCATCGCGGCCAGCGACTGCGGCGACGGCTCGCTGCCGTCCTCGATCGCCCGCGAGAAGGCCGCCGGCGTCCGGTTGCGCAAACCCGCGGCCGCCAGCAGGTATCCGGGCACCGGTTCGGTGTACGCGACCGGCAGGCCGGCGTCGCGGTCGCGGATCCGCCGCACCTCCCTGCGCAATGGCTGCAGGCGGTGGAGGAATCGCGCCAGGCCGGCCCGGTAGGCCGCCGCGCCTGCCGGGTCGGCCCGGGTGAGGGCGGCGGCGATCGCGCCGGCGGCCCGCCCCAACCGAGGCACGTCGTACCACAGGTGAGGGTTGGCCTCGGCCCCGCGGATGCCGAGCACGTCGGCCATCGTGACCACGATGCGGTGCGCGCTCGGCGCCGCCGCCTCCAGCCGGTTCATGAAGCTGTCGTAGCCGATGCCGTTCTGGATGACGACCGCAGCCTGCGCCACGGCCAGCCCGTTCTGGGTGCCTGGCTCGAACAGGTGCGGGTCGGCGTTGGGATCGGAGAGGACGGAGGTCACCTGGACTCGCCGGCCGCCGATCTGGGCGGCGATGTTGCCGTAGAAGTTCTCTGCCGCCACCACGCGCAGCGGACCCGACTCGGGGGCGGCGGACGTGCCGGTGAATGCCACGAGCCCACCGACCGCCACCAGCAGCGCGGCCAGCGCAGCCACGGCGAGTGCGGTCGAGCGGGCCACGACGACCAGCCTAGCAATAATGAAAACGAGAGTCAATATTACTCTTGCGCCGATCCGCGGCCGCCTCTACGCTCCCGGCATGGACACCGGCCGCAACCGCCGAAACCGGGAGGCGCTGCTGGCGGCCGGCCGCTCGCTCGACCATGCGTTCAGCGTGCGCGAGCTGCACGCGGCCGCGCGTACCCGGCAACCGGCGATCGGGCTGACGACCGCCTACCGGGCGGTCGAGCGCTGGCGCCGGGACGGCCTGGTCGAGGATGCGGGCACCCGCAGCGGCGAGTCGGTGTTCGTCATGTGCTCGGCCACCGGCCACCACCATCACCTGGTCTGCGTCGAGTGCGGGTCGATCTCCACCCTCGAGGGTTGTGCCCTGACGCCGGTGCGCGATGCGGCGCAGGGACACGGATTCGAGCTGGCCGACGACGCGCTGTCGGCGCTGCCCGGGCGCTGCAACAACTGCCGCGCCTGAGCTCGGCCGTCAGCCGGCTGCGATGAGCTGCGCCGCCCGCTCGCCCACCGCTGCGGTCGGCCAGGCGGTGGTCGCCCGCGGCGGCTGCGGGAAGACCGAGGCATCCGCCACCCGCAGGCCCTCCAGCCCGTGCACCCGGCAGCGGTGGTCGACCACCGACCAGGCATCGTCGGACGGCCCCATCCGGCAGGTTCCAGTCGGGTGGTAGTAGTGGCGGTGGCGGCCGCGAATGAAGCGCTCGATCGCCGGGTCGTCCTCGCCCGCCGGTGTCGCCAGCGGCCGGCCCAGATAGCGGGCGAGCGATCCGGCGGCGACCAACTCGAGGACGTGGCACAGGCCCCGGGTCAGGTCGGCCACATCAGCCGGGTCGGACAGGTAGCCGTGCTCGATCTCGGCCCGGGCAGTGCTCGCGTGGAGTCGGACACGGCCGGACGATCGTGGCCGTAGGAGGGCCACCGGCAACGCCACCATCCAGCCTTCGGGAAGCTCGGGGTCGGGCGCCACCCAGGGATAGATGTGAAAGGCGTATGGGGCGCCGCCGGCGTCCTCGCCCAGCTTGGCGATCGCCTGCTCCTGGGGCATGAAGTCGGCGGCAGCGGCGAAGGCGTCCAGGTCGGCGCCGAGCTCGGACGTCGCCGCGAACTCCAGCTCCGACGCCGGCTGGTCGCGCAGGCCGGCGCCGACGCCCGGCCGGTCGGCCGCGACCGCGATCCCCAGCGCCGCGAGGTCGCCGGCCGGCCCGATGCCGCTTCGCAGCAGAACCTCGGGTGAGCCGTACGCCCCCGCACAGACCACCGTCTCGCCGGCCTGCATCAGCGTCTGGCGGCCGTCGACGATCGCCCGGGCACCGTGGCAGCGGCCGTTCCGCAACTCCAGCCGCTCGATCAGCGCATCGCCCAGCACCTGCAGCCGGCCCTCGCCGCGAAGGGGGTCGAGGTAGGCGGCCGCGGCGTTCCAACGGGTGCTGCCGGCGATGTTGACCGGCGGGCAGCCGCAGCCGGCGCCGCCGTCGAGGTCGTCCAGGTCGTCCGTGCGCGGGACGCCGGCCGCAGCCGCCGCCTCCAGGAACGCCTGCTGCAGCGGCTGGATCTCCTCCTCGCGGTAGCGCCGGAAGCGCATCCGCGCCGCGACCGCGGCAAAGAGCGGCTCCAGATCGGCCCCGCTCCAGCCCGGGCAAGCCGCCGCCCAGGCGTCGTAGTCGCCGCGCCAGCCCGCGCACTGGGCGCAGCCGTTGTGCGCGGAGCAGCCGCCGATCACCCGTGCCCGCTCGAACGGCATCGGACGTCCTTCGCCGCTCGCCCCCGCGTAGCCCCAGTCGTGGCTCTCGGGAATCCCCGTGGCGTCGAGCAGGTCGTCTGGCCAGCCGCCCTCCTCCACCGGCCCGTAGTCGGGCCCGGCCTCGGCCAGCGTCACCCGCAACCCGGCCTCGACCAGACGGGCAGCGACGACGGCGCCGGCGGACCCGGCGCCGACGACCAGGACGTCAGCAATCGGCTCGGCCGTGAGTGCTCCTCATGGCGGGAGCACGCACGCTACCAGCCAAAAGCGACTCCCCGGTGGATCAACTCCTCTGACCCCGATCCACCGGGGAGCCGCAGTGACCCGTTCCCCTCGGGTCAGTGGGCGAAGCTGCGAGTGCGAACGCGGCTTCCCGCGAGCCCGACAAGCGCCAGCGTGCCGGCGCCGATCAGCGCGCCGATGGCGGCGTCTGCCCAGTCGAATCCGTTGCCGCCAGACGACGCGGCGGACGCGGCGACCGGGGTCGGAACCAGCGTGACGTTCGGGGATCCCGCGATCAGGGCGCGGTAGCGCGCGATCGGACCGGCAACCGTGGTCTGCGTCGGCTGGCGGAACTCCTGCCCCGCATAGGGGTATGGCGCCCGGACGGCCTGGGAGGCGGTGTCCGACTGCGTCGTGCGCGGCGCCGGCATCGCCTGAGCGGCCGGAGCGGCCACTGCGAGCGCCACCAGGGCGAGGGCGGAGGCACGCGTCAACTGTCGAATGCTGGTCATGTCCTTGCTCCTCTCGGGGTGGAAAAACATGTGTCCCAGCGTAGGAGGGGCGGGCGGGCCGAACCACCTCCCGGGATACGCCCACTGTGTGACGTTCGATACACATGTAGGCTGGTCCAGCGATGGCCTCCTGGCCGATCCTGTCCGCGCTCTCCGACGAAGACGCCCATGAGCTGCTGGCGCTCGCCCGGCGCCGGACCTACAGCCGCGGCGAGGTGGTGTTCCACCGCGACGACCCGTCCGACACCCTGCACCTGGTCAGCAGCGGCTGCTTCGCCGTCCGGGTGTCGACGCGGCTGGGGGACGTGTCGACGCTCTCGCTGGTCGGCCCCGGCCAGTGCTTCGGCGAGCTGGCGCTGATCCGCCCCGAGCACCTGCGCACGGCCACGGTGCAGGCGCTCGAGCGGGGGGAGACACGGACCCTGTCGCGGGTTGAGTTTGACCGCCGGCGGCGGGAGCAGCCGGCGCTCGACGCGTTCCTCGTCGACCTCCTCGCGGCCAGGGTCGCCGAGCTCACCGACCGCCTGGTGGAGGCGCTCTACACCCCCGCGCCGCAACGTGTGCGCCTCGTCCTCGACGAGCTCTGCGACCGCTACCGAGACGAGTCGGGAACGGCCGCCATCCCGCTCACGCAGGACGACCTGGCCGGCCTTGCCGGAACGTCCCGCCTCACGGTCAGCCGCGTCCTGCGGGCGCTCAAGGCGCAGGGGTCGGTGGAGGTGCGGAGGGGCCGGATCAGCGTCCGCGGCGGCACGGTCTGATGGCGGTTGCCAAGGACGGCTAACCTGCGACCTGCGGGTCAAACGGAGCCACAGGGGGCAGCATGTCGACGACGGCGACACTCACCGACCACGAGCAGCAGCAGATCGAACGGGCGAACTCCTCCGGTCAGGTGCCGGTCGTGTTCATCCACGGGCTATGGCTGCTTCCCTCAAGCTGGGACCGCTGGGCCGGCGTGTTCGAGGAGGCAGGCTTCACGGCGCTGACGCCGGGCTGGCCGGACGATCCCCAGACCGTCCAGGAGGCCAACGAGCATCCGGAAGTGTTCGCTCACAAGACGATCAGCCAGGTCGCCGACCACTACGAGGAGGCGATCCGGCTGCTGTCGGCGAAGCCGGCGGTGATCGGCCACTCGTTCGGCGGGCTGCTGACCCAGATCCTGGCCGGTCGCGGCCTCGCCTCCGCGTCGGTGGCCATCGACCCGGCACCCTTCCGCGGCGTGCTGCCGCTGCCGATCTCGGCGCTTCGTTCGGCGGCCCCCGCCCTCAGCAATCCCGCCAATCGCAGCCGCGCCGTGCCGCTCACCTACGAGCAGTTTCGCTTCGGTTTCGCCAACGCGGTCGACGAGGCGGAGGCGAAGGAGCTGTACGAGACCTATGCGGTTCCGGCGCCAGGAGCACCGCTCTTCCAGGCCGCCGCCGCCAACCTGAACCCGTGGACCGAGGCCAAGGTGGACACCAGGACGCCCGACCGGGGCCCGCTGCTGATCATCTCCGGGGAGAAGGACCACACCGTCCCCTGGGCGATCGCCAATGCCTCGTACAAGAAGCAGAAGCGAAATCCCTCCGTCACCGAGATCATCGAGATGCCCAACCGCGGCCACGCGCTGACCATCGACGGCGGCTGGCGGGAGGTCGCCGACACCGCCCTCAACTTCGTCAAGCGCTTCGTCTGACCCCCGCGGCGGTGCCCCGCGGGGTAGCATCGGAGCACCGAGGGAGGAGGTAGACGTGGACGAGCAGCGAGCGCGGGAGCTTCTGGGCGCGGAACGGGCGCGGATCGAGACCGCGCTTCGGGAGGCGGCGATCGAGCCCACGGACGAGCTCTCGACGACGGAGCTCGCCGACGATGCGTCGGACACCTACCAGAACGAGTACGACCAGGGCCGGATCGACCGCCTGCGCCAGGAGCTGGATGCCGTCACGCGGGCCGAGCAGCGCCTGGACGACGGTACCTTCGGGCGCTCGGTCGAGAGCGGCGAGCCGATCCCCGACGAGCGTCTGGAGGCGAACCCGACTGCCGAGCGGACGGTTGAGGAGGAAAACCGCCGGCGGCACGGCGGCTGACGGGCCCTGGTCGAGCCGACCACCCTCTCGACCCGCCGCCTGAACCGCATCCTGCTGGCGCGACAGCTCCTCCTGCGCCGGCGCCGGCGCGCCGTCCTGGCGGTGGTCGAGCACCTGGTCGGTCTTCAGTCCCAGTCCCCGCGGGCCGCCTACGTCGGCCTGTGGACGAGGCTCTCGGGCTTCCGGGCGGAGCGGCTGGAGGAGTTGATGCTCGAACGCCGGGCGGTGCGAATCGCCCTCATGCGCTCGACCGTCCACCTCGTCTCGGCCCGCGACTGCCTGCCCCTGCGCCGGTTGACCCAGCCCGCCATCGCCCGTACCAGCCGGCACACGAAGCATCGCCGTGACGCCGGGGTCGACGACGGCGAACTGGCCGCCGCAGGCCGGGAGCTCATGGCCGACCACCGGCGCACGTTCTCCGAGCTGGGCGAGCTGCTCCACGAGCGCTGGCCGGGTTGCCCGGCCGACGCGCTGGCGATGGGCGTGCGCGAACTGGTGCCGCTCGTCCAGGTGCCGCCGCGCGGGCTCTGGCAGCAAGGCGGCGCAGTCCGGGTGGCCGACGCGGCGGACTGGCTGCCGGCGGCGGCCACGAGGAGCGGCCGGCTGGCCATCGACGGACTCGTCCGGCGCTACCTGGCCGCCTACGGCCCGGCATCGGTGCGCGACGTCCAGACCTTCACCGGGCTGACCGGCCTGCGGGCGGTGCTCGAGGAGCTGCGGCCCACGCTGCGGACGTTCCGCGACGAATCCGGAACCGAGCTGTTCGACGTGCCGGGGTCGCCGCTGCCCACGGCGCGCGCCGCCGCGCCGGTGCGCTTCCTGCCCGAGTTCGACAACGTCCTGCTCTCGCACGCCGACCGCTCGCGCATCCTTCCCGAGGGGACGATGTCGATGCTCTCGCTGGGCAACGGTCTGCGGCCCGCATACCTGGTCGACGGCTTCGTCGCCGGGAGCTGGCGGCTCGTCCGCGGCGGCCGCTCGGCGGTGATCGAGCTGCGCCCGTTCGAGCGGCCGTCAGCGGACGTCCGGCGGGAACTGGCCGCCGAGGCCGAGCGCCTGCTGACGTTCGCCGCCGGCGATCGCGAGCAGCGAGCTGTCTCCTGGCGGTGAGTGCTTCACCCGGACCGGATGACGGCGCTTCGCCGGCACCGGCCAGACTGTGACACGATCGCTCTCCGGCCGCCGGCCGGGGACCAGCCCGCAGACATTCGGCGCAGGAGGTATCGGCCGTGCCATTGAAGCATCCGAAGGGCCCGTCTGGCCCCACCCACGACCTGACGCTTCCTCCGCTCTTCGTCCGTGAGGGCGACCAGATCCCGCGCCACAACATCCCGAATGGGCGGCTCTCACCGGACGACGCCTACCAGATCGTCAGCGACGAGCTGATGCTGGACGGGAACGCGCGGCTCAACCTGGCCACCTTCGTCACCACGTGGATGGAGCCGCAGGCCCGTCAACTGATGACCGAATGCCTGGACAAGAACATGATCGACAAGGACGAGTACCCGCAGACGGCTGAGCTCGAGATGCGCTGCGTCAACATCCTCAGCCGTCTCTGGAACTCGCCCGACGCGACCCAGTCGACCGGCTGCTCGACCACCGGTTCGAGCGAGGCGGCGATGCTCGGCGGGCTGGCGCTGAAGCGGCTCTGGCAGAAGCGCCGGGCGGCGAACGGCAAGCCGGCCGACAAGCCCAACCTGGTGATGGGGATCAACGTCCAGATCTGCTGGGAGAAGTTCGCCAACTACTGGGACGTAGAGACTCGTCTGGTGCCCATGGAGGGCAACCGCTTCACGCTCTCGGCCGAAGAGGCAGTCAAGCGCTGCGACGAGAACACGATCGGCGTGGTCGGCATCCTGGGCTCGACGTTCGACGGCGCCTACGAGCCGATCGCGGAGATCTGCGCGGCGCTCGATGACCTCCAGGAGCGCACCGGCCTGGACATCCCCGTGCACGTCGACGGCGCCTCCGGGGCCTTCTTCGCGCCGTTCGTCGACCCCGACCTGCGGTGGGACTTCCGTCTGCCGCGGGTGGCCTCGATCAACGCCTCCGGCCACAAGTACGGGCTCGTCTATCCCGGCGTCGGCTGGATCGTCTGGCGCGACCCGGCGGCGCTCCCCGAGGACCTGATCTTCTGGGTCAACTACCTGGGCGACAACATGCCGACGTTCGCGCTCAACTTCTCCCGCCCCGGCGCCCAGGTGGTCGCGCAGTACTACAACTTCCTGCGCCTTGGCTTCGAGGGCTACCGAGAGGTGCAGGCATACGCCCGCGACGTGGCCACCACGCTCTCGGGGAAGATCGCCGAGCTGGGGCCGTTCGAGCTCCTGACCCGCGGCGACGAGCTGCCCGTGTTCGCGTTCAAGGTCAAGGACGGTGTCGATAACTTCACCGTGTTCGACGTCTCGAGCGCGCTCCGCGAGCGCGGATGGCAGGTGCCCGCCTACACCTTTCCGGCCAACCGCACCGACCTGGCCGCACTGCGCGTGGTCGTCCGCCGTGGGGTCAGCCACGACCTCGGAGATCTCCTGATCGCCGACCTGGAGCGTCAACTGGAGCGGCTGCAGAAGCAGTCCGCGCCGATGCACGACGAGTCCGAGTCGAGCTTCCACCACTGAGGCGGCGGTCATGTGCAGGCTGTTCGGATTGACGGCGGCTCCCCACCGCGTGCACGCAAGCTTCTGGCTGCTGGAGGCGCCGGACAGCATGGCCGAGCAGAGCCGCCGAAACGCGGACGGGACCGGGCTCGGCTATTTCGAGCCCGACGGCCGGGCGGTGCTGGACAAGGAGCCGGTCGCCGCCTACGAGGATCGGGCGTACACCCGCGAGGCGCGCCACGTCAGCTCGACCACGTTCGTGTCCCACGTTCGCCTGGCGTCGACCGGTGGGCGCACCCGCGAGAACTGCCACCCGTTCGCGATGGACGGCCGGATCATGGCCCACAACGGCGCCATTGGCGATCTTCCGACGCTCGAGGCGGAGCTCGGCGATGCCCTCGGCGCGGTCCACGGCGACACCGACTCGGAGCGCATGTTCGCCTTGATCACCGCCCGGATCGCCGCCAACGGCGGCGACGTCGGCGACGGGATCGCCGACGCGGCCGGATGGATCGCCGACCGTCTGCCCGTGTACTCGATCAATCTGATCCTCGCCACGGCCGGCGAGCTCTGGGCACTCCGCTACCCGGAGACACACGAGCTCTACATCCTCCTGCGCGAGGCCGGCGGCACGCATGGCATGCGACCGCTGCACGGTCAGAGCGCGACCCTTCGCGTCCACTCCGAGCACCTGGCGCGCCATCCCAGCGTCCTCGTCGCCAGCGAGCCGCTGGACGAGCACCCGGACTGGCGCCAGCTCGAGTCAGGCGAGCTGATACACGTAGATGGCGATCTGCACGTCGACTCGCGACAGGCGATCGACCACCCGCCCGCCAACTCGATGCAGGTGTCCTACCTGCATCACCCATCCGCCGAGCATTGAGCGACGCCTATGTCGCCGCGCCCGCCGGAGCCCGGGTTGAGAGCGCCGAGGGGCCGGGGCCGTTCGTCACCCACGTCAGCTACCGTCTGGCCGACGGCCGGCTACTGGAGTGGGCGTCGCGCCAGCACCGAAAGAGCGCCGGCGGCGCCCTCGGCCGGGCGATCGCCGTCCTCTTCATCATCGGCTCGGCGTGCTTCGCCCTCGGCGCGATGCCCGGCTACTCGTCGCTGGTCGGGGAGCGGGCGGACGCCGGCACGTACCTTGTCGGCTCGATCTTCTTCACCGGCGCCGCCTACCTGCAATTCATAGAGTGCATCAGCGCCGCCCCGGTCGCCGGCTCGGCCACCCGCCGCCAGCGCCTGGTGGCCCTCGATGCGCGGCGGATCGACTGGTGGGCGACGGCGATTCAGCTGCTCGGCACCGTCTTCTTCAACGTCACAACCTTGACCGCGCTCGACGCCGCCCTCTCGCCGAAGCGCGCCGACCTGGTCGTCTGGACACCCGACGCACTGGGCTCGATCTGCTTCCTGGTGGCCAGTGAGCTTGCCTTCGCCGAGGCCGGCCACGCCTGGCTCTCATGGCGCCCGGGCAGCATGGGCTGGCGGATCGCCGCGATCAACCTGCTGGGGTCGGTGTTCTTCGGCATCTCCGCGCTCGCCGGCTGGGTGGAGCCGGCCACCGGTGACCTCCTCAACGCCGCACTGGACACGCTCGGCACGTTCCTCGGTGCCCTCTGCTTCCTTGCCGGAGCGGCGCTCCTGCTCGTCCCGGAGCCGCCGGCAGCACCGGGCTGAGGTCTAGGCCAGCCTCGCGGCCACGCCGCACACGTCGATCGACACCGCCCCACTGTACCCCCGCACACGCGCTGGATCAGGCCGCGGCGTATCGCAGATAGACGACGCCGGAGGCGAACCGCCGGGAGTCGAGGAGGCGCAGCGCCAGCCGCCGCTCGAGCGAGGGGAAGAACGGCGTTCCGGCGCCCAGGACGACCGGGTGGACGACCAACCCGAACTCGTCCACCAGCCCGCGGGCGATCAGCGCCGCGGCGAGCGTCGGGCCGCCCACCTCCATGTCGCCGCCCGGCTCGGACTTCAGACGCTCGACCTCGGCCACGACGTCGCCGCGCACAAGCCTGCTGTTCCAGCCGACCTCCTCCAGGGTGCTGGAGAAGACCACCTTCGGCATCACCCGCCAGAGCCCGGCGAACTCGGCGATCGTGGGCGGTGCGGCGGGGTCGGCATCGGCGGTCGGCCAGAAGCCGGCCATCAGCTCGTACAGGCGGCGCCCGTAGAGCGCCGTCGTCGTCGCCCGCGCCTGGTCGTTCCAGAACCGGTGCAGCTCCTCGTCCGGGGTTGACCAGTCGAGCTCGCGGCCGGGGCCTTCCAC
>Ga0070712_100003092_pt1 | contig 10272 bp, 11 predicted proteins | sample LARL81metaG_FD_71396 | JGI IMG/M metagenome (GOLD analysis project Ga0070712, IMG submission 71396) | Corn, switchgrass and miscanthus rhizosphere microbial communities from Kellogg Biological Station, Michigan, USA - LAR L8-1 metaG | ecosystem: Host-associated > Plants > Roots > Rhizosphere ...
GGAGAGGGGGCCCGGCGGTCCGGTTCCGGGCCGCCGGGGTCTCGCTGCTGTGATGCAGATATCCACCAATCAGGTCACGCGGCTCCTGGCAGGTATGCCGCCGCTCGCTGGCGCCTAGGGACCTTGGGCTCTACCTTCCGGGCGGCTCCGCGGGCTGAGATGGGGACAGCAGGACGCGGACTCAAGGAGGGAGGCAGCCGTGCCTTCGCTGCGTGACTTCCTGAGGCGGTTCCGGCCCGCCGGGGCGCCTGGCGCGGCGCGCGCCGCCGTCCCGGTCGACCAGCGCCGCCGTCGTGAACTAGAGCTGACACCAGTGCTGATGCAGCTCGACGGGCTGGCCACGGAGTGCGCCCAGCTCGTCACAGCGGCCCAGCGCGACGCAGATCAGATCATCGCCGCGGCCCGCTCCGACGCCGCAGCCATGGCCGCCGACGCAGCGCGGCAAGCCACCGACGCCCGGCGGCTGAGCGCCGCCGCGGTGCTGGACACCGCGCGGGCGCAGGCCGCTGACCTCATGGCCGAGGCTGGCCGGCAGGCAGCGCAGGCACGCGAGCTGGCCCGGCGGCGCACTCCGGTGCTGGCCGGGCGGGCCGCGGCTCTGGTCAGGGAACTGCACGCCACCGCCGGTGAGCCGCTGAATGGCGACCGGGAGCCGGGACTGGAGAACCCCGGCCGGCCGTCATGAGGCCGGGCTGGGTAGCCGGGAACATCCGGGCCCGGGCTATGGCCCAGCGCCAGCTGGGCGCCGGGGCAGCCCGGCAGCTGGCGGCCTGCGGGGCACTGGCCGAAGCGCAGCGGATGCTGGCCCGCACCCCGTACGCCCCCGCGGGACGGCCGGGCCAGTCGCTGGCCGCGGCACAGCGCGCAGTAGCCGAGTGCCTGCTGTGGGACCTGCGCGTACTGGCTGGGTGGCTGCCGCGTGAGGGCGTGGGCCAGCTGCGTGCGCTGGCCGGCTGGTTCGAGATAGCCAACGTGGACGAGCTGCTGCAGTCGCTGGCCGGGCGGCCGGCCGCGGAGCAGTTCCAGCTCGGATCGCTGGCGACGGACTGGCCCCGGCTGCGGCACGCCCGCAGTCTCGCCGGGCTGCGGGCCGCGCTGGCGGCCTCGTCCTGGCGGGACCCGGGCGGTGACTCCGGGCGCGACATCCGGGTCGGCATGCGGATGTCCTGGGCGGTGCGGGTCGCGGCGGGCGACGATCCTGCCCGGACCTGGGCGGCGGGCGCAGCGGCACTGCTGCTGGCCGGGGAACGTTTCGGCGCGGCCCGGCCGGCCGCTAACGTCGGCGACAGCGATACCGGCGCGGTCAGCTCCACAGTGAGCAGCACCGTCCTGGCTGGCGCCCGGACTCTGCTCGGCCCGGCCGCAGTGTCGGCCGGGACACTCAGCACTCTGCGCGACGCCCTGCCGAGCCAGGCGCGGTGGGCCCTGGCAGGGGTGAGCTCACCCGATGGCCTGTGGCTGGCCGAGGCCGCGTGGTGGACGCGGGTCGCCGCTGATGGCCGCGCGCTGCTGCGGGCGTCCGGGCCAGATAACGGGCCGGTACTCGGGTCTGTAGCGGTCCTGGCGGCGGACGCCCGGCGGGTGTGCGCCGCGCTGGAGGCGGCGGCGCGCGGCGGCGGAGCGCTGGAGGCCTACGATGCGGTGGCCTGACCTGCCGGCCCCGGCCCGGATGCGGCGCGTGGCGCTCGTCGCACCGGAAGACGTGCTCCGCGACGTGCTGGTCCGGGTCGCTGCCGCGGCCGCCGTCGAGATCGACACCGGCGAGACCGGCTCCAGCGGGCGGGACGGGGCGAGGCCGGGCGAGGCGGCACGCCGGCTGGCCCGTTCCGGTCAGCCGACGCCGGCGCCGGTCCTGGCGGCGCGGCGCCCGGACCTTAGCCTCCTGGAGCAGGCCGGGCGCTATGACCTGCTCACCGGTGAGGCGCAGCTGGAGGCCTATGCCGCGGCGGCGGTGCGGCGGGCCGGGGCGGCGGCCCTGGCCGGCTGGATCCCGGCCGAGCGGGTGGGTGAGGTCGCCGCCGCGCTGGCGCCGGCCGGTGGCGCGGTCGTCGCCCTGCCGCGCCCACCGGAGGCGGACGTGCCCACGCTGCTGCCCGGCCACGGTGCCCGCGCTGCCCTGGAACCGCTGGTCCAGACGTACGGGACGGTGCCGTACGCCGACCTGGATCCGTCCTGGCCGGCCTGGGCCAGCTACGTGCTGATGTTCGGGATCATGTTCGGCGACGCCGGCCATGGGCTACTGATGATCGGGGTCGCCGCCGCGCTGCGCGCGGGCTGGCCGCGGTGGCTCGGTCCGTTTCGCGCCGCCTGGCCGTTCGTCGGCGGGGCCGGCGTCGCGGCCACCGTTTTCGGCCTGCTGTACGGCGAGTGCTTCGGCCCGACGGGACTCGTCCCGGTCATCTGGATCAGCCCGCTGAGCGACCCGGTGACGCTACTGCTCGCCGCCGCAGCGACCGGCGCGGTTCTACTGGCTGGTGCGTACACGCTCGGCGCGATCAACCGGTGGCGGGAAGGCGGCTGGCGCTCCGTGCTGTACGCGCCGACGGGAGTCGCGGGCAGCTGTGTTTTTCTCGGCGCCGCGCTGGCCGCCGCCGGGTGGCATGCGCACCACGGGCTATTGCTGGTGGTGGGTGGCGGGATCGGACTGGCCGGGCTGGCGCTGGCCTTCGCCGGCCTGGCTGCGGAGGCTGGCGGCGGAGGGACCGGCGTAGTGCAGGCGGCTGTGGAAGTGGTCGACCTGGTCGTCCGGCTGGGTTCCAACGTAGTGTCGTTCACCCGGCTGGCGGCCTTCGGCCTCACCCACGCGGCGCTGGGCCTGCTGGTCTGGGAGGGCGCCGGGGCGCTGTGGCGCCGGGGTGGTGTGCTGTCTGCCGCCGGGGTCGCCGTATTCGTGCTCGGGACGGCGCTGGCCCTCAGCCTGGAAGCGCTGGTGGCGGGCATCCAGGCCCTGCGCCTGGAGTATTACGAGTTGTTCTCCCGGGTCTTCGTTACCCAGGGCCGGCCATTCCGGCCCTGGCATGTGCCCGCTGTGAGCACCGATCTGGAACCAGGCCCGCTGCGGGCTTGCGCGCCGGCCTGAAGGGGGCGGTTCGACCATGACTGTGTGGCTAGCCGGGATACCGGTGATCATTGGCGTGGCCGTGGCGGCCCGCCTGGCCGCACGGCGCTGGCAGCGCCGTGCGCTCATCCTCTTCATTACGACTGGAGGCCTGGTCATGGCCGCCGCGATCGGGTTGCTCGTCGTCTCGGCCGCGACGAGCCCGGCACGCGCGGCGGGCGGGACGATGGCGGTTCATGCAGTAACGCAGGCTGCGGCGGCGGGGGGCGGGAACGGCGCGGCACTGATCGGCGCGGCGATCGCGGTGGCCGGCGCCACGATCGCCGCGGGCATCGCGGTCGCCTATACCGGTGCCGCCGCCCTGGCGGCGATGAGCGAGCGGCCGGAGGTCTTCGGCCGGGCCATGGTGGTCGTAGGGCTGGCCGAAGGCATCGCGATCTACGGCCTGATCATGGGCATCATCCTGGTCGGGAAGGCGTAAGCGGTGCCCAGGGCGGCGGTCATCGGCGAGGAACTCCGGGTTCAGGGCTATGCCCTGGCCGGTGCTCTGGTCTGCCCGGCCGAGGACCATGATGGGGCGGCTGCGGCTTGGCGCTCGCTGCCGCCGGACATCGCCGTCGCCATCCTGACGCCGCGGACCGCCGCATGGCTCGGCGATGAGCTCGGCCAGCGGCCCAGTGTGCTGACGGTGGTGATGCGGGCATGACGGCCGCAGAGACCAGCACTGCCGCGCTGGAGCCGGCCCGGGCGCACCTGGGTCAGGTCGCCATGGCCCAGGCCGCCCGGATCCGGGCGGATGCGCACCGCGCGGCCGGCCAGATCCGGGATCAGGCCCGCCGCGCTGCCGCCGCCGCTATCGAGCAGGCACGGGCCGAGGGGCGCGCCGAGGCGGCGCCGGCCGCCCAGGCTGAGCTGAGCCGCGGCCGGGCGGCAGCCGCCGCGGAGCTGCTTCGGGCCCGCGCCGAGGCCTATGACGAGCTGCGCCGCCAGGTGCGGGCCGCGGTTGGTGCTTTGCCCGGGGAACGAGGTTACGACCGCCTGGCCGGGCAGATTGCCATGCTGGCCGGGCGCGCGGCCGGTCCGGGCGCCATGGTAACGGCGGTACCGGAAGGCGGCTGGGTGGCGAGGGCGCCGGGGGTCATCGTGGACTGCTCGCTAGCGCGGCTCGCCGACCTGGCCGTCGAGGCGCTGGGCGCGGAGGTACAGGGCCTGTGGACGCCGTGACCGAAGGCCCAGCCGCCAACGGCGCCGCGGCCCTGATCAGGCGGGTGAATGGCCCGCTGGTGGAGGTGACCGGGCTGGCCGACGTCGCAATGTCCGATGTCGTCGAGCTCGGTGAGGGCCGGCTACCGGGCGAGGCGGTGGCCATCCGGGGGGACGTGACCACGATCCAGGCCTACGAATACACCGGCGGCCTGGCGCCCGGGCACCCGGCCTGGTCCCGGGGCGAACCGCTGTCGGCGCTGCTCGGCCCGCACCTGCTGGGCGGCGTGTTCGACGGGCTACTGCGCCCCCTTGCCGGGGCACCCCTATGGCTGGAGCCCGGCAAGGTGCCGCGGGCCACGGCCAGCCGGGAGTTCGGGTTTACGCCTGAGGTGGCGGACGGGGCTGTCGTGGCCAGCGGGACCGGACTGGGCACGGTGGCCGTGCCCGGCGGGGCCGACTACCGCGTGCTGGTTCCGCCGAGCCTGGCCGGGCCGGTGGCCGGGCTGCATCCGGCCGGGCCGGTTCCGGACAACGCGCTGATCGCCACGGTGGGCGGCGCGCCGGTCCGGCTGGTATCGGCGTGGCCGGTGCGGCAGCCGCGGCCCAGCCGTGAGCGGCTGGACAGCGATGCCCCGCTGGTCACCGGGCAGCGGGTGATCGACGCCCTGTTCCCGGTCACGCTCGGGGGCACGACGGCGGTGCCGGGCGGATTCGGGACGGGCAAGACGATGCTGCTGCAGCAGGTCGCTAAGTGGTGCGACGCCGACGTGATCGTGTACGTCGGTTGCGGCGAGCGGGGCAACGAACTGGCCGACATGCTCGGCGAGCTGGCCGGGCTGACCGACCCGCGGACGGGCGGCCGGCTGTCTGACCGGACGGTGGTCATCGCCAACACCTCCAGCATGCCGATGATGGCCAGGGAGGCCAGCATCTACAGCGCCGCCACGGTCGCTGAGTACTTCCGTGACATGGGCCTGCACGCGGTGGTCATCGCGGACTCCACCTCGCGGTGGGCGGAGGCGCTGCGCGAGTTCGCTTCCCGCAGCGGCGACCTGCCGGCCGAGGAGGGTTACCCGGCCAGCCTTGCCTCGGCCCTGGCGGCCTTCTACGAGCGGGCCGGCCGGGTCGTTACCAGCGAGGGCCGCGAGGGCTCGGTGACGATCATCGGCGCGGTCTCTCCGGCCGGCGGGGACATGACCGAGCCGGTCACCACGTACACCCAGCGGTTCGTCCGCTGCCTCTGGTCGCTGGACCGGGACCTGGCCTACGCCCGGCACTACCCCGCGGTCTCGTGGGCCGGGTCGTTCAGCCGGGACGATGACGCCATCGCCGCCTGGCACGCCCGCCACGGGGACGCCGGCTGGGCGGGGCGCCGCGGTCGGCTGGCCGCCCTGCTGGCCGAGGCAGACCGGCTTGCCTCGCTGGTCGAGCTGATGGGCGCCAGCGCCTTGCCGCCGGCTGAGCGGGCCACGATCCTGGGTGGCCGGCTGATCCGGGAAGGGCTGCTGCAGCAGAGCGCACTGAGCACGGTGGACGGCTCCTGCGACAGTCGCCGGACGGCTGTGCTGACCGAGATGGTGCTGGCCGTCGCAGAACGGTGCCAGGCGCTGGCCCGAGCCGGGGTCTCGCCGACGGTGATCGAGGAGCAGGACTTCTCGCCGGTCCTGCGGGCCCGGGATGAGGCCGCCACGCCGGAGGCGGTTACCAGCCGGGAGCACGCCATGCTCAGTTCCCTGGCCGGGCTGGAACCAGAGCCGGGCGCAGGCAACGGGCCCGGGGCGGGAGCGGCGCCATGACAGCCTGGGCCCAGCCCGAGTACACCGACGTCGCCGAGCTGCGCGGCCCGCTGCTCGTCGTGCGCGGAGTGCACGGGGTGGGCTGGGATGAGTTCGCCGAGATCCGCGCCGGATCCGGCCCCGCCCGGCACGGGCTCGTCCTGGAGGCCGATCGCGACCTCGCGGTGGTGCAGGTACTTGAGGGCACCGCCGGGCTGCGGGCAGCGGGCACACGGGTGGTGTTCAGCGGCGCGCCGCTGCGGATCCCCGTCAGCGACGACTGGCTGGGCCGCGTCTGCAATGGCCGCGGCGAGCCCATGGACGGCGGGCCGCCGGTCACCGGGGCAGGCACCGCCGCCGTCACCGGCTTCCCGATGAACCCCGTGGCCCGGGAGCCGCCCGCCGAGCCTGTGCTGACCGGGGTCTCGGTGATCGACGCACTGACGACCCTGGTCCGCGGGCAGAAGCTGCCCGTGTTCTCGGTCGCCGGGCTGCCGCATCTGGACCTGGCCGCGCAGATCGCGGCACAGGCCTCGGCGGGCGGCGAGCCGTTCTGCGTGGTGTTCGCGGCCATGGGCCTGACCTACGCCGACGCCACCGCCGTCCGCCGGGTGCTGGAGAAACGCGCCGCGGCCGCCGAACTGGTCCTGCTGCTCAACCTGGCCGACGCACCGGTGATCGAGCGGATCATGACGCCGCGGATCGCCCTCACCGTGGCCGAGCACCTGGCGTTCACGATGGGCCGGAACGTGCTGGTGGTGATGGCGGATATGACCAGCTACTGCGAGGCCCTGCGGGAGGTGTCAGCCGCCCGCGGCGAGATACCCGCCCGCCGGGCTTACCCCGGGTATCTGTACAGCGACCTGGCCTCCCTGTACGAGCGGTGCGGCCGGATCCGGGGCACACCGGGCTCGGTGACGCTCGTTCCCGTGCTGACCATGCCGGGCGGCGACATCACCCACCCGGTGCCCGACCTCACCGGCTACATCACCGAGGGCCAGCTCGTTTTGTCTCCCGACCTGCACGCTCGCGGGGTCTATCCGCCGGTCGACGCCCTCTCCTCGCTGTCGCGGCTGATGCGCCACGGCGCGGGCCCGGGCCGGACCAGGGACGATCACCTGGATGTCGCCGCGCAGACTCTCGCCGCGCTCGCCACCGCCCGGCGGGCCGGGGAACTGGCCGAGCTGGCCGGGACGGCCGCGCTGAGCGCATCGGACCGGCGATACCAGGATTTCGCGGCCGCGTACACACAGCGGCTGGTCAGCCAGGGGCGCGGCGACAACCGCAGCCTCAGCGAGACCCTGGGCCGGGCCTGGCAGGCCCTGGCTGTGCTGCCACGCCGGGAGCTGACCATGCTGCCGGCCGCGGCGCTGGACGCCTACTACCGGCCGGCCCAGCCGGGCGCTGGGCCATGACCGGGCCGCGACTAGCCGTGCCGCCGGGTCGCGCCGGGCGGCTGTGGCTGGTGCGACGGCTGGAGACGGCGCGGACTGGCGCCGGGCTGCTGGACCGCAAGCTCCGCCTGCTTCAGGCGGAGCTGACCCGCCGGCAGGCCGCGGCGGAGCTGACCGCCCGGCGCTGGGACAGCAGCCAGGACGACGCACAGGCGTGGCTGCTACGCGCAGCGCTGCTCGGCGGCCAGCGCGCGGTCCGGCTCGCCGCCGGCGGCCATGCGGACGTGACCGTCCGCTACGCCGCCACGATGGGAATCCGCTATCCCGCCGCTGCCCAGTGTGCCGCCCCGCCGCCCGTCAGCTGGGAAAGCCCCGTCCTGGCCCAGGCCCGGCGGGCTCATCAGGAAGCGCTCGCGGCCGCGGCCGAGCACGCCGCCGCAGCAGCGGCACTACGGGTCATCGAGGCTGAGACGGTAGCCACCCGGTACCGGCTCCGGGCCGTCCGGGAGCGGTGGATCCCCCGCCTGGAGGCCGCGCTGGCCGAGGTCACGCTGGCCATCGAAGAGCAGGAGCGGGCCGACGCGGCACGGCTGCGCCGGGCCGGCCGCTGGGAGCCAGGAAGCTAGCCGACTGCCCGGGCCGACCCGCCCGGGGGCATGGGGCTGCCGCCAGACCTTCTAGGTCCCTGGCCGGGTTACGGCTCGGCCGGCATGTCCGCCGACGGGTACTTGGCCAGGATCTCCTGGAGGGCAGCCGCAAAGCGGAGGGACTGGTCATGGTCACGCTGCCAGACGTTGCGCCCGAAGATCAGGCCGGCCGCGCCCGCCGCCATCGACTCCCGGGCCTTGTCCAGCATGGCGTCGTCCCCGGCCCGCTCGCCCCCGGACACCAGCAGCAGGGTCCGGTTCGCGGACCGGACCACGGCGTCGATGGCTTCCTGGGAGGAGAAGGAGCCCTGGTAGGGCCCGGGAACGCGGTCCTGCTTGGCGGGGTGGGGGAAGTTCACCTTGACCACATCCGCCCCCAGCTCGCTGGCCGTGCGCGCGGCGTAGTCGACCGCATAGAAGGAGTCCTTCCCGCCCTTGGCATCGATGGCCGAACCGCGAGGGTAGGACCAGACGATCAACGGCATGCCCAGCCGCCGCGCCTCCGCGCGCACCTGCCGGTACTGCTCGAAGTCACGGTCCTGCAGCTCTGTCCCGACGTAGAGCGTGTAGCCGACCGCATCGGCGCCGAGCCGGACCGCGTCGGCGACGGTGGCGTTGACCGGCGACAGCGGGGCGTCCGCGCTGGGGATGTCGGTCTTGCCGTTGAGCTTGAGCACCAGCGGGATCTCACCGGCGTAGTTCCAGTAGAACTTCTCGGCCAGCCCGATCTGGATGGCGATGCCGTTGAAGCCGCCCTCGATGGCCAGCCTGATGATGTAGGCGGGATCGCTGGCCGCGGGGTTCTCAAAGAAGTCCCGCGGGCCATGCTCGAGTCCCTGGTCGTAGGGCAGAAACAAGGCCGTGCCGTTGCGCTGGCCGTACTGGTACAGGATCCGGTGCAGGCGCGCCTTCTTGCCGGCCGACAGGCCGAGCTGGGCGAGGCCGGGGCGAGTGGTCATAACAGCTCCTCTTGGCGATAGGGGTAAGGCGCCCTGAAGGCGGGTCTGCTCAGCGGGCGGTGGCGGGCAGGGGCAGCTCGCCGTCCGGGGCCACCGCCAGGACAGCGGGGGTTGCCCCCGGGGCGCTTGGCTGCCGACCGGCGGCCGCTCGTTCCCGGGCCAGGAACGCGCCCAGCTCCTCGATGGTGCTCATCAGCGGGGCCGGGAACACGACGGTGGTGTTCTTGTCGACACCGATCTCGACCAGGCTCTGCAGATTGCGCAGCTGCAGCGCCAGCGGGTGGGCCATCATGGTGTCGGAAGCCGCACCGAGGGCGGCCGCTGCCAGCGACTCCCCTTCCGCGTTGATGATCTTGGCGCGCTTTTCCCGCTCGGCCTCGGCCTGGCGCGCCATAGCACGCTTCATGCTGTCGGGCAGCTGGATGTCCTTGAGTTCGACGAGAGTCACCTCCACGCCCCACTCGGCGGTGGTGGCGTCCAGGATCTGCCGGATATCCAGGTTGATGGTGTCGGTGTCGGACAGGGTTTCGTCGAGACTGTGCTGGCCGACGACCTTGCGCAGAGTGGTCTGGGCGATCTGGTTGATCGCGGCGCGCACGTCCTCGATCGCGAGTACGGACTTGACCGCATCCACCACCCGGAAGTAAGCCACGGCCGAGACGTCGACACTGACGTTGTCGCGGGTGATGATTCCCTGCGACTGGATCGGCATGGTGACGATCCGGAGCGACACGATGCGCAGGACATCCACGAGCGGGATGATCAGCCGCAGGCCCGGCGCCCGCGAGCCCCGCATCTGACCCAGCCGGAACAGCACCCCCTGCTCGTACTGCCGGACGATCCGCACCGCGAGCACGAGTGCCAGCAAGGCCAGTACCGCCGCGACAACGAGCACGATGATCAAGGTTTTCATGGCAATGCTCCTGTCATGATGGAGCAGCCCGCAAGCGCGGGGACAGCTCTGGGGTCAGCATGACCACCGCGGGGCGACGGCCCTGAGGGCCAAAGGTCCTTGGCTGCCCGGCGATCGTCCCGGCCGGCAGGTGGCCGTCGCCGGCTCTGTCTCCTGGCGCTCCTGGCTGCCGGGCATCAGGATGACCCCGCTGGATGCCCGGTGCGTGCGGTGGCCGCAGTCAGTTCGTTACGGACCGCGACCACGCCATCGATCGCCGTGACCAGATCGGTGGCCAACGAGATCTGACCGGCGTCGGCGACCTGCCCGGACAGGCTCAC
>Ga0070712_100003099_pt1 | contig 10256 bp, 9 predicted proteins | sample LARL81metaG_FD_71396 | JGI IMG/M metagenome (GOLD analysis project Ga0070712, IMG submission 71396) | Corn, switchgrass and miscanthus rhizosphere microbial communities from Kellogg Biological Station, Michigan, USA - LAR L8-1 metaG | ecosystem: Host-associated > Plants > Roots > Rhizosphere ...
AAAGCCGCAGAGTGCTTCAAGAGCGTTGGCGACGCTTATGCCTCACAGGGTTTCACCGTGAAGGCGATCGCAATGTACAAGAAGCTCAGCAAACTCAAAGCTTCGATGGAATGTGTCCTCCGCCTGGCTGAGCTCTATACGCAACAGGGCCTTTTCAATGATGCGCGCGCGCAATATTTGCAGGTAGCGGAAGACTTCCTAAAGCATGGCCAGCTCGATCAGGCCGTTAAGATTTTCGAAAAGACACTGGAGATGGATCCGGACAACGTTCCGATGCGAACGAAGCTGGCTGAAGTTTACATTCGCATGGGCAAGAAACCGGATGCATGGAAAATTCTCACTGCCGCCGCTGAAAGCCTGCGTACCAAAGGCCAGCTGGCCGCGGCCGATGAAATTCTGCAACGCATGCTGAAGCTGGAACCCGGCAACAGTTATGCTCTGGTACTGCGCGGCCGTGCGGCGCTCGACGCGGGTGACGCCGCCGCAGCCGTGGCATCGTTGACCAAAGTCACGGACCTGGACAGCAACGTTGACGCTCTCAAACTGCTTTTTCAAGCGTATCTACGAACTAAGAATTTTGCTGAAGCAGGAACACTCGCTGGCAAATTGGCGAATGTCCACGACGATAGTTCCGCCGTGATTGAGTATTCCGATGCCTTGATGGAAGCCCAGCAGTACCGGGAAGCCTTGCAGGTCTATGAAGAACACGCTGACCGGATGCTGCGAAATGACGGACCCAAACTGGTTGAATCGCTTCACTCGATCGTCGGCTACGTGAAAGATGACACCGAGTCTCTGGAGGCAGTGCTACTCCTTTACCAGAAAGCCGGCGAGAATACCCACCTGACGGAAGTTTACGAGTTGTTGGCACATGCGTATGTGCAAGCCAATGATCTGGAGAAGGCGCGCGAGTACTACCTGAAGTTGATGCAGCTTGAGCCTGCAAACCCAATGCACGCTCGCAACTACCAGCAGGTATCGGAAAAGCAGGGCGTATCGAGCGCCAATCACCCAATTTCACCCGAAGAGGGTGCAGCGCTGGTCGATGAATTGGAAGCGACGGCTCCGTTTATCGAGCAGCAGTACGACGACGAGACTTCTCTCGCACTGCGTGCCGCGCTGACTGATGTCGAGCTATTCCTGTCCTACAACATGCCAGGCAAGGCTCTTGAGCCACTGATCACCATTTTGCCGAAGGCGCCGAGGGATCTGCGCGTTAATCAGAAATTGGCGGCGTTGCAGACTCGCGCCGGCAAGTTCACCGAAGCGGCCGCTTGCTGCCGCACTCTGGAAAGCATCTACCACGATGCCGGCCATGCCGAAGAAGCGTCACGGTATGGAGATCTCGCAGCAAAATACGAGCAGCGCGCGAGCCTGAAAGGTGATGCTGTCGCCCTTACACAATCCGCAATTGAAGGAGTTGGGGCGCAACCTTCGCACGCGCAGGAATTCGAGATCTCAGCTCCGGTTGTAGACACCTCAGCGCATGACGAGCACACATCTGCCGTAGCACATTCAGCTCCAGTAGTTTCGGCGACTCCCAGTGGCGTTTTCTTTCATGTTCCCGGATCCCCTGCCGAGACTGTGCCTCAGCCTGCACCCGCTGTGGCGGCGAACACTGCAGCCCCGGTTGCCAAGGTTGAGCCGGGACCTCTGGTTGAAGATATTGGAAGTGAGTGGGAAGAAGACGTCGAAGTTGAAACAACACCGGCGCCCGCTGCAGTGGGGCAAATTGTTGCTGATGCCACTCCGGAGATCAGCGCATCAGCTTCGGACACACCTCCCGCAGAACCGGAGGTGGAGATTTCAGCCCGCGGCTCAGAGATTGAAGAGTCGATGGAAGAAGTCCGTTTCTATCTTGGCCAGGGAATGCTGGATCAAGCTGAGAGCGTGCTCTCGAAGCTCGAGGCGCAATCGCCAGGCTCGCCGGAAATCGCGGTGCTGCGTCTGGGCTTGGACTCCGCAAAGCAGGGCACAACCGAGCAAGAACCTGAGCCAGAAATTGCACTCGAGGAGACACCGGATATCGAAATTGAAGCGCCGGTTGTTGAGGCCCCGGAACCGTTAAAAGTCGCGGCGACACCGACTATGTCGCAGCCGTGGCCGCAGGCTCGACCTGCTGCACCGCAGCCAGAACAGCCCAAAGCTCCGGAGCCGGAGCGCCCTGTCCTACAGGAACTTGTTTCAGATCTCGAAGCATCACTCGGGGATGACTTCCTCGCGCCCGACTCTGAGATAAAAGTACCGGAAGTGCAACCAGTAGATGCCCCTGAACCGGCGCACGCCGCAGCGCAAGAGTTCCGGTCGGGCAGCTTGGATGATTTTGTATCTGATCTTGAAGCGTCGCTCGGATCTGATTTGCCGCCTGCACAGCAAGAGCCTTACATTGCGCCAACGGTGCCCGCTGCCAAGGTAGCAGCTCCGATGGCACATGCTGCTGCCGTGTCCGCAGGTGCAAGCGCGCTCAGTGCAGCCGTTCCGATGATCCGGCAAGAACCACCAACCGCACACGCTCCCGTTGTGAAGAGCACCCCGGCCGCTCATGATTTGAGTGCTGGTGTTGATCTCGCTGACATGTTCGGCGAACTCAAGCAAGAGCTTGAAGGGGAAAGCGCGAGTACGGATGAAGATCCGGAGACGCATTACAACCTGGGAATCGCCTTCCGTGAAATGGGGCTGCTGGACGAAGCTATCGGCGAATTCCAGAAGGTGACGCAAGCTTCGGAACATGGACATCCATTCCCCCAACTGATGCAAACTTACACATGGCTGGCGCAATGTTTCCTCGACAAGGGGATTCCGCAAGCTGCAATTCGCTGGTACGAAACCGCACTGAAGATGCCCACGATCGATCAGGAAACCCGCACGGCACTCCACTACGAGCTCGCTTCGTCTCTGGAAAGCGCAGGGGACAAGACCGCTGCGCTCAACAATTTCCTCCAGGTCTATGGCAGCAACATCGATTATCGTGATGTAGCCGAGCGGATCAAAGCCCTAAGGCCGTAAAATAGCCGGATGCGACCGAACTCACCCGGCGGGTGTTGCAGGCTGAAGAAGCGGAGCCGTGCATGACCGTCGATCCGAAGACGCTCCCATCGGTCTCGCTTCCCCAAGAATCCAATAATGGATCGAAACCCCAGGCTTCAACACAGGCTGGCGATGAGCTCCCAAAGAGCTCGACAGGCAGAGCCCACGTCTGGTTGTTACGGATTCGTGCGCTGCTGTTTGTCACGGTTTGCGCAACGTTTGGGGTGCTCCTGATCATCCTGCCATGGACTTCCAAGTGGACGGACAATACATTGCTTCTGTCTTGGCCTGAGCTACGTGGATTTCTTTCCAACGGCTTCGTGCGAGGATTGTGCAGCGGATTGGGAATACTGGACCTCTGGCTGGGGTTCTGGGAGGCCATCTACTATCATGAGAACCCAGTGGGTGGTGGTGACTAGTTGCTAGTTAGAAATCTTCAATTTGATTCGGTTTTGTTTTGGCCACATCAAGTTCTCGACAGAGCACAGCATTCTCGCTACTGACCACTAGCCACTAACAACTGTTCTTAAGGACAAGATGAGCACGGAACACGACAAAATCGCACCCCTCGCGTACGAGAATCCTCAATTTCTGAACAGCCCAGACGGCCGCATCCTTAGGATGATGGCGGAGTATGTGGAACCGCTGGCGCGGTTTCGTCGCGAGCAAATCCAGGACACGGTTGTGTTTTTCGGATCGGCGCGTTTTCTGAGCCTGGCAGATGCGAACAACGCCGTGCAAAACCTTCCCGCTGAAACGGAGGATGGGAAACGCAAACTTGCGTTGGCAAGCGTAGACATGGCGCGCTATTACGAAGATGCCCGGCGCATGGCGTTCCTGCTCAGCGAGTGGGCCGCCACAATTCCGGCGCGCCGGCGTCGCTTCGTCGTGACTACCGGAGGGGGACCCGGGATCATGGAAGCTGCCAACCGTGGCGCTCGCGAAGCAGGAGCCAAGACGATCGGCTTAAACATCAGGCTGCCGTTTGAGCAGTACCCAAATCCCTATATCACGCCTGCACTCAATTTCGAATTTCACTATTTCTTCATGCGCAAATTCTGGTTTGCGTATCTGGCCAAGGCACTCGTCATATTCCCCGGCGGATTTGGCACCCTGGACGAACTATTTGAGATCCTGACTCTGGCCCAGACACAAAAGCTTGCAAAAAAGATTTTGGTGGTGATTTATGGTCGGGAGTATTGGGACCGGCTGATCAACTTTCAAGCGATGTCCGACGCGGGGGCAATTGCTCCGGTGGATCTTGATCTGTTCAAAATGGTCGATACGCCGGAAGAGGGATTCGAGTACCTGAAAGACGGGCTGACAAAACATCATCTTGGGCCTGACCGCCCGCGGCACGTGGGAGAAGTATCGCCCGAAATCGCAAAGACGAACCCGTAGTGGTAGGTGGCTAGTAGTCGGCAATTTCGAATGAGTACTGAAAACGGTGGTAACTGCCAACTGATTTGTGTTTCTTTACTACATCACTGACCGCACACAGTTCCCAGGCGGGGAACATCAGCGTCGTGAGCTCCTGATCGCCAGAGTTGCCGACGCGGCGCGTATCGGCGTCGACTATATCCAGATACGCGAAAAAGACTTGTCATCGCGAGAACTGGAAGAAGTTGTTCGTGATGTCGTCCGGAAAGTGCGCGAAACCGGCAGCGCAACTCGCATCCTGATCAACTCTCGCGTGGACGTTGCCCTCGCAACTGGAGCGGATGGTGTCCACCTCCGGTCCAATGACATCTCTCCCGCAGACGTGCGAAGAATCTGGAAAGCGGCAGGACTAATGTCTACCCCAGTGGTTGCGGTTTCGTGTCACACAGAACAGGAAGTCATTGCCGCAAAATTTGCGGGGGCGGACTTTGTAGTTTTCGGTCCGGTGTTTGAAAAATCCGGAGCGCCTGGAGTTGGCTTGTCTGCCCTGCGCAGCGCAGGTGAACATGGAGTCTCTGTGTTCGCGGTTGGAGGCGTTTCCGTTGAAAAGGCCGCGTTATGCGTCGAAGTTGGAGCCGCAGGCATTGCAGGGATTCGCATATTTCAGGACGGCGACTTGAACGCTACCTTCGCCAAAGTCTTCAGGCACGGCGACACATAACCCAACACCACCCAACCGGCGCTACAACTTCAGATCTTTGTACTGACGGCCGCGCTATTTCTGGTTGTGTACTACTTTGCCCAGCGCATGGACTCATCCATCGGTATATCGCTGGACAGCAATTCGGTCCAACACTCCTTCTACTTCGTTTCGCGCTTTACCGTCGCATCTGTCTGCCAATAACCGTTATCTGATGCGATGTGCAGCTTCATCTGATCGCCCGAAACGGTACCTGTGACGATCAGCTTTACAGGCATGTCTTGATACTTCGAATCGACGGTCATAGAAATCTTGTCGCCATCTAGTTTGCCGGATGAGATGGGGTAGTCCTTGCCGTCAGCGCCGACCATGCTTCCGCCGACTCCCTTGTCGTCGGTGTTGAGATGAAACACGGCCATGCCACCTGCATCCATCGGGCCGCTCCAGGTTCCGGAAAGGTTTGTTGCAGCAACGGCGGCGATTACGCACACGCTGACAAACAAGGGTGTAATTAAATGTGAAACGCGCATCATGACTCCTCTAAAGAGAATTCAAAATCCTCGCTGGTGAGTTCTGCCGCCAACGTTCACAACTGTGACACTCACCGAAGCAGCGCAACAGTGGAGAACGTCAGGCGACCTAACTGACAATTGTCATTATGGGCATGCCACTCTAATCCCCTCCCTCATCATCTTCCCCAGTAAGGAGGTCGACGGCGTGGCTTCTCACAGTGACAGTGAACTTCTGCTCTCCGGCGGGCTCAAATGTCACGCGTGCAGGAGCACGCAACCATGAAGCGTGGCATTGTTTTCCGTCTGTCTCTCCGCTTTCGACAACAACTCTCTTCAACAGAGGCTTTCGTTTTCCCAACTGCGCCACCACCGTGAACACTTTCTTCCCGTCTTCGGATGCGCCGCAATACGCGGCATAGTCGCGAAACCAGGTTACCTCCGAGAAGTATGCGTCGAACGCAGGCAACGCAACCGACTGCACTCGCCCGCTGATGTGATCCACCAGCAGCCATCCACCACGCTCCCAACGCCAACGGGATTTCGGCCCATCATCCTGCGGCAGCAGATCATTGAGCCGGTAAGCCCGTTGCACGACAAAGATTCGATCTGTCACATCGTGCGCTGTTCCGATCGTGAACTCCTTGGTCCGACCATCCACCAACAAGGGGCGCACCTTGACTTCCATAGGCGTACTCTCATCGTCTTCCGCGAGCAACTTCACCGTAGTCCACCTCCCGAATGCGACGAAGTGTTGTTTTGGTGCGGCGGCCGCCAGAGATGCCGCGAAAAGAACAACCGGGCACAGCACAGCAGAGATTCTCATACTTGAGAGCTGAACACTCCTCATTGGATCCGCGCAAGGAGAGTCAAACATTTCCGCCGATCAATTCCGAAAATGGGAATCGCGGGCTTCCTTCCGGGGAGTGTGGTTAAAATATGTCCAACCCCGGCTCCGAATGCACGAAACAAATATCTCGCATACAATAGGGACGTTCGGTAGCGTGGGTTATGGATCCGGTGAGGAAGCTTTCCACGATTTACTCCCGCGGGCAGCAAGGTGGGTCCGCCGGCGAGTTCTCCCTACGGCGCAGGCTTGCGCGCGTTCTGGTTGTTGACGACAATCCCAACACCATGGTGCTCATGCGCGACCTGCTTTCATCGCGCGGGTACGATGTGGTTGCGGTACCCGACGCAGTCCAGGCGGAAGCCGAAATTCTCCGCCATCTTCCTGATGTCATCCTTTCGGACGTGGTGATGCCAGGGAAATCTGGCTACGAACTTTGCCGCGAACTGAAGGACAATCCCGCAACTCGCCTCGTTCCTTTCGTGCTGATCACCGGCCTCAGCGAGCGCGAAGATCGGGTTCGCGGGATTGAATCTGGCGCCGACGATTTCCTCAGCAAACCTATTTTTCCGGAAGAACTCTTCGCCCGCGTCAAGTCGCTCATCAAGCTCAAGGAATTCACCGACGAGTTGGAAACTGCGGAAAGCGTGCTTTGCACACTAGGGCTTAGTGTTGAAAGTCGCGACCCATACACCGAAGGTCATTGTGAACGGCTGGCTGAAAACGCCAGCAATTTAGGCCGTCACCTGCTGCTCGACGAGGAAGACATCACGGCTCTTCGACGCGGCGGGTACTTGCACGATCTCGGCAAAATTGCGGTTCCGGATGAAATCCTAAAGAAGGGCGCGAACCTTACTCCAGAAGAATGGATGGTGATGAAGCGCCATCCGGTAACCGGCGAGAACATTTGTCGTCCGCTGAAATCGCTTCGGCTGGTTCTGCCCATCATTCGCAGTCACCATGAACATTTCAATGGCAGCGGTTACCCCGATGCCTTGCATGGTCGCGACATTCCTATGCTCGCCCGCATTCTGCAGGTCGTGGATGTCTACGATGCCTTGCGTACGGCGCGCCCCTATAAACCCGCATTGAGCCACGATCAGGCCGCCATTACGATGCGGGACGAAGCCCGCGCCGGACTATGGGACGAAGAATTGGTACTCGAATTCTTCGCTATGCTGGACAAGCAACAGCAGGTGGCCTGACCCTAACGCCTCGCCTTGGGGCGCATTGAATGCGACCTCCACGCAGCGGTTGCCTCAATTTCCTCAGCGCGTGATACCTTTCTGAACATCCATCAATTCTGCCGTGTCGGTTTCCTGGCGGCTGATGGCTGACAACTGATGGCTAAATACAGCATTGTCATACCCGCATACAACGAAGCATCCCGCCTCGGTTCAAGCTTGGACCGCGTTCTGACTTACGTCGTCTCGCAACAGATGGACGCGGAAGTGATTGTTGTGAACGACGGCTCGCGCGACCGCACTGCCGATCTTGTGCGGGAATACACGCAACGTTTTCCGTTTCTCCGATTAATTGAGAATCCCGGCAACCGGGGCAAGGGTTACAGCGTTCGCAATGGAATGCTGAACGCCACAGGTGAAGTGCTCCTGTTCAGCGATGCGGATCTGTCATCGCCGATCGAGGAAGCGCCCAAGCTCTTCCGAGCCATCGAGGAAGGCGCCGATATTGCAATCGGCTCACGGTGGTTGCAGCCCGAGACGCAAACGCTACGTCAGTCACTGCTGCGGCAGTTCTATGGTCGTGCGTTCAACGTTGCTCTTAGAGTGTTATTAGGACTCAAGCAAACAGATACGCAATGCGGTTTCAAAGCATTCACACATGCTGCATCGCACAAAGTCTTTCCTCAGCAACACATTGAACGTTGGGGCTTTGACCCGGAGATACTCTATCTGGCGCGCCGCTATCGTTTAAAAGTGAAAGAAGTTCCGGTCGCGTGGGCACACGTGGGAGGAACCCGGCTCAGCCCTTTGCGCGATGGCCTTCGCATGTTCGGTGAAGTACTCAAGATTCGGTGGAATGCGCTCTCCGGAAAATACAAACTACCTTCGGGCTAAGCAGCATTTGCGCTGGCCCGCGCTGGAATACAAACAGACTGCGGGCGCGCAGGGCGAGGCCGCACCGACACTCCAGAAGCCTTGTCGAACGAGATCGTCATCTTCTCAGCGCACTGTGAGCAGAGCCAGTGGAATTCAATGCGTCGTAAAAGCTTTCTTACTCCAGTTTCGTCCCCTAGGTGGTGGCGACGGTCTTCACGACCTTCAGTTTCAAGGCGAAACAGTCTTCCCTGATGAAAGTAGAGGAAGGGTGTAGAGCATTCAGGGTTGGCGCACTTCGAAACCATGGTCGCCCTCCTGGTCCAACATTCATTGCTTAAAAGGATTATTTTCCTCTTCTACCAGAAAAAGCAAGGCCGTCGATACAAATCTGTGTAAATTTTCAAAAAGGGAACACGGAGAAGCGTGTCGAAACTCCAGTACCGGTCTGACAGACGATCACTCCTGGAACGATGTCGAAATGGCCGCACGACTCATCCGGTCGTGGCCTTCTCCAGTTGCAGCCTTTGTAGCCACAAGCTATGCTCTATCGATCGCATGCAGGCCTGCATCGCCAACTTCTTGTTGCTGCTCACTCTCGTCGGAGGGTTTACGCCGTTTTTGCAGGCACTCTCCGGTGTACAGCCCCACGCTTGCTGTCTGCGTCGGATGCATGCGACAGGGAAGCACACATCTGAAATTTCATCAGGCATGTTCGGCGATGGGAACTGCTGCCCTCCTCTGACAACCCCTCAGTCGGCGCAAGTGGTTCCGTCTGAAGCGGCTTTTGCACTTCCTAGTACGGCGCCCTCCGATCTCTCGCGTCGATCTCTATCTGTTCCAACCTTCATGTCCTTGGGATTCTCGGACCGCGCTCCTCCTGCCTAGCTCACATTTCTCTGTTTTTGCGGTTCTGACACGCGAGCTCGATTGCCCCGCTGCCGGAACCGATTCGTGGCTAGTCACTTGGGTTGATTGTCCGGAGGACGCATGCGAAATCCTTGCGCATGGCTCGGCACCGTTCTGCTGTTCTTGGCCGCCAGCCTTAGCGCCTCGATCTTTAATTCCATCTCAGGGCTGATCCACGACCCTGAGCACCGGCCGGTTCAAGGCGCCAAGGTCACCTTGGCGGCTGAGTATTCGGCATGGTCGCAAACGGTTATCAGCGACGAATCGGGCCAGTTCCGGTTTTCCAATGTTCCACTTGGCGCCTACTCGGTGACCGTCGATGCCTCAGATTTTGTCTCCCAGACTCAGAAGCTGACGCTCACTTCGTCCAGCGAAGCGCGCCTCCATTTCCCTCTTGCCATCGCCGCCGCGAACGCGTCGGTAGAGGTCAAGGACTCCGCGCCGGGCATGAATCCGGAGTCTTCTACTTCGACCAGCGTCATCAGCCGGGCTCAAATCACCGACACTCCAGGCGCCTCACAGACCAACAGCATGGCGATGATCACCAGCCATGTGCCGGGATCGTTTGTTGTGCATGACCAGTTGCATATACGTGGCGGCCACCAGGTTTCCTGGCTGCTCGATGGTGTACCGGTGCCGAACACCAGCATCGCTTCGAACGTCGGCCCACAGTTTGACCCCAAAGACATCGACAGCATCGAGGTCCAGAGGGGCGGCTATTCAGCCGAATATGGAGACCGCACCTTCGGTGTCTTCAACGTTGTGACTCGATCAGGGTTCGAGCGGAACCGGGAAGCCGAACTCGTCGCCAGCTTCGGCAGCTTCAA
>Ga0070712_100003102_pt1 | contig 10248 bp, 7 predicted proteins | sample LARL81metaG_FD_71396 | JGI IMG/M metagenome (GOLD analysis project Ga0070712, IMG submission 71396) | Corn, switchgrass and miscanthus rhizosphere microbial communities from Kellogg Biological Station, Michigan, USA - LAR L8-1 metaG | ecosystem: Host-associated > Plants > Roots > Rhizosphere ...
GAGGTGGACAAGATCGGCGCCGACTACCGCGGCGACCCCGCCGCGGCGCTGCTCGAGGTCCTCGACCCGGCGCAGAACCACACCTTCCGCGACCACTACCTGGAGGTGGACCTCGACCTGTCCGACGTGGTGTTCCTGGCCACGGCGAACGTGCTCGAAGGCATCCCGGGCCCGCTGCTCGACCGGATGGAACTGGTCCAGCTCGACGGGTACACCGAGGACGAGAAGGTGCTCATCGCCCGGGACCACCTGCTGCCCAGGCAGCTGTCCAAGGCCGGGCTGGAGCCCGCCGAGGTGACCGTGGACGACGGCGCGCTTGCGCTGATCGCCTCGGAGTACACCCGGGAGGCCGGCGTCCGGTCGCTGGAGCGCTCGATCGCCAGGGTGCTGCGCAAGGTCGCCGCGAAGGCGGCGATCGAGCTGGAGGCGCTGCCGGTCGAGGTCACCGTGGCCAACCTGCGCGACTACCTGGGGCGGCCGCGGTTCACCCCGGAGACGAACCTGGCGTCCGGCGAGCGGCGCACCGCTCTGCCCGGCGTCGCGACCGGACTCGCCGTCACCGGCGCGGGCGGGGACGTGCTCTTCATCGAGGCGTCGCTGGCCGACCCGGAGACCGGGTCCACCGGGGTCACGCTCACCGGCCAGCTCGGCGACGTGATGAAGGAGTCGGCCCAGATCGCGCTGTCCTACCTGCGCTCCCACGGGGCCGAGCTGGAGCTGCCGGTCTCCGACCTCAAGGACCGCGGCGTGCACGTGCACGTGCCCGCGGGCGCGGTCCCCAAGGACGGCCCGAGCGCTGGCGTCACGATGACCACGGCGCTGGCCTCGCTACTGTCCGGACGGCCCGTCCGTTCCGACGTGGCGATGACCGGCGAGGTGTCACTCACGGGCAGGGTGCTGCCGATCGGCGGGGTCAAGCAGAAGCTGCTGGCCGCGCACCGGGCCGGCGTGACCACCGTGCTGATCCCGCAGCGCAACGAGCCCGACCTGGATGACGTGCCCGCCGAGGTGCTCGGCAAGCTCGACGTCCACCCGGTGAGTGACGTCCGCGAGGTGCTGGCGCTGGCCCTGGAGCCGGCCGGTGCCGCGGACACGGCGCCGCTCGCCGCGTAACACCTGACGCCCGGGCCCGGCTTGGCTAGAGCCGGCCCGGGCGTCAGCGCGCCGTCGCCAAGCCCCGGACGATCGCCCGGGCCACCGGCGACGGATCGGAACCGTCGAGGGAGAAGCCGTCCGGCACGCTGACGGCAGGCTGGGCCATCAGCCGCGGAACGGTGCCCCGGTGCGGCCAGGTCGCGGTGTGCACGATGAAGGGGTGGCCCAGGTAGACGTCGCCGGCCCGGCCGGTGGCCTCGGCGGCGCGCCGGCACAGCACCGACGGCTGCAGCCCGGCGGAGACATCATTGCCGGGCATGCCGTCCTCCCCGGCCGGGGCGAGGACCGGCGGGACGAACAGATGCGATCCGGCGATCAGCCGGGTGGGGGCGTCGTCGGGGCCGACGTCGGAGAACAGGAACAGGGCCAGCAGGCCGCGGTCTCGGGACCGCACGTTCGCCCACCAGCCGTCGCCGCCCCAGTAGCTGCCTTCGATGTGGTACCCCACCTCGCCGGGGTAGTCCTCGGACGGGAAGCGCACCGGGACGGTGCCGCCCACCCCGGCCCGGGGCACCCACCGGCCCGCGCCGATGAGCTCGTCGTAGGCGGCGTGCAGCCGGGGGGAGGTGCCCGCCGCGGCGAACGGCTCGCCGTCGGGGCAGTTGATCCTGATCAGCGGCGGTGCCCAGGTGGCACGGTCATCGGCGTCGACGCCGCGCTCGGCCAGCACGTCCCAGATCATCTCCCGGCAGGCCCGGGCGGTGTCCTCGCCGAACGCGCCGCGCACCGCGACGTAGCCGTCCCGCACGAAGGCTTCCGTGTCCACCTGGCCGATTATGCGTTCCCAGCAGGCCCTGGTCACAACGGTTTTTCAGCAAGATCATAGATGCGGCGGCCGTGACGGGATCGCGCGCAGCACTGGCCTGCGCGCGGGAGGGAGGCGGGCATGCCCGGGCAGATACCGACAGGCGACATCCACCATCTGCGGCTCACCGTGACCGACCTGGAGCGGAGCCGGAAGTTCTACACGAGCCTGCTCGGCTTCGACGTCGCGGTGGAGTCGCCGCCGGACGACGACCCGTCCGCGGCCGAGGTGTTCAAGATCCTCTTTGGCGGCATCGTCATGATCCGCGGGAACCTGCTCATGGGCCTGCGGCCGATGGCGCCGTCCGGGGATCACTTCGACCCCGACCGGGTCGGCCTGGACCACCTCAGCTTCGGCGTGGCCAGCCGCGCGGACCTGGAGGCGGCGATGGCGCTGTTCGACGAGAACGGCGTGCCGCACGGCGAGATCACCACGCTCGGCGGGTTCGGCATCGACGTGCTGCCGTTCAAGGACCCCGACGGCGTCCAGCTAGAACTGACGGCACCCACCGCATAGGGCTGACCTGGCCGCGCGCCGGGAATTGTGTCGCCGACCGGTGCCGGAAAGGCCGCGCATCAAGCGCGGCCTGCCGGCCTGCTCCGTGTTTACCGGGGGCTGGCGCACCGGCCGACACCGGTCAGCGCGGTCGCCTCGATGAGGATGTGGGCGAAGGCGGGGTCGAAGCCGGCACTGTTGGAATGGCTTTTGAGGAGCGGCTTGATGGTGCCGAACACAGGCAGCCCCAGGGTCTGGGAGAGCATGCGCAGCGTGCGCTGGCCGGCGTCGGTGACGGCCGTTTCGCAGCCGAGCAGGCGGACGGCGGTGACGTGCAGGCGGGTCAACAGCTGATTGCGGGCCAGCGTGCCGAAGAAGCCCGCGACGTGGGGATCGAGCATGTCGATGGGAGTTTGGCCCAGCCGGAGCAGGCGGTGGCCACGGGTGGAATGGCCGATCAGGTCCAAGGTGACGGGCTGGGCGGGGTCATCCAGGCAGTGTTCGAGGACCTCCCGCAATCCGGCCAGTGAGGCCGCGTGCCGCAGGGTCACGCACCGCGCCGCCCGGCCGGCGAAGAACTTCTCCGCGCAGTCGGGCGAGGCGATGTTGAGCGGAACGGGCGGCAAGGCGTCAGTCACCGACCATTGCGGGGATCTTGGGGTCGCACGGGTTGCACACCGTTCTGGCGGTGGTGGCGGGCAGCGCGGCAGTGGAGAGCAGTTCGGCGGTGTGCGTGTAGCTGCGGGCTACGGGCGGCGTGGGGGTGGCGAATGCCGCCACGGCTGGCGCGGTAGCCAGGGCGGCCGCCAACGGCGCCGCGGCGGCCAGCAGGGCGGCAGTGCGCCGCCTGCGCGGCCGGTCTGGACCGGACGGCAAGGTGGCGCCGGCCGGGCGAGTGGGCAGGTCGTGACCGCTGGTCATGGTGTCTCCTTCGGCAGATGGGTGACCCTCATCGGTACGGCCGGGGTCAGAGGTGGCCGGTGATCAAGAACAGGGCACCGTGCTTTGGGCTGTCGCCGGTACCGATAGCGGTGAGGCTGGCGGTACCGGCGTCGCAGTGCTCCGGCGACGCCAAGTCGATCCACATCGTGACCGGTGCCACCCCGGGCTGCCGCGACCTGCCCGGGGGGTAGACGGCCACCCGGGCCAGCGTGCCCCGCTCTTCCAGGACTTGTGCGTAGTGCCCGGTGTAGCGGTTCCCGGCCCGCGGATCGCTGGTGCCTGGCCAGTACACCGCCGTGGTGTACTCGCATGCCGCACCGCTGCCGCCCGGCGGCGGGCACGCCGGGCGCACGGCGGCAGGCAGCGACGCCATGAAGCCCTGCTCGAGATAGACCACCCCGGCCAGCCGCAACTCGGGCCAGCGCGGCCCGAGCGTGGTGCCGCTCACCACCCCGTTCGGGCCGGTGAAGCAGTCGTCCACCTGGACCTCCTGCCAGCCGATCTGCTTGGCGGCCGCGGCCGCCGGGGTCCGCGCCAGATCGACGGTGATGAGCCGGCCTGGGTCGAAGCCATGGTCGGCGGGCTCCTCGGCCCAGAATCCGCACTGCGTCTCGCTGTCGACCCGGCCGAGGAACCCCGCCATCGCGTGGAACACCAAGCGCGTCACGGCCACCCCCACCGGGTGATCAGCAGCCGGGCTGACCATCGGAGGACGCCGTCGCCGGCGCGCTCGGTGGCGGGCAGTTGACCGCTCTGGCCGCGAGCGTGATCGCTGCCCGCGCCGCCGCCAGGTGTATGTGCCGGTGGATCATGGAGGCGGGGCCGCCGGAGACCACACCCTGGACGCATCCGGGCCTGCACGCCGGGAGCCTGCACGGGCAGGGGTCGAACATCGGGCGAGCATGCACCGCCGCGGCGTGGGCGGCCGACGTTCCGGTCAGGGCACCGGACGCCAGGGCCAGTCCGGCCGCGGCCGCCAGAACGAACATCCCGGCCCGTCCGCGCGGGCCCGCCGCAGGCACCCAGTTTCGGTAGCCGCCGTCAGCGCCGGCAAGTACGCGCGCTGGTCCTGGTCTCATTACTGTCAGCTCCTTCACTGGCTTCGCGCCAAACCCGATGCCGTTACTCGCCTCATCCTGGCCAGTACGGCTGAAACGGCGCTGAAACGGCGCGCAAAGCCCCAGGTCGCAGCGCGGTGAGAATGTTCGCTCTGCTACAACCCGATCTGGACCCTGATCCTCTGACTACCGTCGAACGGCTGGTCGCCGAGCAGAGAGCCGACGGCGAGGGCTAAGAGTTGGAATGACACGCCTGCGGCCGACGATATGGCCGAATCTGTGGGGAACGTGTCGTTGACGCCATCGGTGGGGCGCGGCGAGAGTGGGAGCCGTGAGCGAGGGCGGTACCGGTTCCAGGGCGGCCAGCGCCGACCCGGACCTGATCGCCCTCGTCCGTGCCGCCGCGCGCCGCAGCCGACGGGTGGCCACCGTGTGTACGGGCACCTTCATCGCCGCCGCCGCCGGGCTGATCGACGGGCGCCATGTGACCACGCACTGGGCCCACGCGCAAGAACTGCAGGCCCAATATCCGGCGCTGGACGTGGATCCCGACCCGCTGTACATCCGCGACGGTCGGGTCTGGACGAGCGCCGGGGTCACCGCCGGGATCGACCTGGCGCTGGCCATAGTCGCTGATGACCTGGGCACCGACGTCGCCCAGACGCTGGCGCGGTGGCTGGTTATGTTCTTGCACCGGCCGGGCGGCCAGAGCCCGGGACGGTTCGTGGAGCGTGTGCGGTTCGAGGCGGCACGCGCCGACCTTGAAGCGGGCGACGACACGCTCGACGTGGTGGCCGAACGCTGCGGGCTGGGCAGCGCCGAGTCTCTGCGGCGCGTGTTCCACCGTCATCTCGGGTCAGTCCCGACGCCTATCGGAGGCGGTTCAGCAAGACCGCCCGTCACGAGGGAGCACCCGCATGACCGACCGGCTGTCCATCGCCATCCCGCTGTTCCCGCAGTTCACCGCGCTCGACGCGATCGGCCCGTACGAAGTGCTGCAGCGCATCCCGACCTTCGACATCACCTTCGTCGGCCACGCGAAGGGCGAGGTACGCAGCGACAACGGGATGCTCGGCGTGATCCTCGACGGTACCTTCGAGGACCTGCCGGACCCCGACGTGATCGTCTTCCCCGGCGGGGTGGGCACGCGCCCCCTGCAGTCCGATGAGCGGGTACTTGACTGGGTCCGGGGCGCGCACGGCAGTAGCACCACCTTCACCACCTCGGTCTGCACCGGCTCCCTCGTGCTCGGCGCGGCCGGCCTGCTCGACGGCCTGACGGCGACCACGCACTGGGCCGGCTACGCGGAGCTGGCCGCCTGGGGGGCCACACCCACACCCGAGCGGGTGGTCGAGCACCTCGACCGCCGCATCATCACCGCAGCGGGCGTGTCCGCCGGGATCGACATGGCGCTACGGCTCACCGAGCTGCTCGCCGACCGGACCGCGGCGCAAGCGGCGCAGCTCATGATCGAGTACGATCCGCAGCCGCCGTTCGACTGCGGCACCCGGACGAAGGCAGGCAATGAGGTGATGGCCCGCGTCTGGGAGTACGACAGGCAGCGCGCATGACACGGCGTGGCGCCGCCGCAACCTCTGCGGCGGCGCCACGCCTATCTCAGTGCGGTGGATCGGTTAGGGAGCCGGGGCGCTCCAGATGAAGGTGCCCCAGTTGGTCAGGTTGTCCCTGAAGCCCTGGGGGACCATTTCGGTGGCCATGAACACCCGGCCATTGCTGACCGCGCCCATGGAGTAGTCACCCCAGCGGCAGCCGCCGAAGTTCGGCCCGACGAACGCCGCGTAGCAGGTGAAGCTGTCCTCCGGCGCGGCGCCATTGGTGGCCAGGATCACCGGCCCGGTGGGGCCGGCCGCGCCGTACCTGATGTAGGCCGGGCTTGGGAAGTGCTGCGGCCCGCTCAGCGCGAACAGCAGGAACCCGGTCCCGTGGGCGTCCACGGCGGTGTACGGGTACAGCAGGCCGGCGTTCTTGACCGCCACGACACCCTGGTGGGCGACGCTGGCCGTCAGCGTCGTCCCCGACAGCGTGGGGCTGAGGATGCCCCAGGCGACGCCGCTGGTGCCGCTGGCCAGCGCGGTGTCCAGCTGGGTGTAGATGTGCCCGCCCACATAGGTCGGTTCCATCTCGGCGTCGAAGTCGGCCTGGATGGTCCCCGCCGGATCCTGGAATGCCTGGCCGAGTGGCCGTGGCCCGGGCTTCTGGGTGGCGTTCGGCGGGAACGAGTATTTCTCAGTGGTTACCGTGGTGCGGAACAGCGACGGGGGCCCGCTGCTGATCGCGGTGAGACCGGAGGTGTCGTTCAACGCATAGACCTGCACGTGGTTGTCGCTGAGCTGGTCGGGGTTGGACTCGACGAAGTACTCGGTGTTGGTGGCGAACTTCGCCCCGGGCGGCGTGCTGGTAGGTGCGATGATCTCCGGCTGGCCGAACGGGTCGTGGGTGATCCGGTAGCCGAACACCGGCGGGACGATCCCGGTCTGCGCCACATTCTCCAGTTGCTCCTTGGAGATGGCGTAGATGATCACACCGTTGAAGCCCGAGGTGATGCCGAACTCGTCGGTCGTCACGTAGATGCCGTTGGCGTCGGCGCCCAGGTTGTCGTAGTCACCGAAGCAGGGGCAGTGGCCGGTGGCGGCGTCGGTGGTGTCCCACGAGAACACCGTGTAGCTGCCGGTGGGGTCCTGGGTGTTGCTCACGGCCTCGAACTGGACGCTCGGAGTCACCTCCTGGCCGGAGGAGTTGACCGTGCCGACGATGAACTCCTGGACGAACCAGCGCTTGGTCGGCGCGTCGTAGTAGCACCGCGGGTCGGAGAAGAAGTCCGTGGTGGGCTGGGCGAACACGTTCGCTGATCCGACCGGCGGCAGCAGTTGCGTGCCGTTCTTGTCGTAGATCGCCAGCGCGTTGTTGATGAACTCCATCACATAGCCGCCGCCCGCACACAGGCCCTGGTCCGGAGGCTCAAGGTCGAACCCGCCGGTGGTGCTGGCCTGCTGGATGCCGCCCAGGGCGCTGAACCCGTTCTCACCGGGCACGTTCTTAGTGGTCAGCCCGGTGGCGGTGGGGTTGGGGTTGTTCGCCGGGGTCCCCAGGGGCCGGCGGGTGGCGATGGCGCTGTCCACCACCCGGAAGCTGCCGCTGCTCGCGGCGGCCTTGGAGATCGGCGCGCCCTGGCGGTGGGTGGCAACCGGGGCCCGGTGCTCGGACTTGGCCAGCGAGCCGAGGTTCACCTGCCCGACTACGTTCAGCGGCAAGGTGAACACCGGGACGTTGACCACGCTGGAACCGGTCGCGGCCAGGGCAGGCGCCGGGCCGGCGAACGGGGCCGCGGCAAGGCCGACCCCCAGGGCGGCCGCCGCGGTGGCTGTCAGGAGTCTGGATCTGATGAAGGGGACTCTCAAGGCGTACCTCCAGGCACAGGGACGTCACTGTCCTCGGCCGCCGCCGTAACCGACGCTAGACCGCTTCGCATTACCAAAGCAATAGCGCTTTACGGTGATATCAGGCTGAACCGGGCCGGGCCATGGCCCGTGTCGATAGGCGGGCCCGTCCGGCCCGTACGAGGGGAGCCACCATGAGGCGTACATTGGCCTTTCCCGCGGCCGCGGCGGTGCCGCTGATCCTGGCGGCCGCCGTCACCACCGGGCCGGCCGCAGCGTCCGCCGCACACGACGGCCGTGCCACGGCGGCGGGGCCCAGCGTGTTCGCCTGGGGCGACAACAGCGCCGGGGAACTCGGCAACGGGACGCTGACCGGCACCGCGGCGCCGGTGGCGGTCAACGGGCTGGCCGGGGTGCGGGCGATCTCGGCGGCGGGCCGGCACGAGCTGGCGCTGCGGGCCAACGGGACAGTGCTGGCCTGGGGCGATGACACCTTCGGGCAGCTCGGCAACGGGATCATCAGCTCCAACGGGGACAGCGAGGTGCCGGTCGCTGTGCCCGGGCTCGGCACCGTGACGGCGGTGGCCGTGGGGGAGGAGCACAGCTTGGCGCTGCTGAGCAACGGCACGGTGATGGCCTGGGGCGACAACCACGAGGGCCAGCTCGGCACCGGGACCACCAAGACCTCAGCCGTCCCCCAGCCCGTGCCTGGCCTGTCCGGTGTCACCGCGATCGCGGCCGGGTCCCTGTTCAGCCTGGCACTGCTGGCCAACGGCACGGTGATGGCCTGGGGCGACAACGCCGGCGGCCAGCTCGGTACCGGCACCCTGCGCAACAGCACTGTGCCGGTCCCGGTGAAGAACCTGACCGGGGTCACCGCGATCGCGGGCGGCTTCCGGCACTCGCTGGCGCTGCTGTCCAACGGGACCGCGATGGCGTGGGGCGAGAACGAGGAGGGCCAGCTCGGTATCGGCCGTAAGGCCAGCTTGCAGCCAACCCCGGCGCCGGTCGCCAAGATCAGCGGGATTACGGCGATCGCGGCGGGCCAGGAGCATTCGGTGGCCCTGCTGTCGGACGGCTCGGTCTGGGTCTGGGGAGGGAACGGCGAGTTCCAGCTCGCACGGAGCAACGGCTTCCCCGGGGGCATCTCGCAGAGCAACGTCCCGATCCGGGTACCGGGGCTGAGCAAGGCCAAGGCCATCGCCGCCGGCGGTTCGTTTTCCCTCGCGGTGGTGGGCGGCGGCCGGGTCCGCGCCTGGGGCGACAACGCGTTCGGCCAGCTTGGCAACGGCGGCGCGGCGACCGGCCCGGCACCGGTCACCGTCACCGGCCTGTCCGGGGTCAGCAAGGTCCTGGCCGGTGGCGTAACCTCGCTCGCCTTCGGGCCGAACGCCACCGTGACCGGCTCGGCCAGCCCTGTCACGGCCGTGGCGGGCCCGGTGTCCAGTCCGTGGCGGATGGTCGGCAGCCCACTCAACCCGGGCGGCATCGGCGGCCTGAAGGACGTGTTCTTCACCTCGGTCGCCGCCGGGAGCACCAGCGACGCCTGGGCGGTCGGCGCGTCCGATGCCCTCTCAACCACCGGCCGGCCTCTGGCCGAACACTGGGACGGCCACGCGTGGAGCACGGTGGCGGTGCCGCTGCCAGCCGGCGCGATGAGTGCCGAGTTGGACGGCGTGGACGAGCTGAGCAGCGGCAACGTGTGGGCGGTCGGCCGCCAGACCACCAGCGCCGGCGCGGAAAGGACGCTCATCGAGCACTTTGACGGCACGGCCTGGGCCGTGGTGCCGAGCCCGAACCCGCGCACCGGCCTCGGCGCCTCCGACGAGCTGCGGGGCATCGGCGGGACCTCTGCGGGCGACCTGTGGGCGGTCGGCGAATACTCCGATGGCCAGAACTTCAACGCCATGCTGTTCGAGCACTGGAACGGCACGGCCTGGAGCTTCGTGAAGGAGCCGGCGGCCCTGCACAACAGCGCGTTCGGCACCGCCGTGACCGTGCTGTCGCCGACCGACGCCTGGGCGGTGGGCCAGGACGGCTTCGCGGACGCCACGCTGTCGGCGCACTGGGACGGGACCGCGTGGTCGTTCGTCAAGACCCCGTTCCCGCAGGACGGCCCGGTGCCGCAGAACTTCCTCACCGGGGTCACCGCCACCGGGACCAACGACGTCTGGGCGAGCGGGTACGAGGGCAACGTCAACCAGCAGAACTTCAGCCTGCCCTACGTGCTGCACTGGAACGGGACCGCGTGGTCGCTGACGGAGACTCCGAACGCGGGCACCGAGGGCAGCCTGCTTGCCGGGGTGACCGCGCTGTCGCCTACGGATGTCTGGGTCGCCGGGCAGACCGGGGAGTCCGACGGCGCGCTGCTGACGTTCACCGAGCATTTCAACGG
>Ga0070712_100003103_pt1 | contig 10247 bp, 8 predicted proteins | sample LARL81metaG_FD_71396 | JGI IMG/M metagenome (GOLD analysis project Ga0070712, IMG submission 71396) | Corn, switchgrass and miscanthus rhizosphere microbial communities from Kellogg Biological Station, Michigan, USA - LAR L8-1 metaG | ecosystem: Host-associated > Plants > Roots > Rhizosphere ...
CGCGCAGCGGATAACGGGTGATGCGGCCGCCCATGTCCTGAAAGCCTGTCGCCGGGCTCGGGATTGGGCTGCCACGGCCCTTGCTGCGGCCGGAAATGGTGAGCTGGCGCAGAACGTCGTTCTCCATGAAAGGGAGAAACTCGTCTACGCACTCGTTCTCGTAATGGTGCGCATCGACATCGACGATCAGGACATCATCGAGCCGGCGCTGCTGCGCCTGCTTCCTGGCATGCGCGAGCACGCGGCTGGTATTGAGCTCTTCGACGGCAACGCGGCGGCCGCGATCGGCAATCAGGTCCATGGCGTTTCCTCCGGCTGCGGGGCAGCAGCTGGAGGAAGACCCTAGATCATTTTCAGAAGACAGTGAATGAGAGACTGCAGGCAGAGCTGGGTTCGCTCGTTTGTCTCAACGTCATGCGCGGCTTGTCCCGCGCATCCACGTCTTCACGCACCAAAGACGTGGAGGGCCGGGACAAGCCCGGCCATGACGACGGAGGGGCGGATCCACCCTGCTACTGTTTGATGAAGCTTCCGTCGCGCAGCTCGGCAACGGCCTGCTGGAGCTCCGCCTGGGTGTTCATCACGATGGGGCCGTACCACGCCACCGGCTCCTCGATCGGCTTGCCCGAGACAAGCAGGAATCGGATGCCCTCCTCGCCCGCGGTGACGGTCACCTCGTCGCCGCTGTCGAAGAGCACGAGCGAGCGATTGCCCGTGCGCTCGCGGGCCAAGGCCTCTGCGCCATTCCCTTCCTTCTCGGTGAGCACGCCGAACGGCTCGGACGCGGAATGGAAGCTGCCCGAGCCCTCGAACACGTAGGCAAAGGCATGCCGCTCGGTCTCCACCGGCAAGGTCTTGCGCCGCCCCGGCGGCACAAACACGTCGAGGTAGCGCGGATCGGCAGCGACGCCTTCGACCGGGCCGCGCTTGCCCCAGAACTCGCCGCAAATGACCCGCACGCGGGTGCCATCATCATCGACGATCTCGGCGATCTCCGCAGCCTTGATGTCCTGATAGCGCGGCGCCGTCATCTTGAGGGAGGACGGCAGGTTCGCCCAGAGCTGAAAGCCGTGCATGCGCCCCTGCGTGTCGCCTTGCGGCATTTCCTGGTGGAGAATGCCGCTGCCTGCGGTCATCCACTGGACGTCGCCGGCGCCGAGCTTGCCGCGATTGCCCAGGCTGTCGCCGTGATCCACCGTGCCCGCCAGCACATAGGTGATGGTCTCGATGCCGCGATGGGGATGCCAGGGGAAACCGGCGCGGTAGTCCTCGGGACGGTCGTTGCGAAAATCGTCAAGCAGCAGGAAGGGATCGAACTCGCCGGTATCGCCGAAGCCGAAGGCGCGGCGCAGCTTCACCCCAGCGCCCTCGATTGCAGGCGTGGATTGAACGATGCGTTTGACCGGTCGAATGGACATGACCAATTTCCTTGCCGCTGCGGTGTTACGGAACTTGCGGCGTCACGCCGCCCATGTGGCGATGCGGCGCAAGCGGAGCAATGCCCCTGCATGCCTGCTGCGTGGTAGGGGCGGGTTTCAAACCCGCCTCTACACAAGCCCTCTCTTTACTCGCAGGGGCGAGGCACCGCCTCGCCCTCTTCGGCATCCGCGACTGGGGATAGCAGGGCGACGCGGTGCGTCGCCCCTACGGAGGTTCCGTGTCGCGGCGGGTTGCAAACCCGCCCGTAGCCCCGCGGCTCATATCCCGCGCCGGAATGACATCGCCGGCAATCACGGGCTAGAGTGAGGCCGCGGACCAAACGCGCGAGGGAATTGCCAATGTTGCGATCGGGCAAGGAGCATCTGGAGACGCTGCGCGACGGCCGCATCGTCTATGTCGGCAGTGAAAAAATCGACGATGTCACGCGCCACCCCGCGTTCTGCGGGGCTGCTCGCACGGTTGCCGCGATCTACGACATGAAGGCCGATCCCGCCAATCGCGACACCATGACATACGAGGAGGACGGCTCGCGTCACTCTATCTATTTCCTGCGTGCGTGCAGCCGCGACGACCTGCAGCGCCGCATGATCGGCCATCGCAAGATCGCCGATCTCACCTTGGGCATGTTCGGCCGCTCCCCCGACCACGTGGCCTCCTTCGTCACCGGAATGGCGATGAAGCCGGACGCCTTGCCGGCGCCGTACGCGCACGCGGACAACCTGCTGCGGTATTACCGGCGCATCCGCGATGATGACGCCTATGTGGTCTACGCGGTGGTCCCGCCGCAGGCCGCACGCAATCCCGAGTTCTACCAGCGGCAGAACATTCCGCTGCCGACCCTCCAGGTCGTGCGCGAGGATGACGACGGTGTCGTCATCTCCGGCATGAAGATGCTCGCAACCGGCGCGCTCTATGCAAACGAGATCTGGATCGGCAATGTCATCCCGCTCGCGCCCGACCAGAAGAAACAGGCGATCACCTGCGCGATTGCGTGCAATGCGCCGGGGCTGACGCTCTGGTCGCGCAAGCCCGCAATGGTCGGCGCCACTTCGGAGTTCGATTCGCCGCTTGCCTGGCGCTACGACGAGAGCGACAGCATGCTGCTGTGTGATAACGTAAAGGTGCCCTGGGAGAACGTGTTCGTCCACGACGACGCGCTGCTTTCGCGCGACATCTACATCAACACCCCCAGCCATTGCTTCGGCAATCATCAATCGAATGTGCGCTACTGGTCGAAGATGCGCCTGCTGCTTGGACTGTGCAGCAAGGTCGCGAACGCGACGGGGGCCGATCAGGTGCCGGCCGTGCGCGAAACTCTGGGGAAAATGAGCGCGGTGGAAGGCACCATCGCCGGCCTGGTGCACGGCCAGATCAACGCTTACGAGGAGTGGCCATCGGGCTATGCCTGCTTCAATCGCCGTATCATGTATGCGGGCCTCGACTGGTGCACGCAGAACTACAGCAAATTCATCGACGAGCTGCGCGAGCTCTGCGGCGGTAGCGTTTTTCAAATGCCGGCCGGCGTCTCGGTCATGGACAATCCAGAGCTCGCAAAGGAGTTCTCGACCTATTGGCAGACGCCGCAGGGCGATGCGCTCACGCGCATGAAGCTGTTCAAGCTTGCCTGGGACATGGTCGGCTCGGAATTCGCCGGCCGGCATCTGCAATACGAGAAATTTTACGCCGGCGCGCCGTTCATCATCCGCAATCACTCCTATCGCGAGACCGATTGGAGCGAGTTCAACCGCCTGGTCGAGGATTTCATGGCGAGCTACGATTATCGGAAGTCGGAGGACGGAGCAGAGACGACAGACGCGACAGTGTCCGTGCTCCGCCGTCAATCGGCCGGCTGACCTTACGGTGATTGCAGGAGCCGCGGCGGCGCTCGCATGTAGGGGCGGGTTTGAAACCCGCCCCTACGCCCGACTTGGGTGTTGACAACGCATGACGCAACGCGCCGCAGTCCTGCCCGAACGCTTCCGCGACGTGGAGCATCTCGAGGAGGTGATGACCGCGCCCTCCCCCGGCGTGGTGGAGGAATTCGGGAATATCGGTGGCGATCTCATTATCCTCGGGGCGGGCGGCAAGATCGGGCCGACCTTGGCCCGGCTTGCCAAGCGCGCCGCGCCGGGCAAGCGCATCGTCGCCGTCGCGCGCTTCAGCGAGCAAGGACTGCGCGAGCAACTCGTCTCCTGCGGGATCGAGTGCATTACCGCCGACCTCCTTGACCGCAAGCAGGTCGAGGCGCTGCCGAAGCTTGCGAACGCAGTGTTCATGGCGGGACGCAAGTTCGGTTCCGCCGGACGGGAGGAGTTGACCTGGGCGATGAACGCCTATGTGCCGGCGCTGGTTGCAGACGCTTTCGCCGGCTCGCGCATCGTCGCCTACTCCACCGGCTGCGTGTACCCTTACGTCAATGTGCACCATGGGGGCGCGACGGAAAAAACGCCCGCCATTCCGCCGCCCGGCGCCTATGCGAATTCCTGCGTCGCGCGCGAGGCCATGTTCCAGTATTTTTCCCGGGAGCATGGCACGGCCGGTCGCATCATCCGCCTCAACTATGCAATCGACATGCGCTACGGCGTGCTGCACGACATCGCCACGCGCGTGCTTGCAGGGGAGCCGATCGATCTGACCACGGGGCATGTCAATGTGATCTGGCAGGGCGATGCCAATGCCATGGTGCTGCGCGCCTTGGCGCATTGCTCGGTGCCGACATCGCCGCTCAACGTGAGCGGGCCGGAGACCATCAGCGTGCGCTGGCTGGCGCAGTCGCTCGGCGAGCGGTTGGGCAAAGCGCCGGTCCTTGTCGGGACGGAAGCCGCGCAAGCCTGGCTCGTCAACACCGCGGAGGCTGTGCGGCTTTTCGGCTATCCCGACGTGCCGCTCGCAAAGCTTATCGACTGGACCGCCGACTGGGTCGCACGCGCCATGCCGAGCCTCGGCAAGGACACCCATTACGACGTTCGCGATGGAAGTTTCTGATCTGCGCATTGCCGTGAAGTCGTCGCTTTCGGGGTCGGAGCTCGACGACCTCGAAGCGCTGGTCAGCGAGGCGCGCTGGAATCAGAACGCGAAGGATTGGCGCCTCTTCCTGCAGCTTGGGCGGATCTACGCGGCGCACACCGCGACCGGCCGCATCGTCGCAACCACGGCGACGCTGCCCTACGGCGAGCGCTTCGCCTGGATCAGCATGGTGCTGGTCGCGGGACCCTACCGCCGCCGCGGATTGGCGACGATGCTGATGCGCCGCGCGACGCAGGACCTCGCAGCTGCAGGCCGCGTGCCGGTTCTCGACGCAACCCCGGACGGTCATCCGGTGTATCGCGCCATCGGTTATGAGGATTGGTGGGGATTTCATCGCCTGCGCCGGGAGCAGCAAGGAGCGCGGCAATCCGCCGGGGACCGGCTGGCCGCTCCAGCCGGCGTAATCATCCGGCCTGTCAGAGAGGATGATTGGGCCGCGCTGTGCGCGTTCGATGCCGCCGCTTTTGGCGCGCCGCGCACCGCCGTGCTCGCGGGGCTGCGCGGACGCCTGCCGCAAGCCGAGGTAATCGCCCAGTCGGGAGATCGCATCGTCGGCTTCAGCCTTGGCCGCGATGGTCGCATGATCCCGCACATCGGACCGCTGGTTGCGGAGAGCGACGGGATCGCCTGCGCGATGCTTGCGCGCGCGATTGAGGGCATCGAAGCACCGCTCTTCATCGATCTCGCCAATGCGAAGTCGCACGTGCTCGCATTCCTGCAGGCCCGCGGCTTTGTGCCGGTTCGACCGTTCACGCGCATGGCGCACGGGCACGCGACGCGCTTCGATGATCCCAAACGCACCTTCGCGGTCATCGGCCCCGAATTCGGCTGACACGGTCCGTGTCCCGGATGCGGCGCAGCGCGAGCGCATACACGAGCGGTGCATGATTTGCGAACACTCGCGCGCGAAGCGGAGCGCCGCTGATCCGGGACCTTCCCAAGCTCCGAGCTGGCGTGCCCGGAGTTTGTGCGGTCCCGGTTCTGCAGCGCATCATGAGCAGCACCACTTTGAGCGTGCGCAACTGGAACAGATCGTCATGCGCTGCTCATGCTGCACTGCGCCCGGGACACGCCGGTTGCTCTTTTATCTGACCTCTGACATCTGACATCCGGCATCTGAAAGGTATCTGCATGGCGGAGCAACGTCTCGGCATCATCATGAACGGCGTGACCGGCCGCATGGGGATGAATCAGCATCTCATCCGCTCCATTCTGGCGATCCGCGCGCAGGGGGGCGTGACGCTGCGCAACGGCGACACGGTGATGCCCGACCCCATCCTGGTCGGCCGCAATGAAGGCAAGCTCGCGCAACTGGCCAACGCGCACGGCATCGCCCGCTGGACGACCAACCTCGATGCAGCGCTGAAGAACCCCGACGACACGCTGTTCTTCGATGCCGCCACGACCAAGCTGCGCGCCAGGTTGCTGCACAAGGCGATCGCCGCGGGCAAGGACATCTATTGCGAGAAGCCGATCGCGGAGAACCTCAGCGATGCGCTCGCGGTAGCTGGTGCGGCGAAGAAGGCGGGTGTGCGGCACGGCGTCGTGCAGGACAAGCTCTTTCTCCCCGGGCTCCTCAAGCTGCGCACCTTGATCGATGCCGCCTTCTTCGGGCGCATCGTCTCGGTGCGCGGCGAGTTCGGCTACTGGGTGTTCGAGGGCGACTGGACGCCGGCGCAGCGGCCCTCGTGGAATTACCGCAAGAAGGAAGGCGGCGGCATCATCCTCGATATGCTCTGCCACTGGCGCTACGTGCTGGACAATCTGTTCGGCGAGGTGAAAAGCGTCTCCTGCCTGGGTGCGACCCACGTCCCCAAACGCTGGGACGAAAACGGCAAGCCCTACAGCGTGGACGTCGACGACTCCGCCTACGCAACCTTCCAGCTCGACGGCGGGATCGTCGCGCATATCAACAGCTCCTGGTGCACGCGCGTGCGCCGCGACGATCTCGTCACCTTTCACGTGGACGGCACCCATGGCTCCGCGGTCGCGGGGCTGCAGAAATGCTGGAGCCAGGCGCGGGTGAACACGCCGCGTCCGGTATGGAATCCGGACGTGCCGCAGCCGATCAGATTCCTTGAGACGTGGAGCGAGGTGCCCGACATGGCCTCCTACGACAACGGCTTCAAGGCGGAGTGGGAGATGTTCATCCGCCATCTCTTTGAGGACGCGCCGTTCAAATGGACGCTGCTCGAAGGCGCCAAAGGCGTGCAGCTTGCCGAGGCGGGGCTACGCAGCTGGAAGGAGCGGCGCTGGATCGACATCCCTTCGCTGAAGGTGTGAGGCTCGCGCGTCTACCCTCATAGGGGCGAGGCATGCCTCGCCCCTACAATCAGAGAGAGACTGCGCTCTTTGGTTGCATTGTTCATCTAGAAATATTGTTTTCATTAAGTTTTCTTCGTTGGCTTCGTTTTGGCGTTTTGGCAAAATCGCGAAAACGGTTGTAACAGTGCTCGCGCTATAACCGCTGATAGATCCTTATGTTCGCTTTCTGTTCTACTCTAAGGGCGGGCATGGTGGACTTTACGTACCCAATCGGGTACACTTCCGGTTGCGGGGTGAGTCGTGGGCGGCCCCTTCAAGCCGTTTCCAAGTGGCTCGCCTTGGCCTCACTTAAGGGGCCGACCGAGGGTAAGAATGTTCATTGGCTTTTTTGATGACAGCGGCAAAGAAAGTGACCCCAATAATCGATTTGTGGCTCTTGCTGGCTACGTGGGTCGCCCTGAATGGTGGGCGGACGTAAGTACACACTGGCAAGAATTGCTGATCTTTCATCACTTAGATTCGTTCCACCTAAAAGTTCTCATGTCGAAGCACTTTGCTGAGAAATCAGGATGGACTGGGAACGGCGTCAATCAGTAATTGGGGACTTTATAAAATTGCTTTCTAAGTATCCACTCACTGGGTTTGGAGTCGGGATAGATGCCAAATATTGGAGAAATCTATCCACAGAGCGTCGCAAAAAATTTGGTGACGCACAATTATTTGCTGTTCAACGCATCATGAGAATTGTGACCGATCGTCTGCATCACTCTCATATCAATGAACCAATAGAACTGTGTTTTGATCACGACATTGAATTTAGCAGACGAAGACTGAAACTATTTGATGATGTAAAGAAACAATACCAGAGTGCTCAAGATTTTGCTGCAATCTCATTTGGTGACTCGGAACGCATTATCCCGCTTCAAGCAGCTGATCTATTGGTTGGAGAAACGCGCACGCATCTTTTGAGGAGAGCGGCAAAAAAGGACATCACCCCTCGATACCGACAATTGATGGACGCCTTTGCAGAGCGTGATTTGGCGTATGCAGGCGAGTTTTGGGATGAGAAGACCACTGAGGAAGAACTTTCAAAAATCGAAAAACTCATTGAGAGCGATCGGAGGGATACGGCTTCACGGAGGCAATCTTCTTAAATGAGCGCTCAAACTCTTCCATGCTTTGATCAGCGCCATGCTTCCGAGCGGCTTCTAAGAACCGCTCGGATTGTCGTTTGTCCGTCGCCTTCGGCTTTTTTTGCTTTATGCCTGCTTTTCCCATGTGGTCGCTCGGTTACGAGGCGTTCGATAGGTCAAACGCTTGCCAACGATGCCTTTCAGTGCGCGCTTGGTGCGCTCCACATCATCTACGCCAAGCCGGACCCGATTGGAATAGCGGAAATCGAACTCCGCAAGATAACGGTGCAAATGCTTCTCGCTGCAATGCTGGTACACACCCAACATGCCGCGCTTGAAAACCGAGTAATACCCTTCAAGGGTATTGGTGTGGATGACGTAGGGCTGGCCGTAGCGAACGTACTCTTTCGCGCTGTGCTTGACAGTATCGTGGCTGGCAAATTCGTCACCCACGGAATTGTACCAAGGTCCCTCGTCGGTCATCACGGCGGTTTCCCGCTGAATGTTCACGCGGATGATCGGAAGGATTTGCGCGATAGTGTTTCCTTCAATGTGGAAGCTTCGGGCCGAACCGCCACGCTGAACGAGGGTCAGAACAACGTTTCGGTGCGAGTACCCTTTAGAATAAAACCGCTTCGGTACGCCTTCCTGCTTGCCACTGCTAGTTTCGTCTATCTCAACAATCTGGCCAGCGCCGCCCATGGGCTCCATGCCGACCACGCGCATGGCCTCGCGGATACGATGACCGATGAACCATGCGGTTTTCATATCGACGCCCAACATGCGGCGGAGCTGCTGACTGCTAAATCCCTTTTTGGAAGAGCAAAGCATGTACATCGCTTGCAGCCAGAACCGCATGGGCACGTGACTGTCCTCGAATACGGTTCCGACTTTCACGGTGAAGGGCTTGCGGCAGGCGTAGCACTTGTAGACGCCAACGCGGGTGCTCTTGCCCTGGAGCCTCCCAATCCGCTCGGTCCCTTTGCAGCGCGGGCAGATGGGGCCTTCCGGCCATAGAACGCCTTCAACCCAGGCGTAAGCGGCGGCTTCGTTGTGGAAGGCTTTGGCTTCGATGGTATTTTTTGACATGACACCCATTTCCTATCGTGGAATCAACGGTATCATGAAAAGGTGGGTACGTCAAGTCCATCATTCCGCTAAGGGCGGCTTCAGCGCAAGCACATTTTGCCGGCACCTGCCGGCATTGTCGCCGGTGAACGCATCGCGCACGCACCATGTCTGGTGCCGACGGAGACCCGAAGATGGACTCCGCGTTCGCGTGAGCGATGTGCGATAACGCTGCGGCCGTAAAGTAGCGCGGCCGCACGCCGGAGAGTGACGAACAGGTGCCCACGCTCAATCTTTCCATCGCAGGCGGCAGGCTCGCCCCCTATGCCACGCGTCCGCCGCGCAGTTTCCCCGCCGCGAAGCCGCCATTCAACCGCATCGCCTATGCGGCCGCGCACGTGGTGGCCGATCCGGCGGCAGATGCCGATCCGTGGCTCGATGCCGCGATCGACTGGGAGCGCACCATCGCCTTCCGCCGCCACCTGTGGTCGCTCGGTCTCGGCGTCGCCGAGGCGATGGATACCGCCCAGCGCGGCATGGGGCTGGATTGGCCGACATCGATCGAGCTGATCCGCAGGAGCCTTGCCGCGGCGAAAGACATGCCGGGCGCGCTCATCGCTTGCGGTGCGGGCACCGATCACCTCGACCCGGGCGCCAACGTCGGCATCGGCGACGTGATCGCCGCCTACGAGGAGCAGTGCGCCGCCATCGAGAAACTGGGCGGCCGGATCGTGCTGATGGCAAGCCGCGCCCTGGTGAAGGCGGCGCGCACCCCCGACGACTACGCCAAGGTCTATGGCCGCATCCTCGGCCAAGTGAGCGAGCCCGTGATCATTCATTGGCTCGGCGAAATGTTTGATCCGGCGCTGGACGGCTATTGGGGCTCCAAGGATCACGCGCGGGCGATGGATGTTGCCATAGAGGTGATCAGCGCAAATGCCGCAAAGGTCGACGGCGTGAAGATTTCGCTCCTCGACAAGGACAAGGAGATTGCCATGCGGCGGCGCCTTCCCCGGGGGGTGCGCATGTATACCGGCGATGATTTCAATTACGCCGAGCTGATCGCGGGCGATGCGCAGGGTTACTCCGATGCGCTCCTCGGCATCTTCGATGCGATTGCGCCCGCCGCAGCGGCCGCGCTGGGCGCGCTCAGCCGCGGCGATCTAGCGAGCTTTCACGAGATCCTTGCGCCGACGGTGCCGCTCTCGCGCCACATCTTCCAGGCGCCAACCCGGTTCTACAAGACCGGCATCGTCTTCCTCGCCTGGCTGAACGGCCACCAGTCGCACTTCACGATGGTCGGCGGGCAGCAGA
>Ga0070712_100003104_pt1 | contig 10243 bp, 9 predicted proteins | sample LARL81metaG_FD_71396 | JGI IMG/M metagenome (GOLD analysis project Ga0070712, IMG submission 71396) | Corn, switchgrass and miscanthus rhizosphere microbial communities from Kellogg Biological Station, Michigan, USA - LAR L8-1 metaG | ecosystem: Host-associated > Plants > Roots > Rhizosphere ...
CGCGCGGCGCAACCTCCGTCGCGCCTTCCTGCCGACGTCGCCGCGCGGCTCGCCTCGCAGAGCGACCAGGTCGCCGCGCGGCTCGCGGCCAGCGACGGCTGCGGAGCCGTTGCGGCCGCGCGCCAGCTGCGCTCGGAGGCGATCGCCGCGATCAACGCCGGCCGCGTCCCTGCGCTGTTCCAGGAGACGCTGACGGCCGCAGCGAACGACCTCCCGCTGAGGATCCACTGCGCGCCGCGCGCCGCACCGGCGACCGCGGCCGAGCTGGACGACCACAAGCACGACAAGCACGACCACAAGAAGGACGGTCACGGACACGGGAAGCACGACCGGTGAGGGTCGAGACCCTCGCCGGGCGGTACGAGGTCGGCCGGACGCTCGGCCGGGGCGGCATGGCCAGCGTCTACCTCGCCCGCGACCAGTCGCTGGGCCGGCCGGTCGCCGTCAAGGTGCTCAGCGACGGACTCGACGGCGACGGGACGAGCCGCGAGCGGTTCCTGCGCGAAGCCCGACTGGCGGCCCGGCTCTCCCATCCGAACGTCGTCAAGGTCTTCGACGCCGGCGAGGCGAACGGCAGGCCCTACATCGTGATGGAGTTCGTCCCCGGCAGGACCGTCGACGAGCTGCTGGCGAAGCGGCGACGCGTGAGCCCGGACGAGGCGGTCGACATCGTCGCCCAGGCCTCCGCTGGGATCCAGCACGCGCACGACCACGGGCTCGTCCACCGCGACGTCAAGCCGGGGAACCTGCTCGTCCGGGACGACGGCTGCGTCAAGGTCGTCGACCTGGGGATCGCCCGTGCGGCCGAGTCGACGCAGCTGACCCAGCACGGGACGATCCTCGGTACTGCGGCGTATCTGGCGCCCGAGCAGGCGGCCGGCGAGGCCGTGACTTCCGCGGCCGACGTCTACTCCCTCGGCGCCGTGCTCTACCAGTTACTCACGGGGCGGCCGCCGTACGAGTTCGACTCGCTCGCCGAGCTGGCCGCCAAGCAGTCGGCCGGTGAGATCGTGCCGCCGCGCGACCTGGAGCCGTCGATCCCGGACCGGCTCGAGGCCGTGACGATGCGCTCCCTGGCCCGGGACCCACGCTTCCGGCCGGCCTCCGCGGCAGAGCTCGGCGCCGAGCTGCGCGCGTCGATCGACGACACGTACGAGGACGCCGTCCCGACGCAGCCGCTGGCGCGGCGCACCCGCGTGTCCCGGTGGTGGCTCTTCGCCGCGCTCGCGCCCGCGGCGGTCGCGGCGCTCGTCCTCGGCCTGACGCAGCTCGGCGGGGGCGGCGGGAAGACGCCGGCGGCGCCTCCGAAGGTCGCGCCGATTCAGCCCGGGCGGACGGCCGCCGATGAGGCTCGGAACCTCAGCGCGTGGCTGCGGCGCTACTCGCGCTAGGCGGCTCGGCCTTGCGCTCGTCGCTGACCATGATGCCCTCACGGGCGAGCGCGAGCTGGACGTCCTCGCGCGCCTTGTAGATCCGCCACTTCACGGTGGCGAGTGTGATCTCGAGCGAGTCGGCGATCTCGGTGTACGAGAGGCCGACGACGTCGCGGAGCAGCAGCGCCATCTTCAGGTCGACGTTGAGGGCCTCGACGGCGCGCCAGACGGCGTCGATCGCCTCGAGGCGCTCCATCGGAGCGTCCACGACCTCGAGCGGCGGTACGTCCTCGAGCGCGACGACCGCACGCGGCCGGCGCTCGACGGCGCGGAGCTCGTCGAGGACGCGGTTCTTCGTGACCTGGAACAGCCACGTCGTGAACTTCGACCGCAGCGAGAACTTCGGCAGGCCCTGGTAGACGCGCAGGAAGACCTCCTGCGTCAGATCCTCGGCGAGGGATCGATCCCCGACCAGGCGCAGCACGTAGTTGAACACCGGCACCTGGTACGCGCGGACGATCAGGGAGAACGCCCGCTCGTCGCCTTTCTGTGCCTTCCGCAGGACGCCAAAGTCAGGTTGCTGCAGCGACAAGGTGCCGGAGTATAACCGCTATGCAGCGGATGTAGTTAGGGGTTTGCCGGTCATCTGTAAAGGTTGGTTGAAGCCAAGAAATCCCAGCACAGAGGGCACTAGATCGGCCAGTTGGCCACCCTCTCTCAATGACTCGTTCGGGTCAGTCACGATCAACGGCACGAGGTTCGTAGTATGCGCGGTATGGGGGCTGACTCCGTCTGATTCGAGCATTTGCTCGGCGTTTCCGTGGTCGGCTGTGATCAGCGCCACGCCGCCGTTTCGCTGCACCGCGGCGACGACCTCCCCGAGACAGGCGTCCGCGACCTCGACCGCTCGCACGACGGCCGGGATCGATCCCGTGTGTCCGACCATGTCCGGATTGGCGAAGTTGATGACCGCGAACGCGTAGTCGCCCGAGTCGATCTCGTCCACGAAGCGCCGCGTGACCTCGGCGGCGGACATCTCGGGCTTCAGGTCGTAGCTCGGGACGTCGCGCGGCGAGGGGACGAGCACGCGCGTCTCCCCTCCCCACTCCTCCTCGCGGCCGCCGTTGAAGAAGTACGTGACGTGCGCGTACTTCTCGGTCTCGGCGACGTGGAGCTGGCGGACGCCGTGCTCGGACAGGACCTCGGCCAGCGTCTCCGCCACCTCCTGCTCGGGGAAGGCGACGGGAACGTCGAGGTCCGCCCGGTACCTCGTCATGGTCGTGATATCGGCACCGAGCTCAACGAGCTTCATGGTCAATTGGCGTGCTCGGTCCGGGCGGAAGTTGAAGAAGATCACGGAGTCGCGCTCCGGGTCGAGCCTCGGCGTCCCCTCGTGGACGACCGGCTCGATGAACTCGTCCGTGACGCCGCGGTCGTAGCTCGCCTGCACGGCGGCGAGGAGATCCGACGCCACAGGGGTCTCGCCGCTTCCAGTGATCGCGTCGAGCGCGCGCTGGGTGCGCTCCCAGCGCTGGTCGCGGTCCATCGCGTAGTAGCGGCCGACGACCGTGGCGATCCGGTCGAGCGGGAGCTCGGCCAGGTCGCGGACGGCGGAGGTAGGCGAGACGTCGCGTCCGTCCGTGAACGCGTGGATCCAGGTCTTCTCCGGAGCGAACCGGAGCAGCGCACGCAGGTGGTCGATGTGGGAGTGGACTCCGCCGTAGGACACGAGGCCGAGCAGGTGAGTTCTCTCCCCCCGCTCGAACGCCGCCTTGAGAGCCGGGTTCTCGAAGAGCGACCCGTCCTCGACGGCCTTGTTCACGCGCATGAGGTCCTGGTAGAGGACGCGCCCCGAACCGATCGTCAGATGGCCGACCTCGGAGTTCCCCATCTGGCCGTGAGGGAGGCCGACCGCCTCGCCGGACGCGTCCAGCTTCGTGTGCGGGTACTCGCGCCAGAGCCGGTCGAAGTTCGGCGTGTCCGCGAGCTCGACGGCGTTGCCGGGCCCGGGCGGCGCGCAGCCCCACCCGTCCAGGATCACGAGGACTACGAGGCTGTACTTGGGCATACCGTTGTCCTTCGACTGGCCCGCGGCGTCTACCCAGGGCGCGTAGCGCGGCAAATGGCCGTGAACGAGTCGACGTCGAGAGAGGCGCCGCCCACCAGCGCGCCGTCGACGTCGGGCTGGGCCAGGAGCTCGCCGGCGTTGTCGGGTTTGACCGAGCCGCCGTAGAGGACGGGCCGGTCGAGGAGGCTCTTGACGAACGCATGCGCGTCCTGCGCGGTCGCGGGCGTCGCGGTCTTGCCGGTGCCGATCGCCCAGACGGGCTCGTACGCGACGACGAGGCCGTCGTCGTCCGGGAGGACGGACACCTGCCGCCGGAGGACGTCCTCGGTCTCGCCGCGCTCGCGCTCCTCCCCCGTCTCGCCCACGCACGCGATCACCTCGAGGCCGGCCGCGAGGGCAGCCTCCGCGCGCTTCGCAGTGGTCTCGTCGGTCTCGCCGAAGAGCTGGCGCCGCTCGGAGTGGCCCACGATCGCCCCGTACACGCCGAGCTCGCGCAGCATCGGTGCCGAGATCTCGCCCGTGTACGGGCCGTCCGGCTCCCAGTGGACGTTCTGCGCCGCGACCGCGATCTCGGTCGGCGCGAGCAGCTGGACGGCGACCTCGAGCGACACGGCCGGCGGGCACACCACGACGTCGGCGTCGCCCAGTTCGGCGTCGCGGAGCGCGAGACAGAAGGCCGCCGTCTCGACCGGCCCCTTGAACATCTTCCAGTTGCCGGCGATCAGCACGGCGCCAGCCTATTCGGCCACGGGGATCGCGGCGACGCCGGGGAGCTCCTTCCCCTCCAGCAGCTCGAGCGCGGCGCCCCCGCCGGTCGAGAGCCACGAGACCTGATCCGCCAGGCCGAGCTCATGGAGCGCGCGCGCGGAATCGGCGCCCCCGACGACCGTGTACGCCGGCGACTCGGCGACCGCATGCGCAACGGCCCGTGTCCCGTCCGCGAACGGCCGCCACTCGAAGACTCCCATCGGGCCGTTCCAGAAGATCGTCCTCGCCTCCGCGATCCGCTCGGCGAACAGTCGACGCGTGTCGGGGCCGATGTCGAGGCCAAGCCAGCCGTCGGGAACCTCGTCGAACGGCACGACACGCGTGTCCGCGTCGGCGGCGAACCGGGCGGCCGCGACGACGTCCGTCGGGAGGACGACCTCGAACGACAGCGGGTTCTCGTCGCGCAGCTGCTCCGCCATCTTGCCGCCGACGAGCACGGCGTCCGCCCTGCCGCCGAGGTGCTCGAGGACGCCGAGCTTGTCCTCGACCTTGGCGCCGCCGGACACGAGCACGAACGGGCGGTCGACGGGGCCGAGCAGCTTGCCGAGCTCCTCGAGCTCGCGCTCGAGCAGGAGGCCGGCGTACGCGGGCAGCAGGCGCGCGACGGCCTCGGTCGACGCGTGCGCGCGGTGGACGGAGCCGAACGCGTCCTCGACGAAGAGGTCACGGCCGTTGGCGAGCTCACGGGCGAGCTCGGGGTCGTTCTTCGTCTCACCGGGATGGAAGCGGGTGTTCTCCAGGACGTTGACGCGCGCGCCCGACTCCTCGAACCCGACGTCGTGGCCGAGGAGGTCGGCGAGCCGCTCCGCGACCGGGCGCAGCGAGAGCTTGGGATCGCGGCCCTCCTTCGGCCGCCCGAGGTGCGAGCAGACGTCGACGCCGGAGGCGCCCTGCTCGAGCAGGAAGTCGAGCGTCGGGAGCGCGCCGCGGATCCGTGTGTCGTCGGCGACGACGCCGTCGTCGAGCGGGACGTTGAGGTCGGCCCGCACGAGAACCCGCTTGCCGCGGACCTCGGCGTCGCGGACGGACCGGCGCCGCTGCAACCTAGGCGGAGACAGCGGCCGGGATGTCGGCCGCGATCTTGCCGACCACGTCCACGAGGCGGCAGCTGTAGCCCCACTCGTTGTCGTACCAGCCGAACACCTTGACCATCGACCCGTTCGCCATCGTCAGCTCGCTGTCGAAGATGCACGAGTACTGCGAGTGGATGATGTCCGTGGACACCAGCGGGTCGTCGGCGTAGCGGAGGATCCCCTCGAGGCGGCCCTGCGACGCGGCCCCGCTGTACGCGTCGTTGACCTCCTCGATCGTGACGTCGCGGCCGAGCCGGACGACGAGGTCGGTGATCGAGCCGACCGCGACCGGGGCGCGTACGGAGATCCCGTCGACCTTCCCCTTCAGGTCGGGCATGACGAGCCCGATCGCGCGCGCCGCGCCGGTGGAGGTCGGGATCAGGTTGATGGCAGCGGCGCGGGCGCGGCGCAAGTCCTTGTGCGGTAGGTCGAGGATCTGCTGGTCGTTCGTGTACGCGTGGATCGTCGTCATGAAGCCCTGCTCGATCGTGAAGGCGTCGTGCAGGACCTTCGCCAGCGGCGCGACGCAGTTCGTCGTGCAGGAGGCGTTCGAGACGATGTGGTGCTGCTCGGGGTCGTACCGGTCGTCGTTGACGCCGAGGACGACGGTCAGGTCCGGCTCGGTCGCCGGCGCCGAGATCACGACCTTCTTCGCGCCTGCGTCGATGTGCTTCTGCGCGCCTTCCCGGTCGGTGAAGAAGCCCGTCGACTCGAGGACGAGGTCGACCTCGAGCTCGCGCCAGTTGAGCGCCGCCGGATCGCGCTCGGAGAGCACCTGCAGCTCGGTGTTCCCGGCCTTGATGACTCCGTCGCCGACCTCGACGTCCTCGTCCAGCGGTCCAAGAACGGAGTCGTACTGGAGGAGGTGGCCCATCGTCTTGGCGTCGCCGAGGTCGTTGATCGCGACGAGCTCGAAGTCGCCCCCGCGCTCGAGGTGAGCCCGGAAGAAGTTGCGCCCGATGCGCCCGAATCCGTTGATTCCCACGCGTGTCTTGGCCATGTGACCGAGTGTATTTGATCCGCCGCCGCGACCGGCTCTGCCGGTTGCGGCCCGCTGCGGCCCGCCGACAGGAGACGAAATCGGGACGAAGTCGTCATGCTGCGCGAGAGCGCAGCGGACTTCGTTCGGAGAAGCGGCGGGCCGGAGGGGAAGCTCCGAGGACGACCTCCCCCTCCGGTTGAACCACGCTCAGGACCGTGGCGTCGGACGGGGTCTGAATCCGGCGCCGGACGAGCACGGACCCGCCGCTCCGTGAGTATGACAGAGCCGCACGCGACGACAACGCGCGCCAAAAGTTAGGCGTCGGCGAGCTGTTGCAGTTTCTGTAAACGCCGCTGCGCGGACGCCTTCGATGCCGGTGGGCGGCACCGTGCGGCGAGCTCCCTGAGCGAGAACGTCGGGTGCCTGGTCCGGAGCTCGGCGATCTCCTGGAGGTGCGCCGGCAGGCGCTCGAGCTCCCCACGCCGCCGCAGCCGCTCGACCGCCTGCAGCTGCGCGTGCGCGGCTCGACTGGCCCGGACGAGGTTGGCGTGGTCGGCGTTGGCCAGGCGGTTGGCGCGCTCGCGGGTCGCCGCCATGACGGCGCGCTCCTCGAGCCGGAGGAGCGAGTCCCCCGCGCCGGCGGCCGCCAGCAGGTCTGCAACCGCTTCGCGCCCCTTGGCATAGGCGGCCGCGTGCCCGCTGCGGTCGCGCACGGCGAGCCGGGCTCCTTCCCGTGCGGCGACCGCCGCGACGAAGGCCGCGCCCTCGGCCTCGGCACTGCGGATCTCCAGGTGGAGCGACCGCGGCCCGCTCAGCGAGCCGCCGCCGAGGAGCGCGCCGCGGAGGTAGGCGCGGCGGCAGCACGATCGGCTGACGACCCGCTGCGGCGGATGTGCGAGCGGTGCGAGCCCGCGGCCGAGGACGCCCGCCTCGTGCAGCACCTGCAGCGCATGCGCGTCGTCGCCGGCGACGTGGAGCTGGTAGCGCGTGGCGCGGTCGAAGGCGCGTCGGCGGTACGTGCGGATCTCCGAGGCGACGCCGAAGTGGCGGAGCAGGCTGAACGCGCGCCGCGCGACGGCGGACTCGGCGACGTCGAGGTGGACGGCGATCTCTCCACGACCGCGCAAGTGGACGCTGCCGGCGGCGTGGAACAGCCCGGAGAGCTCCGCGAGCCGGTCGCAGTCGGTGCGTGGCGCGATCGCGGCGAGCTCGCCGCGGAGCTCCTCAGAGAGCGACACCTTCGAGGGCCAGCAGCCGGCGCTTGTAGTCGAGCCCGAGCGAGCCGTACGACCCGATGCCCTGCGCGCCGACAACGCGGTGGCACGGGACGACGAGCGGGAAGCGGTTGTGCGCGCAGAACGTCCCGGCCGCACGCTGGGCCCGTGGATAGCCGGCAAGGCGGGCCAGGTCCGAATACGACACCACCTCGCCGTAGGAGACGGAACGCAGCGCCGCCGCAACGTCGAGCTGGAACGGCGTCCACCCGTCGGCGTCGATGTCGACGTCCTCGAAGGAGACGCGCTCGCCGCGGAAGTACCCCGTCACCCTGTGGACGAGTTTTTCCACTTTCGGCACGGTCCCGGCACGCTTCCGCGCCGTTTTCGCCGGTATCGTCGAGCTCGAGGGAGGCGGGTTAGATCCCCTCCCTGGGTGGGGGTTACGCGCTGGCTGCGGGAGCTCGTGCCAGACGAGACGCGGCCCGTCCAGCCAGAGCTCGCCGACGCCCCAGCCGTCGACGGCGTAGGGGACACACGTCACGGACACCGCTGCAAATTTACAATCGCCCTATGACCTGCCCACGGCTCTCGGGATCGGCGGACCGTCGGCGTTCGAGGCAGACGGCATCCCCGCGAAAGCTGCAAGGGTGTCGGGCGTGACAGTTCACGGCATCTTCCGTCCGCCCGTCCCGCACAACGAGCCCATCCAGTCGTACACACCCGGCAGCCCCGAGCGCGAGCGGCTCCGGCTGCGCCTCCAGGAGCTGAGCTCGCAGCAGATCGAGGCGCCGCTCGTCATCGGCGGCGAGGAGGTGCGCACCGGCGAGACGTTCGACGCCGTGATGCCGCACGACAAGGATCACGTCCTCGCGACCGTCCACAAGGGCTCGGCGCAGCACGTCGAGCAGGCGATCAAGGCAGCCGGGGACGCGTGGGAGGACTGGCACCGGACGCCGTGGGAGGAGCGGGCCGCCGTCTTCCTCCGCGCGGCCGACCTGCTCTCCGGCCCGTGGCGCGCCACGCTGAACGCCGCCACGATGCTCGGCCAGTCGAAGACCGCGCACCAGGCGGAGATCGACTCCGCGTGCGAGGTGATCGACTTCTTCCGGTTCAACGTCCAGTTCATGCTCCGGATCTACGAGGAGCAGCCGATCTCCTCCGCCGGCACCTGGAACCGGATGGAGTACCGACCGCTCGAGGGCTTCGTCTTCGCGGTGACGCCCTTCAACTTCACCGCGATCTCGGCCAACCTCCCGTCGAGCGCGGCGCTCATGGGCAACACGGTCGTCTGGAAGCCCGCGTCGACCGCGGCGTACTCCGCGCACTACCTGATGAAGCTGTACGAGGCGGCAGGCCTGCCGCCGGGCGTCATCAACCTGGTCTACGGCTCCGGCTCGGAGATCGGCGACCCGGCGCTGGCGAGCCCGGACCTGGCCGGCGTCCACTTCACGGGCTCGACCCCCGTGTTCCAGTCGATGTGGAAGACGATCGGGAACAACATCGCCGACTACCGCAACTACCCGCGGATCGTCGGCGAGACGGGCGGCAAGGACTTCATCGTCGCGCATCCCTCGGCCGATGCGGAGGCGGTCGCCACTGCGATCGTGCGCGGCAGCTTCGAGTACCAGGGCCAGAAGTGCTCGGCGGCGTCGCGTGTGTTCGCGCCGTCCAACCTCTGGCCGGAGATCCGCGAGCGGCTGGTCGAGGAGATCAGGACGATCAAGGTCGGCGACGTCTCCGACTTCGGGAACTTCATGGGCGCCGTCATCGACGCCGGGTCGTTCAAGACGCAGAAGGATGCGATCGAGGAGGCGAAAGCAGCGGCCAAGGTCAACGTCCTCGTCGGCGGCGGCTACGACGACTCCGAGGGGTACTTCGTCGAGCCGACCGTGCTCGAGACCGAGGACCCCGACTTCCGGACCATGAAGGAGGAGCTGTTCGGCCCGGTGGTCACGGCGTTCGTCTACCCGGAGTCGAAGTACGACGAGACGCTCGAGCTCGTCGACCGGGGCGCGCCGTACGGCCTGACAGGCGCGGTCTTCGCACGCGAGCGCGACGCACTCGAGCTCGCAGACGAGAAGCTCCGCTACGCGGCCGGGAACTTCTACGTCAACGACAAGCCCACCGGCGCGGTCGTCGGCCAGCAGCCGTTCGGCGGCGCGCGCGCGTCGGGGACGAACGACAAGGCCGGCTCGATGTGGAACCTGATCCGCTGGGTCAGCCCGCGCACGATCAAGGAGACCTTCGTGCCGCCGACCGACTACAGGTACCCGTTTCTGGCGCCGGACGACGGCAAGGGCGCGCTCTAGCCGCCGTGCGCAAGGGGCTCGTCGTCACGGCCGTCGCGGCCGTGCTCGTCGCGCCCGCGTCCGCTGCCGCACAGACGCTCGCCGACGTCGCCGCGTCGCTCCGCAGCGACCCGGTCTACGTCGCTCCGGATGCGAGCCCGTCGCTGACTTCGAGCGAGGCCGACAGGCTCCGAAGCACGATCCGGAGCGGAGGCGCCGCGCCGATGTTCGTGGCGGTGCTCCCGGCGTCGGCCGCCGCCGAGGCCGACGGCACGCCCGAGGGGGTCCTGCGTCAGCTGCACGACGACGTCGGTCTCGCCGGGACGTACGTGGTCGTCGTCGGCGGAAAGTTCCGCGCCGGCGCGACGGCCGGCGTCCTCCCGCAGGGCGAGGCGGGACGACTCGCGACGGAGGCGTTCCAGCAGCACCGCGGCGAAGGCCTTGCCGCGACGCTGGACGCGTTCGCCGCGGATG
>Ga0070712_100003106_pt1 | contig 10239 bp, 8 predicted proteins | sample LARL81metaG_FD_71396 | JGI IMG/M metagenome (GOLD analysis project Ga0070712, IMG submission 71396) | Corn, switchgrass and miscanthus rhizosphere microbial communities from Kellogg Biological Station, Michigan, USA - LAR L8-1 metaG | ecosystem: Host-associated > Plants > Roots > Rhizosphere ...
GACTCGATCGGAATTTTCGTGAACTCGCGGCTGATCTCCTTGACCATGCGACTGAGATCCTCGTCGGCGAGCAGGGCCAGAATTGTGTGTCCCGTGCGAACCTGCCCCGCTCCGTAGTCAACCGAGCCGAGCGTCCACGCTTCGGTGAGCATGCGCGCGAGATGCGGGCTGAACGCCGGCGTGCGCGCGTTGCCCGTCTTCAGGTGATCGAGGCTCTTCGCGAGATCCGACGCGAGTCGCGAGCGATCGATCGCGTACTGCCGCAGGATGAACGCGAAGTCGCTGTCGGTCGCGTCGAGAAGCTTCACGAGGTAGTGCTCGACCTCGACGTCGTAGTGCGTGCGCGAAAGGCACAGCCCAGCCGCCGATTCGACGGCGCCGCGCGTCGTGGGGTTGAGCTTGGCGATGAGAGCACGAAGGTTGACGGACATGGGAAAAGGGGCTAGGGAGCTAGGGACTAGAGCGTAAATACCGTGTCGTCGGCGTTCTTGCCTAACGGTTTCGTCGTTAGCCAAGTGCACCAGCTCAAGGGAAGAGGCGCCTCGTTTCCGAGCTCGAACATCGGCACCTCCTTCTCCGCCAGCACGAGCTGGATCTCGAAGTCGATCAAGTCATTCGTATAGAGTCGCGTCAACGCGCGTAACGGCTCGTGCGCGCTGCCACCGGGTAGAAATTCGTCGTATTTCTTTCGGGTGAGCGGCCCGATGCGGACGCGCGCGCGTGATTGTTGGTCCCAGATCTCGTCTCCGGCCACCGCGCCGAAACCCAGTTGCGACGACGCGCTGTCGTCATCGCCGAGCTCCGATTGCGTCGCACGCTCGAGCGGATACCAGGCGCCAACGAACTGCTCGATGTGCACGGGCACGTTGAAGAAATCGGCGAGCAACTGCTCGAGCGCACCCGCCGGCCTCGTCGGCAGGCCGAGCAGTCCGGCGTAGAAGAGCAGCGCCTCGTCCTGCATCGGCAACCGATCGCGCAACGCTTCGTTGCCGAGACCGACGAGCTCGAGCAGGTGACGCGTCAGCCAGTCACGCTTCTCCTCGCCGTGCGCGATTCCGACATGCGTCTTTTCCCACGCCCGATAGAACAACGACAGGATGCGGTGATCGAAGATGCCGAGAAATTCCTTCAGCGCGTGATCGCCGGCACGCACACGCTCGGCGACGTACAGACTGTACGCGAGCGGCAGCGCGCCTTGCGGACCGGTGAGCCCAAGGAAATTCACCGCCATGCGGGGCGGCGTTGTCGTCCCGCTCAGCGACTGAATCTCGCTCGCGGGAAAGGCGACGCTCGTCGAGGTCGTTAGGCGAACCGCTTCCTGGCGCGGATCACCGAAGGCACCGACGGCGGCACGATCCGGCTGGAGCCGCTCGAGCAGGTGCAGCGCCTGGAAGAAGTCGAACGACCAGGGCTCGGCGTAGAGGCGCTCCAATAGGAGGCTCTCGTCGGCCGTCCGTTCGACGGTCGACGAGAGCGCGACGTCGTCCGCAGCGGTGGCCGCGGGGACGTACGAGAGCGCTCCGCCTACAGCAGCGGTTTCCAGCCCGCTCTCGCCGGCCATTCCCGTATTCCTCCCTTCCGCTGCCGCGAGCGCGCGGTGAGCGTTGAGAAGCTGTTAATTGATGCGTACAGCCCGAAGAAGTGCTCGAGCACGCTCGAGAACAGGTACGCCCCCGCGCCGGTGAATTGCTCTTCATCGAGCTCGAGTTGAACCCGACGGCCTCGCGCGAAGCTCAAGCCATGCTCCGTCGCGATGCGTGCAAACGCCGGCTCACTGCGAACCGCGAGGACGCCCTCGATCTGCCGCCGGATGGCCGGCTCGCCGCTGAAGTCGTGAAGCCTTAGCACCTCGCGCAACGCCTCCGTCCCGCGGCCGATGCCATCTTCACCCGGTGTGGTATCGCTGTCGGTATCGGTGAGTGAGAGGTAATTCAGTGACAGCTGCGAGACCAATCGCCAGATCTGTGGTGAGCCGAGCGGCGGCTGGACGACGCGCGTTGGCTTCACGAGCGCGACGATCGCGCTCACCGGCCCACCGCGATCGAGCTCGAAGTCGCCGCGCTGGTTGCCGAATGGCAAGCGGCTCGGTAGATCGCTGTTGAAGCACGTTAGGCGCGCCGTCACGACCTCGAAGTCCGGATAGACGACGCGCCCTGAGAGGTCGACGAATGAGAGTGAGACGTCCGTGCCAACGTCGCTGCGCCAGCCGCTGAAGCGCCTGTTCGCGAGCCAGAACGCGCTCGAGCCGTTCGCGGCATGGCGGTGCGAGTACAGCGGCTCGAAGCGTTGTGTCTCTCCCGAGTCGGGCGCGACGGCGACGACGTCGTCGATCGAGAACACTTCCGTCGTGACGCGGCGGTGCGCATCCGGTACCAGCGTGTACTCGTGCCGCCGCTGCGTCAGCAGCAACGGCTCGGCAACTTGCGGAAAGAGATTGACGATCGGCGTGCAGCCGACACGAATCGTCGTTTCATTGACGCCCGCTTCGAGCATCTGGCGCCACTCGCCGCGCTCGAAGGCGCCGATCGGGATGATGATCTCGATTGCGCTTCCGAAGCCAGCGGTCCGCAGCGCTTCGAGACCGCTGAGATCGAAGAAGAGATACTTCTCGGGGAAGGCGAAATACTCTTGTAGCAGGCGATAGGCCTGAAACGACCGGCCTGGATACGGCAACATCCCTTCGTCGGCGCCGAAGCCCGCCGGTTGTAATGACTCGTGGTCGACGGTGATCGATTTCGGCTTGGCAACGCCCGTCTCGCGAATGATGAGATCACGGCGGTTGCTCGCGAGCAGCTCGTAGAGCGGGTAAACGAGATTGCTCTCGCCATTGAGGAACAATCGCAACGTGCGCAGATCGAGCTGGGAAAAGCTGACCCCCGGAAGACATTTGAGCTCGATGCGCACGGCGGCGATCGCGTCGCCTAACCGCACCGCGGGCTTGAGCCGGTCGGGCGTGAGCCATTGCGCGCCGGTCACCGTGAACGGCCAGAGCGTCGTGTCGTAGCATGTGCGGAACTTGCACGGCACTCCGTCAACCGGACGCGAGTAAAGCGCGGTGCCACGCGGCACCTTGAAACCCGTTGGCGGAACGCCCTGCTCGACGTCGATGCGCATCTCGGCGATCGACATCGACGGAATCGGCCGCACATAGTGCGGATACACGATGTTGAGGATCGACTCCGTGACCTCGGGGAATTCGTCGTCGATCTTGAGGTGGACGCGCGCGGCAAGAAATGCGAACGCCTCGATCAACCGCTCGACGTGCGGATCTTCGCACTTTGTCGGCTCGAGCTGGAGACGACTCGCGATCTTCGGGTAACGCTGCGCGAATTCCGCCCCCATGCGGCGGACATACGCGAGCTCGCGCTCGTAATAGTGAAGAAGATCTTCACGCACCGCGCCCACCTCCCGCAGCCTGCGCGCCCGCGCCACCCACCTCGTATTCGCCACTGGAGAAGTGGAGCACCGTGTCGAAGATCACCTGTTCGGGCGTTGGGTCCATCAGCAGAGTGCCTTCGACGTGAAAGCGAAGCTCGCGGCGATGATCTTCACCCTCCATCTCGACGACGGAGATCGCGACGTTGCCGAGGCGTGGCTCGAACAGCGCCATCGCGTCTTCGACGCGACGCAGCAGCCGATCGCGCGCCTCGTGCGAGTCGCGGCTGATTGATGTCAGATCCGGCAACCCGAAGTGGTAGACGGAACGGTTGAGCTCCTCGAATTCGTCCGGCGCGGTGACCGGGATACGACGTGTGTTGAGCAACCACTCGAGATCGCGCTGCAGGCCAGCCTTGAACTGCCGGACAGATTCGAGGTAGCCGACGCGCCCCTCGCTATTGTTACGGGGCTCGTAATCTGTCAGACGGTCGAGGAGCGACGGCTGGACGGTGCGCTCGATCTCGCGCTTGGTCATGCGGACGAGCCTCCGCCGTTGGCGAATCCGATTGCCTGTACGGGATCGAGGCGGCAGATGCGGAGATAGAGCGCCTGACGAGTGCCCGGATCACCATCGATCCGCTCGAGACAGCGATACAACAAGGCGAGCGGCCGCGCGACGACGTCGCCGCTCTCCCACTCCTCGAGCTTGTGCGACTCGACGTTCGCCATCAGCTCTTCGAGAATCGGCTGCGCGACAGCGTGGTGGCCGCCGTCGACCATGATGCTCGCGAGCTCGGTCTGCACGAGGAAGCGTCCGCGTCTCGTCTTCTCGCTGCCCGCTTCGCGCATTAGAAGGGCGATCGCGCGGTCGGTGCGACCGGCGCGCACCTCGGCCATCGCCGCGCTCCGACCGCCGCGCGCGCGCAGCGGCTCGGTCGTGCCGTCGTCAGCGCGCTGTTCCGGCTCGGGCGCCGCGACTTCGGCCTCGCCGATCGTGGTCAACCATCGGCGAGTCTCGAGATTCGCCGTCGGCGTATCGTCCATGAGCGTCATGTCGACAAGCCCCGGCAGATCGGCGAGCAAGGATCGCAGCGCGCCCCGCATCGCGGCGGCGACGACCTGGAACTCGGTGCCGAGCTGCTCGCATGCCGTCAGCGCATAGCGTTGGAGATCGAGCCAACCGCGCCCCTGCGGTGTGGCCATTACGCCTTCGCATGCTTCGAGCAGCGCTTCCCACTTGGAGTCGAGGAGCAACGTCTTCAGCTGCGTGCGCGTCGGCGTCGCCGGTGCCTCGAGCAAACGAGGATCGGGACTGCTTCCCGAGGCGCGCAACTCTCCCCAGCGAAATCCGCGGAGCAGGAGGTACGCGGCCGGGTTCGTCGGATCCGTCTGTCGCAGGTACTTAGCGCTGGCGGCAATCCGGTTCGCGGCGTCGTCACGCGACGTCGGGACGGACCCGATCGAGCCTAACGACACAGCGCCCGGCAAAACGACGCCTTCCGGCAGCGAGACCGGCGCCGCGTCTGCCTGTGCCTCCGCGCTGCCGACGGGATCCGGATCCAGTTCGAGCTTGCGCTTGAGGAGTTGGCGCGAGGCGCGCTGCACCTCCTCGATCGTGCCGCGAAGCTTCGAGTAGCTGGGCGCGTCGTCGCCAAAGCGTTCGCGTGACAGCTCGTCGAGATTCTGGAGCGATTCGAGGGTGCTGTCGATGTCGGCGACGAGCGCCTTGAGCCATGGCTTCGGCGTTCCCTGGAAGCCGCGCTCGATATCCTCCGGCGTCGTTTTCCCCTCGTTGATGAGCGCCTGACGAGTCTCGCCCTTCGTCGAGTCAGCGCTGGCATCCGCTTCGGTCGGCACCAACCTCGCTTCCTGGTGCTGCAACCAGTCGTGCCCGGCGCGATCGAGCGGTACGCGACGAATCGGTAATTCGAGCTTCGTGCCGAGCCACTCGAGTGGCGCGGCGCGCATCTCGACGTCACCGTCTTCGATCTCGGGATAGAGATGATCCCAATGCTGTTCGAGCAGCCCGACGATCATGTCGAGCGCGCCACGGAATCCGGCGAACCCCTCGCGGCGGAGGAGCGCCTCGGAGAGCCACACCGCGAGTTGCAGGTCCTTCGACTTGGTCGCGAGCGCGTCCTTGGTCAGCTTGATGACTTGCGGCCAATCGGCTGTCTTGCGCTCGGTCTGCCAGTCTCCCTGCGGTGTGTCGTCGTCTTCCCGCCGCGCTTCCTTGATCTTGTCGTAGAGCGGATCGTAGCGCAGCGCCGCGCCACCGGGATTCGCGCCGGGAATCGGATTGAGAAGTTCGTCACGCAGCGGCATGTGCGACTCAGTCGGCGACAGGTGGAACGGACGAGTTGATGGTGAGCTCGCGCAATTCGAGAATTGGAAATTCTTCGCCGTCGACGAGGAGCAGTTTCTGGCCGATCGGCGCTTCCATGTCGTCGTCGAGCGGCTCCCACTGCGTCACGCGCCCGAGCCGAACGGGCCCGTCGGCGTGGCGCCAGGTCAGTGGCGCGATTGCCGGGACGATGACCTCGCCCATGTCCATCCCGCGGAATGTCTCCGACGGTCGGACGATGGCCGGGGCCCAGAGCATGTCGCGCAGTCGCTTCGGCGGCAGCATCTGAACGGATGCGATGTGCTCGAAGGGCAGCCAGGTGTACTGGCCGGCGGCGAACAGCTCGAGGCGCGCGCCGATGCGAGGATCGGCATCGGCGATCGACTCGAACGGCGCCCCGTTGAGCGTTCCCGAAACTTGGCGTGGCGGATTGGACAGCGGGAAGCTCTTCGACTCGAACATCTCCTGGCGCATTCGTTCGGCGTGGAGCGCGCTGTGATACAGGAGCGCCCCCATCTCGGCTTCCTTGCTTCCCTGTCCGACGACGGCGAGCTGTTTCTCGGCTCGATCGTACTTTCCGGCGAAGCAGAGCAGCTCGAAGAGAAAAGTGCGGCGGTGCGCGTCGGCGGGATTCTCGCGGAGCTCGGCGCTGAGCGCGTCGATCGCCTCGTCGAGCTTACCGGCCTGCAACAGATCGCGTGGTGTCATGGCAAGGCCCTGGAACAAATTCCGGCCGCCGTTAGGCGGCGGCCGGAGAGAGGGCGCCGACCGGAGCGGGCGGCGCCTGCCAGCAAACAGCGAGATACGGCTAGACCTTCTTGTTGGCCTTCAAATCCCAGCCGGCCTTCGCCGGCGAGTCGAGCGTGCCGTCCGCCTTCTGCGGCTTGTACTCGTATTCGATCTTGCTGAAGTTCAGCGAAATCTGATTCTGAGGGACAATGTCGCCGCGGGCGCTGCCGCTGGTCTGGAACGAGCTCACGAGCAGATCCGTGAACTTGATCACCAGAAACTCCTGCTGATCCTTGCCCGCTTTGCGGCAGGTGAGCTGCGCCTTCTTGATGTGATCGCCGCCGGCACACGCCAGCATGAGTAATGGCGACGCCTTGTTCTCGGTCATCACGAAGTGGAAGTCCTGCATCTGGACTTTCCCTGCCCCGCCGCCGGCGCCCGTCGCGTGCGACCCCGCGTTCTGCTCACCCCAACTCCAACTTTCGATCTGAATCTCGTCCTTGTGCTTGTGATCCTGAGATTCGCCCGCAATGCCGTCGATCTTCAGGAAATAGTCAACCGCTGCCATGGGAGTTCTCCGCGCCAAACGTGGTGATGTGATGAACCGGGAGTCTTCGCGAGGGGCCCTCTGTGCTTTGCGCGCGACTACAGTAACAGATCGTCTTCGCGCGCGCCGTATCGGCGGTCACGAGCGCACTGTGAATTTCGGTGATGCGCTCGTGACACACCGTCGGCCAACTGCGCCTTACTTCGCTGGCGCCGGAAGGTCGGCAACCAGACGCATCGACATCGTCAGCTCGTCCAGCTGGAAGTGCGGCCGGAGGAACGCGACGGCGCGGTAGGCGCCCGGCTTCCCGGGAATCTCCACCACTTCGATGCGCGCTTCCTTGAGCGGATTCTTCGCCTTCATCTCGAAGCCGACGTCGTCGTTCGCGACCGTGTAATTGTTGATCCAATTATTCAGGAAGCGCTCGACTTCTGACCGCGAGGTGTAGCCGCCGATCTTGTCGCGCATCATCGCCTTCAGATAGTGCGCAAACCGGGACACGGCGAACATGTACGGGAGCTGCGCCGAGATGCGCGCATTGGCCGTTGCCGCGTCGGAGTCGTAGACCTTGGCCTTCTGCGCCGACTGCACGCTGAAGAACGCCGCGTAATCCGTCCCCTTGCAGTGCACGAGTGGAACGAAGCCAAGATCGGCCAACTCCTTTTCGCGCCGGTCGGAGATCGGCGACTCCGTCGGGCACTTCATCGCGATGTCACCCGACTCGGTCTTGAAGTTGTGGACTGGCAGCCCTTCGACGAGGCCGCCGCTTTCCACGCCGCGGATCGTCGCACACCAGCCGTAACTCGCAAACGCCTGCGTGATGCGCGAGGCGAGCGCCCACGAGGCGCCAGCCCAGGCATACTTGCTGTGGTCCGTACCGTCGACTCTCTCCTCGAAGTCGAAATCCTCCACCGGTACCGTGTCGCGGCCATACGGCTGGCGAATCAGAATGCGCGGCAGCGTGAGCGCCACGTATCGAGAGTCGTCGCTCGAGCGGAAGCTCTTCCACTTCGCGTACTCGGTCGTGTCGAAGATCTTCGCCATGTCCCGCGGAGCGTCCAACTGGGTGTAGCTCTCCATGTTGAACATCTCGGGATTGGCATTGGCGATGAACGGTGCGTGCGCCGCCGCCGCCACCTGCGAGATCTTCTCGAGCAGCTCGACGTCCTGACCGCCCTTGCCGAACTCGTAATCCCCGATGAGCGCGCCGAAAGGCGTGCCGCCGAAGACACCAAACTCCTCCTCATAGACCTTCTTGAAGAGCGCGCTCTGATCGAACTCCGGCGCCTTTTGCAGATCCTTGAGCAGGTCCTTCTTCGAGACGTTGAAGACCTTGATCTTCAGCTTCTCCCCGGTCTCGGTGTTGTTGAGCAGATACTTGAGGCCGCGCCAAGTCCCTTCCAGCTTCTGGAAATCGGGGTGGTGCATGACCTCGTTCAGCTGCGTCGAGATCAGATCGTCGATCTGCGCGATCCGGGCGTTGATCATCGCTTCCGTATCGGCAGCGATCGTCACGGTGCCCTTGAGGACCTCGGTGACGAAGTTCTTGACCAGATCCTTGCCGCGCTCCTTGGCGGCCGCGTCGCGGCCGAGCCGTCCCGACTCGACGATCTTGTCGAGGAGACTGCCTTCCGCTGGGGCGTCGAAGGCGGTCTGTGGCTGGCCTTGCGCCTGCATCTCAGGCATCGGTGCCTCCCGTGAGTCCAACCTCCGACTCGAGCTTCTTCATCGCGTCGGCGTTGTTGAGCGTACTCTGAAGAATCTCCTCGAGCTTGTCGTTGCCCTGGAGACTGCCGCGGAGATCCGCGAGCTTGGTCCTCAGCTCGAGCAGCTGCTTGAGCGGACCGACGTTCTTCGCGACCGCTTCCGGATTGAAGTCGTCGAGCGACTCGAAGGTGAGGTCGACGCCGATCTTACCGCCTGACTCCGGGTTCAGCTTGTTCGCGACCGTGAACTGCACGCGCGGCTTCATGCTCTTCAGCACCGAATCGAAGTTGTCCGGGTTGACCTCGACGAATTTCCGGTCCTTGAGCCGCGGCAATGCTTCCGCCGGATTGCCGCTGAGATCAGCGAGCACGCCCATCAGGAATGGAAGCTCTTTCGTCTCGATCGCGCCGCCGGTCTCCACATCGTAACTGATGTTGACGCGTGGCGGCCGGACACGCTCCAGCTTTTTCTGTGTGCCCTCGCGTGCCATAATGTGCTCCGGGTGTCAGGGATTAAATGAGTGTGCAGCGTCGCGCTCGAGGGGGCGCAACCTGCCTTGCTTTCTGCGCCGCGTAATGCCATCGAGGGGTGCTAACACACTCGCCGGTGATCGTGCGCGGCCGCACACTGTGTCGATCACTCGCTACGAGGCGAGGTGGTCGTCAGCGGCGCCTATCATGCACTAGAGGCGCTCCACCGTCAAGCCAGCTTGACAAGACCGAAGTCGTTGTCCCTGAGGCGACTGTGCAACAGCTCGATTCAGTCCGCGCGCTCTATCGGGCGGTTCCCCGTGGCCCGTTCACGCATTCCCGCGCTATCTCGCATCGCCGTCGAGTCGGGCAGCCGATACTCGTCGATCTCCACCAAACCGGCATCCACGAGCTGCCGAATCATCATCGCAAACACGTCCTCGGGCGCCCCGTCCGGCACGGCGTGGGTGTCACGCAAATATTGAAGGTGCTCCCGCGCCGTCATCCGGCCATCGCAGAACTGCAGCAGGGTAGCGTACCAGTTCGGGCAAGCGGCCTCCACCGCGAAGGGAGCGAGCGTTACCAATTGGCATTCGTCCACCGACCATTGCCCATCGTGAAGCATCGACCGCGAACGGAGCTCGGTGTGGGGAAGGGTGCGCGGGCGGCTGGCGAGCAGGCGGCGCGACTGCGCCGCATCCCAATTCGCCGTTCCGACCATCCACCGCAACACCCATTGCAGGTCGGCGGCGCTCGTTAGGGGCGACAACGCGCGACGGGTCGTAATCACCGGCCGATCGTTCGCCCGACGCTGGAAAAGCAGCGAGCAGAACACCAGCTGTTGAATCCGGAGCCGCTCCAGCGTCTCGCTGAGCAACGCGAGTCGCTCGAAAGGCGCGTAGCCTGCCTTGGCCTGATCCGCGAAGAAGTGCAACGGATCGAGGCCGCGTCCCTGGACGACGACGACATCGAACTCATCGCTCGAGGCGTCCAGCATCGTTCGCAATCGCTGCTCGAGCGTCGCGCCCTCGCGATCGGTGAGCATGCACTCGCAGAAAAATTGG
>Ga0070712_100003107_pt1 | contig 10239 bp, 9 predicted proteins | sample LARL81metaG_FD_71396 | JGI IMG/M metagenome (GOLD analysis project Ga0070712, IMG submission 71396) | Corn, switchgrass and miscanthus rhizosphere microbial communities from Kellogg Biological Station, Michigan, USA - LAR L8-1 metaG | ecosystem: Host-associated > Plants > Roots > Rhizosphere ...
CCCGCGGGGGCGTAGCTCAGTTGGTTAGAGCGTCGGCCTGTCACGCCGAAGGTCGCGGGTTCGAGCCCCGTCGCTCCCGCCACTAGATCAAACCCGTGGGAATGAGAGCGCCCAGAGCGCTGCAGTCGGATAGGCTTCAGCTTACATTCTCTTTTTAGATTGTTCGAATGAGACTGAAGCCTCGCTCTGCCGGGCGAGGCCCCCGATGTCGCTCTAAGCGACGTGTGGGCTACATCAGTACGATACTCACGCCGCTCGCCGCCAGTTTCCTGTGGGACAAGACTCCTGAAGGCCACTTTCTTTTCCATGTGCCCGATGGGTGACCTTCTGCTGAAAGCCGCGGCCACCCCCGTGCAACGTTCCCAAGCGGGTACATTTTCATCGAATTTTGACCTTTCAAGCACACTATTCCCGCTCGGGAACATGGAGTGTGTTTATGAAAACGCCTGCACACGACAGCGCGCTCGAGCGGCGGACTTCGGATGCCGCGTCCGCCTTCGGTTCGCTGATTCGCAGTCGTCGCAAAGCGATGAAGATGCGCCAGGATCAGCTTGCGCTCGCAAGCGGCGTCGGCCGGCGATTCCTGATCGAGCTCGAAGCCGGCAAGCCGTCATGCCAACTCGGTCGAAGTCTCCTGGTGGCCGAAGCGCTTGGGCTGCGGCTCTTTGATATTCTCGGCAGCGGCGGTCCGCCTCGGGCCGCAATTGCACCCGATCTGCCGGAGCTGCCCGATGAGCTGGAGGCCGCGGAATGAACAGCCTCCCCATGTACTTTGAGCAGCGCCTCGTTGGCATGATCGACGTCGACAAGCACGGCCCGGCCTTCACCTATGACCCGAAGTGGATCGCCTTGCGAGGCGCATTCCCGGTCTCGCTCACGATGCCGCTCCGACCGGAGCGCATTCCCCCCGAGACTTTCCTCCCATGGGCGGCAAATCTGCTGCCCGAGAGCGAGCAGCTGCGAACGCTCGGGCAGCTCCTCGGGATGGCGCGCAGCGACGTCATCGGTCTTCTGTCGGCGATCGGCGGCGATACCGCGGGCGCACTCTCCATTGGCCAGCCCGGTAGAACCGCGTCCGTTCATTGGCGTTCGCTCGACAAGCCGGAGGACCTCGAGCGGGTCATCGAAGACCTGCCCAATAAGCCGTTCCTGGTCGGAGAGGAGGGGGTCTCGATGTCGCTTGCAGGCGTACAAAGCAAGCTCGCCGTGGCCATTGACGCAAGCGGCCGGATCTCGATTCCGATGAACGGCTCGCCATCGACGCACATCCTCAAGCCCGACGCGCCGCGGCTACCCGGCGGCGTGCAGAACGAGGCGTTCTGCCTCACCTTGGGCAAGCGCATGCAGATCCCGACGCCGCACGCCACCACCGGCCAGGCGGGCAGGCGAACCTATCTGCTCGTCCAGAGATATGATCGAACGGGTGTCGGAGACCGCTGGCGGCGGCTGCATCAGGAGGATTTTTGCCAGGCGCTCGGGAAGCTCCCGTCCGCCAAATACGAATCCAATCACACCGGGCTTGGCGGGCCGACCCTGACGGACATGCTCGAGCTCACCCGCCGACACCTGCCGTCGACCGATCTCCTGCGTTTGTTGGATATGGTCGTGCTCCATGTGCTCGTCTGCAACACGGACGCCCATGCCAAGAATTACGCGATCATGATCAAAGGTAACGGCGCGTCGCTGGCGCCGATGTACGACGTCATGTGCGGAGAAGTCTGGGAGAACGTCACGAAAAACCTCGCACAGAAAATCGGCGGCACGGGGAGGGGTGACGCCCTGACAGCCCGCCACTGGCGGCAGTTTGCCCGCGACTGCGGCCTCAATCCGGGCCAAGTCCTCGAGCGGATCAGAACATTGGCGGAAGCCGCACTCGCGGAGGCTCCAGCAGCCGCGTCCGAGGTTGCCGCGATGCCCGCGGGATCCCATGCGGTGCTTGAACAGGCACGGCAGGCTGTGGAGCGGCGGGCCAAGCTGATTTTGGCGCAGCTGCAGGAAGGGGGGGAGAAGCGGGCTGCGGACCAACCCCAACCGGCCCAGGCGGTCCCTGCTTCCCTCAGTGCATGAGCCTGGTCAAAGTGGGCTATTGCGCGGCTGGAGAAGCGATGTAGGGAAGATCGCCGGGTGCGCGCGCAAGGCAAGTGCCCTTCCTACCAAGCCTGTGCCCGCGAATGCAGGAGAGGAGTGGATGAACCTCGCAGCCCCGAAGCGGGCCTACGCCGACTTGCACGAGCATCTCAGTCATCTGGATGCGGCAGGGCTCCTTTACCGTATCGATGCGCCGGTGAACAAAGATACGGAAATGCACCCGCTGGTGCGCTGGCAATTTCGCGGCGGCATCGCGGAAGGAGACCGCAAGGCATTCCTGTTCACCAACATCATCGACTCGAAAGGGCACCCCTACGATATCCCCGTCGCGATCGGAGCGATTGCCACCAATCCTGAAATTTATCGCATCGGCATGAACGTGGGACGGATCGAGGAGATCGGTCCTGCATGGGAGCGCGCGATCGCGAACCCCATTCCACCTCGCATCGTGGAAGGCGCCCCCTGTCACGACGTGGTTGTCGCGGGAGACGACCTTAAGGGCTCCGGCCGGGGGCTGGAATCGCTCCCCATACCGATCTCGACGCCGGGGTTTGATGCCGCGCCTTACCTCACGGCCACATGCGTGATCACGCGCGACCCCGACAGCGGGATCCAGAACATGGGAACTTACCGCTGCCAGCTGAAGTCGGCGACGCGGCTCGGGATGATGACGCTCTCCAACCTGCGCGCAGGCGGCTACGAGCACTGGCGCAAGCACAATGGCCGCGGACGGGGGATGCCGATCGCAATCGTGGTAGGCTGTCCGCCGGTAGTGGCCTTCCAGGGGCCGCAAAAGCTTCCGCTCGACCTCGACGAAATTTCAGTGGCGGGAGGGCTTGCCGGCGGACCGATCAATGTGGTGCGCGGGCGCAGCGTCGACCTTCTCGTGCCGGCAGAATCCGAGCTCGTCATAGAGGGTTATGTCGACCCCGATTATCTCGAGCCCGAGGGGCCATTCGGGGAATCGCACGGCTACGTGGCATTGGAGGACTACAATCTGATCGTCGATGTCACCGCGATTACGCGCCGTCACGACGCAATCATTACGTCGATCATCTCCCAGGTGACGCCGAGCGAGTCGAGCGTCGTCAAGAGGCTTGCCTATGAACCTCTGTTCCTTGCCCATCTCCGCGACGGTCTCGGGATCAAGGGCGTCAAGCAGGTTTCGCTGCATGAGCCGCTCACCAACCTGCGCAAGGTCGTCATTCTTCAGTTCGGCCCGGCGGTACCGCGGACCGAGATCTGGCGAGCCCTGCACGGCGCGCTCACGCTGCATCCATTCGTGGGTAAATTCGTCATCGCCGTCGACGAGGACATCGAGCCGCGCAATGCCGATGCGGTGTTCTGGGCCATGTCCTATCGTTGCAATCCGGCGGCGGACATCAGCGTCGTTCCTTATCGGGAGCCCGGCCACGGTCCGCGCACGAGCGACAAGCCTGAGCTCGATTCGGCGCTGCTGATCGATGCCACCATGAAGCACCCGATGCCGCCTCTGGCGCTGCCGAAGCGCGAGTACATGGAAAAGGCGAAGGCGTTGTGGGAACAGTTGGGATTACCGCCGCTCAAGCCCGAAAGCCCCTGGTTTGGCTACGCGCTTGGCGATTGGACGCAGGAGTGGGATCGAAACGCGCTCACAGCGGCGCGCGGCGAGTGGATGGACCGCAGCGAGTCGTATCGCCAGCGCCGCCGGCGCGGGGTCATTCCGAACACGCCGGTACGCGCCGTGGAAAATGAAGACCACCAGTAACGGTGCGTCCCGGGCGCAGTGCAGCATGAGCAGCGCAACTCAGACCATGCCGCCGGCCGCCGATTCCTGATTGCGCTGCTCATGATGCGCTGCAGACCCAGGACCGTACCAAGCTATGACTGCGCCGTCCTCGGAGCTTGGCGCAGTCCCGGAGCAGCGGCGCGCCGCCTCGCGCCCCTGACGTCCGGAGATCATACAATTGCCGGTACATGCGCTCGCACTGCGCCGCATCCGGGACACGGTCGGTAGCTCTGCGATGGCCGCCGACCTGACCGCAACTGTTGTGGCCTGGGCAACCGTAACAGCTCGTCACGCACTCGAGCTTTCGTCACGAGAAGCCCGCGACGCCTATTTCGCCGAGCGTCACGACGAGCTCAGGCAGGGGGCCGTGGCGGAAGGGGCAGGGGAGGCCGACGCGCTGATGCTTGCAGACATGTGTGTAGACGCGGCGCGCCGGATCATGACTGAGCTGATGGCCCGGCGCGCCGGCGAGCCCAAGGGCCGCGCTTAGGCACAGCAAAGGCGCGCGCATTTCACGGCGGTGCCGCATGCAGAGGACATGGTGCGCGCCGTTTCCACGCGGGGACATCTCGTCTCCGACCACGTGGGCACGGCGCGCGCACATGATTTTCGCGCGGCGAGGCGTATGGGTGCGCGCCTTAGCCCACCCTACCGAGTTCTTGCCTTGAACATCGTCGGTTCGGAGCAGTTCATCCAATAATCCACGATCCCCATTGCGGGCGTGAAGCTGCCGTGCATTTGCGGGTATTGCGGATGGACGTACTCATGAAAACAAACCTGAACGCCGGCCGCGCTGAATTCCTCGACACGCAGGTAGTCTCGGCCGAGGGACCCGGACAGATAAGTAGCCGCGCCGAGATGCCTGCATAGATTCAGGATCAGCTCTGATTTGTTGCCGACGACGGGAAGAGCTGACGCACGCACGATCGGGGTCGCAATCTCAAGCTCACGCAGCCAGAACAACAAGTGTGAAAAACAAAAATCCGAAAGCCTGGGGACATCCGCGTCGTAAATGGCGGCAAGACGGTCGAACTTCTTGGTGAAGTCGGGGGCACGCCGATAGTTCTGCTCGATCGACCGCAGGTGCTTTCGTTTCCAATCCTGCTGGGCATCGATCTCGATATCGGCAATGGTCTTGTTGAAGTGATCCTCGAGGCGGACGGGAATGGTCAGCCAGGTTGGGCCGTTTGAGGTCTTTATGCGGTTGCGATTGATGAAACTATTCCGCTCAAATTGCACGTTATCGAGATAAACGAATTTGTCGCCGCGCGCGATGCGATCGAAGTATCCGAGCCACGGCAAATAGGCCGGCTGGTGGATCGACAGGATCATCTCAACTGACGCTTGAAATCGGCCTGTCAAAATCGAGCTCTCGCAGCGCGGCAACGATGTGGCGCATATCATCGTCGGAGAGCGACGGGTAGGTGGGCAGGGATACCGTCGTGCGAGCGAATGCGAGGGCCGCCGGATAGTGCTGAGCAGGTCCGAGCAGCTCCCAATCCTCGACCGGGACGATGGCCTCCACATCCCGCCGTCGCAACTCGTCGATGAGAGAGCGCGGGTGTTTTGAACGAACGATGGAGCGGTAGCGCACGGGAGAGGCGGCGTTATCATCGACCAGGTCCAAACCGGCCTGTCTGTACTGCTCGAAGATTTCGCGGCGCCGGCTCAGGAAGGAGGGGAGCTTGCGCAACTGCGCCCGACCTATCGCTGCCTGCAGATCGGTCATCTGGAAATTGAACCGCGGTTTGCGGTCGCGGCGACAGTCGAATTCGCGATAGTCGCGGGCGGCCTCGGCAACGGCTCGGTCCGTCGACACAAGCATGCCTCCTTGGCCGCCTGAGGTAATGAGCTTGGTAGCATAGAAGGAGAAGATGGAGATCACACCGAGGAGTCCAACGGGCTTTTCGCCGAGCTTTGCACCCAGCGCCTGTGCGCAATCCTCGACAACGCGTTTTCCGGCTACCGTGCGCAGATCGACTGGTAATCCGAACATGTGCGGCACGATGACGATGTTGGCGTCGCATCGGAGCAATGCGTCAAGGTCGATGTTCGGACTGTTCCGCTCGGTATCGAGGAGAATGGGTCTCCCGCCCACGAGTGCGATCGCGTTCGTGAGCGCGCTGCAGCCGTAAACGGGACAGCCCACCCCGCAGCCCGCGGCATCCAGGACCCATAACGCGAGAAAAAGCGCGGCCGCCCCGCTCGAAACGGTCACCGCGTGTCCGTCAGGAAGGCCGAGAAAGGCGCAGAGCTCGTTTTCAAACGCTTGGACTTCGCGGCCTTGAGCCAGCCATCCCGATTCGATGGCGCGTTTGGCTGCTTCACTCTCCTCGACGCCCAGCGTTAGCCGATTGTGGGGGATCATCAGGTTCTTGAGTGACGAGCGGTTGATCCCTGGAAAGGATTAGGACCGCCTGACGCCTGCCTGTAACCGCGCGCGATAATACCCGGACTTTACCTGCATGGGATTGCCCACGACAAGCGAATACGGCGGTATGACCCCTGGTCCTACAATAGTTCCGGCACCGACAACCGAATGATGACCGATATGGACGCCGCCCTTGATGAAGGCGTGCGATCCGATGAAAACGTGATCCTCGATAATGATATCCTTTCGTTCGGCCCCATTCATTAAGCCGATGCATCGCTTGTGGGAGTCCGCACAATTTATGCTGACAAAGGACGCGATGTCACAGTTGGAGCCGATCCGCACGAGTGCTCCGCGCGCATTGATCTCGGAAAACCCACCAATGTAGACGTCCTCGCCGATCTCGGGCTCGCCGACAATCCACACGAAGGGATGAAATCGGTTCTCCGGCATATGCGTGGCCTCGGCGAGCAGCTTGGTAAACTCAGCCAAGGTCACTTTATCCGAAAGCCTGGCGCCGCGGCTCATTTGACAAAATCTCCCAGATGCAGAGGCTCTCCGGCGAGAATGTCTCGACTGGCGGTCTTGCCCAAGGCCTGCTCGAACATTTCCGGAGGCAAGCCCGTGCTCGGACGCCGCAGCGCGATGTTCGATTCGGTGAGGAGTTCGCCCCGGGCAACATTGCGAACTGCAACGACACTTCTGCGTGCGATCCTGCGCATGGCGGTTTCAGCCTTGGTGGGGCGCAGGACGGCTTCTCCGAGCATGGCCTTGGCGGTGTGGATCGACCCGACCCAAGCGGCCAGGTCCTCGGGCCCCTCGGAGAACCAATGATCCGGGCCGGGCAGATTCTTGTCCATTGTGAAGTGCTTCTCGAACACGCAGGCGCCGAGAGCGGCTGCGAGCGAGGATGCAAGCGGGCCGATCGTATGGTCGGAGAACCCCAATGTCAGCATGGGAAACGCCGCCTGCAGGGTCGTGAGCTTCCGCAGGTTCACATCGGCCGGAGGTGTGGGATACTGAGAGGTGCACAGCAGCAGCACCGTCGGCCGGCCGTCCAACGCACCGACGACCTCGAGCGAACGATACACGTCCGCCATATCCGCCATGCCGCAAGATAGAATGAGCGGGAGCTCCTCGTTGGCGAAGCTTCTCAGCATTGGCAAGTTGGTGAAATCATCGGAGCCGACCTTGATGGCAGGCATGCCGACTTCCAGCAGCAGGTCCAGGTCCGAACGGTTCTGGGGAGTAGACATGAAGATGATGTCCCGCCGGTCGCACTCCGCCTTGATCGCGAACCACGCCTCCCGCGGCAACTCGTAGCGGCGGAACATGGCCAGCATCGATTCGGTGATTTCCCGGCCCTGCGATCGATAGGTATAGGTCTGGTTGGGGTCGCCAACGAACTCGTCGGCTTTGAACGTTTGAAATTTAATGGCGTCGGCACCCGCCTGTTTGGCCGCAAGCACCATCTCCAGCGCGCGCTCGACTTTGCCGTTGTGGTTTATTCCCGCCTCGGCAATGATGAAGGCGGGGTGAGCGGGTCCTATTCGCCTTCCCTTGATCACGACCTCAGGCATTCGGTAGTTCTCGAAGAGCGTTTGACTGATGATGTCCGGGTGCCGATGCTCCAGCTCAGCGTCCTCCTGATAGTAACCAGTTGTGACCTTGGAATGGAATTTATTCTCTGCAGCCCATGACCCCACCCCAGAAGACTGGTCGGCGCGTCGCTGTCGTTGTTGCCCACCCTGACGACGAGGTGCTGGGCTGCGGAGGTACCATCCGCCGACACATTCTCGCCGGCGACGAGGTCTGGGTCGTCATTCTCGCAGATGGTGAAACCAGCCGCGAAGGTACGAGCGGAGACAAAGCCGTCGTCGAGCGCGAGACCGCCGCCCAGGCAGCTGCCAACATATTGGGCGTGCAGCACCTCGCCGTACATCGGTTTGCCGACAACCGTCTCGACGCCGAGCCGCTGCTGGACATTATCAGAGTGGTGGAGCAGCACATCCGCGAAATCTCGCCGGACACGGTTTACACGCATCATGCGGGTGATCTGAACATAGATCATCGTCGCACGCATGAGGCAATACTGACCGCGTGTCGCCCGCAATTGAGCCACCCGGTCACGCGCATGCTGGCCTTCGAAACCCCATCGAGCACGGAATGGCAACAGCCGTCCGGCGCGCTCTCGTTTTCCCCCAATTGGTTTGTCGATATCAGCAGCACCCTTGAGAACAAGATGCTGGCGTTGAAAGCCTACAGCCGGGAGATGCGCCCGTGGCCGCATCCTCGGTCCTATCAAGGTATCCAGCATTTGGCCCGCTGGCGAGGCGCGACCATCGGATGCGATGCAGCCGAAGCCTTCATGCTCGTGCGGGAAATCCGACGCTAGGACCGGGTTCACTTTTCAACCGAGCACCATACGGCGGACGCATTTTTCGGGCGAAGAGTTCCGGGAAGCGCGGGCCGCAGTGGAGCATGCCCGAAAGCTTGAAAGGTACGTCGCTTTGAGGAATCACCGACAAGGCAATGTCCAGTGAGTACTTGAGATGCCGGCACTGACTGGCGCGATCCGCCCGGAGACGCAATTTCCCGACAGTTTTCTGAGCCCGCTGAGCGATGCCGCGCGGCGGGAACGAACGGTCGTGGTGGCTCTCCTCGTCTATGTCGTGCTGTGGACCGCCTACGGGGTCATCGCCAAGGGCAGCCAGGATGTCCACATCGACATGTCCGAACAGTTCATGCTCGCCCGCGAATTGGCATTGGGGTATTCCAAGCACCCGCCGCTGACAATGTTGATCGTGCGGCTCTGGTTCGGCGTGTTCCCGACGACGGATTGGGCCTATTATTTGCTTGCGGCTACAAATGCCGCGCTTGCGCTGTGGATCGCGTGGCGGCTTTACGCGCAATTTCTCGACGGCGAGAAGCGGGTTCTCGGGCTGGCGCTGCTTACGCTCGTGCCGTTCTTCAACTTCCATGCTCTCAAGTTCAATCCGAATACGGTCTTGATGCCTTTATGGGCCGCAACCACCCTGTTCTTTCTGCGCTCGTTTGAAACGCGCCGATTGCTCGATGCCGCGCTTGCAGGGTGTTTTGCCGCACTGGCGATGTATGGGAAATATTGGTCCGTGATGCTGCTGGTGGGGTTAGCGCTCGCGGCGCTGGCGGATCCTCGCCGCGCGAATTATTTCCGCTCACCCTCGCCCTGGATCACTGTGGTGTGTGGTGGGCTGCTGATGGCGCCGCATCTGATCTGGCTCCTCGACAATCATTTTGCGCCATTCTCCTATGCTCTTCTCGTGCACGGAGAGGCAGGCTTGACGTCTTCGTTGACCGGGGTGGTCGGCTATTTGGCGGGAAGCATCGCCTATGCGCTGATCCCTATTCTCATTGTGCTTGTGTTTGCGCGGCCCAACCGCAAGGCACTCCGGGACATGCTCTGGCCGCTCGACCTTCACCGACGGCTCGCCGTTGCCGCATTCTGGGCAACCTTGCTCATACCGGTGCTGGTTGCCCCTGTGGGTGGAGTGCGGTTGACCTCGCTCTGGTCGATGTCGGCGTGGACATTATTGCCCGTGATGCTGTTGTCCTCCCCCCAGGTCACTATTGCGCGCAAGGAGGCGGCCCGCATCGTCGCAGCCGCAGCCATGTTCCCGGTGCTCATGCTGGCCGCGGCCCCCGCCATCGGCTTCGTCGTGCACCGGACAGGATCAGCTGCGGACGGGCACGCCTCGGTGCTGGCCGAGACTGTCGATCAGTTCTGGCGGGAAGCAACTGAGACGCCGCTGAAGGCATTTGGGAGCACCGATACATTCACCTATGGAGTTCCTTTTTACCTCCGCACGCACCCCGCGGTGGTCCATCTGCTCGAGCGACCGGCAACGCCGGAAGAAGAAGCCCTCGTCGCAAGAGACGGTGTTGCGCTGCTGTGTCCAATGACCTCGATGATCTGCCTGGGCGCAGCCAATGCGCGTGCGGCTGCTGTGTCCGGCGCCAAGCGAAAAGAAGT
>Ga0070712_100003108_pt1 | contig 10238 bp, 10 predicted proteins | sample LARL81metaG_FD_71396 | JGI IMG/M metagenome (GOLD analysis project Ga0070712, IMG submission 71396) | Corn, switchgrass and miscanthus rhizosphere microbial communities from Kellogg Biological Station, Michigan, USA - LAR L8-1 metaG | ecosystem: Host-associated > Plants > Roots > Rhizosphere ...
GCGCCGGTCTCGACGTCACCGATCCGGAGCCCCTCCCCAAAGACCATCCGCTGTGGCGCCATCCCCGCGCCATCGTGACCCCCCACACCGCGGGCGGCTCCCCGCGCCGAGCCGGCCGCGTCATCGCCACTTTCTGCGAGAACCTCCGCCGCCGCCGCGACGGCCGCCCCCTCCTCGCCCTCATCGACAAGCAGAAGGGCTACTAGTCCCAGCTATTCGCGAACGCACCAGTCTCAACGGGGCGGGTGGCATCGGGGGTGCCCGCTGCGCGGCGGGCGGAGTGGGCCCTTCGCGAGTGCGCGCAGCCCGAAGGGCTGCGATTCACGAAGCGTAGGGTGGCGAAGCCCGTTGCGCAGCGGGCACCCCCGATGACAGGACCCGCCCCGCCTCGCGCTCCGGATGTTCTCGAACAGAAGGACTACGAAGGGCGGACAAGAATTTTCGCGTGGTGCTCGGGCGAGGCGAGGTCGATGAAGGCCTGGGCCACGCCGCCGAGGCCGACTTCCCCGGTGAGGAGAGGTGACGCGGAGATGTTGCCCTCCGCGAGGTGGCGCAGGGTGGCGGCGAACTCCTCCGGTGTATAGGCGAGGACGAACTGGAGATTCAGCTCCTTGCTGATCCCCAGCATGGGGTGGATGGTGTCCGGCTCCATGCACACGCCGACTACGACGATCCGCGTGCCGCGCGGGGAGGCCGCCATGAGCTCGTCGAGCACGCCGGGCACCCCGACGCATTCGAAGACCACGGCCGGACGCACCGCGGGGCCGGTGATCCAGGGCGGCAGCACGGGAGCGCGGCTCGCGTCACGATAGACCGCCGCCTCCCGCCAGCTCGTCCAGGGCGTACCGTGGGCGGGATCGATCACCACGTCGGCGCCGAGGGCCATCGCCAGCTCCCGGCGCCGGCTCGAGAAGTCGGCGGCGACGATTGGACGGACGCCCTGCAGGCGCAGGGCGGCGATGACGGCCAGCCCCACCGGCCCGCAGCCGATGACGAGGGGAGCGTCGTCCGGTTCCAGGCGCGCCTTGGCCGCCGCGTGCACGCCCACCGCCATCGGCTCGGTGAGAGCCGCGTGCTCGGTGGAGAGCCCGTTCGGTACCTCGAGGAGGAGGGCCTCGCTGAGCCGCATGTATTCGCCATAGCCCCCGGGGTTGTCGTTCGAGTAGCCGATGCTCTGCGGCCCCTCGGCGCGCATGAGCATGGGCAGCGAGCACACTCGCGTCCCCACCTTGAGCGCTCCGGTCGTCTTCGGGCCGTGCTCGACGATCTCGGCACAGAACTCGTGGCCCATGATTACGTCGCGACCGAGATCCATCACGCGCCGATTCCCGGCCCGCCGCGAATTCTCGACGAACTTGTCGGCGTGCTTGAGGGCGTGGAGGTCCGAGCCGCAGATCCCGCAGGCGAGGGTGCGCACCAGCACCTCGCCGGGCCCCGGCTCGGGCCGGGGGACGTCCGCGACTACGAGGGCGCGGTTGCGCATCACCGCGGCACGCATACGCCTCCCCTCAGCGAGGAAGCTGGAACGTCTTGACGTAGACTCCCGGCGAACCCGGCGCATGCCGCATATGCTCGCGCATGCGGATAGAGGCGGGCACCGCGTCGCGCTGGGCATGCCAGGCCGGCGTCTCCGACACCTTGGGATTCTCGAACTCGTAGAAGGTGAGATAGGTCGGCGCGCCGACGGTGGCCCGGTAGCGCCGCCCGCGGATCACGCCGGGGACCTTCTCGTAGTTCGGAACGTAGATGGTGTTGTACCACTCGTTGAACTCCGCATCGACCTCCGTCGGTACGTCCATCCGTCCGAGCTGGAGGGCGGGGGCGAGGTCGCTGGCCGCCGCTGTCGCGTCGAGGGCCCGCGGATGGATCATGGAGTACACATTGCGGATGAACGTGGTGCCGATGACCTCGGGCGAGCAGCGCTTGGTCCACGGCGTAGGATTGGCCTGGACCTTCTTGTAGGCGGCGCTGTCGAGGACGGCCGGACTCTCCAGCTCGTACACGGCGAGATGCTTGGGGCCGCCCTTCACCGCCTCGTAGCGCGCGGCGTTCAGGAAGCCGGGCACGGACATTCGCTCCGCCACGTGCTCCTCGTTGTACCAGCGATTGAAGTCGGCTTCCTTGTCGGCCGGCACATCGGCCCACACCATGAGCAGCCCCGTGCCCTTCTTGCGCCCGGCCATGGGTTACCGGATCTCCTTGTGCACGAACTCGATGATGCGCGCGAGCGCCTTCTGCGCCTCGGGAGAATTCGGATTCCGGTTGATGAAGCCTTCGGTGGCGCCCTCGTAAAGCTCGAGCTCCACCTGGCCGCCCGCCTTCCGATAGGCGGCCACGAAGCGGTCGAGGTCCGGGCGCGGATGGGCCACGTCCTTGGTCCCCTGGACATAGAGGGCGGGCGGCATGAGGACCTTCTCGCCACGCTCGAGGGCCATCACCGGATTGCCCTCGGCCATGGCGGCCTCCGTCCGCCAGTAGGCATCGTGATGAGGCAGGACGCGGTCGACGACGTCAGGATAGGGCGGACCGGCCGCCTTGAGCTTCTTGGCGTAGTGGAAGCGCCCCAGGGGGTCGATGACGGGCCAGCACAGGACGACGCAGCGGACGGTGGCGTCGACGGCGGGAGAGCTGGCGGGCAGTTGAATGGCGGCGTAGCGGGCGTCCGCGGGCCGCATGGCGCCGAGCATGGCCTGATGCGCGCCGCTCGAGACGCCGAGAACGCCTACGAGGTCCGGCCGGCTGCCCAGAGACGTCGCACGCGTCTTGAGCCAGCGGATCGCATAGTTGATGTCGGCCATCGAGCCCGGGTAGCTCGCGTCCGGAGGCATGCGGAAGTCGAGGGCGGCCACCACCACTCCGCTCTTCGCCAGAGCCTCGTTGATGATCGTGTCGCTCTCGCGGTTGCTCACACACCACGCGCCCCCGTGAAGATCGACGATCAGAGGGAAGGGGCCGTTGCCCCGCGGCCGGAAGATCCGGGCGAGCAGCGGCTTGTCGCCGTGGCGGAGGTACTCGACATCCTCGACATCGATGGTGAACTGTCCGTTGGTCGTCATGGCTGGCTCCTCACGCGCTCGCGAGCACATCGGCGGAAGAAAGAGAGGTTGGCCGTGCCCGAAAGCCGCACGGCGTTGGCGAAGGTGAAGTCGCGGAGACCGCAGAGCTCTTCGGCTTCGGAAAGCACGTTAATCACGTCGGGAACGCGGGGCTAGCAGCTCATGGCTCATCAGGCACCTCCTGCGGCGACGCCGCCGCGCTCCGGGGGCCTACGTCCGTGAGGTGAACGGTAGTGCCTGACCTCACGCGAGTCAAGGGCGGTAGCGGAAGCGCCGCTACCGTCCTTTGAACTGCGGCCGCCGCTTCTCCGCAAAAGCCCGCACGCCCTCCTGATAGTCCTCGCTGTTGAAGCAGTCGGCGATCAGCTTCTCGAGCTGGGCCAGATCGCGCTCGGCCGCGGGCCGCACCAGCTCCTTCACGCTGGCCTTGGCGGAGCGAAGGGTGAGGGGAGCGTTCTTGGCCATGGCGAGCGCGTAGTCGCGCGTGAAGCTCTCGAGATCCGCCTTGGGCACGACCTGATTCACCAGCCCCATGCGGAGCGCTTCCTGGGCGCTCCAGTCGGTGCGCGCGGTGAAGAAGATCTCCTTGGTCACCGACGGCCCGACCAGGGCCATCAGCTGCTCCAGGCCGCTGTAGTGGTAGCCGAGCCCGAGGCGGGCCGCAGGAATACCGAAGCGCGCGTCGTCGGCGGCGATGCGGATGTCGCAGGAAATGGCGATGGCCACGCCCCCGCCCACGCAATAGCCGTGGATCATGGCGAGAAGCGGCTTGGTCAGGGTGGAGATGGCCTCGCGCCCGCGCGCGCCGATCTTGCGGTATTCCTCTTCGTCGGCCATGTTGCGCCGGCGGTCCTTGAACTGGGAGATGTCGGCACCCGCCACGAAGGCCTTGTCGCCCGCGCCGCGCATGATGATCACGCGGATGGCGTCGTCGGTGGCGAGGTCGTGGATGTACTTGGGCATGAGCTCCCAGGTCTCGATGCCCACGGCATTCCGCTTCTCGGGCCGGTTGAAGATGATCCAGCCGATGGGTCCTTCCTTCTCCAGCAACAGGGCCGGTGCGTCACTCATAGGTGTTCTCCTGACGGTGCGAGATGGCAACCGGGCAACACTCTACGTCAGCGGACCGCCCTATGCTACCGTGACCGGGCCATGAGCGACACCGGTCTGCCGGACCATGTCCAGAAGAACCGGGTGGTCTGGGACAGGCTCAGCAGCGAGTACGCGGCGGGGGGCGCGCGAGCCTGGGCGCAGAAGGAACCGACCTGGGGCATCTGGAGCCTGCCCGAGCGCGAGCTCCGCGTTCTGCCCGATGTGAACGGCAAGGACGTCATCGAGCTGGGCTGCGGTACCGCCTACTGGTCGGCGTGGATGGCCAGACGTGGGGCGCGCGTGGTAGGCATCGACAACTCCGAGAAGCAGCTGGAGACGGCACGGGCCCTCCAGCGGGAGCACCACCTCGAGTTCCCGCTGATTCACGGCAGCGCGGAGAGCGTTCCCCTTCCCGACGCCAGCTTCGATCTGGCCTTCTCCGAGTATGGAGCGAGCCTGTGGTGCGATCCGTACTGCTGGGTGCCGGAGGCGGCCCGGCTCCTGCGCCCCGGGGGCGATCTCGTCTTCCTCAAGAACGGGACGATCCTGACCCTGTGCCTTCGGGAGGACGACGCGCCCGCCACCGAGTCTCTCCTGCGTGATTCCTTTGGGCTGCACCGGCTGGAGTGGGCTGATACGGGCACGGTGGAGTTCGCGCTTCCCATGGGTGAGTGGATCCGCCTCTTTCGCGCCAACGGCTTCGAGCTGCTCGACCTCAGAGAGCTTCGGGCTCCGCACGGCGCCTCGACGAGGTATACCTTCGTGAACGCGGAGTGGGCGCATCGCTGGCCCTCCGAGGAAATCTGGCATCTGAAGAAGAAGACACCCTGAGCACGCAGATCATCAAACAGGAGGAGACCGCGCCATGGACAAGATGACGATCGGGCTGCTGCATCCTGGCGAGATGGGCAGCATGGTGGGAGCGGCGGCTCGCGCTAATGGCCTGCGCGTGCTCTGGGCATCCGACGGGCGTGGCGGGCAGACGGTGGCGCGCGCGGCGGCGGCCGGGCTCGAAGACGTGAAGACGCTTCCGCCTCTCGTCGCGGCGAGCCAGGTCATCCTCTCGATTTGTCCGCCGCACGCGGCGGTGGACCTCGCGCGTCTGGTCATGGCACGCTCCTTCTCGGGGATCTACGTGGACGCGAATGCGGTGGCGCCCGCCACCGGGCGTGAGATCGGGAAGATCGTCACGGGAGGCGGCGCCACCTTCGTGGATGGCGGCATCGTGGGTCCGCCCCCGCGCAATCGCGGCACTACGCGCCTGTATCTCTCGGGGGCGGAAGCGGCGCGGATGGCCCGCCTCTTCGAGCAGGGGGCGCTGGAAGCGATCGCCATCGAGGGCGGCCCCGGCGCGGCGTCGGCCCTCAAGATGGCCTACGCGGCCTATACCAAGGGCACCTCCGCTCTCCTCATGGGCATTCGCGCGCTCGCCGCGCAGGCCGGCGTGGACAAGCCGCTCCAGGACGAATGGGCGCGCAGCCAGCCGGGCCTCGGAAACAAGTCGGAGAGCGCGGCCCGCGACAACGCGCGCAAGGCGTGGCGCTTCACGGGCGAGATGGCGGAGATCGCGGCCACCTTTGAAGACGCGGGGCTTCCCGGCGGATTCTTCGTGGCCGCGGGCGAGATCTACGACCGCCTGGCCGCCTACAAGGATGCGGCCGAGCCTCCGTCGCTCGAGGAAGTCCTCAAGGCGCTCCGGGGCACCCCGCGCGCCTAGCTGCTCAGTTGCCGACGGGAAACAGGCCCTGGAAGGCGAACTTCTGGACGCGCTTGGCGTTGTCGACCTCGGCGGTGTAGATGTTGCCCTTCGAGTCGACGGCCATGTTGTGGACCCAGTGGAGCTGCCCCGCATAGCGCCCGCTGCGCGCGAAGTGCGAGAGGACTTTCCCGTTATCGCGCAGGAGGAGCCAGATGTGATTGTTCTCCCCGTCCGCGGTGTAGAGGTAGGTCTGTCCCCCGTCTGTTGAGAAGTCCAGGTCCCACACCGAGCCCGCTCCGCGCGTATCTGGGGCGAGCGCGAACTCCTTCACGAACGTCCCGTCCTTCTTGAAGACCTGAATCCGGTTGTTGCGCCGATCACAGACATAGACGAGACCGTCCCTGGCGATGCGGACGCAGTGCACCGGATTCTGGAACTGCTTGACGCCGGCCTCACCGGGGGGACGTCCGTTGGCGCCCCAGTGACGCTTGTAGGCGCCGGTGGCCGCGTCGAAGACGATGACGCGGTGATTGCCGTAGCCGTCGGCCACGAAGAGCTCGTTGGTCGCGGGATCGAGCCGGACGTCGGCGGGCCGGTTCAGGTTCTGGGTGTCCTCGTCGCCCTTGGACATGCCGGGCTTGCCGACCTGCATCTGGAAGCGGCCGTCGCGGGTGAACTTGAGGATCTGGGCGTCCTTCTCCGCGTTCCCCGCGAGCCAGACATTGCTCTGCGCGTCCACGAAGATCCCGTGCTCGTTCTCCGGCCAGTCGTAGCCCGCGCCCGGCCCGCCCCACGCCTGGACGAGGTTGCCCTCGGGATCGAATTCCATCACGGGCGGGGCGGGCACGCAGCATTCGTTCCGCGGCGGCGACAGCGTCGCGCCCTTCTCGTCCTCGCTCAGGCTCTTCGGCCGCTGGACGATCCACACGTGGTCCTGCGCGTCGACGGCCACCCCCGCCACCTGGCCGAGGATCCAGCGATTCGGGAGCGGCTTGGGCCAGAAGGGATCCACCACGAACTTGGGAGCGAGACCCTGGGCGGGCTGCTGCGCGGTGACGTGGGACGAGAACGGGTTCGAGAGGCCGAGCATCGTGAGCATCACGGCGAGAGAGCCGGCGAAGAGAGGGAGCTTGCGGGCCACGGCCGTCCTCCGCGTTGAGGTTGAAGCGGGACACTACTTGAAGGCGGGCATCACCTCGTCAGACAGGATGCGCAAGGTCCGGTTCGCCAGCTCGGGAGGAATGAGACCGGCGGGATTCGGCTCGATCACGATGCCGTCGAGGCCCAGCTGCTCGCGAAGCTCGGTGAGGCGGTCCACGAGTTGGGCTGCCGTGCCGAAGGCAACCCTGGTGCGAAGGAGCTCATCGTAGGGGAGCCGTTCGAGGGCATCGGCTTTGGCCGCGCGCCGATCCGCCGGGCCTGCTCCCGCCCGCCCCACGGTGGCCCGCATGAGCTCGACGTGGCGGCGGAAGAACCGCGTGATGCTCGCGCGCGGCTCCTCGAGAGCGCTCGCCTCGGTCACCCCCGCGTAGACGGGGATGCGGAGGTAGACGCTGGGCGTGGCCTGGTGTCCCGCTGCCGCCCACGCCTGCCGGTACGAGCGGAGCGACTCCTGCAGCTCGGGAATGTCCACGTCGCGCAGACCCACGAAGATCGGCAGCCCGAGCTCGGCCACGAGGCGAAACGTGTCGGGGGTATTGGCGGCCATGCGGATGGGCGGATGAGGCTTCTGATAGGGGCGCGGGACGACGGTGGCGTTCTGAAAGCGGTAGAACTGTCCCTCGTAGCTGAAGGCCTGTCCCTTCCACGCTTCCTTGATGATCTCCAGCGCCTCGCGGAAGCGCGCCTGGCTCTCGCCGTACGGAATGCCGAGGACGTCATAGGTGCGCGCGGCCCCGCTGCGCCCGATGCCCAGCTCGAAGCGGCCCTCGCTCAGGTGATCGACGGTGGCGGCCTCTTCGGCGATGCGCAGCGGGTGGTTGAGGGGGAGCACGTTCACCGCCGTGCCGACATGGATCCGCTTGGTGCGGGCGGCGATGGCCGTGGCCACCGCGATGGGGGCGGAGATCACGGAGCGGGCCGGGTTGAAATGAATCTCCCCGAGCCAGACGCAGTCGAGCCCCATCGCCTCCGCCGCGTCCACGGTCTCGAAGCTCTCGCGGAACGCGTCGCCCTGGCTCAGGCCCGGCCGGGCTTCCTCGATGAACACGCCGAAGTGCATGGCGGAGGGAAGAGTAGCGCGGCCACGGCGACTCTTCAAGGCGGGTTTCGAGACCTCGTCGCATGCTACTATCCCGACGTTTTCCACTCCGACCCGAGGAGGACTACCACCATGCCATTGTTCCGGCTCTATACCGGCGCCGACGGGAAGTCCCATGTCGAGCCCATCCCTCTGGCCAAGACCCCGGACTGGAGCAAGGGGCTGGCCACCACCCAGATATCCTTCCGGGAGAGCCCGGCCGGGAATTTCCAGGACTGGCATCCCGCGCCGCGCCGCCAGTTCGTGATCATTCTCTCGGGCCAGCTGGAGATCGGGCTGGGCGACGGCTCCAAGCACGTCTTCGGCCCCGGCGACGCCCGGCTCGTCGAGGACACCACAGGGCAGGGGCACACCACGAAAGTCCACGGGAACGTGCCGTGCATGACGGCGACGATCCCCCTTCAGCAACAGTGAGAGAGGAGACCTCCATGGCGACCAAGATCCTTTTCGCTCCCAAGCAGCCCGAAGCGGTCATGGAGATCGCCCGGAACCTCACCCCCCCGGGCTTCGAGCTCGTGGTGGCCGACATCGGCTCGCCCGAATTCTACGAGGCCGCTCCCCACGTGGAGTTCTATCTCGGCCTCGCCCGCCAGATGGGTGGCGAGTTCTTCCGCTCCGCGTCGAAGCTCCGCCTCGTCCAGCTCCTGAGCGCGGGCTACGATCACGTCGACGTCGAGGCGGCGCGCAAGGCGGGAGTGCCCGTCTCCAACAACGGAGGCGCTAACGCCATCGCGGTGGCCGAGCACACCATCATGCTCATGCTCGCAGTGGAGAAGCGGCTCGTGCGCTTCCACAACGACGTGACCTCGGGAAAGTGGCGGGCGGGCAAGCCGGACGAGACGCGCGTGTACGAGCTCGCGGGGCGGACGCTCGGCATCGTGGGCCTGGGCAATATCGGCAAGAAGGTCGCGCGGCGGGCGGCCGCCTTCGACATGAAGATCCAGTATTACGACATCGTGCGGCTGAACGAGGACCAGGAGGACGCGCTGGGCGCGCGCTTCGTGCTCTTCGAGGAGCTGCTGCGCACCTCCGACGTGGTCAGCCTGCACGTGCCCCTCACCGACGGCACGCGCAACATGATGGGCGCGCGCGAGTTCGGCCTCATGAAGCCGGGGGCCATCCTCGTCAACACCTGCCGCGGGCCGGTGGTGGACGAAGACGCCCTCCACCGCGCCCTGACCCAGAAGCAGATCGGGGGCGCCGGCCTCGACGTCTTCGTGGAGGAGCCTCCGAAGCCGAACCATCCCCTCTTCGCCCTGCCCAATGTCACCCTCTCCCCGCACTCCGCGGGGCCGACGTGGGAGAACTGGACGGCCCGTTTCCGCAACGGGTTCGACAATATCCAGCGCGTGGCCTCGGGCAAGCGGGCGAGCTGGATCATTCCGGAGCTGGCGTAGCTCACTTCGACCGGGTACGGAGAGGCCGGCGGATCTCGCCTCGACGCGTGGCCGCGCAGCGGCGCCTGCCTGCGTTCGGGCAAGAACTTAGTCATCGCGCAGGATGGTGGTACGCTTTATGTGGCCCTTGTCTTTTCCTTGGTCGGTTAGGGTAAAGGCCAGCCCCCGGCGTGCACCAGCGCGCCGGGGGTGCTGTGCTCTGGGCGCCGGAGACTTCGCAGGTGGTATCTGACCTCGCTGTTGATGACCAGTCCTTCCTCGAAGCTGTGCTCGAGAACCCGCGCCGTCTGCTGACCGTCGACCCCGGCAACGCCTAGCCGTTTGTCTCGCTTAGCCCTTGCGGTGATCCGACAGATCCCGGACACTGTGCCGACGATGCAGAGTGACCGTCCGGTCGGTCGATGGCGGCTCGGTCGAGAGGGTCTTCGGGTAACCGGAAGGCGACCATGACGACAACAAAGCTCCCGAAGCGCCTGGGCTTCTTCACCCGCGTGCTCGATCTGGCGGACGCCGCCGAGCGCTACCGGCTGGCCACCGAGCAGATCATCCATGCCGAACGCTTCGGCTTCGATTCGGCCTGGGTCGCCCAACACCATTTCCATGAGGACGAAGGCGGCCTTCCTGGGCCGCTCGTCTTCCTGGCGCAGGTGGCTCCGCAAACATCGCGAATCCGCCTGGGGACGGCGATCGTGACCCTGCCCCTCGAGCTACCAATCCGGGTGGCCGAGGACGCC
>Ga0070712_100003109_pt1 | contig 10237 bp, 8 predicted proteins | sample LARL81metaG_FD_71396 | JGI IMG/M metagenome (GOLD analysis project Ga0070712, IMG submission 71396) | Corn, switchgrass and miscanthus rhizosphere microbial communities from Kellogg Biological Station, Michigan, USA - LAR L8-1 metaG | ecosystem: Host-associated > Plants > Roots > Rhizosphere ...
GAGGGCGAGGAGGAAGAGGGCGAGGGCGGCGTAGTAGTAGCCGAGGGCCTTGGTGCGGCCCGCGAACTGGAGGCTCGCGATGGCCCGGAGCGTGCTCTGCCCGGTCTCCACGGGAATGAAGAGGCCGCGACTGCCGTTGATCAGCTCCCAGGTGGCGCCGATGGGCTGCGCGATCATCCAGATGGCCACGGTGGAGATGGCGAAGTAGTGGCCGCGCAGCCGGGTGAGCGGATACGTCACCACCGCGCAGATGAGCATGGCCACGAGCACGGCCACGGGCATGCCGAGCCACGGGCTCAGCCCCACGTGAATGAAGAGGAGGGCCGCCACGTAGGCACCCACGGCGAAGAACACCTGGGGGCCGAAGTCGAACTGCCCCGTCCAGCCGCCGATGACGTTCCAGCCGATGCCGAGCATGGCGTTGAGCAGCACGAGGAAGCCGATGGTCTGGTAGAAGGGATAGCCGCCGAGCTGGAGCACAATCGGATAGACCACCGCCAGGACGAGCCCGGCGCCGAGGACCAGCCTAGAAGCGGCCAAAGAGGCCCTGAGGTCGAAGGAGGCCGATCAGGAGATAGGATCCGAAGACGAAGGCGTCCTTGAAGGCGGGGGGCAGGTACACCGTGGTCACGCTCTGGATCACTCCGACGAGAAGCGCGGCGAGGAGCGTACCCAGAATGGAGCCGAACCCGCCGAGGGCGACGATGGCGTAGGCGAGCACGGTGAAGGGAAAGCCCACCTGGGGCGCGATGGCGAAGAAGTTGGCGAGAATGCATCCGGCCACCGCTACGAGGGCCGCTCCCAGGCCCCAGGCCACCGCGAACATGCGCTGGGGCCGGATGCCCACGAGCATGGCCGCCTCGCGATCCTCGGCGGTGGCCTGGAGGGCGAGGCCGAACTCCGTCCGGTCGATCAGAAAATAGAGGGCGAGAAAGAGCACGAGGGCGAGGAGAGCTCCGATGAGGAGGGGCACTCCGATGTTGATACCGAGGATGTGGAGGGTTGAGCCGCTGAGGCGGGTGAGCATGGTATTCGACAGGTACTGGTAGTCGCTCGTGAACACCGCCACCGCGGAGTTCTGGATCAGGAAGAGCAGGCCGACCGTGGCGAAGATCTGGGTGAAGGGATCGCCGCGCTGCACGCGCCGCATGAGCAGGCGATAGACGAGCACGCCCGCCCCGTACATGACGAGCCCGATGGGGACGATCGAGTAGAGAGGATCGAGGCCGTAGCTCACGCTCAGCCACCACGCCCCGAACATCCCGAGCATCAGGAATTCGCCGTGGGCGAAGTTGATCATCTCCATCAGACCCCAGATGATGGTGAGCCCCACCGCCACGAGGGCGTAGAGAAACCCCATCTGGAGCCCGTTGATGACGGCCTGGAGAAGGAGCGTCACGGGCGGTGATCAGCTCGCGGGCTTGGGCTTGCTGTCTCGCTCCTGCCAGCTCGGGGATGGGAAGATGATCTTGAAGTTCGCCCGCTTCGCCATCTCCCATGGCCAGATGGTGTGCTTCTCACCGTCCCAGCCGATCTGGGTCACCACCCCGGTGGCCAATTCGTTCTGGTTGCTCTTGTCGAAGCGTATGCCCTTGTAGTCGATGATGAGCTGGTCGGGGCTCATGTTGGTCTCGCTGGCCGCCTTGGCGATGGCCGCGGGATCCACCGACTTGGCACGGTTGATGGTGTCGGCCATCCAGAGCAGGCCCGTGATCTCCCGCATGGCCAGCTCGCCCATGTTCTGCCCGCGGCTGTACTTCTTGTAGATCTCGTTGACCTTCTTCCAGCTCGGCCGATCGTGGACGAGGTCGATGGCCGTGGGATCCCGGCCGAGCCAGCCCACGCCGCCGTTGGTCTTCTTCTGCGCCTCCAGCCACGTCTGGTCCGAGTAGGCGCCGTTGCTCGTGGCCAACACCTTGGGCATGAAGCCCGCGCGCTTCGCGTCGCCCTGGAACACCGTCGTCTCCGGCGGGTACTGCACGAGGAAGAGAACATCCGCGTTCGCGGCCTGCAGGCGCTGGACCTCGGAGGCCAGCGTGGTTGCTCCCGTCTTCGTGGTCAGATCGAGGACGACCTTGAATCCGGACTGGGGCGCCAGCTCCGATGCCACCTTCCGGTTGTCCTGGCAGAAGAGGTTGTCACAGGTGAGAAAGGCGATGGTCTTGAAGTCGCTGGGTCCGCCGTGCTCCCGCCACTCCCGGAGGAACGAGAACACGCTCGCCACCATGGTCTTGTCGTGTGGACCGGTCCGCCAGAACCACTTGAGGCCCTTCTCGGTCAAGGTGGGCGAGGCGCACGGGTGACAGGCCATGGGAATGCCGTAGCTCTCGGCGATGGGCTGGACGATCGAGGTGTTGCCGCTGGTGCCTTCGGCATTCAGGAAGTGGATCTTGTTCACGGTGATGAGCTGCTCGGCGATGGTGCGCGCAAGCTCGCCCCGGCTCTGGTCGTCGCGCACCACCATCGTCATCTTGGCTCCGCCGAGCCCCGGGAAGCCCTTGCCGGGGCCGAGGGGCACCGCGAGATCCGGATAGTCGTTGTTGACGATATCCTCGACGGTCTGGCCGGCCCACAGATACTGCTGGCCGAGGCTCGCGAAGTTGCCGGTCAGGGGCAGGACCTCGCCGATGAGCACCTCCTGGACGTTCGCCGCCGTCACGGGCCGGTAGGCGAGAACGGCCACGACCAGAAGGCACGCCAATGCAGTGCAGAGAGCGGCCACTCGTTGCATAGATCCCCCTTTAGGATCGAGACTCCGCGAATACACGCGCGTCCTTTCGGCCGCCCGCCTTCACGCCCGCCTGATCGCGCCCGTTCTCTACTGGAGCGGCGAGAACGACGACGGCATCATGAGCTTGTTGCTCTGCGCGAGCAGCTCGTCGCCGCCGCCCGGGGGCGGCCACACGCCCGCCTTCCGCGCCTGCTCCCGCACGGCCAGCCGCTGATCCATGCTCTTGTACGCCCAGATGTGCACGAACCGGTTGGCCTGGCCGAACTCCGTGCCGCCCGCGAGAACGATCGGGGAGAGCTTCGCCCGCTCGCCGATCTTCCCTTCCCACCGCTTCATGATGCCGGGGAGCGAGCCGGGGGCCACGCTGTACATACGCATCTCGAAGATCGGCCCCACCGTGCCGGGGGTGATCTCGGGAATGAAGGGGAACGGTGAGATGAGCTGCACATCCTGGTTGAGGATGAATTCCCCGATCTTGGGCGGCCAGTTCGGATCTTTCACCGCCTCGGCGCGAATGCGGGTGCGCTCGGTGAGGTCGGCGTAGGGCCACACCTGAACGATCTCGTTGAGCGGGCCGACCTCCGTGTGCCAGAAGGCGGCGAGGGGCGAGTATTTCTTCCGGTACTCGTACGCCTCGGCATAGCGCTTCTCCACCTCGGCCAGGCTACGGGTCTTCAGGGTGTAGGTCCGGAACTCATAGATCATGGCAGCCTCCATTCAGGTGACGGGGCACTCGGCGCGGCTCGACAGGCGCCGAGAATGTGCCGAAAGTGGCGGCGCGTCAAGGGGTCCTCGAGGGTGCCTCGCGGCAGATCCGGCTTCCCTTCCTACGGGAGTCAATGCCAATATGGCCCAGCTCTGGCCGTCATCCTGGCGGCCGGGTCCAACCTACGAGGGGGAGAGCGCATGAGTCACGCCGGGTGGCGAAGCAACGGCAAGGTCGAGATGGATCGGCGACAGTTCCTCGCGGCGGCGGGAATAGCGGGGGTGAGCGCGGCGGTGGTCGGCCTCCCCAGGGCGGAGGCGCAGCCGGCGGCGGACGTCTCCGGCGAGCTCGTGGCTTGCGTGGCGGGCGGCGCGTGGGAGACCGCGTTCCGCGAGCACATGGCCAAGCCGTTCAGCCAGAAGTATCCGAAGGTGAAGCTCCACCTCGATCTGTCCGCGGGCACCGTGCAGCTCGCCAAGCTCCGGGCGGCCCGCGGCAGCAATCCGCCCTTCGACGTGGTCCAGATGCTCGACGAGCAGATGGACATCGCGACGCGCGAAGGTCTCATCGATACCTTCACCGCCGCCGAGGTGCCGAACATCAAGACGTTCTACGCCATCTCCACGCCCGCCAAGTGGCAGAAGGACGGCCGCTACTTCGCCGCCCATCAGAACTGGGGACAGCTCGGCATCACCTATCGCACGGACAAGGTGAAGAACCCGCCCAAGGAGTGGCTCGACTTCTGGAAGCCCGAGTACAAGGGGCTGGTGGGGATGCCGCCCGTCAGCTACTCGGTTGGGCTCCAGTTCTTCATCGCCACCGTGCACGCCTTGGGCGGCGACGAGAAGAATCCCGCCGACGTGGACCGGGGCTTCGAGAAGATGAGGGAGCTCAAGGCCAGCATCGCCCAGCAGCCTGCGGATGCCGGCGCCATCCAGCAGCTGCTCGAGCGCGGCGACATCGCGGTGGTCCCGTTGTGGGACGGCCGTGCCTTCGGGCTGGCCGCCTCCGGCCTGCCCATCGGCTTCAACTACCCGACCAAGCCCGGGCCGGTGGCAAGCGGCGCGGGCATCGGCATCGCCAAGGGCACCCAGAACCGGGCGGCCGCCCTCAAGCTCATCGACTTCCGCTTTTCGCAGGAAGCGCAGAAGGGCTTCTGCCAGCAGATGTGGTACGGGCCGTCGAACAGCACGGTGAAGCTCGATCCGAAGTACGCGGCCAAGGTCGCCTACGGCACTGAGCACTATTCCAAGCTCCTCGCTCCCAACTACGACGTGGTGGGCCAGAAGCTCGGCGACTGGACCCAGCGCTGGACCGCGATCTTCACGAGCTGAGCGTAGCCGGCGGAGCCCGTGGACATTGACGTAGAGCTGCGCGGGGTGACCATGTCGTACGGGGCCACCCCGGTGCTGCACAGCCTGGACCTCGAGGTGTACAAGGGCGAGTTTCTGTCTCTCCTCGGCCCCTCGGGATGCGGGAAGACCACCACCCTCAACATCATCGCGGGATTTCTCGAGCCGAGCCGGGGCACGGTGACCCTGGGCGGCCGCGTGGTCAACGAGGTGCCGGCCTACCGGCGCAACACGGGCATGGTCTTCCAGAGCTACGCGCTCTTTCCCCACATGAGCGTGTTCGACAACGTGGCCTTCGGGCTCAAGGTCCGGCGGGTGGGCGGTCCCGACATCGCGCGCCGGGTCCGTGACGCCCTCGCCCTCGTGCAGCTCGAGGGCTTGGAGCAGCGAGCCATCCGCCAGCTCTCGGGCGGCCAGCAGCAGCGTGTGGCCATCGCGCGCGCCCTCGCCATCGATCCGCTCGTCCTCCTCATGGACGAGCCGCTGTCCAACCTCGATGCCCAGCTCCGGAGACAGATGCGGGTGGAGCTCAGGCGATTGCAGCGCCAGGTGGGCATCACCACCATCTTCGTCACCCACGATCAGGAGGAGGCGCTCACCCTCTCGGATCGGCTCGTGGTCATGAATCGCGGACGCATCGAGCAGGCGGGGACTCCTATCGAGCTCTATCGGAAGCCGCGCACGCCTTTCGTCGCCCAGTTCCTTGGCCACCCGAACTTCCTCTTCGGCACGGTGGCCGGGCGCCGCGGCACCGAGGTGACGGTGCAGCTGGGGGCGCAGCAGGTCCACGCCTTCTACGAAAGCCCCGTCGACCACGGAGCGCCCGTGGCGGTGGTGCTCCGCGCGGAGAGCGCCGCTCTCCACAAGACGGCGCCGTCCGCGCGCGTCAATACGCTGCAGGGAACCATCGCCTATGCGGTCTACCTGGGCACGAGCAGCGAATACGAGGTCATGCTCGCCGACGGTATCCGGCTTCGCGTGATCGAGCAGATGGCGAGCGGCCTGCCCTCCTTCACCGAAGGGGAGGAGGTGGTGGTGTCCTGGGCGCCCGAGGACAGCATCGTGTTGCCCGGCTCGCGCGAGAGCATGCCGGACCTCGTGTCGTGAGCGCCCGCCGGCATCTCGCGGTGGCCGGCCTCCTCGCCCCCGCCGTGGTATTGCTCGTGCTCTTCTTCGCCATTCCCTCGATCGATCTGTTCCGGCTGAGCCTCGCCCACATGGACGCCCAGCGCGCCATCCACCACGACGTCTCGCTCGTGAACTACAAGAACTTCGCCACCAATCCCTATTTCCACCGCATGGTCTGGGGTAGCGTGAAGCTCACGGCGGCGGTGACCGCCCTCTGCCTCCTCCTGGGATATCCCGCCGCGTACTTCATGGTGCGCGTCCGGTCCACGTTGTCCCGCACCATCCTCTACGCCATCGTGGTCTCCCCGCTGCTCATCAGCGTCATCGTGCGGAGCTACGGCTGGGTGGTGCTCCTCGCCAACAACGGGGTGATCAACGGCACGCTTCTCTCCCTGGGACTGATCGACCGGCCCCTCCGCATGCTCGGCACGTTCGGCTCGGTCATCGTGGCCACCGTCCACGTCCTCCTCCCCTTCATGATGCTGCCCATCGCGAGCGCCCTGCAGTCGCTGGACTCGGTGCTGGAGCGTGCGGCGCAGAATCTGGGCGCCTCGCCCGCCCAGACCTTCTGGCGGATCACCCTGCCCCTGAGCATGCCGGGAGTGGTGGCGGGCACGAGCCTGGTCATCGCGCTCACCCTCGGCATCTACATCACGCCGCTGCTCGTGGCGGGGCCGCTCCAGCCCCTCTTCGCCATCGGGATCTACTACGTGACCCTGAGCCAGCTCGACTTCCCCCTCGGAGCCGCCCTGTCCTTCGTGCTCCTCGCCTTCACCCTGGTGGTGATCGCCCTCGCCGCCCGGCTCCTCAAGGCCGTGAAAGGCAGCGTGGCCTGATGCGCCGGCGCTTCACCAGCGGCACCACCGTGAACGCTCTGAGCGTCGCGGTCTACGTGTTTCTCTTGGCGCCTCTCGCGGTGGTCGTCCTGGCCTCCTTCAACTCCGCCGACTTCCTCTCCTTCCCGCCGCGCGGCTTCTCCATGCGCTGGTACCGCGCCTTGTGGGAGAGCGAGGTATGGGGCGACTCCTTCCGGCTGAGCATCCTCCTCACCGCGGTGGTCACCCCGCTCGCCCTCTTCATCGGGACTCTGGCCGCCTACGCCCTCGTCCGCTACTCGTTCCCGGGCAAGGGAATGATCGCGACCCTCGTGATGGCCCCGCTCGTGATGCCGCAGATCGTGCTGGGGATCGCCCTCCTGAACTACTTCAGCCTGCTCGGGCTGGTGGGCTCGCTGACGGGGCTGATCCTCGGCCACCTGGTGGTGACCCTGCCCTTCACGGTGCGGCTGGTGTCGATCAGCGTGCACAATCTCGATCCGGCGCTCGAGCGGGCCGCGCAGAACCTGGGAGCGACGCCGCTCCAGACGTTCTGGCGGGTGACCCTGCCCCTCCTGAGGCCGGGGATCGTTGCGGGGGCCATCTTCGCCGCCATCATCTCGTTCGGGGAGCTGGCGGTGACTCTGCTCATCGCGGGAGCGCGCACCACCACGCTGCCGCTCCGCATCTTCAACTATACCGAGTACAACTTCGACCCCACCATCAACGCCGTCTCGACGATCTTCGTCGTCCTCGCCCTCGTGCTCATCATCGCCCTCGACCGGCTGATCGGCCTGGTGCGAATCGGCTGAGCTAGTGCGCCTCCAACGAGCATGGCCGACACGACACGTGTCCCCGCAGAGTGCCGGGCCAAATTGCGAGCCAGACGAGGCCCGAGGGAGGCCGCAGCCCGAGGCGTACGTGGGTGTTCGAGCTGAGGGGCGAAGCCACGAGGCGAGGCCCGAGACAGTCGTACGTTGAGGGCTGCGGCCGACCGAGAACGAAGTATGGCGAAGTCAAGTTGGTCCGGCACTAGGACGGCTTCGGTGTGCTGAGGGGCAGGAAGGCTCGGCCCGCCGACGAGCCGCCGTTGACGGCGAGCACCTCGCCGGTGATGAAGTCGGCGAGGGGTGAGGCGAGAAACAGGGCGGCGTGGGCGATGTCCTCGGGCTTGCCGATGCGTCCCCACGGGATCGACTTGGTGAGGGTGGCCACGTACTCGGACGTCAGCGGCGACACTTCACCCTCGACCTCGATGAGCCCGGGCGAGATGCAGTTGACGTTGATGTGGTGCGCGGCCATCTCGAGGGCCAACACCTTGGTGAACATCACCACCCCCGCCTTGGATGCGCAATAGTGCGCGGCCCCCTGACGTCCGCTCTGGGCGGCGCCCGACGAGAGGGTGATGATCTTGCCCCGCGTGCCGCGAGCCACCATGGAGCGGGCGGCGGCCTGGCAGGTGAGGAACACCCCGCGCACGTTGGTCTCCATGACGCGATCCCATTCCTCCGTGCTCATCTCGAGCACGGGGGTGTTGGGATAGATGCCGGCGTTGGCCACCGCCACCGTCACCGGGCCGAGGGCGCGCTCGGCGCCGTCGAAGAATTCCGCGGTGGATCGCGCATCACGCACGTCCACGGCGCGCGTGTAGACACCCGAGGAGCCGCCGAGGGTGGCGGCGGTGCGCGCGAGGGCTTTGTCGCGGAAGTCGCCGAGGGCCACCCGGGCCCCCGCATCGTGAAAGGCTTTGGCGACGCCCGAGCCGATGCCTGCGCCCGCCCCGGTGATGAGCACCACGTGATCAGTGAAGTCGAGCATGGGCCGGAGTATACGCGCAGCGCCTAACCACGCTGGGTGGTGTAGAGCGGGGCCGCCGGGCACGTCGTGCGCCGCTATCTGGGGCCGGCGCAGAGGCGGGTCGGACGAGCGACATTCCCATTTCCGGCAGGGGCTGACGATCTTGGGAAGCCGCGCTCGGAGAGGCGACCGTCAACCTGTTGATTTCCCTCGCGGGGAACGCTGGCTCAGGGCTTGCTCTGTCCTGGGCAGGGCACTTTCGGGCGTCCATAGCATTTCATCGCGAGGGCAGCTATGCGGTTGGCTTCGAAATTCTTCGCCGCGACAACCCTGGTCATCATGGCCCTGGTGGGCGTCGCGGCATGGAACCTCCTCGCCGTCGATCACCTCGTGCGGGCGCATCGCGAAATCACCGATCGCTCCCTGCCCGCCCTTCAGATCGAAGTCGCCCTGCAGGAGGTGGTGCCGCGGCTCCTCCGGCTGGAGGCGCGCTATCTCGTCCTGCGCGACCGCGCCTACGGTGATCTCCTGAAGGAGCGCACGGAGCGCGCGGTGGCGGACCTCGGCCGCCTGGACACTCTCCTCGCCTCGACGGCGGAGATGGCGAGCTATCGCGAGGCCCTGGCCGCCCTCGCGACCTATCAGGAGCACGTGAACAAGGAGCGCGCGTTCCTCGGCAAGCGCGACCCGGCGCGGGCCATGGCGATCTCCGAGGGCCCGGCGCGCGCCGCGGCCGAGAAGCTCGATCTGGCGCTGGGCAAGCTGACCCGGGACACCTCGGCGGAAGTGAGCCGGGCCCAGACCGCCGTGCGGGCGCTCGAGAACCGCACGTGGACCATGGTGCTCGTGGCCCTCGGGGGCGGCCTCCTCGCCGCCGTCGCCGCCAACTGCTTCGTCGCATTTCGCCTTACCCGATCGTTGCGCCAGCTCTCCGCGGCCACGGGGCGGGTGGCCGACGGCAGCTTCCGCAAGCCGCTGGTTGTGCACTCGAGCGACGAGGTGGGAGATCTCACCCTCGCCTTCAATCACATGGCGGAAGAGCTCCGAGAGGTGGAAGAGCACAAGCAGCAGTTCTTCTCCCAGATCTCGCACGAGCTCCGCAACCCGCTCACGGCCATCCGCGCCTCCGCGCAGCTTCTCCTGAGGCGACCGGCGAATCTGCTCGACGCCAAGGGGCGCCACTGGGTCCAGTCGATCGACAGCAGCGTGGACCGCCTCCTCAGCCTGGTCACGCGCATCCTGGATCTCAACCGGCTCCGGGCCGGGGTGTTCCCCCTCGAGCTACACCCCATCGAGCTGGACAAGGTGGTGGCCCGCGCCATCGACGTGCTGGGGGCCCAGGCCGAGCAGCAGGGCGTCATCCTGGAGTCGACGTCGACGGGCCAGGATTTCGCCATCACCGCCGACGAGGATGGGCTGACCCAGATCATCCTGAATCTGGCCGGCAACGCCATCAAGTTCTCGCCGCCGGGCGGCTCGGTGCGCGTGGAGGTGACCGATGCCGGGACGTATCTCGAGCTGGCCGTACGGGACAACGGACCCGGCATTCCCGCGGCGGACATCCACCGGGTCTTCGAGCCATACCAGCAGGCCCATCAGGGCCGCAAGGGATCAGGCCTCGGCCTGGCCATCGTGAAGGAGCTGGTGTCCGCTCACGGGGGGACGATCGCCGCGGAGAGTGAAGAGGGGAAAGGTACATGCATGACCG
>Ga0070712_100003110_pt1 | contig 10236 bp, 7 predicted proteins | sample LARL81metaG_FD_71396 | JGI IMG/M metagenome (GOLD analysis project Ga0070712, IMG submission 71396) | Corn, switchgrass and miscanthus rhizosphere microbial communities from Kellogg Biological Station, Michigan, USA - LAR L8-1 metaG | ecosystem: Host-associated > Plants > Roots > Rhizosphere ...
CTCAACGACGCCCGCGGCTGGGCGAAGGGGACGCTGCCGACCTACCAGGACCGCAAGGAGTTCTTCGAGGGGATCGTCAACGGCGACCCCGATCCGATCCAACTTCTCCGCAATGGCCAGGAGGCCGGGGTGCTGGCAATCGTCGAGTCCGCCAAAGAGCGGGCCGCGGCAGCCCTGGCTTAACCCGTACCGCAGGCCGAGCCGCGGACCTGCTCGAGCATCGAGCGCAGTTCTTCAGCCTGGGCGAAGCTGAGGTTGGCGCTGAAGGCGGCGGCAAGCTCGGCCCGCACCAGCGGGCGCATTTCCTCCAGCAGCTCGGTGCCGGCGGGGAGGAGGGTCGCGTAGCTGACCCGTCGATCGGTCTCGCAGAAGGTCCGTTCCAGGAGGCCGGCCTTGATCAGGCGGTCGACGAGCTTGGTCAGGCCGCCGCGGGTGATGACGAGCGCTTCGGCCAGGTCCCCCATCTTCAGGCGCTGCTCGGGAGCGCGGTCCAGCGTCGCCAGGACCTCGAACCAGGGCAGCGGCGGCAGCTCGGCCGCGGTGAGGACCTCCTGCAGGCGACCGGTGACGGCGGCGTGCGTCTGGGTCAGCGCGATCCAAGCCTCGCGGTGCGGATCGAGGGCAGTGCCCTTGCCGCTGCTTTCGACGGTGGGCGTGGTCGTCTCAGCCATGTCCAGATCTTCCCATAAGAAGGTTGATCTGACAATAGTTGACAAGCAAAGCTTTTTGCCTATGATTGTTTCCAAGTCAACGGTTTCAGCATCAACATCTCGGGAAGGAACAGAGCATGAGCGCAGAGACGATCACCCAGCAACAGATTCCGGCGGGCACCTGGACCGTGGACCCCGTCCACTCCTCGGTCGGCTTTGCCGTCACCCATAATGGAGTCACGACCTTCCGCAGCGGCTTCGACCGCTACGAGGCTCGTCTGACCGGCGGCGAGCAGCCGCGGCTCGAGGGCACCGTCGAGGTCGAGAGCATCGCGATCGACGAGGAGATGCTGAAGGGCCACCTCCTCTCCCCCGAGTTCTTCGACACCCAGCGCTTCCCCCGACTGCGGTTCACCTCGACCGAGCTGAGCGTCGGCGAGGACGGTAGCGCCCGCGTCGCCGGCGAGCTCGAGATCCACGGCGAGACCCGCAGGGTCGAGGCCAGCGGCCGCTTCGCCTACCTCGGTGAGGACGCCTATGGGAAAGCCCGCGTCGGCCTCTCGATCGCGGCGACCGTCGACCGGCGCGACTTCGGCCTCGACTGGCAGGCCCAGCTGCCGAGCGGCGGCGAGGTGCTCGAGTACGCGGTGACGATCAACGTCGAGCTCGAGCTCGTCCGCGAGGAGGCCTAGTCATGAGGGTCCTCGGTATCGCCGGAAGCCTGCGCCGGGACTCCTACAACCGCGCCCTGCTGCGGGAGGCCGCCGAGCGGCTACCCGCCGGGGTCGAGGTGATCGAGTTCGAGCGACTGGCGGAGATCCCGCCCTACGACGCTGACGTCGAGCAGCTGGAGACGCCGGCAGCGGTGGCCGAGCTGCGCGAGGCGATGCGCGAAGCCGACGCCGTCCTCGTCGCCACCCCCGAGTACAACCACTCGATCCCCGGCGTGCTGAAGAACGCCCTCGACTGGGCCTCGCGCCCGGCCGGCCAGAGCGCCCTCAACGGGACCCCGGCGGCCGTGATCGGCGCCTCGACCGGGATGTTCGGCGCCGTCTGGGCCCAGGCCGAGACCCGCAAAGTCCTCGGTGCCCTCGGCGGCCGCGTCGTCGAGGCCGAACTGCCCGTCGCCAAAGCGGCCGACCTCTACCGCGACGGCCGCCTCGAGCTCAGCCCCGAGCAGTCCCAGCAGCTGGAGGAGATCCTGGCGACGCTGGTCTCCGAAGTCGAGCAGCTGCAGGAGGACTTGGCCGTCGCTGCGTAGGCGGGGCGCCTTTGCGTCCTGATGGGTCGGAAAAGCGCCCCGACTACCCCTTCGGCAGGGCGAAGAAGGCGACTGCCGAGAAGTGGGCGATCGCGGCGGCGATGACGAAGAGGTGGAAGACCTCGTGGTAGCCGAAGACCGCAGGGCTCGGGTTGGGGCGCTGGATCGCGTAGACGACGGCGCCGGCCGTGTAGAGGAGGCCACCGGCGGCGACCAGCAGCGTCCCTACGGGACCCATCTCCATCCAGAGGTCGGGGAAGGCGGCGACGGCGACCCAGCCCAGTGCCAGGTAGATCAGGGCCGAGGCCCATTTCGGGTGGTCGATCCAGATCATCTCGACGATGGCGCCGGCGATGGCGCCGACCCAGACGACGGCGAGGATCGTCATCGACAGGGTGCCGTGGAGGACCAGCAGCGCGAAGGGCGTGTAGGTGCCGGCGATGAGGAAGAAGATCATCGAATGATCCAGCCGGCGCATCCACTGGCGGACACTGGGGCGCGACCAGTTGACCCGGTGGTAGAGGGCGCTGGTCCCGAACAGGGCCGAGAGGCTGACCGCGTAGATCGCCACCGCCAGGGTCGCCTTCGGGGTCTTGGCGAGGACGATCAGCGTCGCGCCGAAGCCGAGCGACATGAAGAAGGCCCACTCGTGGGAGACGCCGCGCAGCTTCGGCTTGACTGCGGCGATCGCCTCGGCCGTCGCCTCCTTGGCCGCGGTCGCACGTCCTTCCACAGCCTCGCGCGCGGCGGTCGCCTTCTCACCCATCCGCTCTGCGCCCCTGCGCAGTTCCTCCATGCCGCAAGCGTACTCCCGATCGCCCTCCGGGGCACGCCGCAGGCGGCTTTGCCGAGTTTGGGGACTTGCCACAATTGGGGGAGGAGGTCGGCGGCCTCGGAAACCCTTATTTGCGTCTTTTGAGACTTTTTCCGTCCTGCCGGTGAGCGATCCTGCGTAGTTACCGCCTGAAGCCGCCGAGAGAGGAGCATTTTGATGTCGAAGACCGCACTTGCCAGTCCTAAGAACGGTCTCCAGGGCCTCTCGATCGAGCGCCGCTTTTCGACGCCCGGGGTGCATCCTTTCGACCAGATCGAGTGGGAGATTCGCGACGCGGTGATCGGCAATCCGGAGAGCCCGGCCTTCGAGCAGCGCGGGGTCGAGTTCCCGAAGGCCTGGTCGCAGAACGCGACCAACATCGTCGCCCAGAAGTACTTCCGCGGCCAGCTCGGCAGCCCCGAGCGCGAGAGCTCGGTCAAACAGATGGTCGGCCGCGTCGCCGGCACGATCTCCAACTGGGGGCGCGAGGGCGGCTACTTCGCCTCCGAGGAGGACGCCGACGCCTTCGAGATGGAGCTGACCGCGATCCTGCTCAACCAGAAGGCGGCATTCAACTCGCCGGTCTGGTTCAACGTCGGCTTCGAGGAGACGCCGCAGTGCTCGGCCTGCTTCATCCTCAGCGTCGAAGACAACATGGAGTCGATCCTCGACTGGAACACGAAAGAGGGCAAGATCTTCCGTGGCGGCTCCGGCTCGGGCATCAACCTCTCCAACATCCGCGGTTCCGAAGAGCCGCTGAAGAAGGGCGGCACCGCCAGCGGCCCCGTCTCCTTCATGCGCGGCGCCGACGCCTGGGCCGGGACGATCAAGTCCGGCGGCAAGACGCGGCGGGCGGCGAAGATGGTCGTCCTCGACGTCGACCATCCGGACATCGAGCACTTCATCTGGTGCAAGGCCGACGAGGAGAAGAAGGCCGCTGCCCTGCGCGACGCCGGCTTCGACATGTCGATCGACGGCGAGGGCTTCACCTCGATCCAGTACCAGAACGCCAACAACTCGGTCCGGGTCACCGACGAGTTCATGGAGGCGGTCGAGGCCGGCGAGGAGTGGCACCTGACCGCGCGGACCACCGGGGAGTCGCTGAAAACGCTGGACGCGCGCGACCTGATGAACCAGATCGCCGATGCCGCCTGGCGCTGCGCGGACCCGGGCGTCCAGTACGACACGATCATCAACCGCTGGCACACCTGCCCGGAGTCGGGGCGGATCAACGCCTCCAACCCCTGCAGCGAGTACATGCACGTCGACGACTCGGCCTGCAACCTCGCCTCGCTCAACCTGATGAAGTTCCGCCGCGAAGACGGCAGCTTCGACACGGCCGAGTTCGAGCACGCGGTCGACATCGTCTTCCTCGCCCAGGAGATCGTCGTCGGCTTCTCCAGCTACCCGACCGAGGAGATCACCGAGAACGCCAACCGCTTCCGCCAGCTGGGGCTGGGCTACGCCAACCTCGGCGCCCTGCTGATGTCCGACGGCCTTCCCTACGACTCCGACGAGGGCCGCAACGTCGCCGCCGCAATCACGGCGCTGATGACCGGCCGCGCCTACCGCCAGTCGGCGCTGATCGCCGCCGGCGCAACCGGGCCCTACGAGGAGTACGAGCGCAACCGCGAGCCGCACAACGGCGTCATGCGGATGCACCGCGACGCCTCCTACGACGTCGACGGGACCGGGATCAAGGGCGACCTGCTCGAGGCAGCGCAGCGGGCCTGGGACGAAGCGGTCGAGCTGGGCGAGGAGCACGGCTACCGCAACGCGCAGGCGACCGTGCTGGCCCCGACCGGGACGATCAGCTTCCTGATGGACTGCGACACGACCGGGATCGAGCCCGACTTCTCCCTGGTCAAGTTCAAGGAGCTGGTCGGCGGCGGCTCGATGACGATCGTCAACCGCTCGGTGCCGATGGCGCTTGAGGCGATGGGCTACTCGGAGGCGGAGATCGAACAGATCAATGCTCACATCGCCGAGAAGAACACGATCGTCGGGGCCCCCGGCCTCAAGGACGAGCACCTGCCGGTCTTCGACGTCGCGGTCGGCGAGCGGGCGATCTCCCACACCGGCCACATCGACATGATGGCGGCGACGCAGCCGTTCATCTCCGGGGCGATCTCGAAGACGGTCAACCTGCCGCAGTCGGCGACGGTGGAGGACATTGCCGACGCCTACACCCGCGGCTGGAAGGGCGGTCTGAAGGCGCTGGCGATCTACCGCGACGGCTCGAAGACGGCGCAGGCGCTGCGCACCGACGCGCAGGAGGAAAAGGAGGCCGAGGCCGAAGTCGCGATGCCGGAGCCGGTCCGCAAGAAGATGCCGCGCGAGCGCGAATCGATCACCCACAAGTTCTCGATCGGCGGCCACGAGGGCTACATCACCGCCGGCAAGTACGAGGACGGGACGGTCGGCGAGATCTTCCTCACCGACATCGGCAAGGAGGGCTCGACGATGCGCGGGCTGCTCAACGCCTTCGCCACCGCGATCTCCCTCGGCCTCCAGTACGGGGTGCCGCTGGAGACCTTCGTGCGCAAGTTCAGCTACATGCGCTTCGAGCCGGAGGGGATGACGCAGAACCCCGAGATCCCCTTCGCCAAATCGATGCCCGACTACCTGATGCGCTGGCTCGCGAGCCGCTTCATCGAGGACACCGAGATCCTCGAGGAACTGGGGATCATGACCCAGGAGGTGCGCAGCAAGAAGGAAGCCGAGACCGCCCAGCTGGGCCTCGGCGTCGCCACCGACACCGCCGGCCCGGCCAACGGCAACGGCCACTCCAACGGCGGCAACGGCAACGGCGATGCCGCGAAGGCGAGTACTCCGGTGCCGGCCGCTTCGGCGATGACCGAAACCCCCCCGGTCCGCCCGGCGAAGATGCAAGGCCTCGAGCTCGGCCCCGCCTGCGAGCAGTGCGGCGGGATGATGCAGCGGACGGGCAGTTGCTACACGTGCAGTTCGTGCGGCAACAACACCGGTTGCGGCTGAGGTCGTAGGACACGGCGCCTGGCCGCACCCGCGGCTGCACGCCGTGCGAAGCACTGTCGCTTCGCCACGTGCACGCCCTCGCTTGGTCCTACGACCTCAGGGCGTTTCAGTGGAGGACGACGGTTGCGTCGTGCCTCGGCGTCTCGGTGATCGCGCGGCGGTAGTTGCGCTCTGAGGCCGGGTTTGCCGGCTCGATCCGGCGGCGGCGGACCAGCTCGCGGAGGACGACGGCCATCTCGAACTGGGCGAAGGCGGCACCGAGGCAGCGGCGGACCCCGCCGCCGAAGGGGATCCAGGTGTAGGTGCCGGGCGGGTTGTCGAGGAAGCGCTCGGGCAGGAAGCGCTCGGGGTCGGGGTAGATGCCGGGGTCGCGATGGATCAGGTGGATGCAGGGGGTGACGCCCGCTCCGGCGGGCAGCTCGTAGCCGCCGAGCTCGACCTCCTCGGTCAGCTTGCGGACGACGATCGAGATCACCGGCCGCAGGCGCAGGGTCTCCTGGATCGTCGCCGTCAGGTACTGCTCCTCGCCGGCCTCGGCCTCGGCCCGCAGGCGCTCGAGCTTCTCCGGGTGGCGGGTAAGGCGCTCCATCGCCCAGGAAAGCGCCGTCGCCGTCGTCTCGTGGCCGGCGACGAGGAGGGTAAGGAGCTCGTCGCGGATCTCCTTGTCGCTCATCGGGCTGCCGTCCTCGTGGCGGGCGAGCAGCAGCATCGAGAGCACGTCCTCGCGCTCCTCCAGGTCATCGGCGGCGCGGCGCTCGGCGATCTCGGCCCCGATCAGGCGATCGACCCGCTCGACCCGGCGGCGGAAGGCCGGGATCAGGTTGACCCGGTCGGGCCCGACCATCAGCACCGGCAGCAGCACCCGCGGGTTCGTCGTCAGGTCGAGGAACTCCCGCAGCGCCTCGCGCAGCGGCTCCATCCGCTCGCCGTCGTGGACGCCGAAGACGGTCTCGATGATGATCTCCAGGGTGATCGCCTGCATCCGTGGCCGCAGCTTGTAGGGGACGCCGGTGGGCCAGCTCTCGATCTCGCGGGCGGCGATCTCGGTCATCTTCTCCCCGTAAGCCTGCATCCGCTCGCCGTGGAAGGGCGGCAGCAGCAGCTTGCGCTGGCCGATGTGCTTCTTCTCGTCGAGGACGAGGACCGAGTTCTCACCGAGGATCGGCCGCAGGATCTGGTTGCCCTCACCGGCGTGGAAGACCTTGGGGTCACCGGTGAAGACCTGCTTCACCAGCTCGGGGTCGGCGAGCACGACCCAGTCGCCTTCGTAGGCGATCTTGATCGAGAAGATCGGCCCGAAGCGGGCGCGGCCCTGCTCGAGGAACCACTGTGCCTGGCGCGCCCAGATCGCGGTCTGGATGCCCCGGTGCATCCGCGGTCCCGGGGGAAGTCCCTTCACCCGACCGAACCCGCCGGTCGACGCCCGAACTTTCGCCGCCGCCTCCACGCCCTGGACGCTATCCCCCGGCGACGCGCCCGGTGTGTGACATCGATCCACGGGTGGCATAGCCTGGCCGGCGTGGCCACCCTGCCTCGCTTTCCACCAGCGGTCGAGCACCGGATCCTGAAGCTCGCCTGCAACCTGCCGCCGCGACTGCAGCGGCTGCTCTTCGGGACCCCGCCGCAGGTCGAGGGACAGACGCTGGCAAGCGACATCCACGCGCTGCTGAGGATCGCCGCCCTGGCGCGCGACGACAGCCTCGCCGAGGGAGCCGACGTCGCCGATGCTCGGGTCCAGCGGCGCTACGAAGCCAGGGTCGTCGCCGAGCGGCCGGCGATCGCGATGGGGCGGGTGGAGGAGATCGAGATCCCGGGCCCCGCGAGCACGCTGGCGGCTCGCCTCTACGTGCCCGAGGGGCCGGGGGAGGATCGATCGCCCCTGCTCGTCTACTACCACGGGGGCGGCTGGGTGATCGGCGACCTCGAGACCCACGACAGCGCCTGCCGCTTCCTCGCTGCCCACTCCGGCGCCCGGGTGCTGGCCGTCGACTACCGGCTGGCGCCGGAGCATCCGTTCCCGGCCGCGGCCGAAGACGCCCTCGCCGCCTACGCCTGGGCGAGCGCGAACCCCGCGCGCCTCGGCACCGAGGCGGGGCGGATCGGGGTCGGCGGTGACAGCGCCGGCGCCAACCTGGCGGCGGTCACCTGCCTGCTGGCGCGCGAAGAGAGCCTGCCGATGCCGGCGATGCAGCTGCTGATCTACCCGGTCGCCGACACCGGCCGCGAGCTGCCCTCACGCCGGACCTTCGGCGACGGGTTCCTCCTCACCCGGCGGGACATGGCCTACTACGAGGACAGATACCTGCCGCCGGGGACCGACCGCAGCGACCCCCGCGTCGCCGTCCTCCAGGCTCCCGACCTCGGCGGCCTGCCGCCGGCCTACGTCGCCACCACCGGCTTCGACCCCCTGCGGGACGAGGGCGAGGCCTACGCCCTGCGGCTGCGCCAGGCGGGCGTGCCGGTGGCGCTGCGCCGCCATCCCGGCCTCGTCCACACCTTCGTCAACCTGACCGCGATCTGCCCCTCGGCGCGGGCGGCGATGATGGAGGCCTGCGGCGCTCTGCGGATGGGTCTCTCCCTTCCAGGGGCGCCCTGAACAAGCAGAGTTACTCGTACTGCAGCGACTGCAGGACGTCGAGGCGCGAGGCGCGGCGAGCGGGGAGGATCGCCGCGAGGACGCCGGCCAGGGCGGCCGCGACCAGCAGCACCACCAGCGAGCCGATCGGGTAGGAGAGCGTGAAGCCTTCGTCCTTCAGCGGTTGGGCGATCAGGGTCGCGAAGATCAGGCCCAGCACCAGCCCGAGGATGCCGCCGATCAGGGCCGTGATCATCGCCTCGTAGCGAATCATCGTCCGCACCTGGCGGCGCGACATCCCGATCGCCCGCAGCATCCCCAGCTCGCGGGTTCGTTCGTGGATCGAGAGCGCCAGCGTGTTGGCGATCCCGAACAGCGAGATCAGGATCGCGAAAGCGAGCAGCGCGTAGACCAGCATCACCAGGGTGTTGATCTGTTCTTCGCGGCTTTCCTTCAGTTCCTGCTGGTCGAGGACTTCGGCGACCGGGAAGGCGAGTTCGACCCCTTTGGTCAGCAGCGCCTGCACCCGCTCGGCATTCGCCCCCTCTTCGAGCTCGACGAAGTCGGTCAGGTCCTGGGTCTGGTCGAAGTCGCGGGCCATCGCCCGCTGGGTGACGAGGACGCTGCCGAGGACCCCGAGCTTGGAGTCGAACTGGCCGGCGACCCGGAACAGCGGCTGGGCACCGGTCTGGGTCAGCAGCCGGAAGCGGTCGCCGGGCTGGAGCCCGTGGGAGTCGGCGAAGTCGCCGGAGACGATCGCTTCGCCGTCGCCGAGGTTGCGAAGCGTGGCCGGACCGCCCTTTTCCCACTCGATGTCGACGGTCGCGCCGATGTCGGGCGAGGTGGCGTCGACTTTGGTAGTCGGCCCCGTCCGGCCGCTCTCCAGCACCTTCGCTTCGGCGCCCCGGATCGTCGCCACCTGCTCGACGCCGGGCACCCGCTCGGCCGCCCGCGCGGTCGCGTTCGGGATCGGCGAGAAGCCGTCGGTGTTCTGGATCACCAGTCCCCCGGCGAAGTTTTCGTCGACGACCTGGGCGACCGTGCTCTTGATCCCGGCGGCGAAGACGGTGACGAAGGCAACCAGGGTGACGCCGATCATCAACGCCGCCGCGGTGACCGCGGTCCGGCTCGGGTTGCGCTCGGCGTTCTCGCGCGCGAGCCGGCCGGTGAGGCGCCGCAGCCGCTCCAGCGGCCAGCCCGCGACCGAAGCCAGCGGCGGCACCAGGCGCGGGCTGAAGAGGGAGACGGCGAAGACGACGGCGACGGCGCCGCCCCCCATCAGCCCGGCGCGGGCGCCGGCGCCGCCGCTGCCGAAGAGGCCGAGCAGCACTATCCCGAGGCCGGCGACGGCGAGCAGGACCGAGAGGGCGAGGTAGACGACGCGGCGGCGGCGCGTCGGCGTCGGCCGGAAGGAGTGCAGCGCCGCGATCGGCGGCACCTGGGTCGACCGCAGGGCCGGGACCAGCGAGGAGACGAGGGTGACCAGGACCCCGACGAGGAGGGCGACGACGACCGTCCGCGACTCCAGCACCAGGCCGGTGGTCGGCAGGTCGATGCCGAAGGCTTCGAAGAGGGCATTGATCGCCTTCGCGATCAGGAAGCCGCCGCCGATGCCCAGCACCGCCCCCACCAGCCCGATCGCCAGCGCCTCGACCATCACCGTGGTGAGGATCTGCCGTCGCGAGGCGCCGAGCGTGCGCAGCATCCCGAACTCGCTGACCCGCTGGGCGACGGTGATCGAGAAGGTGTTGAAGATCAGGAAGGAGCCGACGAAGACGGCGATGAAGCCGAAGACCAGCAGGAAGGTCTTGAGGAAGCCGAGGTTGTCGCGGATTTCTTCCGAGCCGCGGTCGGCGTTTTCCTTGGCGGTCTCGACCCGCACCCCGGCGGGCATCTCACGCTCGATCCTCCGCTTCAGCGCCGTCGGCGAGACCCCGTC
>Ga0070712_100003112_pt1 | contig 10235 bp, 12 predicted proteins | sample LARL81metaG_FD_71396 | JGI IMG/M metagenome (GOLD analysis project Ga0070712, IMG submission 71396) | Corn, switchgrass and miscanthus rhizosphere microbial communities from Kellogg Biological Station, Michigan, USA - LAR L8-1 metaG | ecosystem: Host-associated > Plants > Roots > Rhizosphere ...
TCACGGGGTGGCAAACGAACTTGTGGTTCTGCGGTGTATGGACGACGAGCGAAGCGAGGTGGCCGGCTCAAAGGGCGATCAGCTTGACCGGCTAATGGCGGCTCGCAACCAGATGGAACAAACGGTGCGGGCGATCGTCGAGATGGCGTCCGACCTAGACCTTGACTTGACGTTGAAGCGACTCGTCAACGTGGCGATCGAGCTTGCCGGTGCCGGGTACGGAACGCTGGGGATACGTGGGTCCGACGGAAGCCTGGTTTCGTTCGTCCACGCGGGAATCGACGAGCGCACAGCGCGGCGACTCGGCGAGCTGCCGGTAGGCGAGGGCCTGCGTATCGATGACTTGCGCGCTTATCCGCAAGGCGGCACGCCGACACACGAGTGGCCGATACGGGCGCTCCTCGCTATACCGATTACCGTGCGGGGAGCTAATTTCGGCACCCTTTACCTAGCCGACGACCAGCCCGACCGGGTGTTTTCCGACTCCGCGGAGAGCGCCGTACGGGCATTGGCCACGGCGGCGGCCGTCGCCATCGACAATGCGCGACTTTTCGAGCGCGAACGCGAGTCGGCCAAGTGGACAACCGCCAGTCGCGAGATCACCACCGCGCTGCTCTCCGGTGATCCCCAGATGGGTCCGTTGCAGCTGATCGTGAACCGGGCGCTCGAGCTGGCCGGCGCCGAGCAGGCGATATTGCTGGTGCCCAGGGAGTCCGACCGCCCCGCGGATCAGGTCGACACTCTTGTCGTGGCCGCTACGGCGGGCCGGTATGCATCGCAGGTGATTGGTCAGCAAGTTCCGATGGACGGCTCCACCACCGGCGGTGTGGCGCGTCGCGGTATACCGCTGATTACTGACTCCTTCCAATATCCCATCGAAGGGTTCACTGATGTCGGTGAGCGCTCAGCGATCGTGATCCCGCTCATTGCGGACGGGACGGTGCTGGGTGTGATCGCGGTCGCGCGCCAACCGCAGCAGGTGCCGTTCGGCAACGACTACCTGGACCTCGTCAGTGACTTCGCACGACACGCTGCGATCGCGTTGGCACTGGCGGCCGGTCGCGAACATGCACTCAACCAGGAACTCGCCCAAGCCGACACTGTCGAGGACGCATTGCACGCCGCAGCTGAGGAACTGCGCCGACTGTGGCGGGCTCGCCGCGTACTGGCTGTCACGTTCACGACGCCGGGCGAAACCGGCAATGGCACACCGCATGTCGTGTCGGTCGGCGAGGACGCGAAGTGGGTCGACCTGCCGTCGCACACCCGCCGGATGCTCAGCGAGTTGCGTGACGGGGATCTCCTCAGCCCGAACACGACACAGCCGGGGACGGCAGGTATCGCGCTTCAGCATCCCGAGGGGGTGCTCGTGGTCTGGATCGACCTGGCTGAGCGGCGGGCGTTCACCCTCGAGGACCAGACCTTGTTCACCGTGCTGGCAGGGCGCCTCGGCCAGGGTTTGCAGCGGGTGCACCAGGTCGACCAGCAGCGCGAAACCGCCCTAGCACTGCAACACGCGATTCTCGGCCCTGCTCATTTACCGAGTGGATTCGCGGCGCGCTATCAGGCCGCTAGCCGGCCCCTACAGGTGGGCGGCGACTGGTACGACATCGTCGACCTCGAGGACGGGCGCATCGCGTTGATAGTCGGCGACTGTGTCGGCCATGGCCTCGCTGCCGCCACGGTGATGGGGCAGGTGCGCAGCGCTTGTCGGGCGCTGCTGTTCAGCGACCCCAGCCCGGGTGCAGCTTTGGCAGGAATGGACCGCTTCGCCGCGCGACTGCCCGGCGCCCGATGCACCACCGTCGTATGCGCGGTGCTCAATCCCGACACCGGTGAACTGGTCTACTCCAGTGCCGGGCACCCGCCGCCCATCCTCGTCCACGCCGACGGCACTACCCGGACCCTCGAGGAGGGCCACACCATTGCTTTGGGAGTACGACCCAATTGGTCGCGCCCCGAAGCCTGCGTGACCATTCCGGCGCGCGCGACCCTGCTGTTTTACACCGACGGTCTAATCGAACGTCGCCGGCAAGGACTCGACCTCGGGATCTGTCGCGTCGCCGCCGTCGTTCAGGACGGCCGCACTTCAACGCTGGACGATCTGGCGAGTCAAATCATGTCCGATGTCGCGCCGAGCGGCGGGTATCAGGACGACGTGGTCGTTCTGCTCTACCGCCATCCCGCCCCCTTGGAGCTCGAATTTGCCGCCGACGCAAGCCAACTCGCACCCGCCCGCGCCGAGCTGCGCAGCTGGTTGACGCGAGCCCGGGTAGCCCCGGATCAGACGATGGCCGTGCTCATCGCCGCCGGAGAAGCCGTCGCCAACGCGATCGAGCACGGTCACCGTCACAATCCGGAAGGCACAATCAGCATGGCCGCGACCGCACTGGTCGATCGAGTGCAGTTGACGATCACCGACAACGGCTCCTGGAAACCCCCACAGCCGGCTGCGAACTCCACCCGCGGCCGCGGGATCGCTCTGATGCGAGGGCTCATGCAGGAGGTCGCCATCACTCCCGACACCCCGGGAACCACAGTTCACCTAACCGCGAGGATCGCGTGATGGCCACGTCGCTCACCCTCGATACCACACGCCGCGACGACGGGACACTCGTTGTCATCGCAGCGGGGGAAATCGACCTCAGCAACATCGACAGCTTCAACCAAGCGCTCACCACCGCCACCACAGAGGCCGCTTCCGGGGGGCCACGGCTTACCGTCGACCTCACCGCAGTCGAGTACCTCGACAGCGCAGCGATCAACGCGTTGTACAACCTCGCCGACCACATCCAACTCATCGCCAACCCCCTACTGATGCGCAGCCTCACCGTCAGCGGGCTAGCCGAACTGGTCACTGTTGAGCCCCCGCCGCCGACAGCACCGCACTGACGCCCACGGGAGCTGAAACTTCCTGGTGCACAACCTACTTGGACTACAGACAACGTCCGTGTAATGTATTGACCGCTAGCCGGCAGGTGCTCTAGTTGACCATAGAGAAACTATCAGCAATTGAAATACACTCGTAGACAGTCGAATTCAGATACTGCAACTGACACTGCCATCCGCTTGTCGCATCGGACATCGACATGATCCGATCACAGTCCCGGCCTCGATCGCAAGCTCCGCCAGATACGGTGTCATCGAAGCTGATTCGTTTGTGGGCTCCCGGTCGCGGCCGGCAATGCTGTGATCAGGCGTCTCTCGGTCGATGCGCCCCTAGCGTACATTCCGTCATTGTGACGAAATGACGCGGTTGGGTCACCTCAGTTCCCCGGTAGGGGACGGACCGCGGCGCGGGCAGTGTCTGCGAGATCGAATCCCGAGAGGTCACCGCCGCCCATCGCGGCCAGGTATCCGACCGTCGACCCTTCGGCATCGGGGCTGAGACCGATTCCAAAAGCCCTCTTGCTCGCCCAGCGCGATCAACTCGCCGATCGCCTGCAGAGTGTCCTCGTCTAACGGGATGGGCCGCCCATCCGTTTCGCGCGGCGGCGATATCCCGGTACCCCTCGTCGGCGGTCACCCACGACGATCTCGACGGTGGGGCCGAGTTCGTAGCCCTGCGACGCCAGCCAGCGCAAATAGGTCGAGGAGTTTGGTGGTTCGACGGGTCGGCTGCGTGGCTGGTATCGGCTGTGTGGCAGTGATTCCATCAGCGGGCCGTCACGGGAAGACGACGTGCCACGGCAGAATGTCTTTTCGCCGCCTGCTGTGTCGCGGTCCGCACCGGCTGGACTTTGCTCGTCGGCTACCCGGACTCGCCCTGGTCTGTCATCGCTTCGGGAGCTCGAGTGCCGCGCGGGGGAGCCTGTGGACGGCGAGTGCGCCGGAAACCCGGGTGGCGCTAAGTTCCCGATCGACGACTGGATCGCATTGGTTTATAACCGGTGCAGGAGCCGCGCGGCCTTGGCCACGATCAGCCTGGTCAAGTAGGAAGACCGACTCAGTCCGAAAGCCACCGGACCCTGAATTCAACGGTCAAGCCGGGGATGCGCACGGTAGCAGCGGTATTCCGAGTGTTTGTCGTTTCCGCCGGTGCCCGCGGGGCGGTGGGGCGGCGCATGGCTGCGCGGTCGTATCGTGCCCGGCGCTCGGGGTCGCGCAGCAGTGAATAGGCGGCTAAGACCCGCCGTAGTTGCTCATCGGACGGCGGACGCGCCGGCTGTGATGTGGTTCTGACGTCGGGGTGAAGAGTTCGCACTTGCCTGCGGTAGGCATTGGTGATCTGGTCTTGGGTCGCCGTTGGCGGCAATCCCAGTACGGCATAGGGGTCGGCTGACTCGCGTGGCATGCTGCAACCCTCATAGTTTGGCTACCTGCGCGCTGGTATGAACCTGCGCAGGCCGAACGTGGACTTCAGTGAGCTACCCGTTTATTAATGCAGTCGAAACATTTTTCTGGTGGGGGACCTATTCTGCTGATCATGACCGGGGGGATCCGGAGGCCGGTTGGCCGCCACTTTGGGCGAGCTGGCGGTGCAGATGCAAGCCCAGCACGGCACCACCGACACCCTGCGCGCCATCGTCGACGCGGCCGCCCACATTGTTCCCGGGGCGCGGGCGGGCGATCGTCGCGGACGTTTCCGCGCCCGACCTGTATCGGCGGCTGTTGCCGGCGGATGCGGTGCCGGCTTCGGTACTGTCCAGCCTGACCGACTTCGTTTGGGACTTGCCGACGGTGAAGGTCAACTACGCTCTGGCGGGCCCAATCCCGTGGCGCTCGGTCAGTCTGCGCGGCGCCGGCACGGTGCATCTGGGCGCCGACGCCGACGCACTGGTGCGTTGGATGGCCGACCTGACCGCCGGTACCGTGCCTCGTCACCCCTTCATGCTGTTCGGCCAGATGTCGACGGCCGACCCGATGCGCTCACCGCAGGGAACCGAAAGTGCCTGGGCCTACAGCCATCTGCCACGCGGGGTCGCTGACGACGGGTCGGCCCGCGCACTGGCGGCGGCCATCGACCTGGTCGTCGAGCAGCACGCGCCCGGCTTCGGCGATCACGTCATCGCCCGTAGCGAGCAGCTGCCGTCCGGGCTGGAATCTGCGGACGCCAACCTGCATGCCGGCGCGGTGAACGGCGGCACCGCAGCGCTGTTTCAACAGGTCATCTTTCGCCCGCTGCCGGGTTTCGGCCGACCCGAAACCCCGGTGCAAAGCCTCCATCTGGGTAGCGCCGCCGCTAGTCCGGGCGGCAGCGTGCACGGGATCTGCGGGCCGTAATGCCGCGCGCGCCGCCCTGGCAGCAGATGGGTGGCGCGGCTGGAAGGCCGCAGAGTCAACCGCGCCCTCACCGCTGTGCTCGTAGAGGCAGGTCACCACGTTGCGGTGCAGCCAACACAAGCGGGTGACCGCCCCGGTATCCCGGGGGTGACGTCGTGAGTCGGGTGGCGACCAGCTGAAGCGTACGAAATCGCTTCACGATCGTCGACGAATGAGCAGCTCGGCTTTGGAGCCGAGTTGGCCACGTGCGCCGGCAATGCCCTTCTGGCCCTGAAGATTTCGTACATCAATTCGTTGGTGGCCCTGTGCGCGCGGGTGGGCGCGGACATCGATGCGGTCACCCGCTGCATGGGCGCCGGGTGTCCTTTAGACAGGGGGATAGGCAGCCGGGGGGTAAGACGCCGCGCAGGATCCAGGGGAAACCAGTTGATGCCTGATTTCGTCGCTCGCGTCGTAGTCGGGGTTCGGATCCATGTGATGATTCCAATCGGTCGGGACGGGTTGTGCGCGCGAGTTTTTACCGATTCACGCTGATTTGCCGGAAACGGCGACCACCACGGTGCGATCGAGGCTGTTTTCTGCCCACGCGCCGATCGCGGTGTTGGCGCGGTCAGACATGATCGCGTAGTCGTCGGGGTTGTAATTCAACTGGGTGAGGATCTCGATGCCGCTGATCGCCGGCGCCGGGCTGATGGTCATAGTCTTGGCTACCGACGGGCTGCCCGTTCGGGTATTGCCACCAGTCAGCAGTGTGGCGAAGGCTCTGCAGGCGTTTTGGTGCGGCGCGAGCGGGTCACTCTAGGACCATGCAACATAGCAATTCGCGTGTATTTGCAGTGGTCGGCGTCGTGATTGCCGCGATAGTCGCGGCCGCTCTGGTGATGCCCGCCGCACGCCAGCTCGGCCCACCGACGGGTTTGTTGACCGCGGCCGCGATCATCGGAATTCCTATCCTCCTCGTGCTGGCGGTGAGCGGAGCCGCCCACTACGGGGTGGTCGCCAGCTCCGTCGTCGCCGTGGTCGTGGCGGTCGTTACTTGTGTCGTTTCCTGGGTGGTGGCCGCTTTTGCGTTCGCGACGGCGCTGTCCGGCTCGGTCACCGGACTGGTGCTGGCCCTGGTGTTGTTCGGCACCCCAGCGTTGTCCGTGCTCATCTTGGGATTGCTCGCGCTTCGTGTGGTCCGCGGCCGATCTGAGGACGTTTCGATCCATCGAGAAGCCCAGCACCAGTAGCGTCAAGCCCATGCTGGGTCGCCCGACGCTGGATGGTCTGCTGGAATTCGTTCTTGCGGTTGCCCAACCCGTGTACCGTCTCGGCGGATGGTCCGTCGTCCGGGCCTTCTGACAGCGTGATCCCGCGGGCGGCCAGAAACGACCGCACATTCGTCCATCCGACTGGCGGTTGCTGTGTTGGGAACGGATTTGGGAACAGGACGGGCTGAGATCGCTGCAAACAACCCCGACATGGTGACACGGACTGGACGGCGGAAACGAGGCTGATCGGGACTTATGAGACGGACCGCGGTGGGGGAGGCGCGACGGGTTCGCTCATAACCCAGTTCTCGCGGATCCGTATCTTGTCCTCGCTGCCAGCGGAAACGCGTCCAGAGGGCTTCGCCCCTGGCGGTTGTCATGCCGCTCGTGAACACGGATCGACTTGTCAGCTCTCGGCGTTACCTGATGGTGCGGCAGCGCGAACGACGGTTTGCATGTTTGGCTCCCTGAAGCCCTCACACCGCTCATCCGGGCTTCGTTCGTTCGGTACTTTCAGAAGCCGACCACAGCGGAAGCCTGTCCGGTTCACGTCCTATGCAGCAACGACTGGTATGCGTCGAAGCAGGTCAGCAGGATTCACTGCCGCCTCACACAGGGAAGGTCGGTAACGCTCTCAGGACTGGCCTCGCAAGACCCCACGTGCGACACGCAGTTCGCTCATCCTTTATTCATCGGGTATGAATGCGAATCAGCCGGATAGGCCGGGTCTCGTCAGGAACGCTGATGCCCTCAAAACCCTTATGCCGCTAGGAAATAACTGGCATCGACCGTTACTGTCGAGAACGCTCACAACCGAATCCGTTGGTCGCGGGTTCGAGCCCCGCCCTCCGCACTTGACGATTTATCACCTCGAGTGACGCTTGACGTTACGGCCCTTCACCGTGGACGCCGACGCGTGCGGCGAGGGCGGCGAGGTCGGCGATCTCGTCTGCCGAGAGCGCCACGGTGGTGGCGCCCGCGTTTGCGTCGACGCGTGCGCGGCGACGGGTGCCGGGCCTTTAGGGGCCTGCCAGAAACAATATTTCGGCGCTCAGCGGCGGGTTAGGCTGATGGCCTTCGCCGCAATCGCCGGTACTCGATGAAGGATTTGCCGTTGACAGGTACCGAGCCAATCACGACCTCAGTGGAGCACCGTTATGGCGTTGCGGTGCTCGCCGTCGTCGGCGAGATCGATATGGTTACTGCGCCGCTGTTCGAAAAGCCATCGACGATGTGCTCGCTGACGATCCGCCGACTTTGGTCATCGATCTGGCCGAGGTGACACTTCTGGCGTCAGTGGGTCTACGACTTCTTGCGACAGCCAACGAGCGGTTTGTTCTTGCGACAGCCAAGCGGTCCGTCGAGTCCGGTGGGTTCGCGGTGGTGGCGGGAGGGCCAGAGACATGCAGGCCGATCGAGCTGACGGATCTCAACGAGGTCTTCGATCTGTATCTGTCCCTGAACGACGCGTTGGAGGCCGTGCGGTCCAAGCATCGCTTGCGGCAACCACCCGGTTAATGCGGGTGAGCCATCCGATGCGAATCGCATAGTTCCCTTCTTGCCGGATCGCAAATCGGCAAGCACCGTCGGGACATGAATGACCCGACATCGAGACATTAACGAGCCGACGGTGCTCCTCGATGGGCCGCCTCTAGAGCCCGGCCTTCTGGTCGTGCGAACCAGCGATACCGACCACCCACACTGCTGGAGCGGACAACGCCAGCCTATTGATCGCTTCCGTCAGAGGGAAGAGAACCCTGGGGGTATCCCCTGGCCCCCTTGCCGATGTCGTGTCCTGGGACCCTCGACGGGTCGACGTGCGCGTCGCCCGCGATCACCCTGCATCGTGGTCTTCCATTTCGCAGAGGTCGTCTGCATTAGCTCGGGCAGCATGACCATCTATGACGTGCTCCGCCGACTTCGGCGCTGCGGTGACTTCTGGCGTTCGGGCTGATCCCCGGTCAGCAGGTTGGTCAGGAGCTTCTGCCCGGCGTTGGCCAGCTTCTCTCCGGCGGAATCCAGGGCGTCGTCGGTTTTATGTTTTGCGACACCTTTGACGGCCTTGTTGCTGACGCCGCCGACGACGTCGCCCACGACTTCGGGCAGGCCCGCTTTGGGGTCTTGCTCGGAGATGTTGAGCCGGTTGACCGCGTCGGCGAACCGCAGATAGGTATCGACGCTGGCGACCACGATGCGGGCGTCGATGGTCAATAGCTCGATGCCGACAATCGAGACACGGACGTAGGCGTCGATGACCAGTCCCTTATCCAAGATGGTGTCGATCACATCGGCCAGGCTGCTTGAGCTGGGGGTGGTCATGCTCGGCTCCGCCGAGTCGCCGCCGGTACGCGGATGGAGCAGGCCGAAGCGCGGGATCGGCGGAACAGCCTTGCGGTGCAGTGCTTCCTGAATTGAAGCCCGGGGGCCCGTGGTGCTGGCGTCGACATACTTCCTCCCTTGCTTGCTCCTTCACCTGCAGCCGACCAAACGCCCCCGCGCCGGCTCCATCGACCTTTCATAGGTTTTTCTGCTCGTGCGTGTAACAGCGGCTACCCCGCTAACAGTGACGTCAATCCTGAAAACGAAACTCTAAGAGCGTTTTTCATACAGACCGCAAGACGTTGGCGTTCGCTCGTTAGGAAGCTTCAGTCGCCTAAGTGAACGACCGCCGCCTCGTCTGGCTAACAGGCTCCGGCTCTAACCGCCAGGCCAGACGCCGTCCGCCCCCGAACGAACGGGGCCGCCACCGGTCTGGGACCGGTGCGCGGCCCCAACGCTGGGCCGTCCTCTCCACTACAGGGTTGCCCGTGGGATCGGCATACAACGCCGTCGCGCCGGAAGTTTCGCGTCAGACGGACCGATATGCCCGCGAGACAAGCAGGCGACAAAGAGCATTCGGAAAGCGAACAGTCGGGGGGCTCCTGCGTTTACCGAATATTCCGAATATTCCGAAGTTCAGGGAAATCTGGACGCGCGGTGTCAGGTAGCCCAATCCTCCCCTCAGGTATCTCCTTTCACAGCAGTCCCAGCCGTCCCCGATCATGAAACGGCCCGCCGCCCTGTGGAATTGGGCTGGGTGAAGGGCCCGGTGTCCTCGTTCGGGATATCTCTATACAGATAGCGAAAAATTTGCCCAGTTGCGTAACGGAGGGCTTCGGCTGGGAGAAGTAATTAACGAGGCGTCCGGCTGAGGCTGACTACCAAGTTCACCCCGGGTAGGGGGAGTTGCGAGGGGTCGTCAAATGGGTGGCGAGCTTGTCGAACTCGCGGCCAGTCTCTGCCGTGACGCTCCAAAACCGAATCGGCCCGCCACCCGGTTGAGGGGGTTGGGTGGCGGCCCGAGGCGGTGATTCTGAGCAGCGCAGCGGCGCAGTTGCTACGCACCAAAAATATCAGCCCCCGAGGTTCTTGGGGATCTTATCCAATCTGTGCATGATGTGCCTGTCCTGGCCGACGCCGTCGTGGTTGTCGGCGGCGGCTACGAGTTGTGCCGCTAACTGTCGGGCCTCGGCAGGGGTGAGGTTGAACTTCAATTCCTGCCATCGGGCGCCTTCGTAGGTCCGCGTAGGCGTCACTTCGCCATCGACGTTGACCATCGTAGTGTGACTTTTACACTAATCAGCACTGCGAGGAAACCGCAGCCAAGCTGTCTGGCTGGCATGGTCATCATTGGCGCCGCAGCGCAGAGCGGTGGATTCGCTATTGCCTGAACGCGCTCCCTAATAGAGTCGGGGTCTATCCAGACGGATTCCCGCGCTT
>Ga0070712_100003116_pt1 | contig 10231 bp, 8 predicted proteins | sample LARL81metaG_FD_71396 | JGI IMG/M metagenome (GOLD analysis project Ga0070712, IMG submission 71396) | Corn, switchgrass and miscanthus rhizosphere microbial communities from Kellogg Biological Station, Michigan, USA - LAR L8-1 metaG | ecosystem: Host-associated > Plants > Roots > Rhizosphere ...
GCTCGTTCAGCGAGTGGCTGATGCGCGAGCCGCGTGACCGCCCGGGCGAGATCGCGCTGGTCGAAGGCTCCGTCCCGCCCGGCGTTGGCCTGATGGAGCTGATCGCGGAATCGGATGTCGTCTTCTACATGGCAGGCACGAGCACGCCAGAGTCGGCGAACCTGGACCCCGGGGCCTCGATCGCGAACCACATCGTGCCCGCCGCCGCAGTTCTCGACCTGATGTGCGATACGCCAACACGACGCATCGTCGTGGCGTCCTCGGGGGGCACGGTCTACGGCGCGGCGACAGAGTTTCCGACGCCGGAGGATCATCCCACGCGACCGATCAGCCTCCACGGGCACCACTCGCTCACGATCGAGCGCTATGCCCGATTCTTCGCCGAGCGCCATGGGTTCGAGCCGGTCATCCTGCGCTACTCGAACCCCTACGGCCCAGGTCAGCTCGCGCGCCGCGGGCAGGGGGTCATCGCAGCCTGGAGCCAGGCGCTGGCGCGAGGCGAGCCACTGAGGATCTTCGGCGACCCCGCCACGCGCCGCGACTTCATCTACATCGACGATCTGGTATCCGCGACCGTCGACGCGGGATTGATCGCTCCGGCCGGCACCTACAACGTCGGGTCGGGCGAGGCGAGCTCGCTGGAGGAAGTCATCGAGCTGCTCACCTCCGCGGCCGGCCTGGAAGGCGCGCAGGTCGTGAGGGTTGGCGAACGCGGAGTGGACGTGCCGATGACCCAGCTCGAGTGTGGCCGACTGAGTGGCGTGATCGACTGGACGCCCCGCGTTGCCCTGCCCGAAGGCATACGAGCAAGCTTGGATTGGATGCGCGAACTCCCATATCGCCGTGGCAACTGAGAAGCCGCCAGCCGACCGCGCCGCGATCGGCTGTGCACCGCCGGAGCCCGACGACACTCCCGGGCCGTTGAGCGCTCGCGCGAGCGTGCGCGCGACCTTGCTGCGGGCGGCGAAGTGGACGCGTCTGGCGACACGCGCCAGCCTCAGATCCGCCCGCGCCTCTGCCCGGCGGCGCGCTCAGACGTCGCTGATCAGCTCATCCTCGTTCGCGCGCGAGCTCGAGCAGGGACCCGCGCGCGGCCAATGCGGCAACACTCCTACAGCCGAGGGCCGCGCGAATCCCGATCCCGTGGCACGCATGTTGCTCGAACGGTTGGACGAGCACGAGGTCGCTGAGATCGAGGCCCGCATCGCAGAGCAGGCGGACCTCCGAGCGATGTACGACGGAGCGTCCACGCCCGAGCTGCGCCGCTTCCTGTTGATCAACTTCGCCATGTGGCTCGACGCCGGGAACGTATCGAGCAAGACAGGACTCAGCGCTCCGCAGCCACCCGACGAGGTGCACAGCATGGCACGGGGAGCGTTGGCCGCTGCCGGCGGGCTGTACGACGCCGACCTGATCGCCGCGACCCTCGCCGATGCCGGAGTCGACCTGGGCGAGGTTGTACGCGGACTGGACTTCGGCTGCTCCTCGGGACGGGTGGTGCGAGTGTTTGCGGCCGCATATCCCCAGACGAGGTGGCAGGGGTGTGACCCGAATCGACCGGCCGTCGAGTGGGCGCGGGAGAACCTCCCGTGGATCGACTTCACGGTGAGCCAGCAGGAGCCGCCGCTCCCCTTCGAGGACGCGTCGCTCGACCTCGTGTACGCGATCTCGATCTGGTCCCACTTCGCGCCGCGGCTCGGCCTGCGCTGGTTCGAGGAGATGCATCGACTGATAGCTCCCGGAGGGCATCTGCTGTGCACTGTGCACGGCCTGACATCGGTCGAGTACTACGCGGGCCGTCAGCTCCGCTCGGCCACACAGTCGCAGGAGATCGTGCAGGCGCTGTACCGGCACGGCTACTGGTATGCACCCGAGTTCGGCGAGCAGGGCGACTGGGGCGTGATCAACCCCGAATGGGGAACGGCCTTCCTCTCGCCCGAGTGGATGCTGACGCAACTCTGCCCGCGCTGGCGCGTCGGTCACTTCGCACCGGGGCGCAACCAGGAAAACCAGGACGTCTACGTGCTCGAGCGCGTCTGAGCTAGCGGTCGGGCCTACCGGGGTGTCGACGCGCCAGCCCCCTGCTCGGCTTTAGGCCGGGCGAGCGCCGAGGGCGGCTGTACTTGCCTTCAGGCGACGGCGATGGACAAGGCCGAGTAGCCACGTGTGAACTCCGACGCGGTTGGCGATTCTCCACCCTCTTCGCGGTCGAAGCTGCGAGCGGACGCCCGGATCGTCGAGCAGCGTCGCCCCCGCCCCGAGCTCCACGACGAACACACACCACGAGAGCAGGTAGCCGCGCTGCGGGGATCGTGTCTCTCGCAGGAAGTCGCGAATCGCTGGACCGATGATTTCGAAGTCGTGGAACGCGATGATTCCGGCGCCCTGCATAACAGTGCGGCAGAACCGTGCGTCTCGCAGCGCTGCGTCATAGGTGTGCTCGGCGTCGATGAAACAGAAGTCCGGCCGGGTGAATCGTCCGGGAGGAAGGTTCTCTGTGCTCTCGTCAAGGGTCTGGAGCTTCGACAGGTCCGCCCCTGGGACGTGTTGAAGCGACTTCAGCATGCGCTCAGTGCTGTTATCCGGATACTCGAATTGGGTGAATCCGGGACGGTCGTCTGGCTGCCATTGGGGCCGCGAATCGATCGACACCACCCTCGCGCACCGCGGGTCCGCGAGGACTGCCTGGAGTGTCCCGCCGAGATGTGATCCGATCTCGAGGTAGGAGAAGCGAGGAGTGCGCGCCGCCACGGCGTTGTGGATCGCCAGTAAGGATTTGCGGTCGCCGTCGTACGTCTGGCTCTCGACGTGAGCGAACAGTTGGGTGTCGAGGGCGGCGACTCGATCTGCGATCATTTCGCGAGCCTAGCCTAGGGTCGAGGAGTCAGGTCCATCGGATCCGAAGCCCGCGGTCCGCAGAGAGCGATTGCTAGCGTTTCGCAGACCCTTGGCATCCACGATCCCTCGCCCTGCGACGCCAGAGCTCGCGCAGCCGGCGGCCTCCGCGGCCGTCTCGATCGAGTGCGTCAGCAAGACCTTCCGCCTCCCCCACCAGCAGTACTCGACGCTCAAGGAGCGCGCCCTGCATCCGTTCCGAACCACGGAGTACGACGAGCTCCACGCGGTTCGCGACATCTCGCTGGAGATCGCGCGCGGAGAGTTCTTTGGGATCGTCGGGCGCAACGGCAGCGGCAAGAGCACGCTGTTGAAGTGCGTGGCCGGCATCTATGGCGTGGACAGCGGGCGCATCACGATCGCCGGGCGCATCTCGCCGTTCATCGAGCTCGGCGTCGGTTTCAACGCGGACCTCACCGCGCGCGACAACGTCGCCATCAACGCGATCATGCTCGGCCTAAGCCGTCGCGAGGCGCGAGCGCGCTTCGACGACGTGATCGCGTTCGCCGAACTGGAGGAGTTCGTCGATCTCAAGCTCAAGAACTACTCCTCCGGCATGCTCGTTCGGCTCGCCTTCGCCACTGCGATCCAGGTCGACACGGAGATCCTGTTGATCGACGAGGTCCTGGCGGTCGGCGATGCCGCGTTTCAGCAGAAGTGCTTCGAGGAGTTCTTCCGTCTCAAGCGCGAAGGCAAGACGATCGTCTTCGTCACGCACGACATGTACTCGATGGAGCGCTTCTGTCACAGGGCGATGCTGATGGAGCGCGGAAACATGGTCCAGCTGGGCGACCCACGCGAGATCGGACGTGCGTATCACAAGCTCAACTTCGGTCAGCTCCCCCACCAGACCGCCGCCGAGGCCGCGTCCGGCAGCGGCACCATGATCGTCGAGGCGTGGTTCGAGGACGCGAGCGGAAAGCGCATCACGAGCGCGGGCCAGGAGGAGCGGCTGAGCATGTGCTTCGAGGCGCGGCTCGCCGAGGACCTCCTCGACCCCGTGTTCGCGGCCACCCTGCGCACCGAGCTCGGCCACACGATCATCGTCGCGCGAAGCGACGAACACGGTGGCGCGAGCGGTCAGTTCAAAGCAGGCGAATCTGTGGTCGCCCGCTTTGAGCTTCCCAACTGGCTCACGCCGAGTCGCTACATGCTCACACCGTCGCTCGCCAGAGCCGGCACCGGTGCAGACGCGCTCGCACTGGTCGAGGACATGAGCTCGGTTGTCGTTCACGGCCAGGCGAGTGGCGGAATACTCGAGCTCCCAGTCGACGTGCGGATAGAGCGGGTATGAGCGCCGCCTCGGGGCTCGGGTTGGATGCGCCAAGCGCGCCCGTAGCTCACCGTGTGCATGGGCCGTCCGCGCTGAGCGGTGATCTGCGTCGCTTCTGCGCGCTCACCTTCACGCTCGCGCGCACCGAATTCAAGCTGCGCTTCTTCGGTTCCGCGCTCGGCTACCTGTGGACGCTGGTGCGCCCGCTGCTGCTGTTTGGGGTGCTGTGGGTGTTCTTCACCAAGGTCGCCCACGTCAACAGCTCAACCAACCCGGGTGAACGCTTTTACGGCGTCCAGCTGCTCGGGTCGATCGTCCTGTTCACGTTCTTCGCCGAAGCGACCGGTGCCGCCGTCCGCAGCGTCGTCGACCGCGAGAACCTGGTGCGCAAGATCCACTTCCCGCGCCTGGTGATTCCCGCCTCGGTCGTCCTGCTCGCGACGTTCAACCTGGTGCTCAACCTGATCGTGGTGATGATCTTCGCCCTGGGCGCCGGTGTCACGCCGATGCTCAGCTGGCTCGAGCTTCCGCTGATCATGGCTGCGATCATCGTGCTTGCGGCGGGCGTGGCGATGTTGCTGTCGGCCCTGTTCGTCCACTTCCGCGACGTCCAGCCGATCTGGGAAGTGGTCTCCCAGATCCTCTTCTACGCCTCGCCGGTGATCATCTCGATCGAGACGGTGCGGGCAAAGCTCGACGACACGCTGTTCCACCTCTACATGCTCAACCCGCTGGCAGTCATCTTCCAGCAGTTCCGCCATGCGATGGTCACGCACGCGACGCCCAGCGCAGGACAGGCGCTCGGGAGCTGGGCGGCCCTGCTCGAGCCGGCTGCGATCGTGGCCGGGATATTCGTCATCGGCTTCGCCGTCTTCAGCGGGGCGGCGGCGAAGATCGCGGAGAACCTGTGAGCGACGCCGCGGGTATCGAGCAGGACAGGTCTTCTCTGGAGGCCGAGAACGAGCAGCTGCGTGCACGCATCGCCGCGCTCGAGTCTGAGCTGGTCGAGGTCCAATCGCGCGCAAACGCGGCCGTCGCCGCCTGGCAGGAGCGCGCCTACTGGCTGGATCGCCTGCACATCGACCTCAACTCGCTGATGCGCAAGCGCGGCGCAAACCAGGCCCGCGTGACGCTCAAAGGCGTGCGGGCGGCGGTGTGGGCGGCGCAACGCCTGTGGCGGCGTCTGCGGCGCCCGTGAGCACGCGGGCAACGCCTTCTCGAGCGGCGAAGACTCGCGTCTCGGTAGTCGTTCCCGTCAAGGACGGAGCGCGCTATCTGGAGGAGCTGCTCGCGGCGCTCGCGCGCGAGGCAGTCGATGAGCTGCTGATCATCGACTCCGGCTCGCGCGATGGATCACGCGATCTCGCCCGCCGCGCGGGAGTTGATCTCCTGGAGATCCCGGCGTCGGAGTTCGGACACGGGCGCACGCGCAACCTCGGCGCCGAACGCACCTCCGGAGAGCTGATCTGCTTCCTCACGCAGGACGCCACGCCGTGCACGGGATGGCTCCAGGCGTATCGCGAGGCCTTCGAGCTCGCTGCGAACGTCGGCGCCGCCTACGGGCCGCACCTCCCCCGAGCCGATTCAAGTCCGATGATCGCCCGCGAGCTGAGCGAGTTCTTCGCGGGTTTCACGCCCAACGGAGCGCCCGTCGTGCAGGGACCCGACGACGCCTCCTTCCTGTCGAACGTCAACGCCTGCTACGCGCGCGCCTGCTGGGAGGAGATCCGCTTCCGCGACCTGGACTACTCCGAGGATCAGGCGTTCGGCGCCGACATGCTCGCGGCCGGATGGCTGAAGGTGTACCACCCTGGTGCCGGGGTGCTGCACGCCCACGATTACCCGCCGTTCGAATTCATGCGCCGCTACTTCGACGAGTATCGTGGGCTGCGAGAAGCCAGCGGCCATGTCGAGCCGTTCGGCCTGCGCTCGTCCACACGCCAGGTGCGAGCCGAAGTGGCCGCGGACCGCGGCTGGATGGCAGAGCGGGGGATGAGCGGACCCGCGCGCGCGCGCTGGACCGTGCGCGCCGCCGCCCACCATGGCGGCCGGCGCGTCTTCTCCGCGCTCGGCTCCCGCTCTGAGCGGATACCCGGCTCGATTCGTGGGAGGCTCTCGCTCGAGCAGCGAACGGCGGCGGGCGAGCCGCGCACGACAGCTCCCGGGGCTGCGGGCGCAGTCGCGGCCGGCGGTGGATCACCGATCGTGCCCTCTCGCCCAGTCGAGGCGAAGCTCTCGGGCGAGGTCTACGACGTCATAGCGTCGCGCTGGCGCGACGGGCCCGCTTCGCTGCTAGACCCGGTACCGGGAATGTCCGAGCGCGACCACTTGCGCCTCGCGATGGTCATACCGCCGTTCAACCGCGGCAGCGGCGGCCACAACACGCTGTTTCAGATCTTCTCGCGCCTGGAGCGCCGCGGTCATGCATGCAGCGCGTGGCTCGCTGACTACCAGAGCCAGGCCCGCGCGATCTGGCCCGCAGTTCTGCGGCAGGAAGTCCGCGAGTACTTCGCCGAATACGAGGGGCCCGTGTACAAGGGCTTCGAGGCTTGGCAGGGCGCCGACGTGGTGATCGCGACCGGCTGGCAGACCGTCCACGCGCTGCTCGGGCTCGACCACTGCCGCACTCGTGCATACGTAGTCAACGACCACGAGCCCGAGTTCTTTTCCTCCTCGGCCGAGCAGGTCTTCGCGGCGGACACATATCGCTACGGGATGCACTGCATCGCCGCCAGCCCATGGTTGCGCGACTTGCTGATCGCACGCTACGGCGCCACCGCCGAGGCGTTTCAGTTGGGCGTCGACCATGACACCTACAGGCCGCGGCCCGTCGCGCGCGAGCCCGCAACGGTCATCTACTACGCGCGCCACACGACCCCGCGGCGCGCGGTGCCGGTCGGCTTGATGGCGCTCGCTGAGCTCAAGCGACGCCGGCCCGAGGTTCGAATCGTGCTGTTCGGATCCGACCATGTCCTCGATGCCTCGTTTCCGTACGAGCATCTGTCCGTGCTTGGCCCGGAGCAGCTGTCCTGGCTGTACTCCCAAGCCACCGTCGGGCTGTGCCTGTCGTTGACGAACTTCTCGCTGATGCCCAAGGAGATGCTCGCCTGCGGGCTGCCGTGCGTGGAGCTCGCAGGCGTGAGCGCGGAGTCGATCTTCGGTCCCGATGGCCCGTTGGCTTTGGCTCCGCTCGATCCACAACGCCTTGCTGACGCGCTCGAGCGACTGCTAGACGACCGTTCAGAGTGGGAACGACGATCGCGCGCGGGTATCGAGTTCGTGGCCTCCCACACCTGGGATCACGCGACCGACGAGGTCGAGGCAGGGCTGCGTCACGCGCTGGCGATGCGCGAAGCCGCGATCTCGGCTCAGCCGTAGTAGCGCGAGATCGTGAGCGTCTCGGCGAACAGACCGTGCGCCATCGCGAGAACGACCAACAGACCCCCGAGCGCGAGTCCAAGGCGACCCGGCAAACCGCGCGCCACGAGCACGATGAACGTCGCATACAGCGCCAGCAGCGGAAACAGGTAGCGGGCCTGCTCGAAGGGATAGCCGGAGCTGAGTTTGTAGCGAATGCCTGCGTAGCCGATGGCACCGAGCAAGCCGAGCGCCATGACCGCGAAGCAGACCCCGATAGGTACCAGCCGGCGCAGGACGGCGCGCGTTCGCACCACCCCGACGACGGCCAGCGCGGCCAGCGCGTAGAAGACGTAGCGGCCGACGTCGTACACCCAGTTCGGGAATGTGTAGTCGAGCCAGCCGAAGTGACCGACCGAGCCGTTGAACCACACGTCCCACAGCGGATAGCGCGCAAAGTACGCGTGGTGCATGAACCAAAGGCGCGGCAGGTACAGCTCCCAGGTGTAGTCGAGCGTCTCGCGCAGGGTGACGCTTCCCCCGCCTGGAAGGTTTCCGTTCGTTGCCGCTGCGATGCCACCCGCCGTGGCGCTGCCCCGGTGCCAGACGGTCGCGTTCAAAAGCAAGTACAGCGCGACGGGGGCGGCCGCCGTGATGATCGCGACGCCGAAGGTCCGCAGGGCGCGCGAGCGACCTTCGGGGAGCTGCCGCCAGCAGAGCAGGGCCAGCGCGAGCGCGACCCCGGGCAGCAGCGCGATGTAGGTGAGCTTGGCCAACGTCCCGATCGCCACCACGGCGCCGATCGCGACCGCGCGCCGCGTGGTCAGGCCGTGGCGATACGCGCGTAGCAGCACCAAGAAGGTCAGGGCGGAGGCGAGAAAGAGCAGGTTGTCGCCCTGCACACCTGCCGCGATGAAGTTGAACAGCGGTTGAAACGCCACCGCCAGGGCGCCCACCGACCACGCCCACGGCGACGACGGAAAAAGCTCGCGCAGGAACAGATAGATCGCCAGGACCGTTCCGGCCGCGAGCAGCGCCGAGAGCAAGCGCATCAGGGCAAGGCGCGTGAGAATGTTGTGTGACGGCGAGATCCAGTAGGGGATCGCCTCGAGCGCGTAGTAGAGCGGCGGCTGGTTGCTGACGGGGGTGCTGCCGCCTTCGCCGCGAGGGCTGGGGTGCGCCGCGAGTGCAGTCCGCAGCGCTGCGTCTTCAGATGGACTCAGAATGCCGCGCATCTGCGGGCGCCCGATGACGCTGAAGAAGTTCAATGCTTCGAGCGTCGACTGCTCCTCCGGCGAGTACTGGGCCCGCACCCCCTGGGGCGGCGCCTTGCCCGTCTCCGCGAGGTACTGCGCGTAGGCGAAGTGCGCGATCTCGTCCGGAACCTGGAAGGGCGGCACGACCACGCCCCAGATCGCAGCGTTGACGAAGGCGATCAAGAAGCACACGCGGCCGGCACGCGGAATCCGGGTGACCGCATCGCGGACGCGACCCGCGACTCCTCGCGCCGGACCAAGCGCCCGCGCCGGCGCTCGCGCCGGCGGCTGCGGCGCGGTGCCGACGGGCGGAGCGAGCGAGCCGCCGCTCACCTGAGCTCTCTCCCGAGCAGCCGGAGAACGGCGATCCACACACCGAGCAGCAGCACAGCGAGGGCCGCGAGCGTCCAGGTGCCGTACAGAGGCGCCTTGCCCAGGCCGAACCTCCTGCTCAGCGTGGGTAGCAGCTGCCACCAGGATTCCTTGCCCGCGCGGAGGTACAGGATGCTGATCCTGCCGCTCTGCTGCTTGCCGTTGACCAGCTCGCTCGCCGCTCCCACCGACCCGGCTTCACCGCCGAACACAACGCTCGTCGAACCGCCGACCGCCACGCAGGCGCGAGTCGCCGCCGGCGAGCGACGCTCGCGATGTAGTCGGACCGTCACATAGCCCTCACGCGCGCCCGCGGGCAGATCCCCGCTCGCCACGGCCCTCCCCGCCTCGTCGAGGAAGCGCAAGCGCAGGTTCGGAACCGGTCGTCCGTAGGTGCCGATCAGGAGCTGCGCACGCGCGGCATCCCCAGGAAGGGGAGAGATGGGCTCGCACAGCGTCCCTCCACCCGGGACAGTCGCAGCGAACACCGCCGGGCTGACGTGGTCGCTGCCCGCGGTGCGCGGGGCGCTCCCGGACAGGTCGACAACGAGGCCGACAAGGACCGCGAGCGTCGCCAGCCCCAGCGCAACGCGCGGGAGCACCTCAGCGCCGGCGCAGACCGAGAATCGACAGCAGGAACGAGGAGAAGAACACCTGCAAACCGACGATCACGAGCGTCGCGGCGACGATCGCCAGGCGCTCTTCCGCGAGGGCCCCGAAGCCGCGGCTGATCCAGTGCACGATCACCACGCCGCCGGTCACCACGCCCGCGAGTATCACCGTGCCGCCCACGGCGAGCCCGTGCTCGAGCCGGAAGCGTGCCCGCATACGGTCGAACCACGCATCCTTCTCACCCATGAAATAAGTGCCGTATGCGTGCGCACACAGCCCCATGGTCAGAACCTCGCAGCCGACGATCGTGAGCAGCGAGCCGCCGATCAGCGTATGCAGGTCCCAGCGCCGACCGAGCACGTTGAGGTCGAGGAGCACGGTCGCCGACACGAGCACCCCGAGAACGCTCATCAGTAGGCCAGGGATGATGAACAGGTGGGTGGGGCTGTGTACCAGCAGAAAGCGC
>Ga0070712_100003120_pt1 | contig 10222 bp, 9 predicted proteins | sample LARL81metaG_FD_71396 | JGI IMG/M metagenome (GOLD analysis project Ga0070712, IMG submission 71396) | Corn, switchgrass and miscanthus rhizosphere microbial communities from Kellogg Biological Station, Michigan, USA - LAR L8-1 metaG | ecosystem: Host-associated > Plants > Roots > Rhizosphere ...
CACGGCATCGGACCGATGGGTGGCACCGACCTCGACGCGACGTTGCGCAACCTCGGCGTCTCGACAATCATCGCCGTCAGCGTATCGGTCAATATCGCGATCACCAACCTGGTCATGGACGCAGTGAACCTGGCGTACCGGGTCGTCGTGCCACGGGATGCGGTCGCAGGCATCCCCGCCGACTATGCCACCGCGATCATCGACAACACGCTGTCGCTGCTCGCCACCGTCACGACCACTGATGACCTCATCGAGCTGTGGAGGCAGTCGTGACCGACACCGAGGATGAAATCCGCGAATTCGCAAGGATCACACCGGTTGCCGCCGCACCGGAGATGGCCCGATTCATGGCGGCGATGCGGCGGCTGCAGGACATCGCCGTGTCCACAAACCCCGACGAAACACTGTGGAACGACACGGCCGAGCTGGTCGAAGGCATCTGTGAACGGCTGGAGGAGCACACGGCGCCGGCGGGCGTTGCGCCTGCCGGGCGTGCCCGGGACCTTCCCGGAAATGGCCACCCCCTGATGCCGCCGTGCCAGGTCGTCGAGTCAAGACCCGACGAGGTCACGATGCGCGGGCACTTCAGCCGCTTCCGCGTCGGCGGCAACGGCGCGGTGCACGGCGGAGTGATACCACTGTTCTACGACTGGCATTTCGGCATGATTGTCTCCGCCGCGGGACGTCCCGACAGCCGGAGCGCATATCTGCATGTCGACTACCGGAAAATCACACCCACAGATGAACCGCTGGTGTCGCGGGCGGCGATCGACTCCGTCGAGGGGCGGAAAATGGTTGTGAGGGCGACGATGACCGACTCCGACGGCAACGTACTATCCGAGGCCAACGGTCTGATGATCAAACTGCTCCCACACCAGCCCTGAGAGGCACGATGTCCGATTCCACGATGCAATTCACCGTCCCGGCCGCCGCCGACGCCATCGCGGCCGCGATCGGTGATCGAGAGTTCATCATTCAGGGCGACCGCCGCTACACGTATGCGCAGATCGCCGAGCGGTCCAAGCGGCTAGCGGCGTATCTGCACTCCCGCGGCCTGGGCTGCCACACCGAGCGGTCCGAACTTCCCGGTCACGAAGTGGGGCAAGACCTACTGGGCATCTATGCCTACAACGGCCCCGAGTACCCAGAGGCCATGCTCGGCGCCTGGCGTGCCAGGGTGGCGCCGTTCAACGTCAACTACCGCTATGTCAAGAACGAACTTCAATACCTGCTCGCCGACTCCGGTGCGACCGCACTGATTTACCACGCCGCGTTCGCGCAGCGGGTCGGCGAGGTACTCCCCGACCTTCCGCGCCTGCGTGTCCTCATTCAGATTGCCGACGATTCCGGCAACGATCTGGTGCACGGTGCCGTGGACTATGAATCGATCGTGGCGTCCGGGCCGGCGCAGCTGCCGCCGGTCGAGCCATCACCGGATGACCTGTATGTGCTCTACACCGGCGGTACGACTGGGATGCCGAAGGGCGTGCTGTGGCGCCAGCATGACATCTTCATGACGTCGTTCGGCGGGCGAAGCCTGTACACCGGTGAGCTCGCCAATACCTACGACGAGATCGTGAAGCGCTGCGTGGAGGCTCCGGCAACAAGGCTCATGATCCTGCCGCCGCTGATGCACGGCGCCGCGCAGTGGGCTGCGATGACGGCCATGACCACCGGACAGACGGTGGTGTTCTCGACAGTCACCGGCACCCTCGACCTTGACGAGGTCGTACGCACCATCGAACGGGAGAAGGTGCTGGCGGTGACGGTCGTCGGCGACGCGATGGCGCGGCCCCTCGCGGCTGCGATCGAACGCGGAACGGCCGACATCTCGTCGCTGGCGGTGGTGGCCAACGGCGGTGCGCTGTTGACCCCGACGGCCAAGCAGCGCCTCATCGATGTCAAGCCCGGTCTGATGATCGCCGACGGCGTCGGGTCCTCGGAGACCGGCGCGCAGATGACACATATGTCCGCGCCGGGCGCGGTGGCGACGGGCAGGTTCAACGCGGGGCCGGACACGTTCGTGGCGGCCGAGGACCTCAGCGCGATCCTGGAGCCGGGTCATGACGGCATCGGCTGGCTTGCGCAGCGCGGCTATGTGCCATTGGGCTACAAGGGAGATGCGACCAAGACGGCGGCCACGTTCCCCGTAATCGACGGTGTGCGGTACTCGGTGCCTGGCGATCGCGCCCGTCATCTCGCAGACGGCGCCATCGAATTGCTCGGCCGCGATTCGGTGTGCATCAACTCCGGCGGCGAGAAGATCTTCGTCGAGGAGGTCGAGACCGCGATCGCGTCGCATCCGGCGGTCGCCGACGTGGTGGTATCCGGTCGGCCCAGCGAGCGGTGGGGGCAGGAGGTAGTCGCGATCGTCGCGCTGGTCGATGGCGGCAGCGTCGAAGCCCAAGAGCTGATCGACCACGCTGCGGGCTCCATCGCGCGGTTCAAGCTGCCCAAGGCGATCGTGTTCCGGCCGGTCATCGAGCGCAGTCCGGCCGGTAAGGCCGACTACCGGTGGGCCAGGGAACAGGCGATCAGCGGCTCTTGAGACGACGGCGCGTTCGGCTGCGCGCCATGCGCAACGTCACGCTCGTGCCGACGCGCGTTGGACCGCGAAACGGCGGCGCTGCCCGCCCCGTGATCGAGAACGGCAGGTCGGTGCCCACCACGGTCCGGTAGTGGCTGAACGCGTCGAATCCGGCCTTGCCGTGGTAGGCACCCATTCCGCTGCGGCGCACCCCACCCAACGGGGCTGCCGATGGAATCGTCTGAGCCCCAAAGTCATTGCGCGCCACGCTGCCACTGCGGGTATGGGCAACGAAGCGCCGGAAGTCGTCGTTGTCGGGCCCGTACCAATACGCCACGAGCGGCGCGGGCGGCTGGTTGATGTGGTCGATGACGTCCGTCAGCTCCGAATATGGTCTGACGACCAAGACCGGACCGAACACCTCTTCGTCGGCGATCCTCATGTCCTCGACGACGTCGCGCACAATCGTGGGTGCGATCTTGCGAGTCGCCCGGTTGCGACACCACCACCGGATTCTTGCCGCCCAATTCGAGCGTCACTGGAACGAGGTTTGCGTGGCGGCCTGCTGCACCAGTGAGCCGACCGAAGGCGAACCGGTGAAGAACAGGTGGTCGAAAGGCAGCCTCGAGAACGTAGCCGAAACCTCTGAACCGCCCGTGACGATGCCGAGTTCGGCGGGGTCGAAGTACGTTGGCGACGTCGACTTCATCCGCTCCGAGGTCCGTGGGGTGATCTCGGACATCTTGATCATCACCCGGTTGCCCGCCGCGAACGCCGCCGATGCGGGTAACACGACGACGCGCTGGAGCGGGAAGTTCCATGGTCCGATGATTCCGCCGACACCCAGCGGCGAGGGCCGCACTTCGGCCTTCAGCCCGGCGAGTCGTGCGGCGCGCATAAGCTTGGTCGCGCGCATCCTTGAGGCACATGGGATCTGGTGTGCTCGATCACCGAGATCATGCCGAGGACCTTGGTGAACAACGATCCACGATCCCGCCTTCGGCCGGGAGCCGAAATCGGCCTTCATCGCGTCGACGAACTCGTCGGCATTGTCGAGCACGAGGGCCAGGAGCCGAACGATGCGGTGGCGTGGCACCGCGGCGCTGGGCGGCCCTTCTGCAACGAACGCCTGCCGCGGCCGCACGAGGATGGCCCGTAAGGGGTTCAACCCGGCGTCGACAACGCCGTCGACCCGCTCGTGCGTTGTGCTCATTCGCCCGTCCTGTACTCATTGTCTGGCGGACCAGAATTGTTTACTGTCGTCCTTACTGTCGGCCATTCGATGATCTGCGGACAGCGCGGCTCGGCGGAAAGGGTTGGTCGAATGAGCGGTGAGCCACAAAAGGTTGTGGTGGTCGGCGCGGGATCGGGCATCGGAGCGGCGGTCGCGGCGCACTTCCACGATCGCGGCGAGCACGTGCTGGCGGTGGACGTGCGGGAGCACCAGACGCCGGCGTCGGAACATCTGCAGTGCGATCTGCGCGACGCGGCAAGCATCAACGCGCTGCTGGGCCAGATCGGTTCGGGATGGGACGTGCTCGCCCACGTCGCGGGCATCCCGGGAACGGCACCCGCCGCCGACGTGCTAAAGGTGAACTACCTCGGCATGCGACTGATGACGGAAGGCATGCTGCCGCTGCTGCGGGAGGGCGGATCGGTCGTCGCCGTCGCGTCGACGGCCGCGCTTGGCTGGGACCAGCGCCTGGAAATACTGGCCGGACTGTTGGAGCTCACCGACGCCGAGGCCGTCGAGAAGTGGCAGGCGAGCCAGGATCCGAACTATCCGGTGTACAGCACATCGAAGCAGGCGGTGATCCTGTACAGCAAGCGTCTTGCCGGCCCCGCGTGGACCAAGTACGGGGTACGAATCAACACGGTGAGCCCGGGACCGGTCGAGACGCCGATCTTCTCCGATTTCGAACAGACCATGGGCAAGGACGTTCTCGATATGTGCCGCGCCGCCGTCGGCCGGCACGCGAGCGTTGACGACATCGTGCCCGTGGTTTCGTTCCTCGGGTCACCCGAGGCCCGCTGGATCACGGGCCAGGACATTCAAGTCGACGGTGGCTTCATCAGCGCGATGACGGCAGGAGCGCCGATCCGGCTGTAGATCCGCGGTACTGTAAGCGTTACAGTACCTATAGCAGGATGCCTGTCCGTTCGACGATGCTGGAGAGCAGCGGTGGAAAGCTCAGTGCAGGATGTCACGGCCGACGAGACGTTCGGCCTCCTTCGTGACCCCTACCCGCTGTTCGCCCGGAGGCGGCGGGAATCCGGCGTCTTCAAGGGCAGCGTCATGGACTGGTCCAAGACGCCCGACTCGATGATGCCCGAACACCTCTACGCGGCGGTGTCCTTCGACGCCGTCAACCGGGTCTTCCGTGACGCGAAGGTGTTCAATTCCCACATCTATGACAGCACCATCGGTCTGGTCATCGGTCCGACCATCCTGGCGATGGAGGGTAAGAAGCATTGGGAACATCGCAATCTCGTGTCCGCGGCGTTCAAGTCGAAGTCATTGCTGCGGTGGGAGCCGGAGATCGTTCGGCCCGTCGTCAACGCTCTCATCGACGAGTTCATCGGCGTCGGCGAGGCCGACCTGGTCAAAGACTTCACGTTCGAGTTTCCGACCCGCGTCATTTCGAAGCTGCTTGGCCTGCCCGAGGACGACCTCCCGTGGTTCCGCAAGCGTGCCGTCGAACTGATCAGCTACACGGTCAAGTACAAGCGTGCCTTCGAAGCGTCCGCGGCGCTGAAAGACTATTTCCTGCAACAGATCGAGCAGCGCCGGTCCAAGCCGACCGAAGACATCATCGACGATCTGGTCAATGCGGAGATCGACGGCGAGAAGCTCAGCGACGAAGCGATCTACTCGTTCCTACGGCTATTGCTTCCTGCCGGGCTGGAGACCACCTACCGGTCCTCGGGAAATCTGCTCTATCTGTTGCTGTCTCATCCCGATCAGTTCCAGGCGGTACAAGAGGATCACGAGCTGATCGCGCCTGCGATCGAGGAAGGTCTGCGGTTCGAGACGCCGCTGACGACCGTTCAGCGGTATGCGACGGAGGATACGGAAGTGGAAGGTGTCGCGCTTCCCGCCGGAGCGGTGGTCGACGTCTGCATCGGCTCGGCCAACCGGGACGAACGGCGATGGGAGCGCTCGGAACAGTTCGATATCTTCCGGAAACGCATGCCACACCTATCCTTTGCCGCCGGAGAGCACACCTGCATGGGGCTGCACCTGGCGCGGATGGAGACACGGGTCGCGCTGGAAAGCCTTCTCACTCGGCTGACCGACATCAAGCTCATCACAGACGACAACCCCCGTATCTGGGGCCAGCCGTTCCGTTCTCCGACTGCCATCCCGGTGACGTTCGACGCGGCGAGTTGACCGATGGCACGACGGCGCCAACGGCGGGAACGGGGATCGATCTCCGTCGACGAGATCCTCAATGGCGCCTTCGAGGTGGCTGCGGAGGTCTCCATCGACAACCTCGGCATGCCGCTGCTGGCAAGACATCTGGATGTCGGAGTGACGAGCATCTATTGGTACTTCCGCAAGAAGGACGAACTACTCGACGCGATGACCGACCGGGCGCTCGCGCAATACGAGTTCACGGTGCCCGGTATCGATGCCTCCAATTGGCGCGAGTCGCTGCGCAACCACGCGCAGACGATGCGCAGGCAGTTTCTTGACGACCCGGTGTTGTGTGACCTCGTGCTCATCCGCGGGCATTACGGCGTTCACGCACTGCGTGGCGCCCTGCACGAGATCGAACAGCCCGTCGCGGCATTGGTCGAGGCGGGGCTGACGTCCGAACAGGCCGTCGAAACCTACGGGGCGATCTCGGTGCACACGCGGGGATCGGTCGTCTTGGAGCCCCTACAGCACAAGACGGTGCCCGGCCGTGGCATCGGCTTCGGCGACAACATCGACTTCGACTACATCCTCGACAGCATCCTTGACAACGCGGCGTATCTGATCGGCCCTTCCAAGGCTTCGGCTTCCCGTTAGCTCTCTTTCTGACGAGGCAGCCGGCAGCCGATGGTCTTGGTCTCGAGATACTGCTGGAAGCCTTCGATGCCGCACTGCCGACCGACACCGCTGTTCTTGTAGCCGCCGAAGGGCGCGTCGGCGCCGTAGAACATACCGCCGTTGACACCGACCGACCCCGTGCGGATGCGGCGCGCGATGTTCATGCCTCGATCCATCGACCTCGACAGGACAGCGCCGGCGAGCCCATAGGCGCTGTCGTTGGCGATGCGCACCGCCTCGTCGTCGGTGGCGAACGGCATCACGATGAGCACCGGGCCGAAGACCTCCTCCTGTGCGATCGCAGACCTGTTGTCGACCCCGATGATCACGGTGGGTGCCACATAATGGCCGCCGCTGAGGTGCTCGGGCAGATTATCGACCTCGCCCCCACCGATGGTGATCGAGGCGCCGTCGCCGCGTGCCCTCACGATGGCGCTGAGCACTTGGTCCTTCTGCGCAGCGCTGATCACCGGTCCGACAAGGGTTTCCGGCTGAACGGGATCGCCGACCGGCACCGCCGCGTAGGCAGCTGTGATAGTGGTGATCGCGTCGTCGAACAGCGACCGGTGGACGAGCATTCGGGTGGTCGCCGCGCACGCCTGCCCCGCGTGGACGCAGACTCCCACCGCGGCACCGAGGATCGCGGCGGGGTTGGCGTCGTCGAGCACGATCGAGACCGACTTGCCGCCCAACTCGAGGAACATTCGTTTCATGGTGTCGGCGCCCTGCCGCATCAGTAGCTTGCCGACGGCGGTGGAACCGGTGAACGAGATGATGTCGACACGAGGGTCGGTGCCAAGCATTGCGGCGACGTCGTTGGACGGCGTCGGGACGACGTTCACCACCCCAGCGGGGATGTCCGTGTGCTCGGCGATCAACCGGCCGAGACGCGTCGCGTTCCATGGCGTGTTCGGATCCGGCTTGAGCACAACGGTATTGCCGGTGGCAAGCGCCGGGCCGAGCTTGTTGAGGATGACCTCGATCGGGAAATTGGATGGCGTGATCGCGGCGACGACGCCGACCGGCTCCTTGACGACCGTTCGCACGTTGCGCTCACCGAACAGTCCGCCGCCCTCAAGCGTGCGTTCCCACTCGAAGTCGTCGATAAGCCGGGAGGGGTAGCGCAGCCCTTCGGCGAGCGGCCAGTCGAGTTGAGCGGACTGTGTCGTCACCGCCGGGCAGCCGACCTCGGCGATCAATTCCTCGCGCAGGTTCTCCTTGTCGGCCTCGATCGCCGACTGGAGTTGTTCCAGGCACCGCCTGCGCAGTGCACGGTTTGTCGACCAGTCGGTTTCGTCGAAGGCCTTGCGCGCCACTCCGATTGCCCGGTCCATGTCCTGTGCTTGAGCGGCGGCGGTGCGTCCCAACTCAAGGCCGGTGGCTGGGCTGACGTTGTCGAACTCGGCACCGTCCGTCGCCGCGACGAGCTCTCCGTCGATGAGCATCCGGGATTCGGCGTGCATTGCCGCCCGCCGCCCCAGGTCGACGCTGGTCTCGGTCCGTTCTTCGACGTCGCTCACCTGCACCTCGTACAATCGGACACTGCGGGACGATCAACTGTAACTATTACAGTAGGATATATCACCAGCGCGGGAAAGGGCTCACTTGATCAAGGTCATGGAGGGTGTTCGCGTCCTCGAAGTTGCACAGTTCACCTTTGTGCCCGCGGCCGGGGCGATCCTCGCAGACTGGGGCGCAGACGTCATCAAGGTGGAGCATCCGGTGCGCGGCGACACCCAGCGCGGCTTCATCAACATGGGCGGCTTCCAGCTCGACCCGGACCGGCATCCGTTGATCGAGCATCCCAATCGCGGTAAGCGCAGCGTCGGCATCGACGTGTCCACTCCGGGAGGCCAGGAGGTCCTCTACGAGATCGCCAAGACCGCCGACGTGTTCTTGACGAACTACATGCCCGCACAGCGTCAGAAGAACAAGTTCGACGTCGAGCACATTCGCGCGGTGAACCCGAAGATCATCTACGCGCGCGGCAGCGCCTACGGGGACAAGGGGCCGGAGCGGGACACCGGAGGCTTCGACGGTACCGCGTTCTGGACGCGAAGCGGAGTCGGCCATGCGTTGACTCCCGAGGAACTGGGCGGCGCTTTGTCGCAAGGCATTCCGGCGTTCGGCGACTCGATAGGCGGGATGAACATCGCGGGCGGGATTTCTGCGGCGCTATTTCATCGCGAACGCACGGGCGAGCCAACCGAGGTCGACGTATCGCTTCTAAGCACAGCGTGGTGGGCAGGCGGTGCGAGCGTCACCCAAGGCATGGAAACCGGCGAGACGATGCGCTCGGTGATGCCGGGTTCCGTGGGCTCGACCGTGAACCCGTTCATGGGTAACTACTTGACCTCGGACGGCGGCACCATCAATCTCTGTATCGTCAGCCCGACTGGCTATATCCGCGACGCATTCGAGCATCTGGCCCTTCCGGAGTTGGCCGACGATCCGCGCTTCTCTGATGTCCTACCGCTGATCGAGAACGCCTTGGCCGCAGTCGAACTCATTACGGAGTCGATCCGCCGCAAGCCCTTCGATTACTGGCGCCAACACCTCAAGACGATGAGGGGTCAGTGGGCTCCGTTCCAGAGCTTCACCGACATCGCGAGCGACGAACAAGCGATCGCCAACGACATGATCGTCGAGGTCGAGGCGGGCGACGGCGGAAAGCCGTTCAAGGTCGTTCGCGGGCCTGTCCAGTTCAATCACGAGCCACTCGTGACCACCCGGGCGCCACAGGCATCCGAGCATACCGAGATTGTGCTTATGGAGCTCGGCATGGATTGGGACCGGATCGAGGAACTCAAAGACTCGGGCGCCATCGCCTAGCCCTCCGCGAAGGTCTCGCCCAATTATGTTGCGTTTGTTGCGGCTGCTACTCGCGATTCACCGCAACAAACGCAACAGAATCGACGCGTTCGACCTCGACCGGTACACCGGTGAGCCACGACATGCCAGCCAGTGCCTCTACATCTGCGGGATCGCTTGACATCAGCTGGTTCACATTCGCGCCGCCGGCGCGGTTGGCCAGCTTCCAGCCACCGGTGCCTTTGTGCCCCCAGCCGTGCGGAACGGCGATGGTGCCGGGGACGATGTCGGCCGTCAGTGAGACTGGAAGCGCGATCTGCCCGTGTGGAGAACGCACCGCTACCGTGTCGCCTTCACCGATCCGCCGCGCAGCGGCGTCGTCGAGGTGCATGAGTGCGCGGTGAATCCGATTGCCGCGCATCAGCAGCGGCGCGTTGTGCATCCAAGAGTTCTCCGAGCGGGGCTCACGCATGCCGATCACCCGCATCGGATAGTCCGCGGGCTCGCTGCGCCGCGACAAGTCGACCATCTCACCCGCTATGTCCTGATGATCCAGTCGAACTCGGCCGTCCCGATAGGCCACCACTTCGTCCAGCACTTCCGTGCGAAGGTGCGGCGCGACCACGACGCCGTGGGGATGCCGCTGAATCAGCCGGCGAGACGTCAGGCCGCCGCGGCGAAGACCGAACCGATTCCCGCCCTCCGACATCCGGATCATCGCGTCGACGAACGGACGTGGAGTGAAGCGCCTGCCGACCAAGCCGGCGAGTTTCTTGCCGAGTCCCATCACGGCGAAGATCGGTGCGCGGCCTGCCATCCGTTCCGCGAGCTCGGCGATGATCTCCCAC
>Ga0070712_100003122_pt1 | contig 10219 bp, 12 predicted proteins | sample LARL81metaG_FD_71396 | JGI IMG/M metagenome (GOLD analysis project Ga0070712, IMG submission 71396) | Corn, switchgrass and miscanthus rhizosphere microbial communities from Kellogg Biological Station, Michigan, USA - LAR L8-1 metaG | ecosystem: Host-associated > Plants > Roots > Rhizosphere ...
ACTCGTTAGCCCGGCGGCCGATGCGCGTTTCGCGCCCGGCGCTAACATCACATTCGATTGGTCCAATGTGGCCGGCGCTGCCAGCTATACCATCCAGATCGACGACGCGAACACGTTCCCTTCGCCGTTCATCGTGAACCAGACCGTCACCGCATCGCAATTCAGCAGCAGCACGCTGCCGATAAAGACCATGTGGTGGCGCGCTCGCGCGAACGACGCCTCCGGTAAACCGGGCAACTGGTCCGCCATCCGGCGCTTCGAAGTAAAGAACTGACGCGTCAGATTTAGAAATACGTCTTAAGAGCGCGACAGACCGCGATCATTCCGCCGTAAGTCTCCCAGCCCGACTGGCGAAAGGGCAAAAGGCGCAGGGCCAGGGCAGGCGCAGAAGATAGAAGGCAGAAAGGTCTTCTTAGCCTCTGACGTACGGTGTTCGACGCTTCGTCCCTTCAACTCTCAACAAACGCCAGTCCCGCTCGGACCAACCATCAACTTCTCCGGCATTCCTCCGCGTGTTACAGTTTGCGCCTGCATGAAAACGAACCGCATTGAAGCGTTCAGTGACGGTGTCATGGCCATCATCATTACTATCATGGTCCTGGAATTGAAGGCGCCGCACGATCCTACGCCAGCTTCACTCGGGCGGATGTGGCCGGTCTTTTTTGCTTACGTCCTGAGCTTCCTCATCATCGCCATCTACTGGGTGAACCATCACCATCTCATTCACATGGTCACTCGGGTCGATGCCAGCATCCTCTGGGCAAACATCAATTTGCTTTTCTGGATCTCGCTCATACCCTGGGTCACTGTCTATCTCGGCGACAATCACGCGTTGCCGTTCCCGGTCGCGCTTTATGCCGCCGTCTCACTCGCGGGCGGGGTTTCGTTTTTTCTGCTGCGTGCGTTGATCGCGCGTCATCATCACGACTTGGCATTCGAGCGGGTAAACAAAAGGATGGCGCGCAAAAATCTCATCGCCATTTTCATTTACACCGCAGCCATTGTCGTAGCGTTCATCTACACCCCGCTCGCCCTCATCCTGATCGCGACCCCGGCGATAATGTATTTCCTGCCCGAACGCGGACCTGAGAAATTGGAGCACTAGGAAATCAACAGAAGGAAACGAAGATCAGACCTCTGACCTCTGGTCTCTGACCTCCTTGGCAGCGGTAGCGTGGGCGAAAGGCCGGCTGACCTCCGACTTCCATGTCCAAGAACGCCTCCGCGAATCTCTTGACCTTAGTCAGACGGATTCACGTCTCTCAAACCGCGGATCCTTGAACCCGCGATTGCCTCGAACGAATCGTTTCGCTGGGCACGCGGCGCAGATCGCCCGTTAACCGCAGCTTCGACAGAGTCCAGATCAACCACTTTGTCGGATCCCACTGCCACGGTTTCACGCCATTACGATAATCGTGCTGAAATTCGTGGTGATAATTGTGGTAGCCCTCGCCGAAAGTAAGCAGCGCCATCAGGAATGAATCGCGCGCGCTGCATTTCGTCGAATACGGCTGGTGGCCGATGGTGTGACAGGCGGAGTTGATCAGGAACGTGCCGTGTTGAATCACGACTACTTTGGCCACGCCGCCGATGAGAAAACCACCGAGCGCGCCAATCCAGCCGTTCCAGAGCGCGCCGAGCAAAGTCGGCAAAACAAAACTGACCAGCACGGCGAGCAAATGAATATGTCGATGTTGCCACATCACCAACGGGTCTTTTTTCAGATCGGCTACGTTATCGAAGGGCGGTTGTGGCCAGAGCTTGAACAGAAGCCAGCCGATGTGCGCATGAAAAAATCCTTTGCTGATGTCGTACGGATCTTCGTCATGATCGACATGTTTATGATGCCGGCGATGTTCGCTCGCCCACATTAGGACAGAATTTTCGAACGCCGCCGCACCGAAGATGAGGGTGAACAAGCGCACGGGCAGCCGTGCGCGAAAAGTCGCGTGCGTGAACAACCGGTGATAACCGAGAGTGATACTGAATCCAGTCGCAAGCCCTAAAACTGCGCCGATCGCGAAATGAAACCAATCGACCCCGAAATACCACAGGTAGAGCGGCACCGCAGTCAGCGTGAGAAAAAATGTGCCGATCAGGAAGGAGCTCGTCGTCCAATTGATCCGATCGGTTGGGATTTGAAAGATCACAGGCGAGTAGTCTGGAACGGAAGGATTCCAACAAAAGGCAACAAGGTTAACGAAGTGTTGTTAATCCTCGTTTCCTTTTGTTTAAGAAATAACATTTGAATTGGAACCGGTCTCGTGAAAATCGGGAATCCTGTCTGCCTCTCAAAGAGGACGGCCAAGAACCACATCCGCCTTGCTCCAGCTATGGACTTTGCCGCAATGCGCACAGGTGAGCTTTTGCGTTTTAACCTTAGCCGCGCCCCAGCGTTTTTCTTCAACTGTCCGGCCAGTATCGGTCAACTTCGACGTCGAAGGACATCGCACCAGCAAGCTCTTCATGTTCGCGAGCTTGGATTTTAACCGTCGCCGCGGCGGTTCGAAATAAAATCGCGTAGCCATGTCAGAGTCGATAAACGATCCGCGCCTTGGCGGTGTCGTAAGGCGACATATGCATTTTCACTCGGTCGCCAATGGTAAGTCGAATAAAACGTTTGCGCATTTTTCCGGAGATGTGCGCGAGCACGAGATTGTTATTGGCAAGCGCAACCCGAAACATTGTTCCGGGCAACACGTGCATAATCGTGCCTTCGATCTCAATCGCCTTTTCAGAATCCATGATGTCGATCTTAGGTAGGGGCGATTGACTTCACCGCCCGCTTGCAGCGCGGCCCCGAAAACCTTCGAGGCCGGCTGCACAGTCGATCTATCGGCGAAAGCCGGAGAAGCTCCGTCTCGAGCCGTTGCCGCGCGGACGCTCTTCGCGAGGACGAGCCTCGTTCACGTTTAGCGCGCGACCGTTAAGATCTTTGCCATTCGCGGCAGTCATCGCGGCTTTGGCTTGTTCGTCGTCATTCATGGTGACAAACGCGAACCCGCGCGATTTGCCCGTCATCCGGTCCATCATGAGATGGACTTCGTTGACGGTGCCGTGTTGTTCGAATAGATCCTGGAGATCGTTCTCGGTGGTCTCAAAAGAGAGATTACCTACGTACAGTTTCATTGTGTTTGAATTTGGAAAAAACTGAGCAGCTACAGAGCCGTTCCCGGGAATCGGGTTTCAAACCACCAATGAGCGACGCTCACCTGACGATCTACCGTGCAGTGAAGTTAAACAAAGTAATCCAATAAGTGCGCACTATCGCCCGGTTTCCTGTCAAACACAACTGCCAAATCCAACTTTTCACAGAAGCCAACGAACTAAACGACGCGCCGTAGCATTGTGCGTAGGCGGATCAACTATTAACCATGAACTCGCTGCCCGAGCGACCCGCCGTCAGATTGGTCCAGCGAAATGCATTGACTTAAGAATGACGGCTCACTATCCAAAGCCTAACGCAAAAACACCGGCTTTACCCGGTCCGGCGGCAATAGCTAGAGACCGTTGTCCGTCGCGGTATACACATTGAGCGTGGTCAGCTCAAAAATACGGGGATATCCCCGGAGGAAAACACAAATGAAAAAACTGATGTTGGTACTTATCGCGTCGGCCTGTTGCACGGCTTTCGCGATGAACGCGTCGGCTCAGCAGGCCGACCAGGCAACGGCCGATGCCGTCATTGCCATGACGAAGGCGCAATGGTCGGCTGAAATCAAAGATCCCACGAATGTCGCCGAACAGATGAAGGACGCGTCGGACGACTACACCGAGTTCAACGGCGATTACGCCACGCGTCTCGATGGGAAAGCGATGAGTTCACGGCTGGCGGAGGCTACAGCAAAAGCCTCAGGCAAGACGGTCGCGGCAGAAATGGCGAATCCCAAAGTCCAAGTCTACGGCGGGAACGTTGCCATCCTGACCTACAACTACGTAGGCCTAATCCAGGACAAGGACGGAAAGACGGAACCGGCGCGGGCAAAATCCACGCGCGTTTTTGTGAAAAAGGACAACAAATGGGTGTTAGTCCATGCAAACTTCGGATCGGATCCGCTACCAAAACAATAAGACTCTGAAAATCTGAGAATGGGGACGTCAGTACGCGCTTTTGCGTTTTGGCGGCTCCTATTCTTCAGAGCGTCGCGCCTCGACAACTTGACTGCTTTAAGCAGTCAAGTTGGAAAACGCCGGTGTTGATTGTTGCGGGAAGCTGAAAGTCGCGAACTGACCTTTGTCCGCGGTCTTGGAAATTGGGTCACATCTAAAGAGGCGTGTTGCCCAAATCGACGGCAACAATTCACGCGCAGATCGCCCAGCTTTGTCATTTCGAGCGAAGTCGAGGAATCTCTTATTTTAGCAATTACTAGTAGTAAGAGATGTCTCGACATGACAAAAAGCCGATTCGCGCAACACGCCCTTGAGATCTGACCGCGGTTTAGTCGACTTGCCTTGCCCCCGTTCTCACATAAAAACACGCATGCGCTCTGTGCTCGTGCTGCTCGTTTCGATTCTTACCGCCGCGATCTCGGCCGCGGCAGACCTATCAGCGAAAGATCTTGTCGCGCAGCTTTATCAAGCACACCGCTCAAAACACGATCCGCTGGACGAAACGCAGTTGCTTGGCCGCTATTTCGATGCCGAGCTATTGAAGCTTTACCTGAAAGACAAACGCGAGGCGAAGGGAGAAGTCGGTCGTCTTGACGGTGACCCGCTTTACAACGCGCAGGACATTCAAATCAAAGACTTCTCCGTTTCAGTGCCGGAAATGGTCGGGAGAGAAACGCGCGTCACGGTTCATTTCAAGAATATCGGTAAACCGGCGCGCATCATATACGTGCTCAGCCGAACGGCCGATGGGTGGAGGATCAGCGACATTCGCTACGACGATGGCTCATCGCTCAAAAAAATCCTTCAAAGCAAGCTCTGACCTCCAGCTCAAGCGAGCAGCAGCTCGGTTCGGCTGAATGAACATTCCGCCGAGCGCGATGCAACCAGGCGAGAACGATGATTTCGTGACCGACCTCGATTCCCAACAACGCCTCCGCGAGTCTCTTGAGCTCAGTCAACGGATTCATGTCATCAACTCTCGGCGCTCCATCGTCTCAAACGTCAAATGTTTAGACGGGACCCGAACTGCTGCCCTTTCCATGGCTGCGTGGCGAGTTCGAAAAGAACTGATCTCGTCTTGAAGGCAATAGCTGTGATATCGAAAGCACCACCATGATTACTGGAGCTATCGGCCCGTTCCAAGGCGCACGCGCAGCTTTGGTTTCTTTCGCAATAGGAATTGGCTGTTGCGTCCTGGCTACTGAACTCGCACTTGCTAATACTGCTCCCTGTTTCAATAAGGTTCGTCCGACCGAGCAACTGGTGCTCGCCACTTCAGCCAATGATCGGACCCTGCGCAGGCAATTACTTGCGCTTTCGCCCGCGGTCCGCCCGGATGAAGCGGAGCATGTCGTGCACTGCGCCTACACGACCGGACGAGAACTGGCCCGCGAATGGCGAGTTGTCTGGATGCCGGGCGTTCAGAATTTTCTCGTTAACATCGGCGCCCGAAAGGGTGGACTCTGTTTTCAATGGGCCGGCGAACTTTTGAGTCGATTGGATGCGCTAAGGCTGCAAACACTGGATCTTCACTGGGCAGAATCGTATGCGGGAACATCGGCCGAACACAATGTGATCGTCGTGACCGCAAGGGGACAACCTTTTGAGAAGGGCATCTTACTCGATAACTGGCGCTATGGAGGACACCTCGTCTACGGCCGGGTCACAATGGATCCCGAGTACAGATGGACGGAGGATCCGGCGGAGCTTGCCCGCAGATTGAAAGCAAATTCCACTCCTACGCCACAGTCCGGGCCTGCAACCGGCGAAACGAAAAAACGACTGATGCGGCGCTGACCAGTGCCTTGATGATCGTCTCCAATGTGCGATAACCAACCGTGAAACCTCAAACGCTGCGGGAACGCCGCCGTCGCCACAATCGGTACACCCCAAACGCGGCAACACCCAGTACCAGGAGCACTGTGGACGCCAGCGCCACGATGTTGTGGATGGGATTAGTAAGAACGTAATTTGGGTATCGCGCGTAAAAGCCGTTGAAATGTTCGAACGCTGCTGGCAACGCGGTTAAATCTGCTCTCGCCAATTCAAGTCGGTGCTCATTGGGATGGTAGTGAGATCCGAATCGGTAAGTGCGTCCTGCCTGGTTTAGTTCAATATGGCCGCCCAGGATGTGGGTGAGCGGACGCGTCTTCAGAAAGTCGATAACCCGCAGGGCGCTATCGCGGTAAGCCGCAGCATCGTCAATCAGCAATCGGGCTGGCATGAGGAAGTCTCCCGAAAAAAGAATGCCCGTTCTATCGTCGTAAAACGCCACGTGAGTCTCGTTGTGGCCGGGCGTCGGGATTACGTCCACAGTTCGGCCACCTAAATCGATGTGCGCAATTCCATCGGGCCAGTTATTGAACCCGAAGAACGCGCGGACCCCCTTGAGATCGAAAGGCACGACCTCGACCGATGGAAGGGACGCAAATTGGGGGTCGCCGGCGCGATGATCCAGATGCCTGTGCGTGTGCGCCACCAGGAGTGGAAGCTTTCTGCTGTCCTTATCCGGCAACAACTCCATGATCGTTTTCGCCAACGGCATCGCTTTCGAGTCGGCGACGGCGCCCGTGTCGATTAAGAGAGCCTTGTCGGCACCGATAAGGAGATAGATAAAATTTGCTTCGAAGTCCGCGCAGGGACTTTGGCGAAGGATGAAAGTTGTCGGCTCATAACTGTGCACCTGCAATGGAGGCTGCGGCGATGCTGCACAATCCTCGGCACCAATGTTCCATTGCGCTGGGAGTGAACCTGGCACCGTCTCTGCGAAGACGGGTAACGCTGACAACAGTATGGCTGCGAGCGTTAGTAACGTCGCGTCTGACGACTGAGAAACAAAGCGGCGCAGTTTGTCGGTGTGCATCGAGTCAATCCAGCGGTTTGGACAAAAAGATGGCTGCGCTACCATTTTCTTGCAGCGAGTAGTGCACAAAACCGGCAGCCTCGTATGCACGCAGGGCGCGATCGTTGTTGTCCATGACCTCAAGGGTCAACTTGCAGCAACCGAGTTCACGAGCTTTGGCTTCGACGGCCTCGAGTAGGCGCCGTCCGACGCCCTTTCCGCGAAATACCGGTAGCACCATGCAGTCGTGGATGTTAACGAGCGGTTTGGCAGCAAAGGTGGAGAAACCGATGAAGCACACAGCCACAGCGACCGGCTGCTCACCCTGGAAAGCCAAAAAGATCAAAGTCGTCGGGTGCCGCTGCAATCCGGGAATCAGACGCGCCCGCACATCGGGATCGAGTGGTTTGGCACTGCCCATCGCGTCCATTGAGTAAGCGTCGACCATTGTAAGAACGGCCTCGCAATCCTCGGATAAGTTTAGATCTGCTTCTACAATTCGAATAGACATTGATGCGTCACTTCCTGAATAAGATGCTAACCGCATTTACCTCTTACGCACTCGGACAAAGTTTTCCGAACCTATTAAATTGACTCATTCGCTCCAGCTCAATTGATGTGGCCCATGCCAGTGGGGCTCGCGACCTTCATGACTTGCACACTGTTAGTGGCGTGACAATGGTCGTCGTGCTTTAGAGCGCGTCAATTTGCCTCGTAAAAAAGCACGCTTTGAGTAAAGAGAAGCACTCATGAGCGATGTCACGGAACCCGAGCTGCGTTTGGAGATCGCGCATGTCTTGTTCATCGACATCGTTGCTTACTCCAAGCTGCTGATCGATGAGCAACGCGATTACTTGCACACGCTCAACGACCTTGTCCGCGCAACCGACTCATTCCGCACCGCCGATGCTGCTGGTAAACTGATCACGCTGCCGACTGGCGATGGCATGGCACTTGTCTTTGCTACAACGCCGGATGCGCCGGTGGTCTGTGCGCTGCAAATCGCCAAGGCCCTCAAGAGTCATCCGAATTTGCAGGTGCGCATGGGAATCCACAGCGGACCCGTGAGTGGCCTTGTGGACGTAAGCCAGAGATCGAACATCGCGGGCGCGGGAATCAACATTGCGCAGCGGGTGATGGACTGCGGCGATGCCGGGCACATTCTGCTCTCTAAACGTGTTGCTGACGATCTGGAGCAATATCGCCAGTGGCGCGAGAACCTGCACAACCTGGGCGAATGCGAAGTGAAACATGGGGTCCGGGTACACGTCGTCAATCTCTACACCGAGGAAGTGGGGAATTCGGCGGTGCCGGAAAAGCTCAGGAAGGTTGAACAGCAGGCCATCGCGACGGCACCAATCGCGATCGGCGATGCGAAAACGAAGCCAAGCCGCTGGGGCGTGGTGATTGCATTGGTGTTGGTGGTCGCGGCGTTCCTAGCCGCCGCGTTAATCGCGTTTCAGTTTTTCCGGACACGAAATTCGCCAGCTACTGAACCGCCGAAACAAACGGCTTCAACGACCGCGCTGGACAAATCGGTTGCGGTGTTGCCGTTCGAGAATCTTAGCTCGGATAAGGAGAACGCGTTTTTCGCGCAGGGCATTCAGGATGAAATCATCACTACCTTGTCCAGGATCGGAGGGCTACGTGTCATCTCGCGCACTTCGACCGCGCATTATAACAGCGCCCCGGAGAATCTGGCCGAGATCGCGCGCCAGTTGCGTGTCAGTCATGTTCTGGAAGGAAGCGTGCAGAAGGCTGGCGATCGCGTCCACATCAATGTGCAGTTGATCCAGGCGGAAACCGACGCGCACCTCTGGGCGCAAAGTTACGACCGGCAGTTGACCGATATCTTCAATGTGGAAGCGGAAGTGGCCAAGAGTATCGCGGACTCACTTAGGACTACCCTTTCGCCGCAGGAAAAAGCGCGGGTAGAAGCGAAGCCGACGGAAAATGCGGACGCATATGTAATTTACCTGCGGGCTCGCGATTACCAGACGCGGCCCGATAACCTGCTGCAGGATTTCCGGTCAGCGATGAATCTTTTTGAACAGGCGATCGTGCTCGATCCGAAGTTCGCTCTCGCTCATGCGCGCCTCTCGGCCGTGACAAGTAATCTGTTTCATTTCTACGAACCGGTTGAAGCGCTCAAGCAAAAGGCCCACGCCGAGGCGCTCGAGTCGCTTCGGTTGCAGCCGAATCTGGGGGAGGGTCATCTCGCGCTCGGCCTTTATTACTACTACATGGAAGGTGATTACGAAGCCGCCCTGCGTGAACTTAATCTGGCAGCGAGTGCGCTTCCCAACGATGGTGACGTAGGTCTCTATACGGCCGCGATAGAGCGACGACGAGGACATTGGACCGAGGCGCTTACGGCTTACTTGCGCGCGGAAGCTATCGATCCGCGCAATTCCGTCATGCTTTACGATGCGTCACAGACATTCTTTGGTCTGCGTGATTGGCGCACCGCAGCTGAGCGAATGGACCGTGTCCTCGCGCTCTCCCCCGATTCATTCAATGTCAGGATTCAACGCGCTTATATCGAATTTTTTTGGAAGGGCAGCACTGCTCCTATTAAAGCAGCGGTGGATTCTCTGCCGCCGAATCTTGATCCTGATGGCGTCGTTACCTTCGCGCGCTGGGACGTGAGCTTGATGAACCGTGATGTGACTGCGGCAGACAAAGCACTGGCCGCCTGCCGGCTCGATACAATTGCTTCGCAAACCGGATGCCCGCTGCCGAAGAGTTACTTGCAAGCTTGTGTCGATCTCGTCCGTGGCGCGCCCGCAAAGGCGCATGCGGAGTTCGAAACGGCCCGGCCGTCTCTTGAGAAGACGGTTGCAAACAGTCCTCAAGACGGCATCCGGCGAGCGCAGCTCGCGTTAGAGTATGCGTTCCTGGGACGCAAAGAGGATGCACTGCGCGAAGGAGAGCGAGCGATGGAACTCAAGCCGATCTCGCGCGATGTGATTGAAGGAGCGGTGGTGGAAGATTTTTACACCCTGGTCTGCGTTTACACCGGAGAGAAGGACAAAGCGATAAGCAGGATCGAGCGTCTCCTGACCGTCCCATTCGCGGTAGATTATGCCGACGAAAGCATCACCCTGGCGGATTTGCGGCAACGCTGGGAATGGGATCCTTTGCGCAACGATCCGCGATTTCAAAAAATTCTTGCCGGCCCCGAGCCCGCCACTTCGTACAAATAACGGTCCGTTATTGTTTGGAAAACTTCGCTTCCTCCAACAAGAGAGTCTTCACATCGGCGAG
>Ga0070712_100003125_pt1 | contig 10210 bp, 6 predicted proteins | sample LARL81metaG_FD_71396 | JGI IMG/M metagenome (GOLD analysis project Ga0070712, IMG submission 71396) | Corn, switchgrass and miscanthus rhizosphere microbial communities from Kellogg Biological Station, Michigan, USA - LAR L8-1 metaG | ecosystem: Host-associated > Plants > Roots > Rhizosphere ...
CATCCACGGGCCGATTCCCTTCCCCCTTGGGATAAGCCCGAACCTTGAGTTGGCCGGCGGCCGAACGCTGTCGCACCCGAGAAAGATTGGCCTCGGGCACGGAAAAAGTGACGTAGATCGGAGTGACCTGATTCAACTGGACCAGATAGGGCGTGTCATTGGCCTTGACCAAATTGCCGAGATTGATCATCAACGATCCGGCGCGGGCGTTGATCGGAGCGAGAATGTTGGTGTACTGCAGCTGCACACGGGCAGCATCGATGGCGGCTTTGTCGGCGTCGACCGCGGCTGCGTCCGCTTTGGACTGCGCAAGGACCTGGCCAGCCTGCTCATGCGAGACAATGCCTTGCTTTTCCAGAGAGGAATAACGCTCGGCCTGCATCCGCGAATTCTCGGCCTGTGCCTGATCCCGTTTCATCTGGCCAATGGCTTTTTCCAAATCTGCCTGGAAGGAGCGTTCATCCAATTGAAATAGGCGCTGTCCTTGGTGGACGTCGTCACCCTCTTTAAAAAAGATGTGCTGAATCTGGCCGTTGACCTGGGATCTGATCAGTACAGTTTGATAGGCTTCCACGTTGCCGATGGCCTGAATTTGGACCGGCACGTCCCGCTGCTCCACACGGGCGACAACCACCGGGGCCGGTGGACGCGCTCCGGAAGCTGCGGCGGGCTGAGCCGAGCCGTTTCTTTCACATCCAGAGAAAAAGGAGACGGCAGTCAGAGGAAGGAACAAGAGCAACCGGCGCGCGCGCTCGGTAACTTGCTTCATGAGGCTAGACTCCCGCGAGGGCGGAAACACTCACATCTATTCTATATATGGACGGACGGAACTGATATTGGTCAGTAGGGTCTGTCAGTATAAGTTGGGCGGCGTGCGGATGCGCACGGCATTCATCGGCCGACGGCCTGCATCCGCTTCCCCCGCCTGCGATGGCCCACTAGCTATGGGCAAGCCATCTATGCCACCGGATTGCACTTCAACACTTCGTCGATGGTTACGATATCCACAAGACCGGAACAACCATAAATAGCCGGCAGGACTTCATCCGCCGGATGAAGTCGTCGTAACTGCGCAACGGCTTCGGTGCCGGCGCGATAGGCCGGCAAATACATACGACCGAGCAGCGGGTGTCTTCCCCAGCTACCGGAAAGCTTGTCCGCGCGTTCTTCGGTGACCAGAAAATCCCGGCGAAGGGTCGCCGCCACTTGCTTGCGCTCCATTCCCTGTCCCCAGGTTAAGTACGACGACTGGTTCTTTGCGTCATCCTGCAAGAGGGCAAGCAGGACTCCAATCTGCAAGTCTTCGTCGGGGAGCTGTTCGACTTCCGTTACGCCGTGCGCGATGAGAATCGCATTGTTGGCAATGCCCTCGAATAGCGTGGCCGCTCGCGTATTCATGGTCAGCACCGTTGCTTCAAAACCCGCTTTGCCGCGGACCCAGAGGTTCTGCAAGTAAGCGAACGTAGTCACATGCCCGGGCACAACCTCGTGGCTGACCAATTGTTCGAATTCGGGAACAGACATCCGCAGCGAATCGTTGATCTCGTAGGTGGCCTCGTATTCGGGAGTGCCGTCGCGCTTTCGCGCCCTCCCGATGTAATTCATGGAACCCGAGAACCAGGCGTCTCTGATAGGGAGGAATTCGATGTTCGCCCGAGGCACCCTGCGTAGTTCAACAGGAAGATGGGGCAACAAATTTGCCTCAGTCAGACGATCAAACTGAGCGATGACTGCCGCGCCCAGAGCACGAACCGAGGCCATCGGAACCAGTCGGTCCTGGCGCCATGCGTCGACGGCTCCCAAAAGCCCGTTGGAACCTGCGGTGGAGTAGCCGGCACGGCCTAACAGTTCGGCAACACGGTTGCGCTTCCCTTCTGGCTTCGAGGGTTCCGGAGGCCGCCCGGTCGAGGCTTCCACACAACGTTCGTATGGCACCAGATCACCTTTTCCCAACACTTCCAGGGCAAGGTCCCACATCGTTTCCAAGCTCAGCGAGAGGCCTAGGAAGTAGGCTCCCCGCAATCCGGAGATTTTTCGCGCCTCATCGCCAATGCCTGAGATTGCTCTGGGAATGTCGATGCGGCGCAGGTAGTCTTCGACCGCTGCACGGTTGAGGTTCTTACCCGTCACGCCGCCGCTTTGACGCAACACCGCGGCGGCCGGATCGGTGTACACGATCGGAAGCGGCTCATCGGAAAACCACGAGTCCGCAATGAACCGTCCCGTGCCCGAGGGGCACATGACGTCACCGCCCCAAAGGGTATCGATGCCCAGCACTGCATCCGTGACGAGCCGACCGACCTGGTCCATAAAAATCTCCTTTATTCAACCTGCAAAGAAGTTTTCCTTACTGAGCTAAACCAAACGTACAGGCAGAGGCCAACGAATAGGAGCGCAGAAAAGGACTGCGACACCGCCTCATTGGAGTAGAAGGGCGTTTTGATGAGGTCTTCGCGATAGCCCGGGATTAGGCGCAGAGCCGCGCCCAGGACGCCGCCCAGCGCACCTCCCGCCATGAGCCCGGATGCGATGATCACACCACGTTCCCGAATCGTTTTGCCTCGTTCGCCGCCAGTCTTTTCGGATTTTTTGTTCAGCCAATGCGACAGGAATCCGCCAACCAGCGCCGGGGTGTTCAATTCGAGGGGCAGATACATTCCGAGGGCGAAGATGAGCGAAGGCTGGCCGAGCATCTCCATGATCAAGGCAATCATGGCCCCGACCCCGAATAACAGATACGCAATGGGCTGGTGGCTCATGAAGCCTTCCACCAGTGCCTTCATGATCGAAGCTTGCGGAGAAGCCAGCACTGGACGCAAGTCGCCGGGCAAGGCTTCGCCGAACTGGAAGGTCCGCGCCAGCATCACGATCGTGAACCCCACCGCGACCGCCGCCGCAATCACACCGAGGAACTTCACTTTCTCCTGCGCCGAGGGAGTGGAGCCGAGCCAGTACCCGGTTTTGAGATCGGTAATTGCCTGGCCGGACACTGACAACGCCGTGCACACCATCGCGGCAATCACCATCACGAAGAACATACCGCTGGTGCTGGACACTCCAAACCTGAGCAAGACGGCGCAGGAAATGATGATGGTCAGCATCGTCATCCCGGAAACCGGGTTGCGGGCGGTGGTCGCGATGGCATTGGCTGCTACCGATGTAAAGAAGAAGGAAAAGACCAGAGTCAGTGCCAGTCCAATTCCAACCACGCTCCAAGATACCGGCAGAGTGCCCAACAATATGGCCACTCCGATCGCGCCAATGGCAACTCCGAGAAAGATGGCCATCATCGAAATGTCGCGATCTGTACGTTCCTCTGCAACGGTTTGCTTCTGCCAGAAAACACGAAGAGCGATGCGGAATGAACTGGCCACGATCCTCAACGATCTGACGATACCGAATATGCCGGCGGTCGCGATAGCGCCCACGCCCATGAATCGCACGTAACTGCGATAGATTTGCACCGCTGTCATGGTCGAGATCGGAACCGTGGCGGGATAGACTGCACCGTCGAGATGACTGCCAATGAACCAGATCAATGGCACCAGCACGAAGTTTGAGAGAACACCGCCCGCGCAAAGAATCATCGAACTGCGCAGACCCATTACGTAACCCAAGCCCAGTATGAAGCCGATGGCATCGAAGCTGAACGCCATCCGGGCACGGTCTGAGAGAGTACGAACGAGAGGCACGAAGCGAAAGTCGACAAACTCCTTCCACACCTGGAACGTCGTGACGAACAGATCGTAAACGCCAGCGATGGCCGTAGCCTGCAGTAGCAGCTTGGCTTGTGATCCACCCTTCTCCCCGGTGACGAGAACTTCGGCGATGGCCGTGGCTTCCGGGTACGGAAGCTTGCCGTGCATGTCGCGTACGAAATAGCGCCGCAATGGAATCAGGAAAAGAACGCCGAGACACCCACCGGCAAGGCAAATGAAAATGGTCTGCACGGGGTGCGGATCCAGCTTCAAGATGTACAACGCCGGAATCGTGAAGACTGCTCCTGCAACGACCGGGCCAGCGACTCCGCCAATTCCCGTGATGATCACGTTCTCCAACAGGCTCGATCGCCGACGGTAGAGCCGGGCCAAGCCAATCGCCAGGATGGAAATTGGAATGGCCGATTCCATCACCTGTCCGACTTTCAGGCCCGAATAGGCGGCAGCGATCGTGAAGATGATGCACAGAAAAATACCCCAGCCGATGGATCGAACTGTTAGTTCGGGCAGTTTCACATTTGCTGCCACGATCGGCGGGTACGATTCGCCGGGTTTCAGCAGTTCGTACGCACTTTCGGGGAGGGATTTGGTTTCCAGTTCGGGCATGGGCGAGAGCCTCCTGACCGCGAGCGGCTGATCGTGCGAATTGGCGCGCGGTGGCGTCCATCCGCCTGGATTGCGGGGGGCACGACGCCAGTAGAAAGTTCATCATTGGCCGCTAAAGGCTCGCAAGGACAGAGATCACACTGGTTGGGGCGCATCCATGCAGACGTTCTCAACGGGTGGCTGTTGGGGACGTCGATGACGCCTTTGGGGACTGCTCGACGTTAACAAGCAGTACGCAGCTGGCAACTTCAGGCAGCGCGGCGCAACCGGGCGAGGCGTCGCGAAGCCCTGCTGGAATAATTGAGCGGATTGAGATCCTCGGAATTGTCCGCGAAATAATCGGCACAGCCCTTGTGTCCGCACGGACGTGACGAAACAGGCAGAACAGTCGCCGGAAAACTTTGGGAATCAGTCCAACTTGGGAAATTCGCGAATCCGATGCGCTTCAAAAAGATGTCGATTGCCGGAATTGTCTTCCCACTATCGTATTTTCAATCTGTTAGGGTTCTATGGTCATCTTTTTGGCTGCCCTCATTTGGAATACCTCAGAAAGATGCGTGACAAGCCCATTTAAATCGGTTTAATATGCCGCCGAATGCTCACGGAGTCACAGGGCGTCGTATCCCGTTCCGTCGCAAAAGGGGGTCAGATGGGTACATCCACTTCGAGAATCAACCACCGTCTCCACTCGCTGTTCACCCTTATCGTCATCGTCGCGGCATCATTGGCGCTGCCCACCTGGCTTGCTGGTCAGGGATATTTCGGCAGCGTCACTGGCGTGCTGACCGATAGCAGCGGTGCCGTGTTGGCACATGCCAACGTGGTCCTTGTTGATCAGGAAAAGGGGTTCACGTTCAAGACGACATCCGATGCGAACGGAACGTATTTGTTCCGCTCTGTTCCGCCGGGCACCTATTCGGTGACGGCGGAGATGTCTGGGTTCGAGAAGACTCTGCGCCAGAACATCAAAGTAAACGTCAATGACAATGTGACTGCGAATTTGACGCTGAAGGTGGGTGCTTCCACCCAGACAGTGGAGGTGCAGGGACAAGCGGAGGGCGTGGCTACCGAAGATGCCGAAACCGGACAGGTGGTAAACCGTCGCTTCATCAACGATCTGCCGCTCATCAGCCGTAACGTTGTGAACCTGACATCATTAGCCCCGGGCGTGACCACGATGGACGACCAATGTGGTATCGACTGCACGGGCACCAACTTCGTTTCCAATGGCAGCCGGGGATCAACCTCCGACATCCTGAGCGATGGCGCTTCCGTTACGAACTCCGAGCCCAATGGCGGCATCACCTCGGCCACGTATCTTCCGTCGCCGGAAGCGGTGGAGGAGTTCAAGGTGCAACAGACGAACTTCAGCGCGGAGTACGGTTTTTCCGGAGCGTCGGTTGTCAACATGATCACGCGCTCGGGAACAAACGGTTTTCATGGAAGCGTGTACGATTTCTTCCGCGACGACAGCCTGGACGCGAACGATTGGTTCGCCAATCGGAACGGTGATCCCATTCCATCGTTACGCCGAAACAATTATGGCGTCACTTTCGGCGGTCCCCTCATTAAGAACAAGACCTTCTTCTTCTTCAATTGGGACGCAGTGCGCGAGACGGGGTTGAGCACAGCTAATGCCGCCGTTCCCACGGATCTCATGCGAACGGGCGATTTTGGCGAGGTTTGCGCGGCACAAGGAGGCGACTTCGACACGAACGGTCGATGCAGTGTGGACGCCGGCCAAATTTGGGATCCCTACTCCGGAACTTTTGATCCCAACGCAGGGGGAGCAGTGCGGAGCACGTTCATACCATTCAACAATCTCGCGACCTACGTGAGCCCTGGAAGCCCAAATTTGCCGGCGAATCTTCAGCCAGCACCGGGCGTTGCGGGAAATCTGATTGATCCAGTGGCACAGAATATGATGAACCTGTTTCCGGAGCCGACTTCGAGCGGCGACATTTATGACAACTGGTTTGGTTCGGGTTCAGGTCGCTACTACAGAGATCAGTTCGATATCAAGATCGACCATCGTTTTTCCCAAAACAACCTGATCTCGGGAAAGTTTTCGTATTTTTATGACCACCGCAAGGGTTTTGACTGTTTCAAGAACTTCACCGATCCGTGTGCAGCCGGTCCAGGTTGGGACAACGCCCACCTCTTTGCTACCAACTACGTCCACACGTTCAGTCCTACGCTGTTGCTCAATGTAACCTTGGGATTTACTCGCGGGGTATGGCACATCGATGCCTATAACCCTCACGGCGTGGACGATCCGCTTGGCACATTGGGATTCCCTTCGTATCTGCAGAGCAATGGATTCAAGGGGGTGCCGGCGACCTTTATCGACATTTACACTCCCGCCGGCTACACCAACATCGGCACCGACCCATACGGCAATTACCGGCTAGGACAAAACACGGGTCAACTAGCGGCCACGATCGATAAGGTCCATAGCAAACACGATTTGAAGTTCGGTTTTGACGGGCGCCTTCACCAAATCAACTACATTCAGACGAACGCGCCTGTTGGCTTTTTCAGCTTCAACGCGGATGGCTCCTATGCCTGCCCCTCGGGACAGGACGCGTGCGGCGGCGATCCCATGGCCAGTTTCATGATGGGTCAGTTGACGCAAGGCGATGCGAGTAATGGCAGCGGCTCAACTTATGAAATCCAGTTTCGGCCAGCCACGACAAATTACCAGTACGGCTTCTTCGTGCAGGACAACTGGAAAGCCACTCCCAAACTGACCTTAAATCTGGGACTTCGCTATGAGGTCACTTTGCCACGCACGGAACGCGAGAACCGCCAGAATTGGTTCGATACCAATGTGACCAGCCCATTGAATGGCGGTGGCGTGACATACACTGATCCCGTCACAGGGCAGCCGGTCACGATTTCATTGAAAGGCGGCGAGGTTTTTGCCTCCTCCAGCCAGCGTAAGAACTATGCAACCGACTGGCACGATTTTCAACCACGCCTCGGGTTCGCATATCAATTCGTTCCGAAGACGGTGCTGCGCGGAGGGTATGGCATCTACTACGGACAATCGCGGTCGGGCGTCACGGGTGTCGCGCCATACGGAAGCCAGGGATTCAATCAGAACACCGACGTGGTCACCACCTATCAGAATGATGGCGCCACTCCCTACCTGCACCTGAACAATCCGTACCCCAACGGATTGCTTCAGCCCACAGGCAACACACTCGGCTTGATGAACGACGTTGGCTTCGGCGCAAATGGCCCACTACGCACCCCCGGGGCGAACCAGACACCCTACGAGCAGAGCTGGAGTCTTGGATTCGAGCGCGAACTGCCGCGCAACATCGTACTCAGCGCGAACTATATCGGTAAAAAAGGTACCCATCTGCCTTTCACTAGTAGCCACCGGCGTAATTATTTGGGGGCATGGGTGGAGACCTTGCCCACTGAGGCTGCCGACCCGGATAATCCCTGCCAAACGCTCACGATTCCTTGCCTCAATAGCTTCGTGGACAACCCCTTCTTCGGAATCATCACCGACCCCAACAGCATTCTGTCGAGTCAGCAAGTGCAGTACCGGCGGCTGTTGGTTCCCTATCCCCAATTCACCTCGGTCAGCACGGAACCTCAACTCATTGCCAATTCGATCTATCACGGATTGCAATTAATCGCGGAAAAGCGGTATTCGAACGGATTGCAGTTCCTTGCTAGCTACACCTGGTCGAAATCGATCGACAATTCTTCAAACGCGGATCAAAACATAACCTGGCTGGGCAGCTTCGACAGCCTGCAGGATCCCAATAGACCTAATCTGGAACGGAGCCTGTCCACCTTCGACATTCCCCATGTGTTTCAACTCAGCTACAGCTACGATCTGCCGATTGGGCACGGGCGGCCATTCCTAGGCAACATGCCGCGCTGGGCGGACTTAATCATTGGGGGCTGGAAAACGAACGGAGTCTGGCGTATCTCTGCTGGGCGGCCGCTATCTTTCTCCGTCGCGGACGGGAACCCGATACCAACCTATGGCGACCAACGACCCAACATTGTGGGAACACCGAAGCGCAATCACGGCCCCGATTGGGTGGATAACTACTTCGTGGATAACACCGTTTTCCAACGTCCGGACGACTTCACGTTGGGAAATGCTCCGCGAGCGTTGGGCAACGTTCGCACACCAACTTCGTTCACGACGAGTATGTCTTTAGGCAAGCAATTTCAGATACGTGAAACGATGAACTTCGAATTTCGTATCGAAGCTGACAATGCACTAAATCACCCGGTGTTCGGCACGCCGAACACCTCAGTGGACGACGACAACTTCGGGAAGGTCACATACACGTCGGTTGGACCCCGTCAGGTGCAGTTGGGGATGAAGTTTAACTTTTAGGGGATTGTGTGGACCCCGTTAGTTTCTAGTACGGGGACTCGCAGATGCTCGACCGCTTGGCGACGCTTCGCGACGTTGAATTCTGGAGAGGGTCACGCTAATGCTCGCATGAAGGGAAGAGCTTCTTCGTGCGAGCACCGGCAGCAGGACACAAAACGCTTCGAGCGCCGGCAAGACGGCCCTAACAGCATATCGTCGAGGTGCCCGAGCCCGCCGCTTTAATCTGCTGGGAGTCTGAAGATCCGCCGTGCCTAGTCCATCGACCACTGTCGGCGATACTATCACCGCAGTCCGAGAAACGTGTTGCTCCCTGCCCTTAGGGAGACGGGATGACGGCCTGGACCTGGTTCGAGTACGCGCTTTCCGTCCCGCTCGTGTCGACAGCTGTGACGACGTAATAATACGTTTGTCCGGATTGAACGGATCCGTCGACGAAGGTTGTGCCCGAGTTGGCGGATACTACGGCGCCGTAGGGCCCACCCGAAACACCCGCCCGGTACACGTTGTAGCCTTGCACGTTCGAGCTAGAACTCGCACCCCAGGAAAGGTCAACGCTGTGCTGAGTCGGCGCCACTCCACTTCCACTCAATGATTCCGTTGCGGGGGAATTCGTGGCGTTGCTCGCGAAAGACAGACTAGCGGATACGCTGCCTGAGCTTTGTGGTAAGAAAGTCACGGTGAAAGGGAGCGATTGACCGGCGCCGAGGGTAGCAGGAAGCGATATGCCACCGAGCAGGAACTCGCCGCTACTGCTGGTACCTGAGGAAATCGTAACGGGCGAACCAGTCGCGCTCAGCGTGCCCGATAGAGACGTTTTCGAGCCTGTGCTTACGTTGCCGAAATTCAAGTTCGCGGGCGACAGTGTCAACTGGCCCGGAGCGCTCTCGCTGCCTGAGAGTGCGATGTTCAGCTGCGGATTTGAAGCGTCAGAGAGAATCGAGAGCTTCCCGGTTGTCGATCCTGCAACGTTAGGCGTGAAGACCACCCCGAATGTCACGCTATTACCGGCTCCCAAAGTCGACGGCAGAGACAAGCTGCTGGCCGTGAACATCGCGCTGGACATACTTGCTTGCGAGATCGTGACACTGGTTGTGCCTGTGTTGGTCAGAGTCTCATTCAAGGTCTGAGAGGTGCCTGGCAGGAGGTTGCCAAAACTCAGACTTGTGGGCGAGGCTGAGATCTGGCCCGCAGCGGAGATTCCCGAACCGGATAAGGCCACGGTCGCGCTTGTAGTTGTTGAGGAAGCGTACCCCCACCTGCGATGGCGTCTCCACGTTTGCGTAGCGGCGCTGACCAGAACGGAGCCAGTGTCGGTACCGACGGCGGGCGGTGTAAATGTGACGTTTAGTTGCGCACTCTGCCCGGGAGAGAGTGTGAACGGACAGGTGAGTCCGCTAACGGCATAGCCATTTCCGCTTGCACTTACGTTGGCAACGCTAACGCCTGCGCTCCCCGTGTTTGTAATACTCACCGTTTGAGTGAGACTACGCCCGAGAAGCACATTGCCGAAGCC
>Ga0070712_100003126_pt1 | contig 10210 bp, 7 predicted proteins | sample LARL81metaG_FD_71396 | JGI IMG/M metagenome (GOLD analysis project Ga0070712, IMG submission 71396) | Corn, switchgrass and miscanthus rhizosphere microbial communities from Kellogg Biological Station, Michigan, USA - LAR L8-1 metaG | ecosystem: Host-associated > Plants > Roots > Rhizosphere ...
ACCACGAGGGCAAGAACCTCATTTCCGTGGTCGCGCCGCAGGGACCTGGTAAGACGTTCGGGATCGCGGAGCTCGCTCACTGGTTCGGCTTCTGCTGGTACCCCTCGATTGTGGCCGTCACGGCTCCGAAGCTCGAACATGTCAAGACGCGCTTCTTCGGCGAGTTCTCCAAGATCCGCAACCGCGCCATCCCTGAATATCGGACGCTGCAGGACGTCCAGGCGACGCGCGTCTACTGGCGCACCCATGACCCGGACAACCATCTGCTCGTGGCGGAAACCGGCACGCAGCCTGAGAACATGCAGGGTCTTCGGCGGCGTTACACGCTGGTGCTCGTGGATGAGGCCAGCGGCATGGACGAGAACATCTTCCCGGTCCTGCTCGGCAACCTCGCGAGCTCGGAAGTCGGGATTCTGGTCATGATCTCCAACGCGACCCGCATGACCGGAGTGTTTGCACAGAGCCAGCTGTCGACGCGGCTCGCCGGCGACTACTACCGGCTGCCGATCACGCTGGAGAAGGCCAACCGCGTATCCCGAGATTGGGTCGCGCAGATGATCCGCATGTGGGGCGAGCAGTCACCGCAGGTTCGCATTCGGTGCTTTGGCGAGTTCGCCGATTCCAGCCCGAACCAGTTGATTGCGCTGTCGTGGATCCAACGCGCCATGAGCCGGGCACCGCGAGACACGGATGGCTCGCTGCCGAAGCTACGCGTGTCGATCGATGTCGCGGACGGCGGTATCGATGAGAGCGTCGTCACGGTCTGCCGGCACTACCAGAGCTTCCGACGCGTCGAGAAGGTCAAACGCTATTCGTTCCCGAGTTCCGAGGCGCCGATTCTCGTGGCGCAAGCGGCGCTTGAGCTGTTCGAAGCGTGGGAAGGCGTGAAAGGGCAGGACGACCTGGTGGTGGATTCGCTCGGCGTCGGCGCGGGCACGGCTGGGTATCTCATACAGAAAGGCCATGCCGTCATTGCGTACAAGGGCGGCGCGGGTTCCGACAACACGAAGAAGTGGAAGAACCGGCGCGCGCAGAGCTTTATCAACCTGCGCGATGAATACCGGGACGGCTATGTGGACTTCGCCGCGACCTGTTTCGACAGTCACGAGGACGCGGACGAGTATCAGAATCAGCTGTGCACGATCGAGAAGCGGCCAGGCGATGAGCGGTTTGAGGAACTCATATCCAAGGAAGCCATGCGGCTCAAGGGTTTGAAGTCGCCCGATATGGCAGACTCGCACGCCATGCAGTATGCAACGCAGTCTCCGACGCTCGCATCGCGCGCGGAGATTCCCGCGGCTGAGGCCGAAGTCATTGAATCGCGCTCCTGGGAGGGCTACGTGCAGTAGGTGGCGAATCTCTTCACGCGTCTTCGGGCTCGGTTCGCATCAGTCGGTACCATTCCCATTGGCGCCGGTCCCATGCAGTCGAGCATGGCGCCGGGATCCGGGATCGCGGACGTCCCGCCGGTTGAAGCGCCGATTACTCCCCAGCCGCTCGATGAGGTCGCGGGCTTCGAGAAGAGCTTCTTCAACTTCGGCCCGCGGTACAACCCCGACCGGCTCGTCGGCCAGAAGGGCATCGAAGTCTACGACCGCATGCGCGTGGACGAGCAGGTCAAGGCGGTCATGAACTTCAAGCGCGACGCCATCACGGCGCGCGGCTGGATGTTCAGCTACGACGAGGGCTCAAAGCTCTCGCCGGCCGAGCAGGACCGCCGTATCAGGGTGTTCGGCAAGATCCTGGAGTCGATGAAGGGCTCGTTCCTGGACGCCCTGAACGTCATTGCGACGGGCCGCGACTTCGGATTCAGCATGACCGAGAAGGTGCTGAGCCAGGTCACCGTCGACGGTCAGGCGTACGTGGGCGTGAATATGCTCATGGGACGCCAACCGAGTACGTTCCAGTTCTACACCGACGAGCATGGGATCCTACGCGAGACGTGGCAGGTCGCCGCCGGACGCCGGGTTCCGGTCGACATGGGCCGGTATATCCACTACGTGCACTCGCCGGAGTTCGATCGCTACTACGGTCGCTCGGACCTGCGCGAAGCCTATCGCGCCTGGTTCATCAAGCAGCAGATCGGCAACTACTGGTCGCTATACTTGGAGCGCATGGCCGGCGGCTTCGTGGTGGCCAATCGGATAGCTGATTCGGACGTGCAGTACGGCTCGCCCGAATACGTGTCGATGCAGAACGTCCTGCGCAATCTGCACGTTGCAACCGGCATCATTCCATCCAAGGGCTTTGCGATCGAGGTCCACTATCCCACGAGCACCGATGCCTACGAGAAGGCGATGGTGTTCTGGGACCTGTGCATCGCCAAGGCGCTCTTGGTCCCGAATCTGCTGGGTATCACTCATACAGGCCAGACCGGCGCGTATTCGCAGGCGCAAACCCAGCTCGAAGCGTTCTTCTGGACGCTGAACGCCGATGCGGCGCGGCTCGAGGCGGTGCTGAATGAGCAGCTGATCCACGAACTGGGGGAGCAGAACTTCGGAGACGGGGACTATCCGTGCTTCGGCTTCAAGCCCGCCTCACGCGAGCACATCCTGCAGGTCATCAACAGCTGGGCCGAACTCGTGGGCGCGAAAGGCATGGTGCCGACCGAGGATGACGAGGCGTTCTTCCGGCGACTGCTCGATATGCCTAAACGGACGCCGACCTCCAAGCCGCTCGTCATCCCGCAGCAGCAGAATCAGCCCGCAGATGGGCCGAAGGGGTCGGTTGCACCAGATATTACCGGGCGGCAGCAAGGGCCGAACGACGCCGCCTATACGGCACTGCGCGAGGAATTCCGGGCCGTCATGGCGCGCCTCGATGAGAGTGATAAGCGCCTGGCAGAGGCCGTCCAGGCCATCGGGAAGGCCGCAGAGCCGCCCAAGACCAACGTGGTACAGCTGCGACCGCACGGCAAGCTGCGCACCGCCACGCGCGCCCAGTTCGATAGGGCGGTACAACGGGTGTCCTTTGCCGTGATCGAGCGCCGACAGGATCGCCTGGCCTACGAACTCGCGGATGCCGTGGCGCCGTTCGTGGCGAAGGCCGTCCGCAAAATGCTGGGGTCGGATACGGACCTGAAGCGCTTCACGAGCGATGACCCGGCCGCCATCCAGCAGATGGAGTTCTCGGGCACGCAGAAAGGCCAGCTGAAGGAGATCTTCCGCCGGGCACTCCAAGGCGCCTGGCGGCTGGGCGGCCAGCTCGCCCGCGCCGAACTCGAGCGTGCACGTGGCCAAAGAATGGTGGCCATGACAGATTTGCGCGACAACGCCGCCGGGTTTTTCGAGGCCAATGGCTTCCGCCTGGCGGGGAATGTGTCGGATGGGGTCCGCGCGTTGATTCAGCAGGAACTGCAGAACAGCATCAAGTTCGGCCGATCGCCGCCGCAGACACGCGAGTCGATCTGGGACCGGCTGGTTGCGCGCGGGTTCACGAATCGTGAGTCCGTGCGCGAGACCGAGGACGATGCCGCCGTGACCGCGGCGCTGAATGACCTCTGGGGCGCGGATCCGGCACAGACTGCGAGCTATCTCGACACGCTGGCGCGCACGAACCTGTTCGAAGCCATGAACGAGGCGCGGTATGCCGAGTTCACGGACCCGAGCTTGAACGGCTTCGTGCAGGCGCTCGAATACTCCGCCGTCATGGACGACCGCACGACGGAGATTTGCACGGCGCTGAATGGTTCGATCTACGCCGAGGATTCGCCCGAGTGGGACAACTACCGGCCGCCGAATCACTTCAACTGCCGCAGTATTCTGATTCCGATCACGACGGCGGATGGCTGGGACGGTCAGGAATCGCCGCCGCCGAGCGTGCAGCCGCAGGCCGGATTTGGGTCGGGGACAGTGCAGTGAATAGCCCCCTCCCCAGCGTATCCCGGCCGTCTGTCAAAAACCGGAAGTTCGTTTTTGAAACCGAACTCGTTGCCGCCAAAGTGGGGCCGTTCACGCCTTACCCGCGCATCTTCGTGAGAATCGCGCTGGAGGTAGCGCCGTGAGCGACTTCGTTGAAACGCTCCGCGCATTGACCGGCCTTGCGCCGTTCGCGCCGCCGCCGCAGTTCGATCCGCAGGTAACGGTGCAGCCGGAATTCCTGCCCGGATCGCAGGAACAGGCGATTGAAGACGACATTGTTGCGCGCGGCTGGGACTGGCATCTTGCGCGAATTGAGCACGAGACCGGCTTGCTGCTCCTCGTGCGCCGAAGCGATCCGACCGAAATGACGCTGTGCCTGAACTGGATGACGCCGCGCGTCCATCAGCGCGTCATATCCGATGAATTGCGCCTGAAGGAGATAGTTGGATGACACCCGAGCAACAGACTGCCGACAAGCGAGCACTCCAAGAATTCGAAATGGTAGAAGGTGCGTGGGGGCGCGGCGCGCCGCCTGAGACCTATCGTATACAGGTCGCTCGCGTGCTGGAGAACGCCGCGAAGTTGCCGCCGGCTCGCTGCAAGCACTGGTTGAACGAGCTTGAGCGCGTGGGCGAGGTCATTCCGAAGGCGGAGCCCCTCAAGGCCGCAGGCGAGGAAGTTGCGCGCACAGTCGCGGGTACCAAATCGTGAAGAATATCCAGACGCGAACGAACTATCAGAGCTACATGGCAGAAAGGGTTCTGCTCGCTCTCATTCCCGCGCAAAGTATCTTTTCGGGTGTAAGTGGTGAGGAGAAACTGCCTTCACCAGTAGCGATCGCATCCTTTGCGTGCGACATCGCGCAGCAATTCGTTTCGCAGTGTCGCGAGCGTGATTGGATTGAAGAGATCGAGAAGCCTGACGCTCCAGAGGCAATCGCACAGCCCGGAGGCGCTAGCACGCCATAGACCTTCGCGGTGCCGAGGTATTCTCCGAGGGGACTTGGAACGGCATCCCCTTTAGTTCTGCGGACCTTGACGCAATCGTCAAGTCGTTCGACCTCCTGAATCTGGCCGGGAAAATCCCGCTGAAGTTCGGCCACAACGACGCGCAGCCGCTGACGGACGGTCAGCCCGCGCTCGGTTGGGTGAGCCGTGTCTACCGCGAGGGCAAGAAGCTTCTCGCCGATTTCACGAACATGCCGACTCAGGTCTATGAGGCCATCAAGAGCGGCTTGTATAAGTTTGTTTCCGTCGAGCTGCTGGGTGACGTTCAAGCCGATACACGGGTGATCCCGTGGGTGCTGGACGCGGTGGCTCTCCTGGGCGCTGATCCCCCCGCGGTCGGCAACCTCAAGGACCTACAGCAGCTCACGATGGCGAAAGGTTCTGGTCTCCAGAGCCGTACGCGCGTGGCGTTCACGCGGGATCAACACACTGGAGGCGACAAGCCCAACATGGCAGATGATCCAAAGGGCAATGACATTGCCACGCTGATGTCTCGTCTCGACAAGCTCGAGACCGAGAAGAAGGCGTTGGAGGTAAAGGCAGCTGAGCGCGAAAGTTTCGAGCGCAAGCTGAATGAACTGGAGACCGCGACGCGCAACGAGAAGATCGCCGCGCACCGCAAACAGGTCGTAGAACTCTTCGAGGCCGCGATCAAGGCGAAGAGCATCGTTCCGGCCGTGCGTGAGCGTTTCAAGCGCGCGTACCGACTGGAAACGGATGCGATCATGGACGTGACCATCACGGACGTGGAAGCGTTCATCAAGGACAACCCGAACCCGGACGCACCGCGCAAGGTCGTGGGCCTGTCGGGCGAGACCGAGGTCTCCTCAGAGACGCGGGCCGATGATCGCGTCGTGCACTTCGCCAAGAAGTACGTCCGCGACAATGCGAACGATCCGGAGTTCTCGCGACTGCCGCACTGGCAGAAGCTCTCCATCGCCGCGCAGCGGGTCATGGCGGCCGATCCGGAGCTGGGCAAGAGCTACAAGCACCTGCCCGAGACCATCGAAGCGGGAGGCGTGTAACGCATGTCAGTCGAAGGCACACACAAGCAGCTAACCGTGACGGCGACCGACGACCTGTCGATTGCCGGCGCGCGTTACAAGGCCATCACGTTGGGTGGGGCGATTGCCGCGTCCACCAGCCGTGCGGCGGGCGTGCTCATCACGAGCACGCGTAGCGGCGAGTTCGCGAGCGCTATCTATGAGGGCTTCGTGAAGGTGATTGCAGGGGCCACGGTGACCACGCTGGGTTACCCGCTCACGATCACTACGTCGGGATTCTTCATCGCAGCTTCGTCGGGCGGCTCGCACTGCGGGCGTGCACTGGCGGCGGCGGCGAGCGGGGATCTCATTCCGGCGTTCGTCGATTTCACCACCGTTCCGGCCTGGCCCGGCACCTGAGGAGGCACTAGAACAGCATGGGTTTCAGCACAGGCCGCGATCTTCACGTCGACGCATTGTTGACGGAAGTCGCACTCAATTACCGTCCCACGGGAATGATCGCGGATATGATCGCGCCCGTCGTGTCGGTGGCGAAGGAAACGAACCTCTACCCGGTGTTCAGCCGTGGCGAGGCGTTTGCAATCGAGGACACCACTCGTTCACGGGGCGCGGAAGCCAAACGCATCACCCGGTCCGTCTCATCGGCTGCCTACGCGTGTAAGAACTACGCGCTGGCCTACGATGTGCCAATCGAGGACTACGCGAACATGGACGCCCCGCTGCAAGCGGAACTCGAAGGCGGCACGGAGCGCTATCTGCAGAACAAGCTGTTCCTGGACTGGGACAAGCGCGTACTGTCGATGGTCGGCTCGGCGACGAACGTGGCGACGGGCTTCCTCTGCGGCAGCTCCTGGGTGGCGGGCACGAGCCCCGGCGATCCGATTTCCATGATCTGGAAGGCCATGGAACAGAATCAGTCGCTCACCGGCCAGAAACCGAACAGTCTCCTGTTCGGCTGGCGCGCCTGGAACTACTTCCGTCGCAACTCCAACGCCCGCAACTTCATGCTGGGCTTGAACAACGGCGGCGGCGCGGTGACGCAGGATGCGGCGCGGAATGCGTTCGAGATCGACCGACTGCTGGTCGCGGGCGCGTTCTACAACACCACGAACGAGGCGCAGGCGGCTGCGCTGTCCTTGAATCCGATCCACGATGCGGTACTGATCTACTATGCGCCCCTCGCGCCCTCGCGCGAAGAGCCGAGTTTCATGTACAGCTTCCGGTGGACGGCCCCCGAACTGGGAACGCCGCTGGCAGTGCTGCGCCATCCCTACGACACTCGCAAGAAGGTCGAAGGCGTGGAAGTCTCGTACTACCAGGACGAGCGCATCACCGGGTTCGATTACGCATCGCTGTTGCTCGGAGTCGGCTCCGCGCAGGCGAACGGCCTCACTTGAGACCCCCTCTCGGTGAGGTGACTTTGACGGCCGGGACAACCCCGGCCGTCTCTTTTCGCTTGCGGTCGCTTCACCAGATCGAAATGACCTCGCGGTGCAACCTCCGCTGCCGCTATTGCTGCCACCCCACGATGAAGCGCACGAAGCAGGACATGGACGCGGCGACCTATGCCCAAGCGCTGCACTGGGCGCGTTACTTCGTGCAGTACGGGGGTCAGCGTTCGCTGAATCTTGCGGGGATTGGGGAGTCGACCATGCACCCCGATTTCGTTCGCAATGTGTTCCTGGCTCGAGAGGCGGTCGGTGGAGAGTGCGAACTCGTACTCGCGACCAACGGCCTTTTGATGACGCCGGAACTCGCCGCCGAGATTGCACCCGCTGCTCCGCGAGTCTTCGTCTCGCTGCATCGGCCCGAGAAGGCGGGTCCGGCAGTCGAGGCGCTGCGCCGGGCCGGCATCCTCGCTGGTGTCTCGGCCGATCCGTCGATTTCCGCCACCGACTGGGCGGGCCAGATCAAATGGCACGTCTCGGCTCAACGCGGGCCATGCCCATGGGTTAAGGGCGGCTGGGTGATTGCGCTGTCGGATGGCCGCGTAGCGCGCTGCAGCTTCGATTCCACGGGCGATACCTGCATCGGCACGGTGAACGATGACCTGTCACGGCTCACCACAGCACCCCACGCGCTGTGTGCGGCCTGCCACCTGGACGTGGGAATCCACTAGAGGCTCAAGTGAACTATCGAACTGACAATCGGGGAGGCTTCAGCAAGCCATAGATATCATCATCCACGCGGCAGGCATGCCCTTTGACGGCGAGACCGTCAATAAATCATCGCTCGGCGGCTCTGAATCCGCAGCCTACTACCTTGCGCGCGAACTCGCAGCCCGCGGCCACCGGGTGAGCTGCTGGACGACCCAAGAGCAGCCCGAGAATTCAACGGACGGCGTTTCCTACATCTGGATCGGTCGCATGAGCGCCGAATATCCGTTGGGAGAGCAGTTCGAATGGTACGCGCGCAACACGCCGCACGATGTACTCATCATCCAGCGCCATCCGATTGCCTTCCACAAGCGATTCGCCTCAAAGGTTTGCATCTGGCAGCTTCACGACCTCGCGCTCAAGCGCTACCAGCCGAAGGTGCTGGCCGGGACGTGGCAGATCGATGCGATCACCTGCGTGTCGGAGTGGCACGCGAAACAGGTCGAAGAGACGTGGCTTCTCACGAAGGACGTCCTGCGCGTTGTCCCGAACGGCGTGGATCCCGCGCTGTACGCCACGGACGAGCCCGTTGGGAAGCGCGATGGAAAATTCACGCTGCTCTACCAGTCGCGGCCCGAGCGGGGCCTGATGCATTTGGTGCGACCCTGCGGCATCATGGACCGCTGCCGGGACCTGCCGATCCATCTTATGGTCTGCGGCTACGACAATACCACCGCCGAAATGGCGCCGCTGTATGAGCGTCTTCGCCAAGAAGCCGCGCAGCTTCCGAACGTCACGATGGTCGGGGCCTTGACAAAGCCTCAGCTTGCGAAGTTCCAGCAGCATGCGGACTTGCTCGTCTATCCGACTGAGTTCGAGGAAGTCTCGTGCATCACGGCTATGGAGGCCATGCACGCCGGCTTACCGATGCTCAGTTCCGAGGTTGGTGCACTTCCCGAGACGTGCCGAGATACTGGCACCGTTCTCCTACCGCTTGCGGATGGCCTAGCTGACGAGGATGCGTTTGTCTCGAATCTGCACAACATTTTCGCGGCTCCCGCGATCACGGAACTGAAAGGACTGCGGTCGGCGCAGCTCGAAGCCGCCAAGTCACGCACGTGGTCGGCTGCCTGCGATCGCCTGCTCGAAGTCATCGACGAATGCTTCGCGCGCCATCACGGCCGCATCGGCGCAGTACTTCGTCATGCCATTGAGCATTCCGATATCGACTTCGCGCGCTATGTCGCGCAGATGCCGAGCATGAATGCGGATGCCATTGCGCAGGCCGCGCATCACGAACTCGACCGCCTATACGCCTTCACCGAATCCGACACTGCCTATGCGGCGCACTATGAGAAGCATCAGGGCATCTACTACGACGACCACGAAGAGCATGTGATCGGCGAGGATGTCTCGCGGACGACGCGCTTCCAAGGCGTGCGCGATCAACTGATTCAGTTCTGTCAGGCGCAGCAGAACATTGAGCCCAAGATGCTGGATTATGGCTGTGCACACGGCCATTACCTCATGCCGCTCGCGAAACTTTTTCCGCGCGGCCACTTCAAGGGGTTCGATTGCAGTTCCCGCGCCGTGTTCGCGGCGCGCAAGTGGGCGAAGCGTGACAAGGTGGAAAACGCCCAGTTCTACCAGCGCTCGGAAAAGGATCTCGTAGACTGCCAGGAGCGCTTCGATGTCATTCTGGCGGGCGAAGTGCTGGAGCACGTTCGTGATGCCGGCACACTGCTGGAGCGCCTCAAGGGCCTATTGAACGAAGACGGGCTGCTGCTGATCACGACGCCGGTTGGTCGGTGGGAGCATTCGGGGACGGAAGCCTTCAGGACCGGTCGTGAACATTTGCGTCACTACGAACGCGCCGATATAGAGGAAATCCTCGCGGGCCATCCGTACACGCTGACTTATGCGCCGGCGTCCTTGGATCGCGCGGGCGAGCCACTGGGCTCATGGATTTGGGCCGTGCGGCCGAACCTCGACAAGCCCTTCGGGACGATCAACTTCGAGCGCAAGCTGCGGTACTACGCGCCGCGCCAGACCATCAGCGCCTGTCTGATCGTGCGAGACGGCGAGAAATCGCTGCGCCGCTGTGTCGAATCCTTCGTGGATTGGATCGACGAGGTTCGCATCTTCGTGGATCCCAAGACGACCGACCGGACGTTCGCGATTGCCAATGCATTGCGCGAGGACTTCCCGAACCGACCGTTTCACATTCAGAAGGGTATGAATAG
>Ga0070712_100003127_pt1 | contig 10208 bp, 9 predicted proteins | sample LARL81metaG_FD_71396 | JGI IMG/M metagenome (GOLD analysis project Ga0070712, IMG submission 71396) | Corn, switchgrass and miscanthus rhizosphere microbial communities from Kellogg Biological Station, Michigan, USA - LAR L8-1 metaG | ecosystem: Host-associated > Plants > Roots > Rhizosphere ...
GCGCCAGCTTGCTATCGCCTCGTCGAGAACCTGTGGGGCGCAGCCGATCCATTAGCAGCGCTTTCCTGCGCTTCGCGTCCAGCTCCAGATACGCCGTCCAGGCGTCCACCCTGGTGCGCGCGATACGTACGCCGGCCCCGCCGGTCGTACGATCAAGTTTCAGCACGACGGGGAAATCGCCCGCGGCAAGCTCACGAGAAAGGGCCGCCTTGTCAGCGATCTCCACGCTGCGAGGACAACGAATCCCGAGCGCCGGCGCAATTGACATGATCGCACTCTTTTCGGTCAGTCCGTACCACCGGGGATCACCAAGCGAACGCTCGATCAGAGCGACCAGCGACTTTGCCGTTTCGAGCTTCGACCGCGCAAGCCGATGGTGGAGCGCTTGAACGATCCGCACGGCCACGTCGTCGATGCAGATCACGAATGCCGGCTGCCAGCGCCTCATGGCTCGCGCCAAGGTAAGATAAGGCATGAGCCGGCTGAACGCGAAAGTCTCGTCGGCGGTCTTCACTTGCCTCATCATATGAAAAGCCGGACAAACCGCGGCCACGGTAAAGCCGGTCCTGCGGAGCTCCGAGCACATGCGGGCACCGAGCTCCCATTTCTCGATCGTCAACACCATGACCCTATGGTCTTGCACGACGGCACCGCTCTAAGGTTTGAAATGGAACAATACCATGTTCTCTTATCAAACGATATAGTATCTTAGCGATTGATATCATGATATCGTCAAGCAACAACCCCCAGTGGTGCCGTCGGCGGGCTGACGGATCGTCAGGAAGGGAGGCGAAACGGTCGACGACTTAGTTGCGGCGCACGCGCCGGCGCATGAGCCAGTTCGGTTCGACCGCAAAAGGCCGACCGTTGGGCCGCTCAACATCGGTGAGGAAAATCATGCGCTCGGGCTTCGATCCGATGGGGGTCCAGCGGTTGCTATCAACTAACATGTGCCGAGCGCATGTGCGGAGAGTATGCTCAGACAATGGTTGAACCTCATCCGCCGCACTCAAGATGTGCAGGCACCTCAGAAATGACGGGTCCGGCTCGCGTATCCGCCATCGACGGGCGAATCCTGTGCAGCAGTGCGCACCTCGATCACGTCGAGATTGTTGTCTGCATACCCACGTTTCGCAGGCCCGCCTCATTGCGGCGCACGCTTCAGTCGCTGGCCGAGCAGCGGACACAGTTCGACTTCGGCTGTGTCGTCGTGGAGAACGACGCCGCCAACCGTGAGGGTGCGGCCGTGGCGGCAGAGTTCATCGAGAGCGGTCCGCTGCTGGGTTTCTGCGTTCTCGAACCGCGGCCCGGCAACTGTATGGCGATCAATTGCGCCTTCACCACGGCGTGCCAGCTCTTCCCTCAGGCACGATATCTTGCGATGATCGATGATGACGAATTTGCCAGCGGCGAATGGCTCGCATGCCTTGTCACAACTGCCGACCGAACTGGCGTGGACGTTGTCGGCGGGCCGGTATTCCCGCAATTCGAACTGCCGAGCAAGGCTTACCTCGCCAAACACCCGACGTTTGAGCCCCCCTACGACAGGAGTGGCAGGGTTCCGATCATTTACGGCACCGGAAATTGTCTTATCCGCCGCACCGTTTTCGAACGGCTTGAGACGCCGCTGTTCGATTTGAGCTTCAACTATCTGGGCGGCGGCGACACGGATTTTTTCAGCCGATGCCGCGCGATCGGCCTGCAGTTCTATTGGGATCAGAGCGCTGCAATATTCGAGCACGTCCCGCTGCGAAGGACCCGGTTCTCCTGGCTCGCCGCTCGCGGACTCCGAATCGGTGCCATCAATTATCTTGTTGAGCGAAAACGCGCAAAAAACACTAGCCGTCGCGTGGCGATCGCGTGCAAGTCCTTGGCGATGCTGTGCCTGTCCTCGTTGCGGGTCCCGATTCTGCTGGTCACCTCTCCAGTAAGTATTGCTGCGATCCACCCATTGCTTATCGCCAGCGGCCGCCTGCTCGCGTCGCTCGGCGCGGTCCCCGAGCAGTACCGCAACCCTGAACGGAATTGAGCCGATCATCTCACCACCGATGGCAGCCCCGTCCTGTGACCTTGACAGTAACATACTTGTAACATAACATTAACATAAAAACCGGGATTAACATACGAGATCCGGGCCTACGCGCCATTCCGCGGCCGGATCGGATTGCGGCGACGGGCAGAGAGACCTATGAGATGAGCCCTGTAGCGCTGTTGACCCCAACATACGGGCGCGACCTGGAGATCTGTACGCTCTTGTGCGAGAGCGTCGACCGCCACGTCAAATCGTTTTCGAAGCATTATCTGCTGGTGCCCGACAGCGACGTGGCGCTGTTCGCTCCGCTTTCCAGCGGGCGCCGCATCGTGATCTCAGCCTCAACGTACCTGCCGGCTTGGCTGCGGCCGCTGCCGCGCATCGCGAGCGTCATGGTGGCGCCCGCATCTCCGGCGTCGCGGCGGCAGTTCTGGTGGTCGCTGCGCGCCAAGCCGGTGAACGGCTGGCACGTCCAGCAATTGCTTAAGATCGCAGCGACTATCTCGCTGCCGCATGAGCGCTACTGCATCCTGGATTCCGACATTGTGTTCTTCCGCGATTTCGACCTGGCGCGCTTCGAATATCCGAACTCGATCCCGCTTCTGACCATGGCGAACGAGGTGACGCCGGACCAACCGTGGCATTCGCGCTGGGTCGACACCAGCCATCAATTGCTCGGCCTGCCGACGCCGCCGTTTCCGGCGGCCGATTTCATCGGCCACATCATCTTCTGGGACAAGCAGACCACGCGCGCGCTCATCGCGCGCATCGAGGAGGTGACAGGCGTCGAGTGGATCGAGGCGCTGTGCCGCACCCGCGAATTCGCCGAATACATGCTGTACGGCTATTTCGTGCAGAACGACCCGGCATCCGCGCTGCGGCACGCCGTGGTCCACAGCACGCCTTGCGTCAGCTACTGGGACGACCCAACGCTCAGCAAGACCGACCTGACGCAGATGCTTCGCCGCGCCAATCGGGACGACGTTGCCTTCTCGATCGCCTCCTTCTCGGGCACCCCGGTCGACACCATCCGCGCCGCGATGGCCGAGAGCGACGCGATCCAGGCGCCGGCTGTAATCGACCCACCGAAGGGGCAGGCCGTGCTGTGCCGATCGGGCAAGCCAGCATCAACCTGAGGGCCAACGTCCCGGTGGCGCTTCTTCAAATCCAACTACCAGCACTTTCGGAGATCAACAATGTTTGGAAGTATTACCGGTCCGACCGCGAGGGGGATCGATCCCGCGGTGAAGTCTCTCGCGTGGGAGACGGAGCTTTTTAGACGCGCTTTTTCGGAAAACTGGCCAAGGCCGTCCAATGCCTCGAGTTGATCGATGTGTTTCAAGAAGGTCGACAGTCATCCAACTCGCTGCGGTGGCTCTGACTGGAATTGTACCTGTCCGCAGCGCGACGACGCCTGCGGCGCGCCACGCGTTGAACCCTGCTAAGCTCGCCGCTGCATTTGTAAACTGGGGACCGCAGGGCCGCGAGGTTACATTGCAGGGTTGGGAGAAATGGCTGAACCAGGCGCCATCGTCGGTGATGGGCGTCGATTTCTATGCTCAATCAACATGGCAGGATTTTTTCACGTTGGATTGGGTACCGGGCATCTGGAAAAAGCTCAACCCGGCACGTAACGTGGTTTGGTCCGTTCCGCTGACGGTGAAGGGGACGGCGCTAAAGGACGTTGCCGATGGCTTGCATGATGCCGAGTTCGAAGCGGCCGCCAAGGCGATTTCCGAAGCGCAGCCAAAGGCGATCATTCGGATGGGTTGGGAGATGAACCTGCAGTCCATGGCGTGGTTCGCCAAGGACCAGGAGGCCGACTACATCAGGGCATTCAGACGCGTCGTCGACATATTCAGACGTCACTCGCGTGAACTCAAATACGATTGGTGTCCTGGGTGGGGACGTCAGGACAGCCCGGCCGACCTTGCCTATCCCGGCGACGATGTGGTCGATTACATCGGTCTTGATGTCTATGATTTCAGATTTGAAGGCTCTGCCGCCGAGAGATGGGAGCATTCCTATCTGAAAACACCCTTTGGCTTGCAGTGGCATAAGGAGTTTGCCATACGCCATGGCAAGGCCATGAGTTACCCCGAGTGGGGCGTTGGTAACTCCGGCGACAATCCCTTTTTTATCCGAAAGATGCACGATTGGTTCGTTGAGAACGAAACCGACATCGTTTATGCGGCTTACTTTGATGTCGACGGATTGTGGCCGACACAAATCGACAACAACCAGTTTCCGGAATCCCAAAGGCTATTTCAAGAGCTTTTTGGGTGTGTCTCCTGAGCTCGTCGGCACAGCGCGTTCCGCTCGCAGAGGTTTAGGTTTGCTTGACGCTGGCGCGTCACCTCCGATTCTCAACCTCGGGCAGACCGTCAGCAGCGGTATGACCTTCGTTAACAACAAAAAGGCGGATGAGAGTGGCCATTCAGGGGCGCGATGGACTCAAGACGGCTGTTTTTTCGATGTCTGCGCATTCCTTACGAGGTTATTCTCCTTTTATTTCGAGCGGGAAGATTTCCCTCAACTGGAGGCAATTCATTCAAGAGAGGAAATCTGGAAATGTAGGAGAGACCAAATACAGCGCTGCACAGGAAAAACCAGATGCTGTTTCCTCGGTCAAATAGCGCGCTTTCGAAACAGTTGAAATATATTCCGAATAACCAGATCTGAAGAAGAAAAGTTGAGAGTGCGGTCATCTCTGGCGCAAAACGGCTGGACCTGTTCCTTCTAAATCGGTGATAGCTGATAATTGGCCCAATGACGACAAAGGCGACGCAAAGAAATAAGCCTGGGAAACCAGTCGTAAGGGCGATATCCAGATAGCCGTTATGGCTGTGAGCGGCGGTGTTGGCCCACAAGTCCGTAGACTGGGTGTCACTCAACACCTCCTCGGTCCGCCAGAAAGCCATGAATCCATGACCGAGTACGGGCCGTTCGAGAATATTGCTGATCGCATACTGCCATACGTCGGTTCGGCCGGTGAAACTCGCGTCTGAAATCGCGGAGTTGAGGATCGTGTCGATGCTGTTGCTATAAGTGGCGAGTACCGCGAGGGCATTGAATAGTACCAGCGGGGCGAGGCAGCAGAAGGACAGTCGGCCAAGCGTAGAGGAACGACGAGCGAGATACGAGACGCCTAACACGAGGGGCAGCAGGATCAGTGAAGTCTTTGCGCCGGTGCCGATCAAGAACACTACGGCGCAGACCAAAACGAGAAAACCAAGCCGTTTGCTCGATGCGCCTGTAATGAAGAGGCCAATGAAAGTCATAAGCACCATGATGGCGCCTGCTCCGTTTTTGTGGCCGTAAATGCCCCTCCAGTCGCCAGCGAGGCCGGGCTCCAAAAAATCGGCAAACTGATGAACCGTGCGAGATGGCGCCAGGACGATTCCAGCGTAACAAAGCATAAGCACGCCGATCGCTAGCACGCTCAAAATCGCCGACAGCTGACGGATGCCTACGGGTACAAGGATCCAGCCCGCGGCCATTAGACATACCACCAGGGTGAAGGCGAGCCGCCGCAGCGAGAGCTCGGGATTTTGCGACATTAAAGCGGTGGCCCCGAGCCACGCGAACGTGGCTAGGGCCAGGGGTGTAAAGCCGGATAGAAATTGATGGTAACGACGGTTGGGGATCATCGATAACGTCAGAAGGCTCATCAACGTATAGGAAACCTGGTTCAGGGAATCGCCTGCTTCCCAGGCACCGGCCCGTTGCGGGTCGGAAAGATCGCTGAAGGGATCGAGAGGAACGACAATCAGCGACAGCACAAGCAATACTGTCGCCGCGCGGCTCAACACGATCCATGTCAACGGACTGTGTCGGTCAGATTGGATGGTGGTGTCGGTCATCGAGTCGAGACGTTGCGAGAAGGAGCTGCCGCGATGATCCGGCATCCCGCGCGCGGTGCCAACCGGATCCATGATCATAACATACCACTTGTGTAACATAGAAATGTCGCTAGGATACAATATGTTTTTTTGACAATGTAAGATGCGGAGGAGGGGATCACTCGTCCGTTCGACGCTCCCAGGGTGCCGTCGCGCCCGCTACCTTCGTTCGGGATTGCGGATTTCGGGATGGCGGACCGAGGTGCGATGGCATGAACGTGCTGCGTCCGGAGTCCAAGACCAGTGTGCGGTGTCCGCGCGCAAAAGCCGATTAACTCGCGTTTCGCTTCAGGCGAGAGCAACTCGTCCGGGGGGAGGCGGCTATGCCTCGCGAATGCGACTTAGCTCCTGAAACGCGTATCGTGGCAGTAGGAGACCGTGCGCTAAGCAGTGAAGTATTGCTCCCCAAGCTGGCCAACCAAGGCACGACAAGAGGGCTTGGTTACAAGCGTCGCACCTCGCCATGGAAGCAGCAACATGCTTTGCCGAGGCTAGTCAACCGGCCGATGCTGGACGAGCAGCAATCGATTGGATGGCGCCAGTTACCCGAAATTCGCCTCTCCGCTCAGTCACAGGCCTCGGCCGAAAGGAGTTCCTATGAGCTCGGCACCTCGGAAAATCCGCGATGACGCAGTTTCGAGCACGAGCACCGCTGGTATCGGGAGCCTAGTCGTCGGTTGGAAACCGCAGCACGCCGCCCTCTGGGGTCGAGCGCCCGTTTGCGTGAGCCACAACCTTCACACCTCGTCGCTTTTCGACCGATCTGCCTTGGCTAGCCTCATCGAGAAGTACCCGCGACAGCACTACAGCATCATTCACATGGGGCCGCGGTCCGAAGATCGCCGATTTTGGCGCGAGGGAGAGCTGGGAGGCATGCCCGGGCATGATGTCATCGACGCAATTGAGCATGGGAGACTTTGGCTAAACCTGCGGCACGTCGGCGACGTCGACAGACGTTATGCAGCGGTCGTCAATGCCCTGTTCGACGAATTGGAAGTGTTGGCTCCGGGATTTACCACAAAGGCGCGCGGATGCGGGATTATCGTTTCGTCGCCGAATGCCCAAGTGTACTATCACGCCGATTTGCCCGGACATGCATTACTTCAACTTATCGGCCGGAAGAAAATTTTCTTCTACCCTGCTAATCCGCCGTTTATCACACCGGAGGAGTTGGAGCGTATTGCGATTTCTGGACTCGAAGTTGGCATTCCCTATTCGGCTTGGTTCGATGAGTATGCATCGGTATTCGAGTTCGAGCCGGGCCAAATGATTCATTGGCCGCATACCGCTCCTCACCGGATCGAGAATTATAATTGCCTCAACGTCTCGGTCACGCTGGATTTTGTGACTCCGGAAATTCGGCGCCGGCAAATGGTCATCCTAGCAAATGGTATCATGCGCCATCGCTTTGGGTGGGTCGCGGGCGACACCTCGACCAAAGGGCCAAGCTTTTGGGCCAAAGCCGTTTTGCAAAAAACCATGCGGAATACGCGGTGGATGAACCGACAGCGCGCTTCCGCGCGCAAGATTCAGTTCAGGTTGGACCGCGCCGCGCCGGGTCGGGTCGCGGACGTCTGACCGCGGAAGGAGATCGGACAACAATTCACCGCCGATGTGGAATGGCCTACAAGCCAGGTCAGAAATTTGCAGCGCGCGGAGTCCTGTGCGGATGGACTGGCCATCCCTGCCCATTGGGGAGTGAATGCGATCGGCAGTGAATTTTCCGCTGTCTCCGCTTAAGATGCCGGATGCGGCATATTTCGGCGCTAAAACGTGCGATTCGGCGTTATCCTGAAGGCGCTATCAGTTGATGCGGTGGGCAGCTCACCAATCGGCGCTCGGTCGCAGTTCTGCCGGCGGCGCGGGTCGTAGCCCAAATGAGTTCAACTGCTCTTGAGCGTCCTGACAATCTCCTGGAGCTTGAGCTTTTCAAGTGAAAGGTCCGCCAAGAGCTCACGCAACCGTCTATTCTCCCTTTGCAGCTCCTCGACTGCGGATTGTGAAACATCTGGTCCTCGAGTTGCATGAAACCCGGGCTGGCTCCCAACCTTGCGCCAGCGGTGGTAAGTCATGGCACTGACCCCGAGAGTCCGCGCAATCTCGGCCTGCGTCTTCCCGCGTTTGCGAAGCTCATCCGCCTTAGACAATTTTGTCGCGATTTCCTCCCGAGAGTGTTTCTTTTTTTTCATGCCCACTCCCCCGGGGCTGCAACGTACCCATCTGTATCGCGTGAGGTTGAGCGACCCATCAAGCGATAGCAAGGTTGCCATGCTCGTTGCCGGTCCGCATGGGTGACTGATCGTATCGGATTTTAGAAATCCGATTTTCGAGTCACATACGACGAAATAAACGGCAGGTGGAGCGTACTTTACCTTTCCCCATCAGCCACGCCAACGATTGTGCATCATACCATCTGGGTAAGCCCAGGCTGCCGCACACCCGACAAACCCACCGATGATGAGCGCGATAGAAAAAGTCCAAAGGATGTTCGGCGAGCTCGGCTCGAACGGCGCAGAAGCCAGCGTCACAACTCTCGCATCCGTTAGCGGCAAACTACGCTCTTCGATGCTCTGAGAATAACGGCCGAGATTTACGAGAGTTTCATACGCCGTGCGCAGAGACTGGGTTTTTTGTAGCAACTGTGAACGCTGGTCCTGCTGATCTTTATCCAGTTGGCCTTCCGAGGCAGCCTTCGCGCTTGCGTCGAATTGCTGCAAACGTTGTTCCGCAATTCCCGATTGCTCCTTGAGTTCATCGATACGCTTTTGCATCCACGACCCGGCGCGTTCTGCCGTCAACGCCTTCGCGTCAAGCTGGTCTTCGATATATGCGTTTGCGACCTCATTTGCGATTTGAGCCGCCTTCACGGGATCTTTGGACGTGAATAGTATGTTCGCGACGTAGCTACGTCCAATTCGTACGACCGTAAGCCCCCGCTTGAACTTGACCACGGTTTTGCGCAATTGCTCCTGTTCAGAAGTGATATCGTTCCGCGAAAAGCTGACGGCGGAAAACAGCCGGCCGAGGATCCCGCTTTCCGAAAACTCGGGATCTTGAGCCAAATGCAACTTGTTGATTACAGCAATGGCAATTTTCTCGGACTTTATCGTTTCAACTTGGCTATCGACGACGGCTGCATCCACCAATCCGTACTGTGCCGCAGGTGAGTCGGACCTTTTCGTATCGGTCAACATTTGAGCCGTGGCGGTGAAGCGGTTCGGGGCGATGATGAGGTACAAGCCGGCCAGAGCCAATGCCACCAGTAGGCATGTCAAGATCACTGCTTTATGCCTTCTGACAAAGCCCAACCCGGCCAATAGCGGGAGGACTTCGTCATCTGCCGATTCCCTCTGCTCGGACAAAATCCGCAGCTTACTCGGTGTATCCAACATCGTTTTCCTTCGTTTGGCGACGACTCGCAGGCAGATGGCTCAATTTTGTTCTTGGCCGACTGTCCGCGCTGCCACTTCGACGACGTCGCCAGGCATGAGGATTGAGTCGTTGTCCGCGCTACTTTCGTGCGTATTGGGACGGCCGCTGCGGTATATGGTGACGATCGGGTGATCGCCGCCTCCTCGGAGTAGCTGGGACCTGACCATTCCGGCGTACATCAACTTCTCACCCAGTGCTTTAAGGCGCGCGCTTATTTCTGCAAGCTTCACCGAGGAATTTTGCAGCTCTTCCAGCAACCTGGCACGCCGCTGATCGTCAATCCGATCGAGCCGACTTTCAAGCTCGTGGCGTTGGGCGTCGATCTGCGCGATCAAGGAGCTGGTCTGAAGCGCACGGGTGGCGGAATAGAACGCGAGCCGACGGGCCTCGGCGACGCGTGTCGTGGGAACAATGCCCTTCTGCAGGTTTGTTTGGGTTGCCTGCAATTCGGCCGCGTCTCCTTCGGCGTCCTGCTTCTCCTTGTCTCTCTCGTTAATCAGGATGTTGATGCGCTCGGCTTCTTTTTGAATGGTTGTCGCCAGGTGCATTTTCTCTTTTTGATAGTCCGAGGTGTTGGCCGACAATCGTTCCGCTTCGACGCGAACGATTTCAGCTATGACCGATTGAGGCACTGGAATGTTTTGAAGCTTGTCCGCCGCGCTTGCATCTTTCTCACCGAGAACTTCGCGCAGCGAGCGCACTCGCGCTTGCTCGCGGGCGAATTCGATCCACTGGGAATCGTACTCGCCTTTGAAATCCGATGATTCGAGGAAAGGATCTTTCGTCCGGAACCGCATCACGTCGAATCCGCCAGCCATCGCGATGGCCTGGCGTACCGTTAG
>Ga0070712_100003137_pt1 | contig 10179 bp, 6 predicted proteins | sample LARL81metaG_FD_71396 | JGI IMG/M metagenome (GOLD analysis project Ga0070712, IMG submission 71396) | Corn, switchgrass and miscanthus rhizosphere microbial communities from Kellogg Biological Station, Michigan, USA - LAR L8-1 metaG | ecosystem: Host-associated > Plants > Roots > Rhizosphere ...
AGCCAACTACGCAACCAAGCACTCGTAACGCACTTCAACCATTACTTTATGTAGCAATCCTGCAGCTCAGGCCTTCCTTCCGCAACCACAAACAATCTCAACCATTACTTGAAGGCGTGTAATTCGAAGCAAAGCGATGTCTCAACACTAACTGACGGCGAAATCTAAAACTCAAGCATTACTTTATGTCGCGAATTCCTAGTCCAACCATTTCTTTAGCATCCGGATTCCTGTAGCTCAGGCCGTCAGCCCTGAGGCTTCCCTCACGCGCCTCGGTCACGCCGCCGGTCGAAATCCCTCAAGGGGTGAGCTACATCACCGCTTCCTCACCAACACCGTAATCAGCACCCCAATCAAAAATCCCCCAATGTGCGCCCAGATCGCCACACCGCCGCTGTGCACCCCCATCCCGATCCCGCTCACTCCCTCCAAAAACTGAATCACGAACCAATATCCCAGGATCAAGATCGCCGGCACCGGAATCAGAAATATAAAAAAGAACGTCAATATCCGGTGTCCCGGATACAGCACAGCGTACGCCCCCATCACTCCGCTGATCGCCCCGCTCGCCCCCACTGCCGGTATCCGCGAATCCAGATTAAACAGCACATGGATCAGCCCCGACCCTACACCACACACCAGATAAAAGACCAGGTACCCCAGGTGCCCGAAGTTGTCCTCCACGTTGTCGCCGAACACCCAGAGGAACAGCATATTCCCCGCCAGGTGCATCAGCCCGCTGTGCAGGAACATGCTGGTCACCAACGGCAACAGGGCCGCCTCTGCCGGAATTCGACCCGCTAACCACAGGTTCAAGCGCGCTGGCACTGTGCCGTACGCCATCATGATCGCGTTCTCGGAGCCCCGCACCAGCGTGCTCGTATACACCATATAGAAGAACACCAGCACGTTGGCGACGATCAAAGCGATGTTCACAATTGGGGTTGTTCGGGTGGGGTTGATGTCCTTCAGCGGAATCATGTCAGTTTCGGCAGATACTCTTCATCTCCTGGAACAGCATACCTATCCCCCGCGATCTTGTGTAGCGCTGGCTTTTATGCCAGCCCGCATGACCGCGGTCCTTTCCAGCGGTGGTTCTGAGGGGAGGATTTACGGCTCCGCCGCCGCAGCGGTCATGGGCCTTTCGGCAGGCGGGGCGGGGAACCGTGTCTGATAATATTTACCCGCCAAAACCCAAGTTAACAGAATCTGCAAGCAGCGGTTTCGTTCGTCTTTCCCGTGCGAAATCGCGCCTCTTGCCTGCGCGGCCCCCTCCGCCGGGGCTGCCATTCCTGTAGCTCACCCCTTCAGGGGTGAGGCTTTTCCTGCCGGAGGGGAGGCCGGCCTGTGTGCGCTCTAATAGCGACCAAGCGCGCTGCGAAGGAAACCACTCAGACCTCAAGGCCTGAGCTGCAGAAGCCGAGCCGTCGCATGGTCAATGCACCAAGCGAAAAATGTCGGCGCGCCGACATTTTGGTTTGCGGTGGCTCGCCACCGCTTTCGCGGTCGAACGACGGGCGCGATGACGGATGCACGACGCTCAGGGTTTGCGCCGGAAAGCGAGGGCGAGCTCTCGCGCTCTAGGGTGCTTCGCCGTCCCACGGTTGTTACCACTTCAAAATTGTCGGCGCGCCGACAATTTTTCTCCACCGTCCCCTCTTTCTTCCAAAATAACCGTGCCCGTCATTGCGCCATTCCCCCGCCTGTGGTAATTAAATTAGCTCCGCATTCGCGCGCCATTGCGAAGGAGCCGCACGGCACTCAATCCAATGTCGGCGCGCCGACATTTATGCCTGCCCGGGAAACGGAAGCCATCATTCTGAAGACATTTCCACTGGGCGAGGCCGACCGTCTGGTGAGCTTTTTCGGTCGCAATTCGGGACGCATGCGGGGAGTAGCGGCAGGCGCGCGGCGTCTGAAGAACCGCTTCGGCTCCACGCTCGAGATTCTGTCCCACGTGCAACTGTGGTACTTCGAGCGCGAGACCCGCGACCTGGTGCGCATTCAGCAGTGCGAGCCGCTCGAGTCCTTCAACAAGGCTCAAAGCGACCACGAGATGAACACCGGCTTGGCCGCTGTCAGCGAGATTGCCGAACTGGTTCTGCCGGAGCACGAAGCCTCCGAGCCGATGTTCCGGCTGATCCTACTCACCGCCCGTGAGATCGAGCGCCGCGGCAACTGGCTCTTGCCGCTCAGCTACTTCGCGTTCTGGACCGTGCGCTTGGCCGGCTGGCTGCCGCGCTTCGATGTTTGCGCCACTTGCGGCAAGCCGTTTGGCAGGCACGTGGCTTTTCAGGATGCCTTCCATCCCGGGTTGTTCGGGGAAGAGCATCGCCGCCACGGCATGAAGCCGGTTTCGTTTGAGGCACGTGAACTGGCCGAGCGTTTTGCCAAGGAGCGGCTGGACAACTTTGATCTTGCGTTGGGCCAGGAACCGGTGCGCGAACTTCGCGAAGCAGGCTTCAACTGGATTGAGCACCACGCGGAGCGCAAACTCGGGATCCGCGAACTTTTGGAGGCTTCTTGAAAGCTAAAGTAAAACTTGAGAAAAAATTCTCCGGCCTTACCTTTCAGGATCTCATTCTCAAACTCATGCACTTCTGGGGAAACCAAGGGTGCGTCCTCCAACAGCCCTACGACAGCGAAGTTGGCGCCGGCACCATGCACCCGGAAACGTTCCTTCGCGTCCTCGGCCCCACTCCCTATCGCGTCGCTTACGTCCAGCCATCGCGCCGGCCTGCCGATGGACGCTACGGAGAGAACCCCAACCGTCTGTACAAACATTTTCAGTATCAGGTGATCCTCAAGCCTGCGCCCATTAACATCCAGGACATATACCTGCTCAGCCTGGAAGCGATCGGCATCCGCCTCGGCGAACACGACGTCCGCTTTGAGGAAGATAACTGGGAATCGCCCACGCTCGGCGCCTGGGGCATTGGCTGGCAGATTCTCCTCGATGGTCAGGAGATCACTCAGTTCACTTACTTCCAGCAGAGCGGGGGACTGGACCTCGACCCCATCTCCGTCGAGATCACCTACGGCCTCGAGCGCATCTGCGCCTTCCTGCAGAACGTCGAAAGCGTCTACGAAATCCAGTGGACCGCCGACAAGACCTACGGCGACATTCGCCTCGCCGAGGAGCAACAACTCTCTGAGTACAGTTTCGACCGCAGTGACGCCGCAAGCCTCCGCGCCGAGTTCGAGATTCACGAGAAGGAAGCCAAGGAACTCCTGGACGGTTGGAAGCAATTGGCCGGACATGTCGGCGCGCCGACCAAAGATCGAGACGCGAAATCCGGCAAGCCCTCCGCCGAGCCCGAGCAATTGGAACTGGGAGTTGGGAGCGTGGGTGCTCCCGAAAATGTCGGCGCGCCGACATTTTCAGGAACGTCCTCGGTCAAGGAGCGCGCCCGCTACCCGCTGCTGGCAGCCTACGACCACTGCCTGAAGTGCTCGCATCTGTTCAATCTGATGGACGCGCGCGGGGTCATCTCCACCACCGAGCGTGCCGCACTGATGGCTCGCGTGCGCACTCTCTCGTGCCGCGCCGCCTCCGCGTACCTCGAGCAGACCCGGGAAGCCGCGCCTCCGGTCCCCGCCAAACGCGAACTAGGCGGTCACGAGGTGCACGCATGAGCAGCATCCAAGGCGTCGGACACGCCAAAATTGTCGGCGCGCCGACTTTCCCAAAATGGAACTCGGTCATCGCCGACACTCACTCTCCTGTAGCTCAGGCCCTCAGGCTTGAGGCTTTTCCCCTCGGTGGCGTGGTCCTCACCCCAGGGACGAAAACCCTCACCCCTGACAGGGGTGAGCTAGTGAATCTCGCCATCGGACAAAATTCCGGACGTTCCAATAGTGTCGGCGCGCCGACATTATTGAATTCGCCTCGGGTGGTGCGCCCATGACTCCTGTGAAGACGGCCACACTGAAAACCAAACCCAAGTCAAAGCTGAAAGGGAAGTCCTCGCCACCCGTGATCCAACCCGAAAAGCGCATCGAACTGCTCCTCGAAATTGGCTCTGAAGAGATTCCCGCGGGCATGCTCCCGCGCGCCATCGATGAACTGAAAACCATCCTCGAGCGCAACCTCGTCGCCGAAAATCTGAACGAAGGCGTCACGGTGGAAACCTTCGGCGGACCGCGTCGCCTGACCGCCTGGGTCCGCGGATTGGTGGCCAAGCAAGCCGACGTGGTGAACGAAATCACGGGCCCGCCCAAGTCCGTGGCCTACGATAATGCCGGCGCGCCGACAAGAGCCGCCGTCAGCTTCGCCGAAAAGCAGGGTGTCGCCCTCCACGAACTCTTCACCGTGCAGACTCCCAAGGGCGAATACCTGGCCGTGCGCGTCACTCGCCGCGGCCGCGCCGCGCACGATTTGCTGCTCGACATTCTGCCGCGCGCCATTCACGACCTCACCTGGCCGCGCACCATGACCTGGACCGGCCTCGACGGCGCGCGTTTCATTCGCCCCATTCGCTGGCTTGTGGGCGTGCTCGATGGCAAACCCGTGAAGTTCATCTTCGGTGGGTTGACCGCCGGAGACACCACGCGCGGCCATCGCTTCCTGGGCAAGCCTGACATCCGTGTGTGCGATTTCGCGGACTACGAAAAGAAGCTGCGCGGCAATGGCGTCATCGTCCGTCCGTCCGAACGCCTGGAAATCATCACTCGCGAACTGGCCGGGCACGCAAAGCGCGCAGGCTACAAAGTTCATGAGGATGGCGGGCTGCTGCAACTGGTCAGCTACCTGAATGAATTTCCCCACGTGATCGAGGGCGGCTTCGATCCGTCCTTCCTCAACCTGCCGGACGAGATCCTGATCACCGTGATGCGCGATCACCAGAAATACTTCGCGGTGGAAAAGCGGGGCGGGGAACTGGCGCCCAATTTTCTGGCGGTCATCAATATGGCCAAGGACGCCAAGGGCCTGGTGCGCGCCGGGCACGAGCGGGTGCTGAGGGCACGCTTCGCCGATGCGCGGTTTTTCTGGGAGTCGGATCAAAAATGTCGGCTCGCCGACAATTTGGCCAAGCTCGAGAAGGTCACGTACGAGTCGCGGTTGGGCAGTTATCGCGACAAGGTCGAACGCATGCGCGCCATCGCCCGCTGGCTGGCAGAACAGTGGTTCAACCTGGGCATCGTGCAAGCTCATGTGGCGGATGCCGATCGCGCCGCGGAGTTGGCCAAGTGCGACCTGGTCACGGAGATGGTTCGCGAGTTCACAGAACTGCAGGGCATCGTAGGCGGTCTCTATTCGCGAGCGCAGGGTGAATCGGACGAAGTGGCCGACGCCGTCTACGATCACTACCGCCCCGTCGGTCTGGACGATCCGGTCCCTCGCAACCTTACCGGTTGCGCTGTGGCGCTGGCCGATAAGTTCGACTCTATCGCCGGATGCCTGTCCGTCGGAGTTGTGCCTACTGGATCCAGCGATCCATATGCGTTGCGCCGCGCGGGGCTCGGCATTGTGAAAATCATTCTGGACAAGAAGCTGACCGTGTCGCTGTCGCTGGCGATTCACGCGGCGGTCAAGGCGCTGCACACGCATCCGCCAAAGAAGAATGTCAGCCACTCGATGGAAGCGCAGATTCTGGACTTCATCCACGAGCGCGCCAAGTTCGTGTTTCGCGAACGCTCGGGCTACGCCTACGACGAGGTGAACGCCGTTTTCCGCGCTGGCGCCGACGACCTGGTGGATGTGGAGAAACGGCTTAAATCTCTGAGGGTGATTCGCAAGTCCAAGAACTTCGAACCGCTGGCGGTTTCGTTCAAGCGCATTCGAAAGATTCTGGAGAAGGCCAACTTGCCCGCGGAGACGCAGCCGGTAAACCCCGAGCTGTTCCAGAGCCAGGAAGAGAAAGACCTGCACGCCGCGGTTCGCAAGGCGGCAGCGAAGGTGAGCGAGGACAAGCGCGGTGGGCGATTCCAGGAAGCGCTGGAAGAGATTGCCGGGCTGCGTAAGGTGGTGGACACATTCTTCGAGAGGGTGATGGTGATGGTGGACGATGAGGCGGTGCGCAAGAACCGCCTGGCACTGTTGTCGGAGTTATTGCGGGAGTTCACGACCATTGCGGATTTTTCGGAGTTGGGTGGTGACGAAGGGAAGTAGGGTGGGGGAATGTCGGCGCGCCGACATTCCCAAATTGGAACGAGGTCAGCCTCAGGCCAGATACCTGTAGCTCAGACCTTCAGGCCTGAGGTTTTTCCCCGCGGCGGCGTAGTCGCAGTAGGAGCGAACCCCCCCCTCACCCCTGAAGGGGTGAGCTACAGGAGCAGAGGATCAAGAATGTCGGCGCGCCGACATATTCAAGTTTTACTTTAGGTCTGCGAAAGGCACGTGACGGCATCAAATCGAGTTTCTGAGACAGGTTTCTTTTAGAAGATTGTCGGCGCGCCGACATTGTGCACTCCAATCCCAAATGAGTGCAGTGGACAGCGCGTCAGTACCGCAGTCAAAAACCAAGTGAGGCGTACCGTGAAAAAGTGGGTCTATTTCTTTGGTGCAGGTAAAGCGGAAGGGGACGGCGAATGGCGCGATCTCCTCGGAGGGAAGGGTGCCGGTCTCGCGGAGATGACCAAGATCGGTTTGCCCGTTCCCGCAGGTTTCACCATTTCCACCGAAGCCTGCGATTATTTCTACAAGAACGGTAAGAAGTATCCGAGCGAGCTGAAGAAGCAAGTAGCCGATAGCGTGGCCCGTCTGGAAAAGGTGACCAAGAAGAAGCTGGGCGATCCGAAGAATCCACTGCTGGTCAGCGTGCGTTCCGGGTCGGCGCGCTCCATGCCGGGAATGATGGAAACGATTCTGAACCTCGGCCTGAATGACAAGTCCGTCCAGGGTCTTGCGCAGGTCACCAACAACGAACGCTTCGCCTACGATGCTTACCGCCGCTTCGTGCAGATGTATTCCACCGTGGTGATGGGCATGTCCAAGGAGGACTTGGAGCATCGCCTGCGCGCCATGAGGACACGCCTCGGTGCCAAGGAAGACACCGCGGTACCGGCCAGCGGCTGGAAAGAACTGGTCGGCGAGTACAAGCAATACTTCAAGGAAAAGTCCGGCAACGATTTCCCCGAAGATCCGATGGAGCAGTTGTGGGGAGCAGTTGGCGCGGTGTTCGGTTCGTGGATGGCAGAGAAGGCCGTCACCTACCGCCGCGTGGAGAAGATCACCGGCTTGCTGGGCACTGCCGTCAACGTCATGCAGATGGTCTTCGGCAATACCGGCGACAATTCCGGCACGGGCGTGTGCTTCACGCGCGACCCCAGCTCCGGCGAAAAGATTTTCTACGGCGACTATCTGACCAACGCGCAGGGCGAAGATGTGGTGGCGGGCATCCGTACGCCGGTACATCTCACCGAGCTGGCGAAGATCATGCCGAAGGTTTACGCGCAGCTGGACAAGGTTCGCATAAGACTTGAAAAGCACTACACCGACATGCAAGACATGGAGTTCACCGTCGAAGACGGCACGCTCTACATGCTGCAGACGCGCACCGGGAAACGCACTCCCGCCGCCGCGTTCAAGATCGCCATGGACATGGCCAACGAGAAGCTCATCAGCAAGGAAGACGCGGTGCTGCGCATCAAGCCGGAAGATATCGAGCGGCTGTTCTATCCGGTCATCGACGCTAAGGTTGATAAGAAGACGTTGGAGTCGCGGATCCTAGCCAGGGGCATTAACGCTGTTCCCGGCGCCGCGGTAGGCAAGGCGTGCTTCTCGGCCGCCGAAGCCGAAGAGTGGGCCAAGAAGGGCGAGAAAGTGATTCTCGTGCGGCGCGAAACTAGCCCCGAAGATGTTGGCGGGATGGCCGTGGCGCAAGGCATTCTGACGGCGACGGGCGGCAAGACTTCGCACGCGGCCGTAGTGGCGCGCGGCTGGGGCAAGTGCTGCATCGTGGGCGCCGAGACCCTGGACATTGACTACAAGACCAAGGTAATGACCTCCGGCAAGAACGGCAAGAAGGTTAACGAAGGGGAGTGGCTGACGCTGGATGGCAGCGAAGGCGTGGTGTACACCGGCGATATGCCACTGGTGACTCCGGAGTTCCCGAAGGCTTACCAGACGATCATGAAGTGGGCCGACGAGATTCGCCGGCTGCGCGTGCGCACCAATGCCGATACTCCGCAAGACGCGCGCAAAGCCATCGAGTTCGGCGCGGAAGGCATTGGGCTCTGCCGCACCGAGCACATGTTCTTCACCGACTTTGAGCACCCGGAAAAGAGCCACGACCGCCAGCTGGCTATCCAGGAAATGATTCTGGCAAACGACAAAGAAGCCCGCGTGAAGGCTCTGGACAAACTGCTGCCATTCCAGCGCTGCGACTTCGTGGGCATCTTCCAGGCCATGGACGGCTTCCCGGTAACGATTCGGTTAATCGACCCGCCGCTACACGAGTTCGTGCCGCACGAGGCTGCCAAGCAAGCCGAGCTGGCGAAGGAGCTGGGCATCAGTGCCGAGACCGTGGCGCGTCGCGTCGCGCAATTGCACGAAGCCAACCCCATGCTGGGTCACCGCGGGTGCCGCTTGTCCATCACATATCCAGAAATTCTGGAGATGCAGGTGCGAGCAATCATCGAAGCGGCGATCGAATGCCACAAAGGCAGAGTTAAAGTATTACCTGAGATCATGATTCCACTCACCCTGGACAAGAAGGAGCTCGGCATTCTCGTCGATTCGACGCGCCGGGTTGCGGAAGACTTGCTGAAGAAGGCTGGCGTGAAGCTGCCGTACCTTGTCGGCACCATGATCGAACTCCCACGGGCAGCGTTGCTGGCGAATGAGATCGCCGAAGTGGCGGAGTTCTTCTCGTTCGGCACCAACGACCTGACGCAAACGACGATGGGGCTGTCGCGCGACGATGCGGGCCGCTTCCTTCCCGATTATGTGGATGAGAAGAAGGCTGGCGTGTTCGCAGGCGACCCGTTCCAGACACTGGACACCAAGGGCGTGGGCATGCTCATGCGCTGGGGAACCGAGAAGGGGCGCGAGACGCGTCCAAAGCTGAAGGTGGGCATCTGCGGCGAACACGGTGGCGATGCGGAGAGCGTGAAGTTCTGCCACGAAATTGGCATGGACTACGTCAGCGCGTCGCCATTCCGCGTGCCGATCTCGCGATTGGCAGCGGCGCAAGCGGTGGTGGAAGCGAAACAGAAGGCCGCGCAGGGCAAGAAGAAGTAAGCGCGGTTGCATGAATCAGCGCCCGGGGTGGCAGGTGTCGCCCCGGCGCTTTTGTTTTTGCGGCGGTGCGACGTGGGCGGTTGTCGCTCACCCGTTCACGGGTGAGGCCGTTTCGATGGGACGCCGCGCCGTGTGACGGGCGAGGGAACGCCTCAGGCCTGAAGGCCTGAGCTACAGGGATGTCGCGGCAATCGCGGCGAGAGGATTGTTGTCTAAGTAGGTTGCCATCGCAAAGCGGCGGCGAGCCGTCGACATTTTTCCGGGAAGCAAAAGACAAAAGCAGGGAAGAAGAAAAAGAAGTACGATTGCCGTTGGTAGGGCATCTTCGAGGGCTTCGGGACTTCGCCGCGGGTCTAGGCGAAGCTGACGCCTGTGCGGGCGAAGCTGGGGCTGCCGATCCTGCTAAATGAGAAACTGAAGGCGGGTCCACTACCCTCGGGGCGGGCGCAGTTGGAGAAGAACTTCAAGGCAGCGCTGGCGATCGCCGTTGTTCTGCTGGGCGCGGCGGGATGTTTTGGCGCGGATGCGACGCTCGTGTTGTACGGGCGAATTGTCGATGAAGACGGATTGCCGGTTAGCGGAGCTCAAGTAAAACTTGAACATGTCGGCGAGCCGACCAAACCCTCGGACGACACGCAAATTCCTGCGCCAACGGGCGTACAAACTACCGCGGGCGGGCAAGCGCTGGCGAGTGGACAAATATTCGCGGCGACCAGCGACGACACCGGCGCGTTCGCGATTGCGGCCCTCGAACCCGGCGACTACACGGTGCGAATCGTGAAGGCCACATTCTTCGTCTTGAGCGGCCAGACGATTACTCTAAGCGCGGACAACACCGAGTTCACGTTCACGCTGAATCACACCGAAGAAGTTCATGAAAAAGTGGACGTAACGGCGCCGCCCGACCGCATCGATCCTTCGAGCACGTCGGAAACAGCTTCCCTGAATGCGACGGAGATCCGCGACATCCCGGTGCCCAGTTCACACACGCTGCA